>Ga0209801_1002375_pt1 | contig 11027 bp, 9 predicted proteins | sample GraSoiAngelo_127_FD_185884 | JGI IMG/M metagenome (GOLD analysis project Ga0209801, IMG submission 185884) | Grasslands soil microbial communities from the Angelo Coastal Reserve, California, USA - 14_0927_09_40cm (SPAdes) (version 2) | ecosystem: Environmental > Terrestrial > Soil > Grasslands ... | reverse complement strand
CGAACGAGGTCTGGGCAACGGAAGAACAACTTGTCGACGTTTTGTTCGGCAAAAAACCAGCCGCCGAAATCTTGCTTGCATTCGAAAACGAAACGCCGGTTGGATTTGCGGTTTTCTTTCACAATTTTTCGACATGGCTCGGTCGCCCAGGCCTTTATCTTGAAGATTTGTTCGTGAAGCCAGAAGCCCGCGGAAAAGGCTATGGTCGCGCCCTGCTTGTGCAGCTGGCAAAGATTGCGCGCGAGCGCTGTTGCGGTCGAATGGAATGGGCCGTCCTCAATTGGAACGACCCTGCGATCCAATTTTATCGCAAGCTCGGTGCGAAACCGATGGATGAATGGACTGTATTCCGATTAACGCGCGATGGGATCGCGAGACTCGCGGAGACGGAGCAAGTCGAGCAAGAGCAAGAGTAAGAAGAAGAATCAGGTGGCGCAGGAAAAAACAAAGATCGAGGACTACGCGTTTCTCAGCGATACCCAAACCGGCGCGCTGGTGAGCCGGGACGGATGCGTCGATTGGCTTTGCTTTCCCCGGTTTGATTCACCGGCGTGCTTCGCCTCGCTGCTGGGCGATACGAAAAACGGACACTGGCGATTTTTTCCCGAGGAAAAGATCGATCAGACGCGTCGTCGGTATCGAGGCGAGACACTCATTCTGGAGACAGAAATTGAAACCAAAAGTGGCGCCGCGCGCTTGATCGATTTCATGCCCCCGCGCGGCGAGAATCCCGACATTATTCGGATCGTCGAAGGGTTGCGTGGGAAAGTATCGATGCACATGGAGCTGATCGTCCGGTTTGACTATGGGCAGATCGTTCCATGGGTTCGGAAACGTCACGACGGACTCGAGGCGGTTGCCGGACCTGACGGTTTGATTTTGCGGACGCCGATTGAAACCTACGGCAAAGATTTAACGACGGTCGGCGAGTTTACGGTGACGAAAGGGGATCGCGTCCCATTTGTCCTCACCTGGTTCTTATCGCACAGGGACCCGCCCAGAAAAGTCAATGCTGAGCATGCTCTGCGCGACACCGAAAAATACTGGAAAGCATGGTCGGAGCAATTTCGAGGACAAGGCGAATGGCGTGACGCTGTGATGCGCTCGCTAATCGTGCTCAAAGGATTAACGTATGCGCCTACTGGTGGCCTCGTCGCCGCGGCTACGACGTCGTTGCCTGAGCAAATCGGAGGCCCGCGCAACTGGGACTATCGCTACTGCTGGTTGCGCGACGCCACGTTCGCTTTGCTCTCGCTGTTGCGTTCCGGTTATCGCGAGGAAGCCAAATCCTGGCGGGAATGGCTGTTGCGGGCTGTCGCTGGAAGCCCTGCACAGATGCAGATCATGTACGGCGTTCGCGGCGAACGCCGGCTCGACGAACTCGAAATTCCTTGGCTGTCAGGCTACGAAGGCTCGAAGCCGGTGCGCATTGGCAACGCTGCATCAAGCCAATTTCAGCTCGATGTTTATGGCGAGGTGCTGGCGGCGATGTGGCAGGCGGATCGCCTGGGAATCAAATTGGAAGAACCGGACTGGGCCCTGATGGTTCAGCTGATGAAATTTCTGGAATCAAACTGGCAGAAACCAGACGAAGGAATCTGGGAAGTGCGCGGCGGACGAAAACATTTCACGCACTCGAAAGTGATGGCGTGGCTGGCATTCGATCGCGCGGTAAAACTTGTTGAGGACTGCGGATGCGCAGCCGGCGAGCATCTAGTTCGCTGGCAAAAAATTCGAGACCAGATTCACGCGGAAGTCTGCGACCGCGGGTACAACGCGCGCAGGAAAGCCTTCACCCAGGTTTACGGCTCCGATGCCTTGGACGCGAGCCTTCTTACCATACCGCTAGTCAGCTTTTTGCCCGCAACTGACGAACGGGTCCGCAATACCATCGAGGCCATCGAACGCGAGTTGATGCAGGACGGTTTCGTTCTGCGTTACCGGCCGGAGCAATGCGGCGTGGACGGATTACCCGGCCGTGAAGGGGTTTTTATTCCTTGCTCTTTCTGGCTGGCGGATTGCCTGCATCTCCTCGGCCGAGAGAAAGAGGCGCGCGAATTGTTTGAGCGCTTGCTCGACCTGCGAAACGACTTGGGACTTCTTTCCGAGGAATACGATCCGCGCGAGAAACGGCAGCTTGGAAATTTTCCGCAGGCATTTTCGCACGTCGCGCTCATTCGTGCCGCGCGAATCCTCCGCGACGAAGACGTGCTGCTCCGTTCAGAAGATTAAGCTCGCCCTTCGGTCGAGGAGACGAGACGCCGGATCAAATCCTCAATAGCGACGATTCCGCGCAAACCCTTCTTATCATCCAGGACAGCAGCCAGCCCAAGACGCGCGGCACGCAATCGTTGGACAATACGGTAGGCTGGTTCCTCCTCGGTGGTCAGAACGATTCGCCGCACGTAATTGCCGAGCGGCTGGGTTCCATTTCGTTCGAGCAGGATATCGAGAACGTTGACCAAGCCGGCGGGCTGACCTTCGCGCGTAATCACTGGCAGACGATCCAGACCTGAAGATGCGCTCAGCTTAAGCGCTTCCTCGGGTGATGCGCCCGGTCGGACCGTGACGATATTCGCGAGAGGCACCATTACGTCGCGCGCCTTGATGTTCCAGAAGTCAACCACATTGTGAATCATTGCGCGTTCGGCAGCGGTGAGAGATCCCTCACGTTCACTTTGTGCTGTGATCTGCTTCAGCTCGTCGCGGGCGGCAAACAGCCGAGCGTGTTTCGCCGCGCGCCTTGGCAGGAACAGTCTTCCCAAGCGCGCGCCGACCTCGAATATCGGCCAAAGCAGGATTGATAGAAATTCCAATATGCCGGCAAGGCGTGCCAAAGCATGGAACGGAAATCGCCGGCAAAGCGATTTAGGCAGGACCGAAAGCAGAAAGAGATATACCGGAAATGCGATTACCAGCGCGAAGAAATATCCGGCATACCCGAACGATCGAACCAGTTCCCACGTTAGTAAGAGCAGACCGAGAATGTCCGCCGCATTTGTGAAGAACAAAACCGTTACGAGCAGGCGCTCCGGATGTTTTAGCAGACGATTGAGTCGCAGGGCCGCGGGCACACGACGCTTCACATTTTGGCGTAATCGCACCGGATCGATCGAAAGTAGCCCGCTTTCGATCCCGTTGAAGAAGAACGAAACAGTCCAGCAGCAGAAAATGACGAATGCGACTATCATGCTGCAGCGCTGGAGCGGTCCGGGCTTTCGTCAATGTCCGCGCCGGTGGTTTTTTCCAGCAGAATCTCCTCAATTCGTTTACGCCCAGCCTTACGCACCGTGATGGCTAGTCGTGGAATCTCGAGTTTCGCCCCCGAAGCCGGCAAATAACCCAGCCGTGTGAATACAAATCCACCGATGGTGTCAATTCCTTCCGCCTCAATTTGGAAACCCAGATGTTCGCTTAAATCGTCGAGCCGCGCGTTTCCGCTCACGAGAAATTTTCCATGTTCGAGCGGCTCGATGTAAAGATCGACATCTCCCCGCGGAAGCGCATCACTAATGATTTCCTCCACGATATCGGACATCGTGATAATTCCTTCGGTGCCACCAAATTCATCTATCACCACCGCCAGTCCCTGGGGATGAGTCAGAAACAGTTTGAGCAAGTCCAACGCGCGCATCGTCTCGGGCACAAAGGAGGGAGCGATTAATTTTTCCGTGTAATGGTCCGACGGCTCGAGCAGGAACATTTTCACGTCGATGATCCCGAGGATCTGATCGGGCGTGTCCGCATAGACTGGAACACGGCGGTGTCGTTTTTCCTTCAACCGCGCGATCACCTCTCCATTCGTCAAATCGTCTGGCAGGGTGAAACTATCGACGCGTGGGGTCATGCAATCTTTCGCGGTCTTGTCACCGAGTTTGATGATTTCATGAATCATCTCAGCTTCTTCTTCCTGCAATGCGCCTTCCTCTTCGCCCATTTCAACCAGCGTTCCCAACTCCTCGTCGCTCAATCGCTGGCGGGTGCGCAGATGCAATGGCGTGAGGCGATCGACAACTAAGGCGCTAACCCTTTCAAGTCCGTGACCTACACGGTCAAGCAGCGGCACTGATATCTGCAACGTGAACGCTCCGATGGCGGAAAGCCGATAAGGCGCGGAAAGCGCCAGGAGCTTCGGAATCAGATCGCAGAGCAACACGACGATTGCAAAGATCACAATTGCTGCCAGCCACTGCGGAATACGTGTTGCCAATGGACCTTCCCATAAGAAAAAAAGACACAAAATTACCAGCGGGACTTTCACCAGTCCGTCACCCAGGAGCAGCATGTTGAGAACATGGCGCGGATTTTTGCGGAAGAGCTGTATGAATTTACTGAGCCCGGCACGATGCTCCTCCAAGCGTCGGAGCTGATGGGGTCTGAGCGAAAAGAGGGCCGTTTCCAGTCCCGAAAAAAGGGCAGAACAGAGGATCAAAATTGAGATGACGACTAGCAGAATTGCCAAAGCCGCGCCTGTTATCATCTATCGTGGCACGAGCCATCCGGGCCGTGACAATTGGCCGGGTGAATCCTGTGCCACCTTCCCTCTGGAAAACTACTGCGTGTTGGTTTGCTCATCATCTGAGCCGCGAGCAAATTAAGCCCTCTATGAGCAAAGGCGAGAGGATTTCGCGATTCGTGGCTGAGTTGACTGCTGAAAATGGCGATCCAAACCAGACCGAGATCGCAAAGCATCCATTTTATCGCGCCTTTTTTCAGTGCTGGAACGAGCAGCGGTATTATGAAGCGCACGACGTTCTCGAGCAGCTTTGGTTGAACGCCAATACAAACGATGACCATTTTTTTAAAGGGCTCATCCAGGCCGCGGGCGCCTTCGTTCATCTCCAAAAAAATTTCGAGCACCCAACCCATGCGAAACACAGCCGGCGTTTGCAGCCGGCGGTGCGACTCTTCGGATTAGCTGAGCGCAACTTATCGACCTTCCCTCGGCAACATCATGGGCTCAACCTCGCCGCGCTCTGCCAGCTTTTACGCTCCTGCGCCGATCAAATCGTCGCCTCTGATTATAAAACCAATCCGTGGTCGCCGAAGACCGCGCCGAAATTAGAATTGAATCTCAGGTAGGGGCGGCTCACAGAACGGCCCAAGTAGGCGATTAAGTCAATCGCCTAATTGGTAAAAATTAGTTTCATGCCGGCAACCATTAGAACCGTCGCTAGCATGAGCGAGATGATACGCGCAGGAAAATGGCGACTGCCGAGATTAGAACCAATCAGGCCGCCGACGATCGCAGCGGCCGCAAGGAAAATACCGAGCGACGGAATCGAGTGCTTTGCCGTAAAGTAACCGGCCAGTCCACTAAGCGAGTTCACTAAAATGAACAACGCCGAAACAGCGGCGGCCTGGCGGATATGCGCCCATCGGCAAAAGAGGAGGAGCGGCGTAAGAAAAATTCCTCCACCGGTCCCGGTTAGGCCGGAGAGGAATCCAATACCCGCTCCCACGCCAATCGCTGTCGAAGGCGAAGGCGAAATCACCGCCGGCGGATCGAAACGACGAAAGATTAGCCGCACCGCCGAAAATAGAAGCACCAGACCGATCAGGATTTTTAGAACGGACGCGGACGGTTGCAGATAACCCCCGAAATACGCAGCCGGAACTGAAAGCAACGCAAATGGCCAGAATAATTTCCAATCAAAGTGGCCGGCACGCCAAAATTGGAGTGCGCCGATGGACGCGACCAGGATGTTGAGCACTAAAGCAGTCGGTCGAATAATGGCGGGAGCAATTCCCCCCAGCGTCATGATTGCGATGTATCCCGACGCTCCCGCATGACCGACTGACGAGTAGAGAAACGCAATCACGCCGACGGCCAGGAGAAGAAAGATGAGATGTGCGTAGTCCATTCCGTTCAGTCGTGGTTTATTTCCCAGGTTGCGATGATTAGCGTGCTTGAGGCGTCCGTCGCGATTTTGTGGGCGGAGCTTCATATATTGACAACAGCATGACAAGTCCCTTCCGCTTTGGAATTCTCGCACTAACGTGCTTGGTGACGTCGAACCGCATTGTTGCCGGCCCCGCGCCTGGAGTTTCAGAGAATACAAACCGGCTTGCGCAGGAGAAATCGCCTTACCTTCTTCAGCACTCGCATAATCCGGTCGATTGGTATCCGTGGGGTGAGGAAGCTTTCGCCAAGGCGCGTCGCGAGGACAAACCTATTTTTCTCTCGGTCGGCTACTCCACCTGCCACTGGTGTCACGTGATGGCGCATGAATCCTTCGAGAACGAAGAAGTGGCCGCGACCATGAATCGTGAGTTTGTGAACATTAAAGTGGATCGGGAAGAGCGCCCCGATGTCGATCGCGTTTACATGACGTTCGTGCAGGCGACCACTGGCGGCGGTGGCTGGCCGATGAGCGTCTGGTTAACGCCGGATTTAAAGCCGTTCGTTGGTGGAACGTACTTTCCGCCCGAAGACCGCTACGGTCAGCCCGGGTTCAAAAAGGTTCTCGAGCGGATCGCAGCCGCTTGGAAACAGGACCACGAGAAGATTGCCGGTCAAGGCGCGAGGATCGTCGAGGCCTTACGCGAAGCGCAAACTGCGCAACCAGCCGCTGCGGAAAAGATCGACGCAAAAATTTTGAGTGCTGCTTACGAACAGTTTTCTCGCAGCTTCGACGCTCGTGATGGTGGGTTTGGCAGCGCGCCAAAATTCCCGCGCCCGGTCACGTTAAATTTCTTATCCCGATTTTACGCACGCGATCCTTCATCTGATTCTGGTAAGCACGCGCTGGAAATGGATCTTATAACGTTGCGCAAAATGGCCGCGGGCGGGATGCACGATCATCTGGGCGGCGGATTTCATCGTTATTCAGTCGATCGTTACTGGCATGTGCCGCACTTCGAAAAGATGCTCTACGATCAGGCACAACTCGCGCTCGCTTATCTCGACGCGTTCCAAATTACTCAGGATCGACAATTCGCATCGGTCGCCCGGGATATTCTCGATTACGTCGCCCGCGACATGACATCAAAGGAAGGCGGATATTTTTCAGCCGAAGACGCCGACAGCCTTTTCGAGCATGGCAAACCTGAGCACGGCGAAGGCGCGTTTTATATCTGGACAAAAAACGAAATCGACACAGCCCTCGGTAATGCCGCCGAGATTTTCGATTTTCATTACGGCGTGCAATCGCATGGCAACGCCCCTGAAGGAAGCGATCCACAGGATGAATTTCGCGGCAAAAATATTTTGATCGAGCGGCACACAATCGCCGAGACGGCGCAGCATTTTCAGAAGCCGGAGGACGCGGTTCGCGATTTACTGAGACAAAGCCGCGAAAAACTTTTTGCGATCCGCAGTAAACGGCCGCGACCACATTTCGATGATAAAATCATCGCAGCATGGAACGGGCTGATGATCTCGGCTTACGCGCGCGCGGCGCAAATACTCGACGAACCCCGTTACTTGAAAAGCGCGACGCTGGCTACGAATTTTGTCCGGGCACATCTTTGGGATGATTCGAAGAAAACCTTGTATCGCAGTTACCGGGAGGGCCGCGGCAGAGTCGAAGGGTTTGCCGATGACTACGCGTTTGTGATTCATGGACTTCTCGATCTTTATGAAGCCTCCTTCGATATCGAGTGGCTAAAGTTCGCAATCGAATTGCAGGAGACGCAGGACCGGCTGTTCTTTGACGGGAAGAATGGCGGTTACTTCAGCACGAGCGGCAAAGACGAGAGTGTTGTCCTCAGGATGAAAGACGACAACGACAGCGCGGAACCGGCCGCGAGCTCCGTAGCCGCGCATAATCTTTTGCGGCTCGCCCAAATTCGGGACAAAAAACAATGGGAGGAGCGCGCAGAAAAAACGATTAGCGCATTTCGGACCACACTCTCACGGTTCCCAAGTGCGATGCCGCAAATCCTGGTTGCGCTCGATTTTAGCTCGCGCAAGCCGCGCCAAATCGTAATTGCGGGAAAGAAGGATGCACCGGAAACAAAAGCGCTGTTGTCGGAGGTACATCGACATTTTCTGCCCACGACAATCTTGCTGGTGGCAGATGGCGCTGAAGGTCAGAAATATCTCGGTGAAGACCTTGAGGCGATTCACCGCATGTCGATGGTCGACGAGAAACCAGCCGCATACGTGTGCGAGAATTTCACCTGCAAAGCGCCCGTGATCGATTCAAACCAACTTGCCAAACTGCTGGCGCAGTAATTTAAGAAACCCAACCTAAGTGCCTTTGCGGAGGGCTATGACCTCATTCTAGGTTCTTCGTCAGCACCAGTTCGGTACCCTGGCGCTTGAGCAAGTAATCGACTTCATCAAAGGCGTTACGAATGAGATATAAACCAAGCCCGCCCGGCTTGATCATGCCGTGGGAGCGGCCTTTCATTTCTTGCGGCATAACTTGCTCACCATAGTCGCGCAACCGCATGCGGACGCATTTACGCAGCCCTTCCATCGATAGCGCGATTAGTTGATCGTCTCGTAATCGATAGGCGTAGCGAATAATGTTCGTGCACGCTTCATCCACACCGAGCACCATCAGCAGCCGCTCTTTTTCTGAAAACGGATAACCATTTAGAAAATCCCGGACGCAGTTGCGCATCAAGGCGAGGTTGCCGGTGTGGCTGCTGAATTCGATAGTCTTTTTCTTCATCGACCCGCAAGCAAGCTGAACAGACGGGCGAAAGTCATTCAAGTCCGAAGCTAGAGGCTTTTGCAAAATCGACAACCGGTCCCACTGAAAACACAATGGACAGTCAGTAAAACCGTTGTTCAATTTTAGGTTATGTGGAAATCGTTTGTGGTCGCTCTCCTTTTCGTCACCCCGGCCCTAGCCCAGGAGCAGGCCACCGCCTATGAAGCCTTGCGTGTGGTCGGAACACAATTCGGCCGCGGCGCTCTTAATCATCTTGTATCGATTACCGGTGTCGAAGGCAATCCGCAGCCGGAGAAGTGGAAAATCACCCTGGATGACCCGCGCGCGCCGGGTCGTGTCCGTGAAGTTGAGGTTGCTGATGGGCGCATTGCTTCCGAAGGGACACCGTCGCGCTCAATCGCCGGTTCTACTGAAGGAGCAATGATCAACACGAGGCGTCTAAATCTCGATTCCAACGGCGCGTACGCGGTCGCGAGTCATACTGCGGAAAAATCGCACGCGCGTTTTGCGACTGCCAGTTACACGCTCCGCACGGATGAACGGGGTGAGCCCATCTGGATTGTCACGCTCGCAAATAAATCGTCCCGCCCGGTCGGCACGATCTATATCGGTGCGAGTGGCGGCACGGTCAGGCGCACGGAAGGCATGTTTGCCGGTGCGACCATGGAGGATGTGGAAACAACAGGGGAAGATCGCGACAACCGAGGCGGAATCATTGGCAGCACAAAGGCACGAATCAAGCATGCCTTCCATCGGACCCAGGAAGAAGCGCGGGGCATGTTCGAGAGGGTGAAGCGTTCGTTTTCCGATTTCATTAACCGCGATTGAGTCGGTAAGGACGGGCTTGCTCGGCCGTCCATTGGTAGGGGCGGTTCACCCGAACCGCCTCTGGCATGCGCCGAAGGCCAGCAATTGGAGCAATCGCCCCTACTAATTGAAATTTGGCGCGTTACGATATTTATGAGATGACTTCTAACGGCACAAGCCAGCGTACGAAGCGACATTAGCAATGAAGATTACCAAAGAGGAACGCGAAAAGTTTTGGCCATCCTTGCCTTTCGCAGAGTGGAAGGAAACGGCGGCAACGCTGCATATGTGGACGCAAATCGTCGGCAAGATCCGTCTCACCCAAACGCCGTGGACGAATCACTCGTGGCACGTCACTCTCTATCTCACTACGCGCGGCCTAACGACTTCACCGGTTCCGCACGGCCTCTCAACGTTCGAGATCAGTTTCGATTTTATCGATCACCAGTTGCGCATCGACAGCAGCGGCAGCCGGCGGCGTGCGATCGAATTGCGGCCACGTTCGGTTGCAGATTTTTACCGCGCGGTGATGAAGACGTTGGCTGAACTGGAGCTGCCTGTGGCCATTAACACGACTCCAAACGAAATCCAGGAGGCGATTCCGTTTGAGCGCGATGAAACGCACCGCTCATATGATCGCGATTATGCGAATCGGTTTTGGCGTGTTCTCCTGCAAGCCGATCGCGTGTTTAAGGATTTCCGCTCGCGTTTCTGCGGGAAATGCAGTCCGGTGCATTTTTTCTGGGGCAGTTTTGATCTCGCCGTCACGCGTTTTTCCGGGCGTCCAGCGCCTCCGCATCCCGGCGGCGTCCCGCATCTACCTGATGCGATCGCGCGCGAAGCTTACTCGCAAGAAGTGAGCAGTCTCGGCTTTTGGCCGGGCGGCGGTCCAGTGCCAATGCCGATATTTTATTCGTACGCATATCCGGAACCGTCTGGATTTGCGGAGGCAAAGGTGCGGCCGGACGCTGCATCTTACAATCCTCAGCTGCACGAATTCATTTTACCTTATGATGCGGTGCGCACCGCCGATTCGCCGGATGACGTGCTTCTCGATTTTGCCCAAAGTACCTATGACGCCGCCTCGGTGCTCGGTAAGTGGGACCGCGATGCGCTTACGGAAGCTAAACCTTCCTTGCATTCCGCACACCATCCCTAATTAGACTTGTCGACGCATGGGACATCCGCCACGAATTCCCGTCTGGTTACGCTGGGAGCAGAACGTTATTTATTTCGTCACAATTTGCGTCGCGAATCGTAAGCCTGTGCTGGCGAACGACACGGCCTTTAGCGCATTCAACACGGCGGTAGCAAAGCTTCAGGAGTGGACCGTGTTGGCGGCAATTCTTATGCCCGACCATCTTCACGCCATCGTTTCGCCGAAAGATCGCGAAATAAAAGTTGGAAATTTTTCGGGGGCATTAAAACGGTGGATACGTCAAGAACTTGGCGCATCCTGGAAATGGCAACCAGGCTCTTTCGATCGTCTTCTGCGCTCGGGCGAATCCTTGCACGGGAAATGGCTTTACGTTCAAGAAAACCCGGTCCGTGCCGGTTTCGTGAAACAGTGGAGAGAATGGCCGTATCGAATCG
>Ga0209801_1002364_pt1 | contig 11064 bp, 10 predicted proteins | sample GraSoiAngelo_127_FD_185884 | JGI IMG/M metagenome (GOLD analysis project Ga0209801, IMG submission 185884) | Grasslands soil microbial communities from the Angelo Coastal Reserve, California, USA - 14_0927_09_40cm (SPAdes) (version 2) | ecosystem: Environmental > Terrestrial > Soil > Grasslands ... | reverse complement strand
AGGCTGCCGCGGCGCGCGATCGCGCGCAGGCCGGCCTGGACCTCGTGCGACGGGAGACGGGAGCCGAGCAGGCGCGGGCGCGGCGCGGGTTCACGCTGGCGCTGGCACGCCTCGAGCGCGATCGGCGCCTGCTATCGAGCGCGGACCGTGTCGCAGCGATGTCGCTGCAGGCGTACGCCGAGGGCGTGGTCGCCCTGCCGAACGTACTCGAGGCCCACCGCAACGCCCGCGAGGCGCTCGCCCGCTACATCGACGACGTCGCGGCGGCGAACGACGCCGCAGCGGCCGTTCGGCTCCTCACCGCCACGGATCAGCCATGAACGCCAGTGCGTCGCTCGTCGCCGCCGCCCTGACGCTCACGGCCTGCCGCGGGGAGCGCCAGGCGAGCGCCGCCGCCGACACGCCTCCTTCCGAGCAGACGGTGGGCGGGGTGGGAACGGCAGTCACCACGAAGCAGTCCTTCCCGCAGGTTGTGCGCGCCATCGGCACCGTGACCGCACGACCGGGGCACTTCGCGGAGCTCTCGGCCCCTGCGCCCACACGGGTGGCGCGTATCTTCGTCGCCCCCGGCCAGCGCGTGGCAGAGGGCGATTCCCTGGTCGAGTTCGAGCGGGCGCCGTTCGACGCGGCGGCGCGCAGCGCGGAGACCGCGCTCGCCAGCGCCGAGCGCGCCTATGCCCGGGCGGTGCGACTGGCGCAGGCGGGCATCCTGCCCCAGAAGGACAGCGACCAGGCTGCCGCGGACCTGGCGCAGGCGCAGGTGGCGGCGATCACGGCGCGGCGCGCGCAGCAGCTCGCCACCCTCCGGGCCCCGCTGACCGGCGTCGTCACACGGATGACGGCGGTGCTGGGCGCCGCCGTGGACGCGAACCAGCCGCTCGTCGAGGTGGCCGATGTGGCGGCCTTGGACGTGGTCTTCAACGTGAGCCCGGGGCAGGCGGCTCAGATCCACGCCCGTGACTCGGTGCGTGTCACCGCTGGCGAAGGAGAGGGTGGTGAGGCGGTGGGGCAGGGCTCTGTGACCGCCGTCGGCGCTGCGGTGGATTCGAGCTCGCGCGCGGTCGCCGTGCGCGCCCGCATCGGGCGACCGGCCAGGCCGCTGCGCATCGGTGAATCGGTGTTCGGTAGGATGGTGACCGCCGTCCACACCGACGCCGTGACGGTGCCGGTGGCCGCGCTGGTCCCCTCCGGAGACGGGTTCCAGGTCTTCGTCGTGGACAGCGGGGGCATCGCGCACGTGCGTGCTGTGACCGTCGGGGCGCGCAGCGAATCACTCGCCGAGATCCTCACGGGTCTCACGGCGGGCGAGACCGTGGTCACGACCGGCGCCTACGGCATCGAAGACGGCACGAAGATCGTCCGGACGGCGCCGTGACGCTGTTCGATGTTCTGAGCCGGCAGCGTCGGCTCGTCTATCTGCTCGTGGCGCTCGCCAGCATCGCGGGCGTGTGGGCCGCGGCGACGCTCCCCTCAGCCATCTACCCCGAGCTGACCTTCGCCCGCGTGACGATCGTCGCAACCGGGACGTCGCTCGGCGCGCGCCAACAGCTGTTCGGCGTGTCGCGGCCCATCGAGGAAGCCGTCAGTATCGTCCCCGGCGTTACCCGGGTCAGATCCCGTACCATCCGGGGCGGCACCGAGATCAACGTGGATTTCTCGCCGAACACCGAGATGCTCAACGCGCTGCAGGAGGTCCGCGCGCGCGTAGACCAGATCGTGCCCGACCTACCGGCAGGCGTGAGCATCCAGGTCGAGCGGATGACGCCTTCGCTCTTCCCGATCCTTTCGTACAATGTCGAGGGCGGCGACCCAGCCACACTGTACGACATCGCGCGCTACCAGATCAAGCCGATCGTGTCGCGGGTCCCGGGGGTCGGACGGGTGGACGTGCTTGGGAGCGACGTGCGCGAGATCGAGGTCGTCGCCGATCCGGCGCGCCTGGCGCAGCAAGGGATGACGTTCGACGAGCTCGCGGCTGCGATCCGCGAGGCCACGACCGTCGCTGCGGTTGGGCGAATGCCGATGGACTATCGGCAGTACCTCATGGTGAGCGCGACGGAGGCGCACTCCGCCGATGACATCGCCAACGTGGTCGTCGGGCACGGGCTCCGGGTGCGCGACCTGGCGACGGTGACGCCCGGCACCGCCGACCGCGTAAGCATCATCTCGGGCAACGGGCGACCGGTCGCACAGCTGAACATCACGCGCCAACTCGGCGGTAACACGCTTGCGATCGCGGACAGCGTGGCGGGCGTCGCCCGCGCCTTGGCGCACACGCTGCCTCCGGGCGTGCGCCTCACGCCCGTGTACGACCAAGCAGCACTCGTGCGCGACGCCGTCACCGCGGTCCGCGACGCCATGCTGATCGGCGCCGCGCTCGCCGTCGTTGTGCTCCTGCTCTTCCTCCGCCACGGCCGGATCACCGCGGTCAGCGCGTCGTCCATCCCGCTCACGCTCGTCATCACGATCTTCGTGATGTGGCTGTTCGGACAGACGTTCAACCTGATGACCCTCGGCGCCATGGCGATCGCCATCGGTCTCGTCATCGACGACGCCGTCGTCATCACGGAGAATATCGTCCGGCATCTCGACCTGAACCCGGACCGGACGGCGGCCATCCGCGACGCGGTCCAGGAGCTGCTCTGGCCGGTCACGACGTCCACCCTGACGACCGTCGTCGTGTTCTTGCCGCTGGGCCTGCTGCAGGGCGTGGTCGGCCAGTTCTTCCACGCCCTGTCGATCACGCTCACGATCGCCGTGCTGGTGTCGCTGGGACTCGCCTGCTCGGTGATCCCGCTTCTCAGCCAGCGCTACCTCGGGCCGCGCGACGCGGAGCACGCCCCCCCGCCACCGGGCACGGCGCCGAGTGCCCTGGAGCGTCTCGGTCACGCCATCGACGCGCTGGCGGGCGCGTACGAGCGCACGCTCGGCGCCGTGCTCCACCATCCGCGGCGCGTGGCTGTCGCCGCCGTGGTGCTCATCGCCGCCGGGTACGTCGCGTACCGTGCGACCGAAACCGGCTTCCTGCCCGAGATGGATGAGGGGGCGTTCGTCCTCGATTACTGGGCCCCGGGCGGCACGGCCCTGACCGAAACGGATCGCCAGCTTCACGTCATCGACGGCATCCTCGCCCGGATCCCGGAGGTGGCCGGGACCAGTCGGCGGACCGGCGCCGAGTTGGGCCTGTTCGCGACGTTGCAGAACCGCGGCGACTACGCGGTCCGGCTCAAGCCCCAGAGCCAGCGCCACCGGTCGATCGACGAGGTCATCGACGAGGTCCGGGCGCGGGCGACGGCCGCGCTCCCGCGCATGCGGATCGAGTTCGTCCAGATTCTTTCGGACGTCGTCAACGACCTCGCGGGCAGCGCCCGGCCAGTGGAAATCAAGCTGTTCGGCCCAGACCTGGCGGCCCTCGAGGCGTACGGGACCCAGCTCGACTCCGCCATGGCGGGCATCGAGGGCCTCGAGGATCTCTTCAGCGGCGTGAGCGAGCCGACAGCCGAGATGGCGATGCATGTCGACGCCGCGGAGGCGAACCAGGTCGGGCTGACGCCCGCGGGGGTGAGCCAATCCGTGAGCAGTGCGCTGCTCGGCGTGGACGCGGGCCAGGTCTACCGCGACGACCGGAGCATCGGGGTCCGCGTCCGCGCGCCCGATTCGGTGCGCTTCGACCCTCTCCGCCTCGGGGCCATCCCCGTGCTCGCGCCGGGTCGCCGTGCGCCCATTCCGCTCGCGTCGCTCGCTCGTTTCACGCCGCTGGACGCCCCGTCGGAGCTGCTCCGCGAAAACCAGCAGCAGATGATCATGATGACCGCCGACCTGGGCGCACGCGGCCTCGGGAGCGTGATGACGGACGTGCGGGAGGCGCTCGCGAAGCACCCGCCGCCACCCGGTATCCGCGTCGAACTCGGCGGCCAATATGCGAGCCAGCGGGCCGCGTTTCGGTCCCTCTTGCTGGTGCTCGGCCTCGCCGCCGCGAGCGTGGTCGCCGTGATGGTGGTGCAATTCTCTTCCTTCGTGGAGCCTCTCGTGGTGCTCCTCGCCGCGCCTCTCTCGTTTGTCGGCGCGATGGGACTCCTCCTCGTGACGCACACCGCGCTCAACGTCTCGTCGTTCATGGGCCTGATCCTGCTGGTCGGGCTGATCGTCAAGAACGGGATCATCCTGCTCGATTTCACGCGGCTCCGGATGCAAACCGAGCACCTATCGCTCGAGGTCGCGCTCCGGGAGGCCGCGCGTGTGCGCCTCCGCCCGATTCTGATGACGACGCTGTGCACCCTGTTCGGCCTGCTCCCCCTCGCCCTCGGCATCGGGGCGGGGAGCGAGCTGCAACGACCGCTCGCCCTCGCCGTGATCGGCGGACTCGCGCTTTCCACACCGATCACCTTGTTCGCCGTTCCGACGCTGCTCATCGCCATCCGGGGTCGTCGCTACACCCTTCAGGAGAACTCCTACTTGCTCAGGGGTCGAGGACCAGCAATGTGAACGTCCCCGGCACGACGGTGGGTCGCGGGCGCGGCTGCTGCGCGGTGGCGGCAGGGGGCGGGCCGAAGTCCGCCGTAGCCGTGAACACGCGGTGGGTCTTCGGGTCGAGTTCCATCGTGCGCGCGCCCCGTTTCGTGGCGACGTTGGCGACCACCGTGAAGCTCCCCGGCGTGTCCTCGTGAATGACGGTCAGCGTCCCGTCGCCATTCGAGGCGAAGGCCAGCTGGGTGCCCGGATCGAATCGACACGCATCCACCCCTTGGCCGATCGGGACCGTCGTGACCAGCGCACCGTTGGTCGCGTCGGAGATCGCCATGCGCTTGTTGCGGCAACCGCTGAACAGCAGATGGTGGACCCGATCGATGGCCAGCCCCGTGGGAGACTCGCAGGGCGCGATCGACCACTGGCGCTTCACACGCATCGCAGCCGCGTCGAGCTCCGCCACCGCATTCTTGTCCTCCAGGTTCACGAACAGCTTCCCGTCTCCCGCGGAAACGCCGAACTCCGGACCCGCCCCGAGCTCGATATCGCCGAGCCGTTTTCCCGAGACGGCATCGAGCGCCGTGGCGGAATGCGCGTCGCCGTTGAAGGTGAAGATGCGCTTGGTCGCCGGGTCGTACAGAACGGCATCGTCGTCCGGGGGCACCATCGTGTGGCCGAGCACGCGGAGCGACTTGAGATCGAACATCGTGACGGTGCTGTCCGCCCCCGACGTGGCGAAGCCGTGACCCGCTTCATACGCGAAGGCCACGCCGTGGGCCCGATTCAGACCCGGGATCTCCCCGAGCACTTTTCCGCTGTCGGGGTCGACCACGATGACGCGGTCCTGGTGCGCGATGAACAGTCGATGGCCCACGGTGTCGAGGGCGAGGTAGTCCCAGCCCCCGTCGCCGGCGAGCCTGAAACGACGGGCAACGTGGTAGGACTGCGTTGCGGCGGGAAGCACGGCGCCGCAGAGCAGGACGGCCCCGGCGATGAATGTTCGACACGCTCTGTTCACGAATTGCTCCGTTGCGAAGTGTAACAATGATGGATTCAGCGATCTGGCGAATAGTACGCCGCCGTCGCCCTAGAGGGCGAGCGGGAAACTGAGGGTGACCCGCGTGCCGACGGCGGGCTCAGACCCGACGTCGATCCGCGCGCCGTGCACGTCGGCGATCCAGCGAGCGATCGCGAGGCCGAGCCCGGCCCCGTCGGCCTCCCGGCGGGCCGGGTCGCCGCGATAGAAGCGCTCGAACACGTGAGGCAGCTGCTCGGCGGGGATGCCGATGCCGGTGTCGCTCACGACGACCGCGGCCCGGCCGTCTTGCGCAGATACGTCCAACCGAACGCGACCGCCCGACGGCGTGAACTTGATGGCGTTGTCGAGCACGATCAGGAGCAGCTGGCGTACCAGCGCCGGATCGGCGAGGATCTTCGCCTCCTCGAATGTGCCGACCTCGACCACTACGCGTTTGCGCTCAGCCAACGTGCGAGCCGCTTCCACGGCACCCGCCACGGCGTCGTCGAGGTAGAGCGCCTCCCGGGCGACCGGCCACTCGCCAGCGTCGGCGCGGGCGAGAGTCAGCAGGTTCCCGGTAATCTCCCCGAGACGCGTGGCCTCCCGCTCGATCGCCTGCAAGGTGGCGGCGTCGCGGGTCGGCTCCCGATCCTGGCTTGCGGCGACTTCGGCCCGCGTCCGGAGCACGGTGATGGGCGTGCGCAGCTCGTGCGCCGCGTCGGCCATGAACCGGCGCATCTGTTCCATCGATCGCTCGATGGGCGCGGTCGACTGGCGCGTCAGCATGTAGCCTCCCCCGGCCGCGAGCAGGAGCGCCGCGAGCGCGGCGGCTGCGAATGCCCTGATGAGCGATGCGTATTCATGCTCGAGCTCCAGGCGGTCGGCCACCGCCGTGGCCACGTACAGGCGACCGTTCGCGCCGCTGAAGCGTTCGGCGTACAGCCGGACGATGTGGTCCTCCCGCTCCAGGTCGCGGTGTGCCGCTCCAGCGCGCTCAGCTTCCCGCGCGGCCTCCCGAATCCAATCGGGGGCCTCGGCGGGCTTGATCGGCGTCGCCCCCGCGGCGAAGAGGTAGAGCGCCCGATCCGGGATATGCAGCTCGTCGACCGCGTCCGCGACCACGCCCTTCGCGCCCACGAGCTCGGCCTCGCGGATGCGGGCCGCTTGCATCAGGGCCGACGCGGCCGCCCTCAGCGACGCGTCGAGCTGCTGGGACATGCGGTGCCGGATCGCGAGAAACAGCCCGCCACCCAAGAGCGCCAGGATGGATAGGAAGACTCCTACGTACCACGCCGTCAGTCGGAGCCGGAGACGAGCGAGCGAGTGCATCAGTGCCGGCTCACGACCCGAAGCGATAGCCCGCGCCGCGCGACGTCCGGATCAGCTTCGGCTCGAAGCCGTCGTCGATCTTGCGCCGCAACCGCCCGACCAGCACCTCGAGCAGGTTGGCAAACGGATCATGGTTGTCGTCCCACACGTGCGCGGTAATCGTGGAGCGATCGAGCACCCGCCCCTGGTTCAGCACGAACAGCTCCAACAGGGCGAACTCCTTCGCGCTGAGCGTGATCGGCCGGCCGCGGCGCTGCACCTGGCGGGTGCCGAGGTCGACCTCGAGGTCGGCAATCTGATGCCGGGCCGGAGACAGGGCGGGCCGGCGGCGCGCCAGCGCCTTGATGCGCGCCAAGAGCTCCCGGAACGCAAACGGCTTGGTGAGATAATCATCCGCCCCGGCCTCGAGCCCCCGCACGCGGTCGTCGAGGGCATCGAGTGCCGTCAGCATCAGCACCGGGGTCGTGCTGCCCCCGCGCCTCAGCTCCCCGCAGAGATCGAAGCCAGTGCCTCCGGGGAGCCGAACGTCCAGGATGATCACGTCGAACGAGCCCCCCCGCGCCCGGTCGCGGCCTTCGGCGAAGGTCGGGGCCAGGGTCGGATCGATGCGCTGCGCGCGCAGGCCGTCGCGCAGCAAGCCGGCCAGCTCGGGATCGTCTTCGACTATCAGCACTCGCATGGGGACGAACGATGATATTACTATGGAGGCTCACCGAAAGAGAGCGCCATGCCCGGCCTGAATGCTCCCATGTACGATCCCCGGCTCGTCCAGCCGATGCGCGAGGAGCTCACCCGCATCGGATTTCAGGAGCTCCGCACGCCAGCCGAGGTGGACGACGTGCTGGGGACGACGAAAGACACGATGCTTGTGGTCGTGAACTCGGTATGCGGCTGTGCGGCGCGGAACGCCCGGCCCGCCGCGACGCTGGCACTCCAGCATGCGCGCCGCCCGAAACGACTGCTCACGGTGTTCGCGGGACAGGACGCCGCTGCGACCGAGCGCGCCCGGAGCTACTTCACGGGCTACCCACCCTCGTCACCTCAGATGGGCCTGTTCACGGACGGACGGCTCGTGTTCATGCTCGAGCGGAAGAACATCGAGGGACGGCCGGCGGAGGATATCGCCGCCGACTTGACGGCCGCGTTCGATAGATACTGCGCCTAAAGGAGGTTGGGGGAGGCTAGGGAAGGTTAGGGGAGGTTAGGGGAGGCTAGCGGAGAGCCGCCGCAACCTCCTCCAACCTCCCCAACCTCCCCCGTCTTTTTTCTAGAGCACCCGCTCCCGTTTCACGCGCACGTCCACGACGTGCTCCACCCAGGACCAGAGCGAGTCCTGCCGCGCCATCGGCACGCCGTCCACCATGTGACGCCGCCAGCCCTTCATGACCTCCGCGTCCTGAGTCCAGAGGCGCACGCGCTTGCGCGGGACCTTGCGCTCCCACAGCTGGGCGATGGGCGGATCGGCGTAGAGCAGGCGCACGGTCACGTTGCGAGACAGGTATTCGAGCGGGCTCAGGTCCACCCGCTCATACTTCTGCTCGAGCGACACGCGGCCGGCGCTCGGATAGTCGGGCTCTCCATCGGAAAACAGCACGACGTTCAGGGGCGCCAGGACGAGATTGTTGCGCCTGACGTGGAGGGCGGCACGCTGGAAGAATGCGTTGAAATCGGTGATCGGGTCTTCTTGCGGGAACCAGGCTCGCAGGTCGGCCGCGATCTGCGCCGGCGTCTTCCCCGACAGGTCCTGGATCGGGTGGAACACCTTGGCCTGGCCGGGCCGCTCGCCTCCCAGCTCGCCGACAAAGATCGCGGTGTTCGTCTGCAGCCCGTCCATGCCGTTCAGATGGGCGTAGATGTAGAGCGCCGCGAACTCGATCGCCCCGTTGAAGTTGGGGTTCCGCCGGAACGAGCCACTGATATCCATGCCGATCACCAGCGTCGAGCGGGGCGGCGCGGCCCGTTCCGAGGGCGAACACGACACCACGCCGAGCGCTACGACCAGTGCCGCGACGCGTCGGGTCACGGCCCACCTCCCTCGACCGTGTGGGTCTTGCCGGTCGCGAAGATCGGCGTGCTGTGGAGCACCTGGTCCAGCGACCGGAACGGCAGCGTGAAGTGCGGCTTGCCCATGATCACCACGACCAGGAAGTTGAACCCGGCGGCCACCAGCTGGAGCACGGGGAGCGTGAGCAGCTCCACCAGGTGCTGCGCCTCCTTCTTGAACCAGTCGTGCTCCGCCTTGAGTGCGTTGATCGGCCCCCGCCAGAACTCCAGGTCCGCCGCAGGGCTCGGACGTGCGGCTCCCTGTTGTCCCTCCATCGCCTGGCGTCCGAGGATGGCGAGCAGGGCGGGCGTCCCGAACCGGCCGAACAGGAACCAGGTCATGCCGCGCACCCCCGTCCAACCCAAGAATGCCAGGCCCAGGGTGCCGACCACACCCAGCTCGATCCCCTGCTGGGCGAGCCAGGGGGTGATGGCGTCGATCAGCTCGCGGTACAGGAACAGCACCTCGAACAACGCCACCGTGATCTCGACTCCGACCATCGCTCCGATCTGCCCGAACGATCGGGTCTTGATCGCCTCGTTCAACACCTGGATGCAGGCGAAGCTGCCCCCGATGATGATGACCAGAAAGAACCACAGGAGCACGACGAGGGCCAGTGGGTTCACCTGGTAGCCCGTCAAGTCCGAGAGCAGCTCGCTCATCGTCGGACGCAGCGTGAACGTGAAGATCGTGGCCTCGATCATCGACCAGAAAATGAGCAGCGTGAACGCGATCCACGGCACGCCCGGCTGGCGCGACGTCGAATCGAGCAGAGTAAACGGCGACATGACCACGCTTTTCAAGGTTCCCCAGATGAGCCCCGCGCCGAGCCTGAGCAATCCCCAGATCGAGCCGACGAGCACGAGGAGGAAGCGCGCCATGCCCACCCAGTAGAACCAGCACATCCGAGCGGCATCCCACCACGACATCAACAGGGCCGTCAGCAGACGGGCGCTGTGCCCGAGGCGGAACGGGATCGTGTAGAGGGAGACCACCGTGCCCCACACACCGGCGACCAGCGCGAACGTGGGGAAGAGGAGCAACAGCACTTTCCCCACCACCTCCCAAAAGGAATTCCCGCTGAGCACCAGGCGGAACACATAGGCCTGCCAGTCGACGATCCAGGAGAGGCCGCCCCAGATCCAGCCCCACACGGTCTGGAGGATCCAGCTCCATTGTTCCGTCTGAACCGTCGGGCTTTGCATGTCTGTTGTCCCTTCCGAATGGAACGGGGAATGGGGGCCGCGAGAGCCGCTGCGACAGGGGCGCATTAATAAGGCGGCGCCCGGCCCTGTCAAGCGGGGCAGGTGATCCACATCACCATTTCCGCCGCGGGCGAGGCCGGCGGGGGCGCGAGGGTGTATACTGGAGCCCATGCCGGACGAGTCCCCCAAGCGCCTGATCGTCGTCGGTGACCGCGTGCTCATCGCGCCCGAAGAGGGGGAGGAGCGCACCAACGTCGGCCTGTACCTGCCGCCGACCGCGGTCGAGAGCCGCCAAGTCCAGGGCGGTCGCGTCGTCGCGACCGGGCCGGGCACGCCAATGACCGAGCCGGCGAGCATGGACGACGAACCCTGGAAAATCCGCGGTCCCGATGTGAAGTACCTGCCGATGCAGGCGCGGGTTGGGGACTACGCGCTGTTTTTCCGCAAGGCTGCCGTTGAGATCACGTTCGAGGGAACCAAGTATCTGGTCGTCCCGCAGGCGGCAATCCTCGTGCTCGTGCGGGAAGGGACGCCCGAGGAACAGGAGTAAGCGCATGGCCGACATGGGGTGGGCTCGGAGCCGCGGCGAACGCGCCGAAAAGGAAGGCCTGCGGCGCGGCGCGTGGTACCGCGTCGTGGAAGAGTCCGGCAAGTCTTGGATCGTGCTCGACGTGCACCAGGTCGAAGTGCGCGTTCCCACGGAGAAGGTCGAAACCCGGAAGGATCGACCGAAGGCCTGGAGCGTGGTGCATGAGCCGCATCTCGTGTGCCCCGGCTGTCACAAGCGACAACACGTATCGGGACAGCCCAAAGACGTGAAATGCGTCGAGTGCGGCAACAATTTCGCCGTGGATTGGCAGGATCGGGCATAGCGGTCGTCCCGCAACGTTCAGCCACGTATCGCGTGGTTCGGGCTCCGGTGAACTCACCGGAGCCCGTTTTCTTTGCGCGATGGCGACATTCGCCGGCGGGCTCGGCCGCGCGCGGCAACTCCTCGCCGA
>Ga0209801_1002360_pt1 | contig 11079 bp, 13 predicted proteins | sample GraSoiAngelo_127_FD_185884 | JGI IMG/M metagenome (GOLD analysis project Ga0209801, IMG submission 185884) | Grasslands soil microbial communities from the Angelo Coastal Reserve, California, USA - 14_0927_09_40cm (SPAdes) (version 2) | ecosystem: Environmental > Terrestrial > Soil > Grasslands ... | reverse complement strand
CGCCTGTTACGGCCGTCACTGCACCCACGGCTCTCGTTCGCATGCACGGCCACAACGCCGAGATGTGGACGAAGCGCGTCAAGACGGCGGCCGAGCGCTTCGATTACTTGTACAGCGAAGACGAGCTTCGCGAATGGGTGCCGCGTGTCAAGGACCTCGCCTCCGAAGCCCGCGAAGTCCACGTTCTCATGAACAACTGCCACCGCGACTACTCAGTCCGCAATGCCCGGCAGATCGGGGAAATGCTGGGAGTGTTCGGTACTGAGAAAAGTGGAAGGCGCGATGAGCAAGCGAGCGGCCCAAAAAGACATGAGGCCGATCGGCCGCCGAAACTGCTCTAGGCGGCCAGTACCAGCACCAGCTCGTTACTGACAACCGATAACTGATGACCGGCAACTCGTCCACTATTTCCCGTCCGTGACGCTTTCTTTACCGTACGTTAACTGACGTAAAGAAATGGATAACGTAATCTGAGGCTTGAGAACGGCAACGAAGCCGCCGAGCCGGGCGGCGAGAACTGAGGAGCACACAATGGCCAGCTGCCAACCCGCCGGCGGCAACAGCCGAAGAGAAAACCAAACGAAGCGTTGGGCAGCGACCAGCGTCCGAATCGCCATACTCGCGCTACCCGCTTTCGTCACCGTCGCATTTGGGGCAGCCCTGGTCGCAGCGACTTCAGGCGCGGATTCCCACGCTACCTACGCTGCCACCTCTTCTTCCAGCGTCAAGGGCCCCAAGACGGTGGCCAGCTCGTGGTCGATGTCACCACTGCCCGAGGGCGAGGACGGCGCGGTCAGTAGCTCCACACAGATGTCGCCGGTCACCGAGCACTCTTCGCTCGTCGCCGCGCCGCGCTAGCGTCCGGTCGAGAGGCGCTCGATCAGCCAGCGGGGCAGGCCCGCTTCCGCCATCAGCTTTTGTGTGGTGGCAATCTCGTACTCCACGCGGTGCAGCTTGATCGTCATCGCCTCCGCGTCGTAGACCGCGTATGATGCGCGCGGGTCGCCGTCCCGCGGCTGGCCCACGCTGCCCGGGTTGACCACCATGCGTACGTTCGGGTCGAGATCGACTCTCTCGCCGTCGGACAGGCGGAAGAGCTGGCAGCCGTCGAAAGAGGTCCGGTCTTCCACGACCAGCATCGGCACGTGCGTGTGGCCGACCAAGCCAAAGGGGGTCTGCTGAAGCGCGAGGTGGCCGAGGGCGGCTTCGGAGTCAAGGAGGTACTCCCAAATCGGCCAGCGCAGCGTCCCGTGCACCAGCGTGAAGCTGCTCTGATTCTCGATCTCGGACAGCCCGTCGAGGAACGCCTTCTCTTCGGGCGAGAGGCGCTCTTTAGTCCACTGCGCGGCGGCTGCGGCATCCGGATTGAAGTCTTCGGTGCCGATCGCGCCGGTCGCCGCGCGCTCATGGTTGCCGGCGACCATTGTCGCGTCGAAGCCCTTAAGGCGGGCAATGCACTCGCCGGGCTGCGGCCCGTATCCCACGCAGTCGCCGAGCGACCAGACCGCGTCGGTTGGGCCGCCCCCTTCCGCGTCGCGAAGGACGGCCTCGAGAGCGACGAGGTTGGCGTGGACGTCGGAGATGATAAGGGTACGTGTCACGGAGCGAGTATAGCGAAAGCGCGCTCGTATAATGACGCCGTGCAAATCTCCGAAATCGGCGAATTCGGCCTTATCGAGCGGCTGGCGTCCGTGGTTGGTGCCGAGGCGCCGGGCGACCTGATTGTCGGCATCGGTGACGACGCGGCGGCTTGGCGGACCGGCGAGCAGGTGCTCCTCGCGACTACCGACACGCTCGTCGAAGGCGTGCATTTCCTGCCGGAGTTCGCGCCGTGGGCCGACGTCGGCTGGAAGGCGCTCGCCGTCAATATCAGCGACATCGCCGCGATGGGCGGCGAGCCGCTCTTCGCCCTAGTAACGCTAGCCCTCCCACCCGAAACCGACGTCACGGACGCGGAGGAAATCTATGCCGGGCTTGCTGAATGCGCTGAGCAGTTCGGATTAGCCATCGTGGGCGGCGACGTCGTTCGCGCGCCGCAGCCATCGGTAAACATCGCCCTCATCGGCCGGGCGCAGATGGAGGGGAAGAAGGCGATGTTGATGCGCCGGGACCGAGCACAGGCGGGCGACGTCATCGCCGTGACAGGGACACTCGGCGATGCGGCAGCGGGCCTATGGCGGCTGCGCAAGGGTGCCGCCCATGACGAGCCGCTGGTGCAGGCACACCTGCGTCCCGTGCCGCCGCTCGAGGCCGCTCAGGAGGCCGCTCGCACCGGCATCGAGTGCGCCATCGACGTCTCGGACGGCCTCCTCCAGGACCTCGCTCATATCTGCTGGCGGTCCGGCCTCGGCGCCGTCGTCGAGGCTGATTCGCTTCCGTTGAGCGACGACCTGCGCTCGGCCTACCCCGAAGACGCCCTTGCGCTCGCCTGTACCGGGGGCGAGGACTACGCGCTGCTGGTGACAGGCGCCGAAGAGGTGATCGAACAGCTACGTGAAAACGCGGCCGTATCGATAACGGTCATCGGCCGGATGCTCGAAGCCGAGGCGTACATACCGAGGCTCCTCGACGCATCCGGCGACGAAATCGCGATGCCGAGCGCCGGCTGGGACCACCTGCGGCAGGCATGAGCGCCGCCGTCACGCTTTCGTCAGGCAGCCCCGATCAGACCCGCGCTGTTGGTGAGCGGCTGGGCGCCGTCCTGGAGCCCGGCGACGTGCTCCTCCTTTCCGGCGAGCTGGGCGCGGGCAAGACCGTGTTCGTACAGGGCATCGCGCGCGGTCTTGGTTTCAACAGTTCGGTGTCCTCAAAGTCGTTCGTTCTGCTTGGCGAACATCCGGGACGCGTGAAGCTGTACCATGCCGATCTGTACCGGCTCGACGACCCGGAGCAGGTGGCGGAGCTGGCGCTCGACGAGATCAGCATGGACGGCGTTCTCGTCGTCGAGTGGCCGGAGCGCGCAGGGGACGGCGAGCTGCCTGAGGAGCACCTGCGAATCGAGTTTGAGGTGACAGGAGAGGACGGGCGGGAGTTGCGCTTCGTGGGTAACGGTGAGCGGGCCGAAGAACTTATCGGAGGCCTGTCAGATTGATGGAGCTCTCCATCGACACGGCGTCCGAACTCGCCTCGATCGCATTGTCGCGGGAAGGCAGCCTCGTGAGCGATGTTGCCTGGCGATGCGAGCGAAACCATACGGTCGAGCTGTTGCCGAGGATCGAGCAGCTGCTCGACGAAGCCGGTGTCGAGAAGACCAACCTGAGCGCGGTATTCGTCTCGATTGGCCCCGGCATGTACACCGGACTTCGTGTGGGGGTAAGCGTTGCGCAGGGACTCGCTCGCGCTCTGCAAATACCGGCCATTGGAGTCGGGCGGCTCGAACTCGACGCGTATCCGCACCGGGACTTCGACAGACCCATCGTGGCCGTGCATCGCGCTGGCCGCGGCGAGCTTGCCTGGGCGGCGTACCAGGCTGGTCCCTGGCGTGAGCTGAGCTCACCCCGACTCTCCCCTCCGGATGATCTCGCTGGTGCCGTCCGACAAGGCACACTCGTCGTCGGCGAGATAGACGACAAGCTATCGGCGTTGCTCGAGGGCCGGGACGTGATCGTAAGAGGCCCCGCCGGCGAAGGCCGCGCGCGCAGTCTGGCCGAATTGGGGTTCGCACGCTGGCAGGCGGGAGAGACGGTGGAACCCGCGCTGCTGCGTCCGGCTTACCTCCGGCCGCCCGCGATCGGGTCTCAACAGCCGGGAAACTAGGAACAGCGCTCGAAGGGTAGACGAGAATGAGATTGCAACCTGTCGATTGGTGAGCGCATTTTGCGGCGCGCTACAATGGGCGAGATATGCCGATGGAGCGAACGCTCGTCCTCGTCAAGCCGGATGCAATGCAGCGCGGGCTCGCGGGCGAGATTATCTCCCGCCTCGAGCGCCGGGGTCTTCGCATTGCCGCCGCGCGCCTTCTGCAGATAGACCGCAATCTCGCCGCCCAGCATTACGCTGAACATACCGAAAAGCCGTTTTACGAGACTCTGGTGAGCTTCATCACGGCCTGTCCTGTCGTCGCCGCGGTACTCGAGGGGCCAAACGCCGTCGAGATCGTCCGCTCGACAATGGGCGCAACCGACCCGCGCAGGGCAGCGCCCGGCACCATTCGCGGAGACCTCGGCCTTAACATCACGCAGAACCTGATCCACGGCTCCGATTCGCTCAAGTCTGCCGGCCGGGAGATTGCACTTTTCTTCGATGAGGGCGATCTCCGCAGCTACCCGCGCGACATCGACCGCTGGTTGTTTGATACGCCCGACTGAGGTTGCCTGCCGCTCGTGATCAATACCGATAGCCTCCGCATCCCGGTCGAAAAGCTGCGGCGCGAACAAGACCCAAATGCGTTCCAGTTCGACTGCACGGACGAGCTCGTGCCATTGGTCGAGTTCATCGGCCAGGAGCGCGCTCTCCGGTCCCTCCAGTTCGGTCTCGGCGTCGACAAATCTGGATACAACATCTTCGTCACAGGACTGACCGGTACAGGCAAGACCACAGCGATCCTCGAGCATATTCAGCGCGCCGTCGAACAGAAGCGCGCCGCATTAGCTGCTGGAGACGCTCCTTCCGACTGGTGTTACCTCTTCAATTTCGAGGACCCCGACCGTCCCCGGGCCGTTCGCATGCCGCCGGGCGCAGGAAAAGACCTGCGGCACCAGCTCGATGAACTCCTCTCGTCCGTGCGGAAGAGCCTCACGAACGCCTTCACAAGTGAGGAGTACAACCAGCGACGGCGGGAGATTCTCGAAAAGGGTCAGCAGGAGGCGCAGCCGCTAATTGACCAGGCGGAAAAGCAGGCTGAGGAGGCCGGGTTCGTGCTTCGCTTCTCGCCGACGGGGGTGAACCTCATTCCGATGGCGGACGGCAAGCCAATGAGCCCGGAGGTATTCACCGCGCTCGACGCATCCCACCGCCACGAGATCGAGGCGCGCCAGCAGCCGATTTCGGAACTCATCGAGCAGGTCCGCGAGCGCCTGCGCGCGATCGAGTCGGGCGTGAGCGAGAAGCTGCGGCGGCTCGACCGGGAGACTGCAGAGTGGGTGGTCAGCGGTGCCTTCGGTGAGTTACTAAAGCGGTACAGCGAGAATCCGGAAATCGTTCGCTTCCTGGAGCAGCTCAAGGAATTCACTTTGGCGACGGCCGACACCTTGCGCGCGCAGAGCGAACCCACAAGCGTCATCGCACCGGCGCCGGCAGGCGCAATTCCGGTCCCACCCGGGCAGCCGGATCCGTTTGGTCCCTTTCGCTGCAACGTCTTCGTGGACAACTCGAACGCCAACGGCCCGCCCATCATTGTCGAGCCGAACCCCAGCTGGACGAACCTCTTCGGCCGGATCGAACGGCGGGCATATCTGGGTACTTACATCAGCGACCATACCATGCTCAGGCCGGGGTCTGTTCACCTGGCGAATGGCGGTTACCTCATCATTAATCTTGTGGACATCATGATGAAGCCGGGCTCCTGGGAAGGTCTGAAACGCGTGATTCGCACCAAGGAAGTCCGCCTCGAGGACCCGATGGAGCAATACGGCTTCCTTACACCCCAGACGCTGAGACCTGAGCCGATGCCGCTCGACATCAAGCTCGTCGTCACGGGTGATCCAATGTCCTACTTCGTGCTATCAGCTTACGACGAGGAGTTTTGGGAGATATTCAAGGTCAAAGCAGATTTCGACTACCAGATCGACCGCACTACGGAGAATATGATCGGCTACGCTGGCTTCGTCTGTGCCTGTGCGGAGCGGGAGGGCCTCCGCCATTTCGAACGCGACGCCGTCGCCGTCATAGTCGCGCATGGCAGCCGGATGGTGGACGACCAGGAGAAGTTGTCGGCGCGCTTTGGTCGTCTGCGCGACCTCGTCGTCGAAGCCGATTACTGGGCCGGCGCCGATGGGGCGCAGCGCGTGAAAGCCGACCACGTGGAGCGTGCTATCAACGAGCGCGTCTACCGGCTTAACATGATCGAAGAGCGCATCCGCGAGATGATCCGGCGTGGCGTGATCATCGTCGACGTACAGGGCACGGTGACCGGGCAGGTGAACGGCCTGGCGGTGCACGACTTCGGCGATTTCAGCTTCGGGCGGCCCTCACGCATAACGGCGCGCACCTTTCTCGGCCAGCGCGGCGTAACCAGCATCGACCGCGAGTCCCAGCTCAGCGGCAAGATTCACGACAAGGGCGTCCTGATTCTGGGCGGCTATCTCGGCTCGAAGTACGCGCAGGACAAGCCGCTTTCCGTCTCCGCGAGCATCTCGTTCGAGCAGGGGTACGACGCTGTCGAAGGGGACAGCGCGTCTCTTGCCGAATTGTGCGCGATCCTCTCCAGTCTGGCGGACGCCCCCCTCCGACAGGACCTCGCGATCACCGGGTCCGTGAGCCAGAGGGGCGATGTGCAGCCGATCGGCGGGCTCAACCAGAAGATTGAGGGCTTCCATGATGTCTGCAAGGCCATCGGTTTCACCCGGCACCAGGGCGTTATCATGCCGTCCCGTAACCGGCAGAACCTCATGCTCCGTAAAGACGTCCTCGAGTCGGTCCGCGCGGGCGATTACAACGTTTACGCCGTCGATACAGTCGATCAGGCGATCGACCTCCTGACCGGCGAGGACGCCGGCGAGCGCCGCCCGGACGGCTCTTACCCCGAAGGCAGCATTAACGCCCGCGTCGATAACCGCCTCAGGGAAATGGGCGAGGCGATGCGACACTTCGGGCGACGGCCTCGCGAGGAGGCCCAGGCGGCGGAGAAGGAGCCGGCGACAGCCACCGCCACAGAGGCCGACGAGCCGGTCCCGAACAATGGCGATTAGCGGGTTTTACAGCTGATCAGCGCGGCGCATACTGGGCGTCGGTGGAGTTCAACCGCTCACTGACGAGGAACGACTCGATGACATCTTTCACGGCTCCCGTCCCGCCGCACTTCTCGAACACGTGAGTCAACTTATGTCGCTTAGCGGCCTCGACGGGGTGGCCCATCGTCCCGCTGTATTTCCAATCGCATTCCGCGCAAAGTGAGTTGGTCATGGCCGAGTCCTCTCTAAGGAGAGACGATTGCCCGCGACCGTTCCCTGCGCATGCGCTGAGAGAATGGTCATGACGGTGGGCCGAACCAAGCGACAGTAAGCGATTCTACTGCATCCGCACGACAGGGGTGGCCGTGTGCCAGAGTCCTTCGAGGTCGTAGTAGGCGCGCTCGTCGGGCGCGAAGATATGGACGATAACGTCTCCATAATCGAGAAGGACCCAGCCGGATTCAGGTTCGCCTTCCTTCCCCAGCGGCTTCACCCCGTCCTTTGAGGCCGCCTCCGAGACGGCCTCGATAATCGCTTGAAGCTGACGGACTGTCTGGCCGCTGGCGATCACAAAATAATCAGCGAAGGACGCGACTTTACGGATGTCGAGCAAGAGAATGTCCTCCGCCTGTTTCTCAGAGGCCGCATCGATTATCTTGCGCGCCAGCTCGTCTGGTTCCAGGCTCCTTCTTACCTCTTTCCGCTTCGTGTTGCGGCGTAGGATAACATTGTAGCTGGAATGTCCAGAACGCGAGTTGTAGTCGCGATGTCGGGCGGCGTCGACTCTTCCGTAGCTGCAGGCCTGCTCTCGGAGGCGGGCTACGAAGTTCTGGCCGTGACGATGCGGCTGTGGACCGCCGAGAACGCGGCTGAATCGCGCCACCACAAGCGCTGCTGCTCGGTCGAGGACACGGACGACGCTCGCGCCGCAGCCGACGTTTTGGGCGTCCGTCACTACATCCTCAATCTCGAGAAGGAGTTCTCTACCGGGGTCGTCGATTATTTCGTGCGCGAGTACACTCTCGGCCGCACGCCGAATCCGTGCCTCGCCTGCAACGACCGCGTGAAGTTCCGACCGCTGATGAAGCACGCACAGGTGCTTGGTGCTGATTTTCTGGCAACGGGCCACTACGCTCGAATCCGCCGAAACGGTCACGGCTATGAGCTCCACCGCGCGGTCGATCCCTCCAAGGACCAGTCCTACGTACTCTACACGCTGGGGCAGCGAGAATTGAGCCGAACGCTCTTCCCGGTCGGCGAGTTGACGAAGAAAGAGATCAGGCGCCTCGCTCGTGAGTGGCGACTGCCGAACGCCGAGAAGCCGGACTCCGCCGACATCTGCTTCATTCCTTCCGGCGACTACCGAGCCTTCGTCCATGAACGCGTTCCCGCCCGCGCCGGCGCGATCGTCTATAAGGGAGGAGAAACCATCGGCGAGCACCCTGGCGTTCACAACTACACGATCGGCCAGCGCCGTGGGCTGCCCGCCCGCGGTGGAGGCGAGCCGCTCTACGTTGTCGGCCTCGACGCCGAGACCAACACCGTTGTTGCGGGCAAGAGCAGCGATCTTCGTGCTGAAGGCTTGATGGCGGAAGAGCTTTCGTTCGTAAGTGGCGAGACGCCCGCCGATAAAATATCCGTCGAAGCGCGCATCCGCTACCGAAGCGAACCGGTGCCCGCGACTCTGCACATCCAGGGCGGCCACGCTGAGGTGCGGTTCGAATCGCCGCAACGAGCGGTCACGCCCGGACAGGCCGTCGTCTTCTACGATGGCGATGGCGTCATCGGTGGCGGCACAATAGTCAGACCGATCTGATTAGCGGTAGACCTTTCCACCTCCCCCGCTGCAACTGTCTGCTATAATTCCCAAACTGATCGTATTGCCCGTCCAGCCGGAGGTACTTGGATGTTCCTCAGCCTCGCAGACACCCGTGACATCGCGGTGATTGCCTATAGCATCGCCGGCACAGTGGCCTTCGTCCTAATTATCTTCTTCACGCTGGCGATAGGGATCCTCAGCTGGATGACGCTCAACCGTGTGCGCGGAATGCTGAAGAATAACGTGCAGCCCACGTTGGAGAGCGTGCGCCAGACTTCGGAGAGTGTGCGCGGAACGGTAGAGTTTGTCTCGGACTACGCAGTTGCGCCAGTGGTGAAGACGTACGGCACTGTCGCCGGGGTGCGGCAGTTCGTCGTTGTGCTATCGCGGCTTGGGCGCTCGCGAAAGAGCGGGTAGGCAACACTCATGCGCCTTCTGATTGGGCTTGCGATGGGCTTCGGAATTGGCTTCGCCGGGGCAGTGCTGTTCGCGCCGGACCGCTCTCGGCGACGCGAGGTTGACTGGCCCGCGGCAACCGTAGATTCCGGCCCAACGGCGATCGAGACCGACCATAATATCCTGGCCGCCGTCAAACGGGCGCTCCGCTCGGCGCAGGAGCAACTCAACGAAGCGCTGGAAGAGGCGAAGGAAGCGCAGGCCAAGGCAGAAAAAGAGCTTCGCGTCCGCTATGAGCGCAAGGTGCACAAGGCCAACAAACCAGAAGAGATCGAAGAGAAGAAGCGCAAGTAAGCTTAGAGACTGGGCCGCTGCGGTTATGGCGGAGGGGGTGGGATTCGAACCCACGGTACCCAAAGGGTACACACGCTCTCCAGGCGTGCCCAATCGTCCACTCTGGCACCCCTCCGGGAGTCGCTCGAAATCCGAAATGTGAAAATCGAACGACGGCTTTAGGCGCTCACCGCCGCCCCTTCCAGTCTCGGATCATCGAGTTTGCGATTTTCGTTTCGCTCTGGCGGAGGGGGTGGGATTCGAACCCACGGTACCGCAAGGCGGTACAACGGTTTTCGAGACCGCCCCGATCAACCACTCCGGCACCCCTCCTCGACGTATTTTAGCAGTTGGCGTGTCCCGCTCAGGCTGTCTGGCTGCCGCGCATCTATGAACTCCCCTATTCGCTCTTCGCTCCTCCGTCCTTCGCCTCGTATAATCTCCAGTCGATATGCCCGAGCGCACCATAAACGTCACGATCGCCCTGCCCCTCGCTGACGACCTTCAGGACACGATCCGCAAGACCCACCCGCGTCTTAAAGTCACCGCCCTGACTCGCGCGCAACGACGCGTCTACAGGGACGGACGTCCCCTCTGGGCGGGCTACCCTGAGCCGCCACGGGCCGAGGACGAGAGCGAAGAGGAGGCCCGCGAGCGCCTCCAGCCGATTCTTCGCGATACGGAGGTCCTCCTCACGAACCCAATCGTCCCGGACAACATTGTCGCCCGCGCGCCGGCCCTGAAGTGGCTCCAGCTGACCAGCGCCGGCGTCGACCGCCTTCTCGATGCGCCCGTCGTGCAATCACAAGTGACCGTGACGACCGCGAGCGGCATCCACGCAGTGCCGATAAGCGAGTACGTCATTGGGGCTATGCTGGCGTTCGCGAAGGGGCTGCCGCGGGCCATCAGAGCGCAACAGGAGCGAGTCTGGCGACCCTACTGGCCGGACGAACTGGAAGAGAAGACAGTCGGCGTCCTCGGCGTGGGAGCGATCGGCGCGAGGGTTGTCGAGCTCGCGAGCGCCCTCGGAATGCGCGTGCTCGCGTTGCGGCGGTCCGCCGAGCGGCGCATCACGGGCGCTGCTGCGGGCTTCCCTGCTGCGGACGAAATGCTACCTCCTTCAGATCTCACGTACCTCCTACACGAGAGCGATTATGTCGTCGTCGCCCTTCCACTGACTCCTGAGTCCCGCGGCCTGATCGGCGAAGCCCAGCTACGCGCGATGAAGCCGAGCGCGGTTATCGTAAACATCGGCCGTGGCGCGATCATCGACGAACAGGCGCTCGTCCAGGCACTCAAGGACGGGACTATCGCGGGCGCTGCCCTCGACGTCTTCCAGCAGGAACCCCTCTCAGGCGAGAGCGAGCTGTGGGGTATGGAGAACGTGATCCTGACGCCGCACATCAGCGGGGGCACGCCGCGCTATATGCAGCGCGCTGTCGGGCTGTTCTGCGATAACCTGCGGCGGTACCTAGCAGGCGAGCCACTCCGAAATGTCGTCGATCCGGCGCGGGGTTATTAGCCGCAGGCCGGTACCTAGCTGCTTACTGCGGCCAGCTTCGGGCGGTCGTGTGCCTTCTCCGGATGAAGGGCCGCGTTAAGCACCTCGTCGACGTGCTCGACGAGGACGAACTCCAGCTCCCGGCGCACGTCTTCCGGCACCTCCGCCAGGTCATTCTCGTTGTCGCGCGGCATCACGAT
>Ga0209801_1002359_pt1 | contig 11081 bp, 8 predicted proteins | sample GraSoiAngelo_127_FD_185884 | JGI IMG/M metagenome (GOLD analysis project Ga0209801, IMG submission 185884) | Grasslands soil microbial communities from the Angelo Coastal Reserve, California, USA - 14_0927_09_40cm (SPAdes) (version 2) | ecosystem: Environmental > Terrestrial > Soil > Grasslands ... | reverse complement strand
GGTGTGTCCGCGGCGCTCCTCGTCCTAGTCTTCGCCGGCCGCCCCTCGTCGCCATCGGCGAATGCGCCGTGGGGCGCGAACAGGACCCACCTTCGGGAGCGCCTGCGCGCGCTCGGTCTGCCCGCACTGCCGGTGGAGGGAAGGGCGCTCCACACACATGAGCACGTCGACCTGTACCTGAACGGAACGCACGTCGCCGTTCCCGCCGGCATCGGCATCGGCATCGACCCCAGTCGACGCTTCTTCTCGCCGCTCCACACCCACGACAGGACCGGCATCCTCCACGTCGAGTCGCCGACGAGGACGGCGTATACACTCGGCCAGTTCTTCGGCGTCTGGGGCGTCCGCCTCAGCGCGAAATGCATCGGCAGCTACTGCGCCGGCGGCGGCCGGACGCTCCAGGCATTTGTCGCCGGCCGGCCCGTGAATGGCGACCCAACGGTGATCCCGCTCAGGCGTCACGCGGAAATCGTGCTCGCCTACGGGACGCGCCCGGACCTTCCGAAGCGGATCCCGTCCTCGTACAGCTTCCCCGCAGGCGACTAACGGTCTACGCACGGGACGAGGTGGCCCGGATTCGCGCCGGGTTTGCAACGCTGAGAAAGTCACTGCTCGGCTACGGGTCTTGGACGACGATGTGGACCGGCACCTTCGCCTTGCGCTGGACGCGGTAGGGCTCCTGCGACCACAGCATGTCGGCGACGAGTCGGTTTCGTGGCGGGTCGCCGCCCATCACGATCGCCTCGCAGCCGAGCCGGGTCGCTTCTCCGACGATCCGCTTCGTCGCCTTGCGCGTGCCGAGGATGTTGCCGTCCGCCTCCACCCCCCGCCGCTCGAGCAGCTCGATCGCCTGTGCGACGCCGTCCCGCTGGTCTTGCCACTCCGTCGCGTTCGGGCGGAGCCACGGCGAGGGCAGGCCGAAGGCGACCCCGTAGATGCGCGCGACCGCGAAGACGTGCACCGGCGCCCCGGACTTGTTCGCGAGCTCGGCCGCTCGCTCGACGGCCGCCTTCGGGATCGGCCGGCCCTCGGTCGCGAGCAGCACGCCGCCGCGCTGCGCGGTCGCAGCGGCTCGTTTGATCGTTCGGCGGCGCGGCATGCGTGTGGGACGGGGCGCCGGGGTTCCGGCGCCCCGTCGGATCCGGTTAGGAGCCGGGGCTCGGCAGAGCCGTAGGCACCGCCTCCACGTGCTTCTTGTCCTCGACCTTCTTGCGGTACCAGTAGAGCGGCAGGTACGAGAGCAGCGTGCCGATCCCGATGAAGTAGTAGACGAGCGTGTTGCGGCCCGCGAGCGAGCACGAGCAGGAGGCGTACACGGGCCCGCCGTAGAAGTAGATCACCGCGTAGAACGCCGCGAGCGCCAGCGCGACGTACTTCATCCACTCGGGCAGCCTGAACGGTCGGCGTACATTCGGCCGGTCGCGGCGGAGCAGGTAGTAGCCGACGAGCACGGGTAGGAACGAGGCGAGGTAGCCGACGTTCGAGAACGTGTAGATCTCGACCGCGCCGCCCATGAAGACGACGGCGATCATCACGACGACGTTGAACATCATCGAGCGGTCCGGCACGCCGTGCTTGTTCTGGTGTTGGAAGAAGCGCGGGAACTGGCCATCTACCGACATTTGGTGCAGCGCACGTGCCGTCCCCGTGATCGCATTCAGAGCGGAGAGCACGAGGGCAACGATCAGCATGAACGCGATCAGCCAGTCGACCGTACTCCCACCACTGCCGAACACCTTGTCGGCGAAATTGACGAAGATCGTCTTCGGATCGGCCGAGCTGCCCTTTGCGCCGAGCACGAGGATGAACGAGATCGGGATCAGCGTGTAGATGAAGACGCCGTAGCCGCCCTCGAGGTTCATCGCGATCTTCGCGTCGCGATCGGGATCCTTGCACTCCCCGATGTAGCAGGCGGCCGCCTCCATCGCGATCACGTTCCAGGTCAGCAGGAACATGAACGCGATGTAGATCGTCAGCCAGCCGTGCCCGAAGAGCGGCGAGAAGAACCCCGTTGCGTCAGCCTGCTTGAAACCGGAGAGGTTCGAGACGTGGGCAACCGACGGGTGGAAGATCCAGGCAATCGCGAGAAACGTGAGCGGGATCATCGACAACAGGCCGAGCACGGTCGCGAACAGCGCACCGAAGCGAATGCCCAAGTAGGCCGGAATGAACAGCAGCATTAGCCCGACGATCGAGATGATCAACGTCCACCAGGCGATCGGCGTGTGGATCGGTGTGAATCCGCTCTGCGAAAGTTTGAACTTGTCGACGATGTAGAACGACGCCAGGATCATGTTGAGCGGCCCGACCGGGAACCAGCCGAGCCAGTAGGCCCACGCCGTGAACCCGTTCACGTGCTCGGCGACACGCGGCCAGCGCGTCTTGAACGCCGGATAGGCATACGACGGTGAGCCGCCGGTACGGTCGGGCATCATCGCCGAGAGCTCCGCGAGGAACAGGCAGAGCAGCCAGCCCGTGAGCGTGATGAGTACGATGCTCGGAATCGCCGACGCCCCGAGCGAGGTCACCATCACCGGCGCGATCCCGGTGACGAGAATCGTCCCGGCGAGCCCGATCACGAACGCGCCCCACCAGTTCGTCTCCCTCGGCAGCCCGCCGCCAGCGTAGTCCAGCTCGTCAACGTCCGGAGCCACGTCCATCCCTCCTTGTCAGATCGCCAACGACTCTCACGAGAAGCTGAGGTTCGCGTAGTTTGTCCAATGGTCGATCAAGCCTGCCCCTCGCGTAGTCGAGCTCATCAGGGCTGACTGCCATACACCCTCCTTGCGGTCCGTGAGGCCAGGGGGCCAAACGTGACAGAACGAGCGAATCAGTACAAGGGGAAAACAGGAAGAGTGGCCGAAGAGTGGAGCCGGTGAACACACCAGAGGTGGCCGAGTTCCTGGGGCGCTTCCCGCCGTTCGACGTGTTGCCTGAAGACGAGCGCACCGCCGTTGCCGACAGCGTCGAGTTGCGGACGTACGTGGAGGGCGAGAACATCCTGGTCGAGGACGCCGAGCCTGCCGACCACCTCTACGTCGTCCGTGACGGCGCGGTCGAGCTCGTCCACCAGGAGGAGGTCGTGGACGTGCTCGAACCGGGCGAGTGTTTCGGCCATCCCTCGCTGCTGACGGGCATGGCGCCGGCGTTCACCGTGCGTGCCCACGGCGGCTGCGCCTGCTACACGATTCCCGGCGAGCAGGCGTTGATGGCGCTGCGCAACCCGGCGGGGGCGCGCTACGTCGCCATGACGCTGCGCGAGCGTCTGACCCGGACGGGCCACACGGTGCATGCACTCCCGCAGCTCGCCACGCTTCGGGTCGAGGAGCTGATCACCCGGCCGCCCCTCTTTTGCAGCGGCGACATCGCCATCCGCACGGCGGCGCTGATCATGACCGAGAACGAAGCCTCCGCGATCGTCGTCCGCGACGGCGCGAACCTCTTCATTCTCACCGACGCCGCCCTGCGCGGTCGCGTCCTCGCGGCGGATCTCTCGCCGGAGAGCCCCGTCTACAGGGTTGTGACTCGCGCAGTGACCGTCCGACCGGACCGGCTCGCAGTGGATGCGATCATCGACATGCTGGACGACGGGGCCGACCACCTGGTCGTCGTCGACCCGGTGCGCGACGTCCTCGGCGTACTCTCGGCCGCCGACCTGATGGGCGTCGAGACGCGCAGCCCCTTTGCGCTTCGCCATGCGATCCTGCGTGCCGCCGACGAGGACCAGGTCGTCGCCGCCGCACAAAACCTGCGCCGCCTCTTCCTCGCGCTGCTGGACGCCGGGCTCGCCCCGGTGGACATCGGCCGCGTCCTCTCCCTCCAGTTCGACACGTTCACCATGCGATTGCTCGATCTTGCCTTCGAGGCACACGGGCCGGCCCCGGTTCCCTGGGCGTGGCTCGCCTTTGGGAGCGCGGCACGGCGTGAGCTCACGCTCGGCTCCGACCAGGAGAACGCCCTCGCGTACGGCGATGCGAACGGAGACGTGGAGGTCGACCGCTACTTCGAGCGGATCGCTACGGACGTCAACCGCGGCCTCGAGCGCTGCGGCTTCCCGCACGACCCGAATGATGTCGTCTCCACCAGTGCGCTGTGGCGGATGTCCGTGTCCAACTGGGCCCAGGTCTTCCGCGACTGCCTGGAGTCGCCGGATCGCTCCCACCTGATCCGGGCGAACGTTTCGTTCGACTACCGCGCAGTCGCCGGCGGTCTCGAGGTGACGCCGGAGCTCGTGGCGATCCTGCGGGACGCGAAGAACCACCCGGACTTCCTGCGTCGCCTCGCGCGGAGCGCGACGGATTTCAAGCCGCCGCTCGGCTTCCGTGGCGCCCTGCCCGACAAGAGCTTCGATCTCAAGAAGGGCGGCGTGATCCCGATCGCGAATCTCGCGCGCTTCCACGCGCTCGCGAACGGCATCACGATCTCGAGCACCCTCGACCGCCTCGTCGCGGCGCAGGAGCTCGGTGCGCTCGAGGCCGGGACGGCGGCCGGACTGCGCGAGGCGTTCGAGATCGTCGCGCGCGTCAGGCTCGACCACCACGCCGCCGGGATCGAGGCGGGCCGAGATCCTGACAACATCATCGACCCGAAGGACCTGACCCCGCTCACGCGCGTGTACCTCCGTGAAGCCTTCCGGACGGTGGCAGCCGCCCAGAAACAGCTGGGCGTCTACGTTCCGCTCGGCATGTGATTTTTTCAACGAAGCCGGGTAGGTGAACGGGATGAAGCTCAAGACCATCGTCGTCGGGTTCGACGACACGGAGCCCGCCCGCCGCGCTCTCGAGCGCGCCGCCGACCTCGCCGAGGCCTTCGGCGCGAAGCTCGTCGTCACGAGCGTCGCACCGGTCCTCGTCGGAATCACACGGAATGCGGGACCGCTCGATCCGGTCGATTCGCCGGAGGAGCACCGGGAACAACTCCAGGACGCGAGAGAGCTCCTCGAGGCCCGCAACATCAAGGCCGAGTATGTGCCGGCGGTAGGCGAGCCGGCCGACACGATCGCGGAGCTCGCGGATGACCTGGACGCCGACCTGATCGTCGTCGGCACGCGGGAGCCCGGAGTCCTCGAACGGCTGCTCGGCCAGAGCGTCAGCGAACGGGTCGCGCACCAAGCGCACCGTGACGTCCTGATCGTCCACTAGTCCTGCCCTACCACCGGACGATCGCCCTCGCGGGCAGGCCGCTGCCTGCTCTTTCAGTGGGAAACTGCCGCGGCCGCCAACTCGGAGACGAGCGTGTCGGTATGGAACCGTTCCAGGGCAAACGGCGCGATCACGTCAGGCGTCCGGCCGGTGGCGACGAGCTCGGCGAGGGTCGTGCCGACGATCGGCGCCGCCTTGAACCCGTACGTCCCCCAGCCACACGAGATCAGGAACCCTCCCACTTCGGTCACGCCGAGAATCGGGCTGTAGTCGGGACTGAGGTCGCACAGACCCGTCCACTGGCGGAGGATCTTCGCGCTCTCGAGCTGCGGGAACAGCTCGAGCGTGTGCCGCGACGAGTACTCGAGGAACGGGAACGTGCTCGTGCCGAGGTAGGTCGTGTACGGCTCGATCTCGGCGCCGATCAAGAACTCGCCACGGTCGGTCTGGGAGATGTACACGTGCATCTGCGACGAGACGATGATCACGTCGAGAAACGGCTTCAGCGGCTCGGTCACGAACGCCTGCAGGATGTGGGTGGTGATCGGAAGTTGGACGCCCGCGAGATCGGCGACCAGCGTCGACCAGCCCGCGGTGGCGTTGATCACCGTCCCTGCCTCGACGTCGCCTCGGGTCGTCCGTACTCCGGTGACGCGACCGTTCGACCGCTCGATGGCCGTAACCTTGGTGTACGGGTGGATCTCGACCCCGCGTCGGTCGGCCGCGCGAGCGAGCCCCCACACCACCGCGTCGTGGCGGATGATCCCGCCGGGCGGGTGGTAGAGCGCACCCATGACCGGCCAGGTGACGTCGCGCGAGAGGTTGAGCTCCGGACAAAGCCGCCCGACCTCCTCCGCATCGACGAGCCGGCTGTCGATGCCAAGCAACTGATTCACCTCGGCCCGCTCGGCCATCGTGATCATGGCGCGGTCGGAATGCGCGAGGGTCAAGTGCCCCTGTTGTGAGAACAGGAGGTTGAAGTCCAGTTCTGCACCGAGCCCTTCGTAGAGCTCGACGCTGCGGCGGTAGAACTCGGCGCCCTCGGGAGTGCGGTAGTTCGCGCGGATGATCGTCGTGTTGCGCCCGGCCGCCCCGGAGCCGATGTAGCTCTGCTCGAGAACGGCGACGTCGGTGATCCCGTGGTTCTTTGCGAGATAGTAGGCGGTCGCGAGCCCGTGCGACCCGGCGCCGATGATCACGACGTCGTAGCTCTCCTTCAGCTCACGCCGGGGGCGCCACATGCGCTCCATGCGGAAGACGTCTCTCATTCGATCCCCTCGAGCACGTCGAGCACGACCTCGCCGACGTAGTGCGCGAACTCCTGCGGGAAGAAGATGCGGAAGCGCGAACCGTCGCGCAGCACGAGCGCCGGCACCTCGGCGACCTTCCCGGCCGCCGGCAGGCCTTCGAGGTCGAGGTCGGTGAGTCGCCGCATCGCCTGCTCGCCCTCGAGCTCGAGGCCGGCGAGAGCGCCGGTCATGTCGATCACGAGGCCCCGAAGCCGGGCCCGGAGCTCGGCGCATTGCTCGTACGGACACAGGACGAGCGCGCGTCGCGGCGTGATCCGCACGACCTCGGCCTCGACGTCGATCGCGTCGACGTCACCGCGAACCTCGATCTTGCCGAGCTGCGAGAGGTCGAGCACCGACGTCGTCCCGGCGAGCACGCGGGCGAGCGGCGACGCGAACCGAGGAGCGAAGAGATCCTCGCTGCGCGCCCGGTCCGGCGAAAGGAAGTGAAGCTCGCTCAAGACCGGAGCCGCTCGCCTTCGGGGTCGAAGAAGGGCTTGAGCCGAACGCACGCTCTTGCGAAGCCGCCGTTGACCTTGATGTCGATCTCCGCCCCTTCGTGCGCGAGCTCGGGACGCACCCACGCCATCCCGATCGCGCGTCCAAGCTGCGGGCTCAGGCGTGAGCTGGTGACGCGCCCGGCAGGCCGGCCGCCAAGGACGATCTGCCCGCCCTCGGCCGGCACGACGCCGTCCGTCATCTCGAAGCCGACGAGTTGTTCGCGGAAGCCGCGCTCCTGCACATGCTCGAGTGCCCACTTGCCGACGAAGTCCTCCTTGTCGAGCTTCGCGATCCAGGGCATACCGGCCTCGAGCACGTTCGACTCGGAATCGGTGTCCTGCCCGACGAGGATGTGCATCTTCTCGAGCCGCAGAATTCGCTGCGGCTCGAGACCGAACGGGCGGATCCCGAGGTCCGCGCCGTACTCGAGCAAGGCGTCCCACAGGTATTCGCCGTACGGGCTCGCGAAATGCAGCTCGTAGCCGAGCTCGCCGACGAAGCCGATGCGCAGAATCAGGCACGGCACGCCAGCGACATACGTCTCCTTCGCATCGAGGTACGAGATCCCCTCGTTCGACGTGTCGATCTGCGCGAGCCGGCCGAGCAACTCCCTCGAACGCGGGCCCGCGACGTTTACGGCCGCGAGTGCGCCGGTGAGGTTGACCGTCTCGACGTCGAGCCCCCAAACCGCGTTCCACCACTCGAACCACTCGATCACCGTGTCGGCGCCCGTCGAGGTGGTGGTGACGTAGTACTGGTCCTCGCCGAGACGCGCGATCGTGCCGTCGTCCATGATGCGGCCCGCATCCGTCCCGAGCACGCCGTAGCGGATGCGTCCCACCTTCATGTCGCCGAAGCGGTTGGGATAGAGCAGCTCGAGAAAGCGTGCGGCATCTGGGCCCTGGACGAGCAGCTTGCCGAGAGTCGACACGTCGATGACGCCGACGCCCCGGTGGACGTTCAGCGCCTCGTTCGCCGCGTGCTCGTACGAATGCGCGCGGCGCCAGAAGCCGGTCCACATCATCGTTGCGCCGGCCTCCTCGTGCCGATGATGGATGGACGTCCGCTTGGTCGGCTCGTGGCCGCGGCCTGCAAGCAGCCCGAGCGAGACCGGCGCCCAGGGTGGACGCGCCGTCGTCGTCCCGATCGCCTTCTCGTCCGTTTCGTTCTCCCGAGCAAAGAGCCGGATCGACGGGACGTGGCAGAGCCGCCCCTGGCAGGGGCCCATCGTCACGGTCGTGTAGCGCTTGCCGAGCTCGATCGAGTCGAAGCCTTCGGCGATCGCACGCTTCACGTCCTTTTCGGTGACGTCCTCGCAGACGCAGACGAAGCAACGGCCCGCGCCCTCGGCACCCTCGAACGTGGCCGCAGGCACAGCCGCCGGCTCTTGCTCGCCGGCAGCAGAGCCGACGGCTTCGACGTTCGAGGGAAGGTCGGAGGGCACGAAGATCCCGCGCTCCGCGTCGTACTCGACGCGCGCCCCGGCCTGAGCGAGGAGCGAGTACGCCGGCTGGCGACCGCCCGACATCACGAGCAGGTCGCACTCGATCTCGCGACCGTCGACGACGACGCTTCTCAACCGGCCGCGGCTGCCGCGCGCGGCGAGCTGGCGTGGCGGCGCCGACCGGAGATCGATGCGCTCGACGACGCTCGTCCCGGCTCGTTCGAGCTTGTCCGCGACGGCGAGCCCGCGCTCGTCTGCAGACACGATCACTGCCCGTTCGCCCGGTTTGATCGACCACTCGTCGACGAGCCTGCGTACGGCCCCGGGCAGGTGGACACCGACGAGATCGTTGCCGGGGAACAGCAGCGGCTGCTCGAGCGCGCCGGTTGCGACCACGATCCGCTCCGCGCGAAAGCGGTAGAGCACATTGCCGGCGTCGACGGGGACGAGACCGCCCTCGTAGATCCCGATCGCCCTCGCCGGAGCAAGCACCTCGAACGCGCCGTCGGCGGGAGCGCCGCGCTCGTCGACGAGCACCACCTGCCGCCCCGCGGCCGCGGCGGAGCGTGCCGCCTCGCGCCCCGAACGGCCACCCCCGATCACGAGCACCTCCGTGCGGCGATGTTCGGTGTCGAATCGGCGCGTGCGGCCCGCGTGCTTGTCCAGCCGGCCCAGGCCGGCGACATTTCGGAGGAACCTCTCGTACAGCGGCCACAGGCTCCGCGGGCGGATCATCGTGCGGTAGTAGAAGCCGACCGGGGTGAACGGGCCGCCGAAGTGATCGACGGCGGCGAGCAGGTCGTGCTCGAGCGAGCCCAGCACGTTCTGGGCATGCACGTGCGCGCCCTCGCGCACCGGCTCCGTACAGACGCGCACGTTGGGGACGCCGTCCACCCGCATCATGCAGTTCGGGCACCCGCCGGAGCAGCAGAGCAACCCGCGGCGGCGGTGGTACTTGAAACCGCGGGAGAACACGCGTTGCCCCGACGCGAACAGCGCGGACCCGATCGTGTCGCCTTCGAATCCCTCGACCACACGGCCTGCGAAGAAGAACCGCACAGGTCGTGAGCGGTCGATCCGCTCATTCAGCTGTTCCGGAAGCCTCACCCGGCGGACGAGGTCCCGGCGGAGGCCTGCGGCAATTCCGTCTTCAGCACTTCGTTCGTGCGCGTATCGCGCTCGGCGAGAAACCAGATCTCGCAACCGAAACGGTGATACCACCACTCGCGCTGCACCCCGGCGACGTTGCGGCGGAAATACACGTAATCGGTGAGCCCGCGCAGGTCAGGCAACGCCTTGGGCCGCGACGTGACCTCGCCGGCACACGCGAACTCGTTGACGTCGCGCGGCCCGCAGTTGGGGCAGTTCAGCAGGAACGACATGCTGGTTTCGGGATCGCCGCTAGGGAAATAGTATTGCCATTTTGTCGCAGCCGAGGCAAGCGCGCAACCATGACCCTCCGGGCGTCGATCGACTTTGGGACGCTATTGCCGTCAGGCGATATAGGCTTGACAGCGCCCACGCGGCACTCTAGACACACGCTGAATGCGTGCCAAACGAGGGAGGTCGGAGGCCTCCTCCCCCGACTCTCACGCGACGAAGGAGTTGGCTATGGCAGTCGTCGAATCAGGTCCGCCCGAGGTCCAGCGCGTCCTCGGCAAGGGCCCGATCCCCGATCCCTTCCCGACACTCGACCTGGCCCGGCATGACCCGGACCGGCAGGAGAAGATCCGTCAGATCCGCAAGGTCATCGACGAACGGGGGATCAAGTACATCTTCTTCCAGCAGGTTTCGGTCTCGGGTCATGTCAACGGCAAGGGCGTCGTTGCGACCCAGTGGGAGAAGGTCGCCGAGGAGGGCTACCAGCTCGTCTACGGCGCGACCGCCGACCTGTTCGTCGATCGGCAGGACCGCTATATCGGCTTCGGGCCAGAGGAATCCGAGCTGGCCGCGATCGCCGATCTCGACACGTTTGCGCAGCTCCCGTGGGACGATCGCGTCGCGCGAGTCTTCTGCGACTGCTACGACACCGAGACGGGCAAGCCGCTCGAAGCCGACCCGCGCCAGAATCTCAAGCGGATCACGAACGAGGTCGAGCAGGAGCTCGGCTACACGTTCCTCTGCGGCATCGAACCCGAGATGATGTGGATGGCCAAGACGGAGGACCCGAACGATGCACGGGGTCTGACGAAGCCGTGGTGCTACCACATCAACCAGTTCGAGGAGCTCCGGGAGATCATCCTCGACGTGGTCGACTACGGCGAGCGGCTGGGTATCAGCCCCACGTACGGCGACCACGAGGATTCACCCGGCCAACTCGAGCTCAATTTCCTCTTCGACCGCGCCGTGCGCACGGCGGACAGCCTCTCGACCTACCGCCAGATCTGCGCGGCGGTTGCGCGCAAGCACGGCGTGATCGCGAGCTTCATGCCCAAGCCGTTCACAGGCGTCTCAGCCAACGGCGCGCACCACCACTTCACGCTCGTGGACGAGAACGGCAACAACGTCTTCTACGATCCCGACGGTCCGGCGAAGCTGTCGGAGATCGGGCTGCAGTTCATGGGCGGGATCCTCGACCACTACCGCGGCCTCTGCGGCATCACCGCCTCGACGGTCAACTCGTACAAGCGCTTCTGGGACTTCGGGTTCTGGGCGCCGATCTACAAGGACTACGGCTGGCAGAACCGTACGACACTCGTCCGTGTC
>Ga0209801_1002355_pt1 | contig 11093 bp, 10 predicted proteins | sample GraSoiAngelo_127_FD_185884 | JGI IMG/M metagenome (GOLD analysis project Ga0209801, IMG submission 185884) | Grasslands soil microbial communities from the Angelo Coastal Reserve, California, USA - 14_0927_09_40cm (SPAdes) (version 2) | ecosystem: Environmental > Terrestrial > Soil > Grasslands ... | reverse complement strand
TCCGGCGTGCAGCGGAAGGCCCGGAAGACCCAGTTGTTCAGCCCGGGGCGTCCGGGCTCCTGGAAGAAGTAGGGGCTGACGTACTCCCAGACGACCTCGCCATCTCGCGTCACTTCGAAGATCCGGCCGTCGCAGCCCTCGCAGATCAGCGTGTTGCCGTTCGGCAGGCGCTGGGCGCCGGAGATGTAGGGACTGAAGAAGTCGAAGAGCGACTGGTCGTGGTACTCCCACACGATCGCGCTGGTCCGCGGATCGACCTCGATCACGCGCGAGTACGGCGCCGGATGATCGCGACGGTGCGGGCCGTTGTCGAAGATGAGGAGATTCCCGTTGGGCAATGGCCGGGGATCGTGCTGCTGGGCCAGGGGCGGGCCACCGAGCTTCCAGGGGATGGCGCCGGTGCGACGATCGACGATGGCCACGGTCGAGATGTTGCGGAAGCTGACCACGAGGTTACCGTCGGGCCACTCCGCGACGGTGTTGCCGTGCGTCCACTCCTCGCGATGGTCCTGGAGCGTGACGATCTCCGTCGCGAAGTCGAGATGCTCCCAGCTCCGCCACTCCCAGACGATCTCACCGCGCGTCGTGACCTCGATCAGGTAGTCCGCGTAGATCGTGCCCCTGACCTCGGTCCCAGGAAGTCCGCCCTTCACGCGGGCGTGGAGCTCCGGTGGGAGAGGGCGCAGGCAGAGCAGGACGACGTTGCCGTTCCGAAGCTTGCGAGCGTCGTGGTGATGGTCCGGATGCTTGATCTCCCAGACGGTCTTGCCGTTCCAGTCGACCTCGAGGGCGGCGCCCGCCTTGAAGCGCGCCCACGCTTCGAAGCGCCCGAGGTCCTCCATCACCTTGCCGGAGTAGAAGAGATGGCCGTTGTCGAGGAGATAGCCGTAGAGGCCCGGGCGATACGGCATGCGCCACGTGTGGACGGCGTCGCCGTGCATGTCGACCAGGTACACGGTGCCGTCGCCGAACATCGGCGTGAAGAGCGTGTAGCCGGCGAAGGCGCGCCCCGGATCGTGAGCGATGAGGCCGGTGCGGGTGCGGCGTACGCGCTGCTGATCGACGGTGGCCATCGGCGTCAGCTCGCGGCCTTGGGTCGGTTGCGCTTGACGGCTTCGGGATTGGTCGAGTCGGCGCCCATGTAGATGCCCTTCTCCCACGTGCGCTTGAGCGGATCGCGCACGTGGAGCCGCATGCGCCCGACGCCGTGGATCTCGAAGTCCACGACCTCGCCGTCCTGCAGCGGGCCGAGGCCTTCGTGGTTGGTGCCACACGCGATGACGTCGCCCGAGTGGAGCGTCATGATCGTCGTGGCGAACTCGACCAGCTCGGGCACGAGGTGCTCCATGTCGTCGGTGTTGTAGTTGTGGCGGAGCTGGCCGTCCACCCAGAACTGCACGTGGACGTCGTTGGGGTCCGCGATCTCGTCGATCGTCGCGATGCACGGCCCGATGGGCGCGAACGTGTCGAACGACTTGCCGAGCCAGCTTCCGGTCTTCCACGTCCGCCGCCCCTCGCCGCGCGCCGACACGTCGATCATGCCGGTGTAGCCGAAGACCGCGCTGCGCCAGTTGTCGCGCTTGACCATCTTGGCCGGGCCCTTGATGACGAGCGCCAGCTCGGCCTCGTGCATGAAGATCCAGGGCTCGGTGTGCTCGGGCAGCACGATCGTGTCGCCGGGGCCGATGACCGCGTCGGGATTCTTGAGGAACATGTTCAGCGCCCTCGGCTCCATGGCGCCGTGCTCCCAGTAGTTCGCGATGCACGCCAGGATCTTTCCAGGCCGGGGCAACGGGGCGCGCAGCCTGACCGCTGACAGCGGCATGGCGTCTCCGTCGCGGGCGCACCGCTCCAGCCGGACGCACGGCGTCGAAGGCGTCGATGATGCCTTGCATCGTGAGCTGCGGCGTGTGGCGCGACGGCACGACGTCGGCGATGCTGACCACGCCGCGCTCGGTGAGCACGCCGGGCACGACGTCGCTCGCCGCCGGCTTCTGGAAGAGTACGAGCTTCATGCTGTCCTCCCGAAACTCACGGATGGCCGGCCGCAGCCTAGCACCAGTCCGGCCGTTCGGACACGCCTCACGACCCACCGGCGCGCCAGCGACGGGCATCGGGTAGAGTAAGGGACCGAAAGGGACCACGAGCATGTCCGACCGAAAATATCGACAGCAAGGATATCGGAACCAGGGGGGTGAGCCGAAGCGGCCGTCGCCGCCGCCGCCGCCGCCGCCTCCGTCCGACGCTCCGAGAGGTGGTGGGATGCTGGCCAAGCACACCGTCTCCCGGTGTGGCGCGTGCGGCGCCGTCCTGCCGATCGCCACGGCGTCGCTCGAGCAGTGCCCGAACTGCCGCGTCCCGATCCACGCGTGCCGCCAGTGCACGCACTTCGACACCGGCCGGCGCTTCGAGTGTGCGGAGCCCATTCAGGAGCGCGTGGCCGACAAGAACGCGCGGAACGAGTGCGCCTCGTTCTCGCTCCGCGTGACGGTCGAGCGCGATGCCTCGCCCGACTCGACACGCCCCGGCGACATCCGCCGCGGCTTCGACAACCTCTTCAAGAAGTAATCGCTCAGACCTTCGAAGGAGGACGCCATGGCCCTCGATCCCCAGGCGCGCGCAGTCCTCGAGCTCATCATCAAGTCCGGGCGGCCGCCGTATCATCAGCTCTCTCCGAAGGAAGCCCGCCAGCTCTTCCGCGAGACGCGGCCCGCGTCCACGCCCGTGCCGCCCGAGATCGGCGTCGTGCGCAACGTGCTGGCCGAGGGACGCCACGCGGCGGTGCCGCTGCGCGTCTACCGTCCGGCCGGCGTGGCGGCGACGACCCTGCTGCCGGGGCTCGTCTACTTCCACGGCGGCGGCTGGGTCATCGGCGATCTCGACACCCACGACGTGCTCTGTCGCCAGCTCACGGCCGAGGCCGGGATCACGGTCGCGTCGGTGGATTATCGTCTCGCGCCCGAGCACAAGTTCCCCGCGGCCGTCGACGATGCCTGGGAAGCCACGCGCTGGGTGGCCTCCGCCGCCGACCTGCTCGGGATCGACGCCCGCCGGCTGGCGGTCGGCGGCGATAGCGCCGGCGGTAACCTGGCGGCGGTGGTCGCGCTCCTGGCTCGCGATGCCGGCGCACCGGCGATCGCCTTCCAGGCGCTGTTCTATCCCGTCACCGATCTGAGCGCTGAGTCGCGCTCGTACAACGACTTCGCCGACGGTTACATGCTGACGCGCGACAGCATGCGCTGGTTCGCCGCCCAGTACCTCGCGGGGAAAGACGAGGCGATGGACTGGCGCGCCTCACCGCTGCGCGCGGCCACGCTGACCGGCCTGCCGCCCGCGCTGATCGTCACCGCGGGCTTCGATCCGCTGAGGGACGAGGGCGAGGCGTATGCGCGGCGTCTCCGCGATGCGGGCGTGCGCGTGGATTACGCCTGCTACGGCGGCATGCTCCACGGGTTCGTGGGGATGGGGCGGCTGCTCGACTCCGGCAACCGCGCGGTCTCGCACATCGCCGCATCGCTGCGCGAGGCGCTCAGATGAACGCCTTGCCGATTGCTGGCCGTGTGCGCTAGTGGTGAGGCTGCGAGATTCCCCCGCTACTGACGTCTCGGAGGCGAGTGTTGACCGCGTCGCGAGAAACGAGCAGGCGACGGTTGACAGCGTCCCAGGCCGGAAAGAAATCCGCCCCGGCGAGGCGTTGGCGCTTCATGGTCGCGATCGTGTCGTAACAGCGGGACATGTTGAAGTGCACGTCACACCCGAGCAGGTGGTGGATCTCATGATGGACCACGTTCCGGGGCGATATGAACACCTGGTTCAGACTGACGCCAGCGACCACGGCGAACCCATGCGTGCTCGTGTCGTTGCCAACGGCGCCGAGGACCTCGGGCAGGCCGAAGAGGCTCCAGAGGGCGTCACCGGCGTGACGGCCGACCAGCGCGAAGAGACGATCGCACCCCGCCGGCAAAGGCTGTCGAAGGAGCGCCTTCATGATGCCGTCGCTGGTGAACGCTGGCCGGCGCCAGGCGCGGACGCTCACCACGTTGATTCGCAGGCCGTAGACGGCCCCTTCGTCACGCCACGCGTCGTTGATGATAGCCTCCGCCATCGTGTCGGCAATCCCATCATCGACGAGGAGACATAGCGACAGAACGTCAGACGGGCCGAAGTCGATGCGTTGCCGGACGTGAACGTCGTCAGAACCTATGCTGGTGCAAGCCGTTAGCGCGGTGGTCACGACGAACAGGGCGAAGAAATACCAGGCACGACTCACGGGGACCCTCCTGACCGGCCGCTTTCGATGGCACGGTCCTGCGAACGCCGCCCCCAGCGTCGTGCCAATCCAGTGCAAAGAACTGGCCGTATGGAAAACGATCAAGATGGCGCGGGTTCCGTGGGTACGCAGCTATCAGCGACTGGCCCGGGAGTAAACTTGTCCGACGATCACGAAAGCCTCGCCCGCCAGGTCGGCGCCGAGGAGGCGGACGCTCCGCGGCTTAGGTCAGGAGTCCGACGCAGGCGACCGGCGGCAGGCCCTTGATCAGCAACTCCCAATGCTCGCCCGCGTCGACCGACCGGAAGACCTGCCCGTCCGAGGTGCCGAAGACGACGACCGAGCCGGCCGCGGCCAGGCACGCCGTGTCGATGTTGTCGTCGAACCACTTCGGCAGGCCCTCGGCGCAGCGCTCGAAGCGCGTCCCGCCCTCGAGCCGCTTGCGGTAGATCGCCGAGCGTCGGCCGTGGAATCCCGTGGACGCAGAGATCAGCACGTGCTCGCCGGCGACGGCGACCGCGCGCATGTAGTGAGCGTGCAGGCCGGTGGTTGCGAACTGCCATGAATCGCCGCCATCCCGGCTGACGCCGAGGCCTTCCGCAGCGGCGACCAGGACCACCTCGGCGCGCGACGGGTGAGCGATCACCTGGTGGACGTCCGCCTCGATGTCCACGGTCGGCGCCCAGGACGCCCCGCCATCGCGCGAGCGTGCGACGCCACCGACGTGGACGTTCACGTAAATCGTTCCGTCGGCCGCGACCGCGATCGATCGCACGTCGGCCGGATCACCCCAGGGCGTGTACCACGCCTCGCGGCCGGCGACCGTTTCGAACGAGTCCACACGCGCGAGCCCGCTGTCGGTCAGCCTGAGGAGGTGCGCTTGCTCGGTGCCGATCAGCGGCCCGGCCACCGTCGCTGCGACGCACGTCGCGGGCGGCCCATCGATCGCGGCATGCTGCTTCCAGGCTCCGTCGCGGGCCACCCACAGCGACGAGCCATCCACGATCGCCCACGTCGTCGCGCCATCGAGCGCGAGCGCGGTCACGCTCCGGCCGGCGAGCGCCTCCACCGGACTCGACGCTTCGTCCGCGAGCTCCCAGAGCCCGCCGCCCGTCCCGACCAGAATTTTCTCAGCCATGCTCGAATGATACTCTCGGGCCGCCTGCGCGTCATGAAGACGGACTTGCTCCTGATCCCGATGAGCGCCCAGTGGGCCGACATGCGCGCCGCCGCGCTGGCGGCGGAGGACGCCGGCTTCGATGGGCTGTGGACCTGGGACCACCTGCGCGATCCCGACGTTGATGCCGGCGGACCGGGCGTGCCGGAGGCGTGGACGGTGCTGACGGCGCTGGCCGAGGTCACGCGCCGCGTCTCGCTCGGGCCGCTCGTGCTCAACGTGGCCAATCGCCATCCCGGAGTGCTGGCCAACATGGCGGCGACGCTTCAGGCGGTGTCGGGCGGGCGACTGCTGCTCGGGCTCGGCGCCGGCGGAAATCGCGGCACGCCGTACGCCGCGGAGCAGGCCGCCATCGGGCAGTCGGTCGAGCGCGACAAGGTCCGCGCCGACCGCGTCGTCGAGGCGATCGGCCTCATCCGCCGGCTGTGGTCGGGCGAGGCGGGGTTCCTCCAGCCCGAGCCACCGCCGCCGATCATCGTCGGCGGATTCGGCCCGCGCATGGCCGGCATCGCCGGACGCTACGGCGACGGGTTCAACACGCAGGCCTTCCATCCGCAGCTCGGCGATCTCGTCCGGCGCGCGCGCGAAGAGCACGCGGCCGCGGGACGCGACGCGGCGCGCTTCGTCGTGACGGTGTTCGCGGGCCTGGATCCACGCATGGTCCGCGCGGACTCGCGGGCGCGCCAGTCGCTCGAGCGCGCCGGCGTCGACCGGCTGATCCTGCTCGTCTCGCCGCCGTTCGACGCCGACGAGATCCGCGGAGCGGGACGGCTTCTGACCGCGCGGTCGGGGGCGTGCTGAAGGTGTAGGGGTTGCACCGCGAGCTTGTCGGTATTGCCGCGTCTGGCGAGGGGCAGGGCAGACGGCGTGACACCACGCCCACAAGCGCCGAGGGCAACGCCGACCGCAACCGTGTTATGCAGCCTTTCCAGATGCGCCCCGCTACTCCAGCGTGCCTAGTGGTTCGTAGTATTCGACGCAGACTCGCCGCTTGACGCGGAGATTTATTGACCTCGCTAAGTCGGTCCACTTCGTGACGAACTCTACGTGACCTTCACGGTGGACATTCCAGCGCTGCTTTAGTTGGCGGAGGCGCGGCTCGGGGACCTTGCCTGTGGCGATTACCCCCTGAAGGATCTGCTGTCTCTGGCAGCAGAAGCGGTTGTACTGATTGATCAGGGCGCTCAGTTCATGGCAGAAGGCTGAGAAGTCACGTCGCTTGTAGTTACTGAGCCGACCGCTGATCGAGGATGCCCAAGTTCTGAGCGTCTCAATGTGCTCGGGATCGTCGAGCTGTGCGACGCCTCTCAGCTCGTCCCACTGCGCCACTTCGCGGACGACGTAGAGGACGGTGTCTGCTTGGTCCCTCGCAAGAAGCCGCCCTAGGTGACGAAGCGTCTCAAGCAGGCGAGGACGGCTCGATCTCGCGAGCCGCGCTTCGGTGCATTGGACGGCAAACCACCGAAACGCCCGCACAAGAGGTCCGTAAAGGGCGGCGCCGGCTGCAACGAGAAGGTAGAGGATGACCGCTGGCCAGACGACGGTCGGTAGGCTGACGTGTTGCGCCAGCAGTGCGAGGGCGGCAATGAGCAGCGTCCCGAAGGGCACGAGGTACTCAGTAATCCAGGACTTCGATCCGGATCGCGCCGAGCCGTCGTCGTGGTCGGAACCGAAGGCCGCAGGGAAAAGGGACCCTACGTCAAAGTCGTTCTGCTCGCGGCGCTTGCCTCTCATTTGAAAGTCCTCATCTCACTTAGAGATCGCGTTCTGTTCTTCGACCCTCGCGAGCCTCGCTCGGCGCGTGTCCAGGCCGAGGCTCGGGACACCTGCGGGCTGAGTCAGAGGCCGGATGAGGGTGATCATCAGGGCTGCGGCGTGGCGCATCCTCCGAGCTCCGTGTGGCCCGATCAAGCTCTCGAAGGCGGGGCGCCTTGCAGCAGCGCCTGGACTGCGCGTACCGCGTCGCGGATCACCTCCGGCGCCGGCATACGGAGCTTGAGGTAGCGCTCACCGGTCTTCTCGTCGTGCACCGCCTCCAGGCCGGCGCCCAGCCCGGGCGCGCCAGTCGGGCCCAGGTTGCGGGGTGCGGCCGGCGTCAGCGCCGACGCAAGCTGATGCAAGAGAGCGAGGCCGTCCTGGACGAGGCCGGCCCAGGGGTCGTCGCCGGATGAATCAGATACAGCGGTATTAGCGGCGACCGGCGCGACCGCCTTGAGCGAGACTGCACCCTCGGCCGGGCTCGCCGCGGGCGCTCCGCGCGTGACGCGCTCGACGGTCTCGATGAACCGGCCGAGGCGACTTCCGCCGAGTGACACGGCGGGAGCGCCTCCGTCGAGCACGCCGGCGAACAGCGACTGCTTGAACCCGAGAATCGACAAGATGCCCTCTTCGATCGTGCCCGGGGCGACGAAGTGGACGACCCGCACGGGGCGAGACTGGCCCAGTCGATGCACGCGACCGATGCGCTGCTCGACCACCGCGGGGTTCCAAGGAAGGTCGGCGTTCACGACGACGCTGGCGTGCTGCAGGTTGAGCCCGACGCCCCCGGCATCGGTCGAGAGGAAGACGCGGCACCGCGGGTCTTCGCGGAAGCGGTCCACCAGCCCGCCGCGCCGGCTTCCCTCAACGCGGCCGTGGAACAGCACGTGCTCCCATCCCCGCTTCAGGCAGCGGCGCGCGAGCAGGTCGAGCATCCGGACCCACTGGCTGAAGACCACCACCTTGACACCCGGCTCCTCCAGCACGTCCCCCAGGAGCGTCGCGATCTCGTCTGGCTTGTCGCCCACGTCGGTCGTCCCGTCGAGGAGGTAGGTGCTGTCGCAGGCCATGCGCATGTTCTGGAGCGCGCTCATCAGGCGTCGCTGGTCGGCTTCCGAGAGGAAGTGGCTCCGGCGCCACTTGGCGACGAGGCGGGCGACCGCCTCGCGGTTCTCGTCGTGGTGGCGTTGCTGCTCCGGCCTCATCGGCACGAAGAACCGCTTCTCCAGCCGGGAGGGAAGCTGGTCGAGCACCTCGGCCTTCCGCCGACGCAGGAGAATCGGTCGCAGGGTCTGTCCGATCCGGTCCAGGTCGCGATAGCCGATCACGCGGCCGGTGTCGTCTTCACGGACCTGATGGTCGTGCAGGAGCCGGAACGTCGGCCCGAGCCGATGCGGGTCGACGAACTCGACGATCGACACCAGCTCCTCGAGACGGTTCTCGAGCGGCGTCCCGGTCAAGACGATCGCGTACGGAGAGGAGACCTTCTTGACCGACCGTGCAGTGCGCGTCTGCCAGTTCTTGATGCGTTGGGCCTCATCGAGCACGACTAGGTCGGGAGCCCAGTTCCGAATGAGGTCCAGGTCATGAGCCACGGTGTCGTAGTTCACGATCTTGTAGAAGCTCGGAGCGCCGAACTGCTGCTCGCGGCGGGCGCGGAAGCCGCCAACCACCTGGACGGACCGATCGGCGACGAACCGGCCGATCTCGCGCTCCCACTGGTGCTTGAGCGACGTCGGGCAGACGATTAACACGCGCGCCACGCCGGCGTGGGTGGCCATGATTTCGGCGGCCGCGATTGCCTGGACCGTCTTGCCGAGTCCCATCTCGTCGGCCAGGAGGCAGCGGCCCGCGCGGCAGGCGAAGAGCGCGCCCTCGCGCTGGTAGGGGTAGAGAGGCACGCGAAGGAGTCGCTGGAGGGCGGCGCTCTTGATCCCGTGCGGAAACGCCTGGGTCAGACGGTCGGCGCGGCGACGGGCGTCGCCGATCTCCCGCACGAACCCGCGCGCGTCCTCGTAGCAGCGCAGCTCGTGCGAGAACCGCGCGGCCTGGACGAAGAAGGCGTCCAGCCCCGGCACGGCCTCTGTCCGCAGCCGCCCGTCCCGGTCGAAGTACCGCGCGGCCAGCCGGCGGAGCGCGGGCGGGGCGGTCCGGCCCGCGCGGAAGCGGACCTCGCGCCGCGGCCCGTAGCTGACGTAGACCTCGCTGTAGTCGGCCTGGAACCCACGAGCGAGCGCCGCGCGGCCGCCCGGCGCGCGCTCTAGCCGGGCCAGCGTGAAGGCGATGTGCTTGCAGATCCCCAGGGCGTTCGTGGCGAAGTCGGGGCACGAGCAGAAGTTGTCCCCCGGAGCGGTCCCGCGAACGGCTACCCGGTACGTGCCGCCGTTCGCCGGGTTGACGACCTCGAACTCCGAGAACACGCGCTCGCCGCCGATGTTGGTCAGCCGGAACCGCTGCTCGCGCCCGAACTGGCGCCGCAGCTCCGCCTGCCACGACTCCAGCGCGAGGCCGGGTGGCCTGTGCATCCGCGACAGCCGGGCCGGCCCGCGGCGCGCGGAACGGCCGGCGGTCATGGTTCGCATCGGCGCTGCGCCGCGGTCAAGCTGCACGGGACGCCGTCCAAGGGGCGTCGGACAGTGAAGAGCGCCGGGATTTGGTTCAACTTAACGTCCATCGGCCGGGCGGGTCTTCCGGAGCCGGGCCACGTCCGCGATGTCCTTGAGGCGGCCGGCCGCTTCCTTGTTCTTGAGCAGCGCTTCGCGGCCGATGAAGGACACTGTCCGTCCTTCGACCTCGGCCGTGATCCGCGACGCCCACGCCTCGTCGAAGGTCAGGCCCGAGATCTCGGTCAGAAGATCGATGCGCCGGGGCGGGAGCCCGATCTGGTACACCGCTCCAGGCTGGGCGAAATCAGCCGCCGCCACGCCGGCCGACTCGAGTGGCGCGCCGAAGCGAGCCAGCACGTCGAACACGCGCTGAGCGTTGACCGGCGACGGACGCACGAAGAGGTCGATGTCGCCACTGGCGCGGGGAGCCCCGTGGAATGCGAGCGCGTAGGCTCCGACGATCACAAACTCGACACCGCCGTCAGCGAGCAGAACGAGAAGATCGCGGAAGTCCTCGTTCAGCCCCTCAAGCGTCATCGTCATGGGGACGCGGTGTGCCCGGACGGAAGAGACGCGCGGGGAGGTTACGGCGGTCGTAGGTCGGTAACGGCAGGCCGGCCAGCTTCCACGTGGACTCCGCGAGTGTCCACATCATCGCGACACACTCGACCGGCGTCACCGCCGAGAGATCGTCGGATGGCTCCTCGCTCAGCGGGAAGCGGGCGATCGGCCAGTGCGCTCGCTCCGCCCGTCGCTGCTCCGCGGACCTCTCGGCGCTCTTCTTCCCGCCTCTCGCCCGACCCGCCTGCTTGTCGCCCTTCCTTCTCGTCACCATCACACGATCAGAGGCCAGGCCCCGCGCCATTGTCAAGCGCCGGCGAAGAGCCTCGCGCGTTGCCGATGAAGATAACTGGTTCCGCCTCACACGAGTAGCGCCAGCGGTTCCTCGATGAGCTCGGCGAGCGCGCCAAGGAACTGGGCGCCACGTGCGCTGTCGAGCGCGCCGTGGTCGCAGGACAGGGTCAACACCATCGTCTGCTGGACGGCGGGCTGACCGTTGAGGGTGACGACGCGGTCGGCGATGCGGCCGATGGCGAGGATGCCGGCCTGCGGCAGATTGACGATGGCGTTGAAGGCGTCGACGCCGTACCCGGTTGATCCTGCTCGTCTCGCCGCCGTTCGACGCCGACGAGATCCGGGCGGCGGGGAGGCTGCTCAGCGCTCCTTGATCGAGACGCGCCAGTGGATGCGGTCCTGCTCCGGAGGGTAGTCGCCGGCCGCC
>Ga0209801_1002350_pt1 | contig 11099 bp, 9 predicted proteins | sample GraSoiAngelo_127_FD_185884 | JGI IMG/M metagenome (GOLD analysis project Ga0209801, IMG submission 185884) | Grasslands soil microbial communities from the Angelo Coastal Reserve, California, USA - 14_0927_09_40cm (SPAdes) (version 2) | ecosystem: Environmental > Terrestrial > Soil > Grasslands ... | reverse complement strand
TTAAAGCGTTGAAGCGAAAAATGGAAAGCGTCAGCACAGGTCGACGGCTAAATCCGCGGAGTGAATCAATTGATCACTTCCGGACATGCCGTGAAGACTTTGGAATCGAAAGAAACCAGAGCTTCAAAGGAGATCAGGGTAACGCACAATTCAGTCTTTGCTGCACATCGACTGCAATGCCGGATGACGACTCGTGAGAATCGACATCCGGCATTTCTTTTTCCATCTACACGACCATCGTCACAGTTCCGCTTCATTCGAAGTCAACTCGACGACATCTACGGCTCGAGCGCGCGCTGGAGAGCAGCGGCGTCGAGGTCTGGCAGTAAGCCGGCGTTCCGGGCTGCTGCCGCCAGGAATCGTCCAGATCGCCACCCTCGACAGGGTCGAAGCCAACCTCGTCGACGAGGCGAAGCACTGCTGTTTTGGCGTCCAACGTTTGCTCCATTCCGTCCACGTTCCGTCGCCTCCACCGCACGCTGGCGATATGAGCGATTACGAGCGTCGGCGTGCTTTCTCTTTGTTCTTGATGTTCTTTCCGCGGAGCCTGTCCACGGCCCAGCGCGGCTATGCCGCGCGTTGTGGCGGTGCCTACGAAGGATACTTTTCAAACTTTCGCAGGGCGGGATTCATTTGGTCCCATGTGTGCGCGTCTGATGTCCACACATCCACTTGCGGGTTGAACCAACTCGGATCATCGAGGCTCGCAGCTCTGATCGCGACAATGTCAGGTTGCGAGTCGGTCATGACCTGGATCGGCGAGCCGCAGTCAGGGCAAAAGCTCCGATGGGTCTTGCCACCCGCATCACTGGGTGAATCATGGGAGTACAGCGAGCCTTGGGAAAGCTTGAAAGCTTCCGACGGCACGATGACGAAAGACGAGAAGGGACCTCCGCTGGATCGCTGGCAATCTCTACAGTGACAGTGAAGCATGAGAACCGGTTCTGCTGTCGATTCGTAGCGAATCGCGCCGCAAGCGCATCCGCCTGAAAAGGGTGTGTTGATTTTTGCCATATATTGTTTGTGTATCGGTTGACGATGTACATTCGTTCAATGACAGAACGAATGAGTGAAGAATTTCAGGACAGTCAGTTTTCGTTCGTGAAAGTGTCGCATTGGCTTAGCGCTAATGCACGAAGATCGCTACTGGCGTTCTTCCTTCCTCAGCGTCGTGCAGGTCGATCCATGTTTGAATGTCTTCGCGATCACCTAAGCCGGATCGCTCCTTGGCTGCCTGCAGATCTGTGCTCGCTTCATCTCGCCAGCCACGTTTGCTTAGAAACGCATTCCAGATAGCGATTTCCTCTTCGTTAGGCCGGCGACCACGGTCGAAGCACCATTCGAGAATTTCCTCATCCGATCCGCCCTTCAACGTTCGCTCCACAAGTTCATGGTAATCTACCCCGAGAAATCTCGTGCAACGCGCGTCGAACATCGTTGGGTCGTCGTCCACGCCGACAAAATAATCCGGCGGCAATTCGCCTCGCGCTTTTAATCTGATCTTGTCCAGCATTCGAGCGAAATAGATCAGGCCTTTGGTCTCAATGTGATCGCTACAAGGAGTCTGAGTTTGCATGCAAAGAAAAGCTTCTGGCTCTGTGGTCAAGTGTCAACGGTCCACTTCACGTGAAGTGGCCAGACCACTTCGACGGGAGCTTGCCTATACCGGCAGTTGGTTTAATGAGCACAATCTGAATCGTGAAAAGAGTCCCCCGCAAAAAGCCAGATAAGAAGCAGCGGCGACGCCATTCGATCATGGCCTTTGAAATGATTCGGCTGGACCGCGCTTCCCATGAACCGCTCCATGAACAACTTTACCGGCAGATCCGCGATGAATTGGTTGCGGCAACTTTCAACAACAACTCTTCCCGACTCCCCTCCTCTCGTGAACTTGCGGTTGATCTGGGAGTCTCGCGATTCACGGTAAACGTCGCTTTTTCCAGACTTCATTCGGAAGGTTACCTTCAATCGAAAATCGGATCGGGCACGTTCGTCGCCGAGCCGTTGCCGGAAACTTTCTTGAGCGCACGAACGGCAAAAGCAGAGGCACACATAGAACGCCCAACTCGGCTTTCCGATCGAGTAAGAGGCATTCCGGATCAGCGGGTCGGCCACCAGTTTGATTTCGGAATCGCCGGCCCACCCGGTGTCACATTTGTCCCCGCTGTCGCAGCGCTTGACGAATTTCCGATCGCAATATGGGAGCGACTTAGAGCGGAAGTTCTCGCACAAAAGGGAGCGCATCTGCTCCAGTATGCGTCAAGCCGTGGCGAGCCCGACCTGCGCAAAGCGCTCGCAACTTATTTATGTGATTATAGAGGTGCGCGTTGTCATCCGGACCAGATCATCATTACTGCTGGCACACAGCAGGCAATGATGATCAGCGCAATGGCCCTGGTAAATCGCGGCGAGGTTGCGTGGATTGAAGATCCCGGATTTTACCAGGCTCGCCGAGCTTTTGGCTTCGCTGGCGCGACCGTTGTACCACGGCCTGTTGACCGGGAAGGCATCACGATTGCGCGGCCGTCGAAACAGCGCTCACCGAAAATAATCTATGTCACTCCTTCTCATCAATTTCCACTTGGTATGACGATGAGTCTCGCGCGAAGGACTGCTTTGATCGATTTTGCGCGCACCTGCGACGCTTACATCTTTGAAGACGACCATAATTCCGAATTTCGTTATACCGGTCCCCCGCTCCCTTGCTTGCAGGGGCTTGATAACGCCGGCCGTGTTATCTACGCGGGCACAATGAGTAAGATCCTCTACCCGTCTTTGCGGCTGGGGTATATCCTGGCGCCGGAGCAATTGGTCGAGCCAATGATCAAGATTCGCGCTGTGATGGACCAACATTCTCCCGCGATTGATCAGGCGACGCTGGCTCGATTCCTGACCGAGGGATTTTTCCTGAGTCACATCAAGCGGATGCGGAAACTCTATTCTGACCGAAGAGAATTCTTTATCGAACAATTCAACAACTTGTTGAGCAATTACTTTATCCTGGAAATTCCTGAAGCCGGGTTGCATTTCGTCGCCTGGCTACGTCGGAAAGCAGACTTACCGTTGATCACTCGTGTTTGCGGTGAGATCGGTATGAGACCGTCGCCGTTGTCGTCCTGCTTTATGAAAGCAGAGGCGGAACCCGCACTTACCTTCGGCTTCGCCGCATGGTCGCATGCCCAGATCCGCGAAGGTCTCAGCAAATTCACTGCGGCACTTAATTCGAGATTGAATTAAAAAATTCCGGCAATCCGCGATCACCCGGCCGGTGCTCTCTTACCGATTCGCCGCCATTCGTCTCGCGATTCTGGATCCTGCGAAGAACCTTTGATTCTCCGCGCCGGAATCGTCAATCGAACCATGAATTAGAAGTGAAATGGCTCGTACGAAACGCGCGAAGTGGCTCTGGTGCCGGCCTAAGGCCAATCCCTAAAGTGTGGTCATGAAAACTCAACAAAGGAGGCAAATATGATAACACAATTCACAACCAAAAGCCCCAGCCGAATTCTTGTCACTGTTCTGATCGCTGTCTGCTGCGCAGCGACTCTGGCGCCCGTGCATGCACAGAGGCCGGAAGCAACAAAGGCGAGACTGCAATATCAGGTATCGACCCTCCCCGATTTCGGCGGCACGAGTAGCGGCGGAAATAGCATCAATGACCAGAGCTGGGTGGCAGGCTATTCCAGACTGCCGGATAGAAACCGGCACGCTACGCTGTGGCGAAACAGTTCGCTACTCGACCTCGGCACGCTCGGCGGACCAAACAGCAGTGTAACATGGAACGTGAAGAATACTGCGGGGATCATCGTGGGTATTTCCCAAACTCTCACGCCGGAGCCGCTGGGGGAGTGGTGGAGTAGCTTCGCTTTCTACAGTACGCCTAACAATATCGGCTTTATCAATCTTGGCTTCGTTTGGGAACAGAGCCTGGGTCAGATGAGGGGACTCCCCAATTTTCCTGGCGGAAATAACGGCTTTGCAACCGGAGCCAACAACCTCGGTGAGGTGGTCGGATGGGCAGAGAATGGCGTTCATGACCCCACATGTTGCTCGAGTGGCCCGACTTGCCACCAAGTACTCCAGTTTCGTCCAGCCGTGTGGCAACTCGGACCACCCGATGTGATCCACGACCTCCCTTTGATCTCCGGCGACAGCTCAGGTGCCGCGACGGCGATCAATGATAATGGTCAAATCGTGGGCATTTCAGGCATCTGCGACCAGGCTGTTGGAAGACATACGGCCAGGCACGCCGTGCTTTGGGAAAACGGCACCGTGACGGATATTTATCCAGATGCGCCAGCCCCGTGGTGGAACACACCGACGGCAATTAATCAACACGGCGATGTCGTCGGGTTTGCCGGCGACCCCGCCTTTGTTGAAGGCGAAATATTACACGCTTTTATCTGGACCAGGGACAACGGCATCAAAGCTCTCAAACCGTTGCGGGGACGTGTCCCGGAACATGTAGACAGTGAGGCCTATGGTATTAACGAAGCTCGCCAGGTAGTCGGTGTCTCATGCGACGCGGACCAGGTTGATTGTCGTGCCGTTATTTGGGATCACGGTGTCTACCCCGCAGACCTCAACGATCTCAAAGGCGGCTATTCTGCCGTTCTCGCACTTGCGAAAGACATAAATGACAAGGGAGAGATTACAGGTAGAGCTGTCGATCCAGCTACGGGCGTGTTAAAGGCGTATTTGGCGGTACCTGTCGGGGGAAAATAACGAAGGCAGAAAAGGTCCGATTTCCCAGCGCAAGAACATAACTTCGCGCTCGAAGAAGCAACGAAATGCCGGATGGCGATTGATAAGATCGGCATCCGGCTTCGGCATTTGCCGAAACCGCGGATGCGAGGCCTATATGCTCCCTGCATTTGCAATCCGCGATTCACAATCTAAAATCGAAAATTCACAGGGGGCATAGCTCAGTTGGTAGAGCGCCAGCTTTGCAAGCTGGAAGTCAGGGGTTCGAATCCCCTTGCCTCCAATTCTCCAGAATGTGATCAGTGAATAGTGATCTGTGATCCGAAATTCGGGCGCGCCACTTGACCGATCACTGTTCACCAATCACTGTTCACTTCCACGAAGCGGGCCTGTAGCTCAGTTGGTTAGAGCATGCGCTTGATAAGCGCAGGGTCACTGGTTCGAGCCCAGTCAGGCCCATTTCCTTTTTTTGGTGATCAGAACTGAAAGTAAACGAATGGCACCTGGCCGGTAGCCGGGAACAGCTCAAGCGCCAGAAACGCGCAAACGTACGCGGGAACTTGAATGCGCGCCGGTTGAAGCGCGAGGCGGTCAATAAACTGAGTGCATTCCTGCGCGACCGCCAGAAATAGCGAAATAAAGATCAGCACGATCGTCCCGGTTGTCAGCAGGAACTCGCCAGTTACGTGCTGAAAACCAAATAGGCCACTTAAGACGTATCCACTGGCCTGGAGAGTCTTTGCACGGACGAAAGGCATACCGATGACGAAAGACGTAAACATCAGTGCAACACTAAGCGGCTCAAAATAGCGCTTGTTCATAAGCCTGGAAATCGCTGTCCCGGCCGTTACCTGGTTAAAGAGACGGTAACCCACCAATAATATTCCTTGGTACGTGCCCCAGACGACAAATGTCCAGCTAGCCCCATGCCATAGTCCCACGAGCACCATAACAACCATCAGATTTCGGTATAACACCAATGGTCCCTTTCTTGCTCCCCCAAGTGGGATAAACAAATAATCCCGTACCCACGCGGACAGTGTCATGTGCCATCTCCTCCAGAAGTCACGCGGATTTCTGGATAACAACGGCCGCGCAAAGTTAAGCGGAAACTCAAAACCCAGCAACTTCGCGCAACCGCGAGCGATGTCGGTATAACCAGAGAAATCGAAGAAGACCTGCATCGAGAATGCAATGCAGCCCGACCATGCGGCCAACCAACCGGGGTGAGCACTCGGATGGTTAAAATACGTGTCGGAGACGGCGGCAAATCGATCCGCAAACACCATCTTCTTAATCAGGCCAGACAGGACAAGAATGATTCCGCTTTGCACCATAATCGTGGTCGGGCGCTGCCAGAATTGGATCTGAGAAATGAATTGCCGAGCGCGGATGATCGGACCTGCAATGAGATGAGGAAAAAACGCGATGAAGAACGCATAATCGATTAGATTTCTGACAGCCTTCATCTTTCCCCAATAGACATCGATGGTGTAAGAAAGGCTGGCAAAAGTGTAGAAGCTGACGCCAACCGGGAGAATAATTCGCAAAACAAGCGATGACTCAGACACATGGAGCAAAGCAGCCAGCGAGCCTGCGAAGAAGTCATAATATTTAAAGAAACCGAGGATACCCAGGTTAACTACCAGGCTAACAACAAGCAGAAGCTTCTTGCGGTAACCGGCTGCCCTCTCCAGAAAGATGCCAAGGAAATAATCAACTACCGTGGAGGTAAGAATTAGCACGATGAATCGTGGATCCCACCACATGTAAAAGACATAGCTTGCACCCAAGAGCAGCAACTTGCCAATGCGAAACGGAACGCTGTAAAACAGCGTCACCACGATCAAAAAAAAGATCCAGTACTGAAAGCTGTTAAATAACATAAAAAAACTCGGTCACAGCTAGTTAGCTTCGTTCATTAGCTTGTTACTGATGTGATTATCTCTGGAACTCCTATTGCCTGAGCCGTGGATGCCTGATGAGAATCGACCCGCTACGGTCTTTGAGTCGGAGTGAAGCTGTCCATCGGAATCGGCCGATTGGAGGTGTCCAACTAACTGCGCCACCAGGGTCTCTGTAAATCCTTGCCGACCCTTTGCGTTAAGGTGAAGCCCGTCAAAATAATATTCGGGTTTCTCTAGAAAATCGAAGGTTTGTTCGGGAAGGGATAAAACGGCCTTCTGAGTCGGGACGGTGGGAAAAGCAGCGTGGAATGTCATGGATGCTCCCGGTAGCCCGGCAAATGGACCGCGGGGAACAGGCGTAAGGACGATTGCGGTCGGGCTGGCCGAATAACGCTTCAAGATTTTCTGGATCCCATCACGCTGCATTCTCAGGAAATCTTGTGTCTCCGATTGCGATGGCTTCACCAGGCTGTCTCTGACGGCTTCTCTCTGAGCCTCGGTCAATCGTGGCGGAAGAGTTACCTGACCCGTCTTGGGATCATAAGAAGTGCCGACAATATCAGAATCCCGGCCTTTATAGACGTCGCGGGAATGAAGTGTCTTTGCCTCTAGTTGGACGCTTCGCGCGCGCGCGCTGGGATGTTCGAGAAAATCGACCAGATCGCTCTGGAATGCCGACCCTCGCAGTATGCATGCGGTAAAAGCTCTGAAACGACCAGACCACCGCTGAAAGGCGGACGCAAAATTAAAGCAGTCTCCGTAGCGTAGGAGCGGAGCTGCCATGGAAATTCTCAAAGGGTCAGCGCTATTTGGTTCAAAGCCGATGCCATAGGGAACTACAATCGCCCAATAACGGCGCCCAGTCGGATCGACCTCGCGCAGCACGTAGTGCCATATGTTCACCGCACAGGCTGGCTCCGCGACATTCACAAACTTGAGTCCGGCGACAGAGCTGAGCTCGTTAGCAACCGCAGCAGAGAACCCTTCAGCCATTCGCGAATCTCCTAAAACAAGCACCTCTTTGAGACCCGATGAAGCGCGATGCTTTTCCGCTCGCGTAATGACTGCCATTCGCCCCGCATAAGAGTCTGGGGCCAAAATCGAAGTGTACAAGCGCGTATGAAAGACCACGCCATCTACGCAAATAAACGCGGCCAGGCCGAGTAGCAGATTTCGCGCAACGTGAAGCGGCTGGGGCGAAGTGGTCGGCTCAGCAGGAAATTCCGTGCGCTGCGGCCCTGTTGAGCTCAAGTAAACAGCGAAGTATAAGACCGCGAAGAGCACGGCAACCAGCAGCCACCGGAGTTGGCGGTGCAATAATCCGGTGCGTGGAGGAGATCCAGGTTCCGCGACTCCGGAAACGGTTACAGTGGCGAGCAATGCCCGCCGTTCGGCGTCTCCATAGAGTTCGAAGATATAGCTGCCTGTCCGAATCCACGAGATAACGCGGCTGCCTTCGGGACCCTTGGCAACCAGAACCGGCTCCCTGCCGTTCGCGGTTACGAAAACAAAGCCGGTCGATCCGTTTCCTGTATTCCAACCAATTTCGGTGCTACCAGAAGCTGCGGTAACTTCGACGCGCTCCGGCGTAGCTGCAATCGTAGGTGTACCTTTAGTCTGCCGCGCATCCGTGCCCCTTCCACTTTGTTTCGCCACCGCTCCGTGCGCACACGGCGATCCCAAAAATAGGGCAAGCCAAATGGCAATCCCAAAAAGTACAGCAGAAAGATTTGCCACTGCTGAAGGTTTGAGCGTGGCCCATGATGATGAGGAATCGCCTGTCCTCCTTCTTATCATGTAGCGAACATTCGGATTTGCGGGCGCAGCATCGGCTTTGACTCGTCAACACGCGGTCTCACCTGACTGAGTCGGCTCTTCCACTGGAGCGCATCGGTAAGTCTGAAGTGAAAACGCGAAGAGATGTAATCCTTCGGCTGCAGATCAGCGTTCACGGCTGATTATTTCATTAACTTTCGGAGAAAAGCAAGCCGCCAAGACAGCCTGTCTTCGAAGTCATAAGTGCACATTTACGGCTCCGCGAGCATTTTCTGGGGTCCTTTTGAACGATCCCTCGCAAAACCCGATTAGCAGGCCGACAATCGCGCCAGCACTATCGATCATAACATCCCTGATGGAAGCGCTGCGCGACACGATGAACGTTTGGTGAAATTCGTCCGTGGCAGCAACAAGGAAGCAGGCGACCCAAACACTCGCGTAGAGCATCCATGCCGACTGTTTGAGATTGGTCATGGAAATCGATGCTCGAATTAAGAGCAGCGCCAGAGTGGCGTATTCGCCCAAATGCGCGCACTTCCGAACGATGAAGTGAATCGACGTAAGTGTATCCGGCGAAATATCCGGCTTGAGCCAGCGCAAAAATGGGACAATGAATCGCGACGTGCGCTCCGCGGACATCATATCGCTTGAGCCGAGGAAAATCACGCCAACCCAAAGCAGGAGTGGCAGCCAGTATTTTACAAAACGCATGAAATTCATCCCTTCGTTGGCCAGTCGTCTCGCCTGCAAATTAGATGCAGCCGTCACGGCAGCCGCTACAGTTGCTCAAATCGCATCATGTCCAAACTCAATCTCAGCGGCCCTCTCGTGTTTGAGCCGATCTTCATGGAGCGCATTTGGGGCGGGCGGCGTCTCGAATCTGAGTTCGGCAAAAAGCTGCCAGCGCAGAAACGGATTGGAGAATCATGGGAAATCGTTGATCGACCGGAAGCGCAAAGTGTTGTCGTAAACGGGCCGCTGCGCGGAAAAACTTTGCACGAATTGTGGATTCAAGGTCGGAGCGAAATCTTCGGGAACGTTCCCGACGCATCTCGATTTCCCCTGTTGGTCAAGCTTCTTGATGCGCACGAGAAGCTTTCATTGCAAGTGCATCCGCCGGAAAAAGTCGCCAGTAAATTGGGAGGTGAACCAAAGACCGAATTTTGGTACGTTGTTGCAGCCGATCCAGGCGCGGAGCTTTATCTCGGGTTTCGTGAATCGATTACGCGAGATCAGTTTGAGAAGGCGCTCCGCGACGGCACGGCAGCCGATTACGTTCACAAAATCCAAGTGAAGACAGGCGACGCCGTGTTTCTGCCGGCAGGACGTTTGCACGCTTTGGGCGCGGCTAATTTGCTGATCGAAGTTCAACAGAACAGCGATACTACCTATCGTGTGTTCGATTGGAACCGTGTGGACGACAAAGGCAAGCAGCGCCAGTTACACATCGATCAGGCGCTTCAATGCATCGATTTTGATGACGTCGCGCCGAAGTTAGTCGAGCCACGAGGTGAGCTTCTTCTGAGGAACGACTTGTTTGAGGTCCAGAAATGGAATCTTGCGGCGCCGCGCAAGATTTCATCGAAAGGCCAATTTGCGATCGTTTGTTGTCTAAGCGGTGCGATTCGCTGCGGCGATGCCGATCTTTTGCCCGGAGGGTGCTTTCTTGTCCCAGCGTCACTATCAGATCAACCACTCCAACCTCAGCGCGAAGAAACAAACCTGCTGCGAATTAGTATCCCCACGTAGCGGCGATTAGATTTGGCTCGTTTCTACCGAAACGGTTACTGCGGCGATTTAAGTTATTGTTCCGGTGCAGCTCCCCGATTTGATCGATACGGAAGCGGCACGTACTCAACCGAAGGCTGGCGCCGCATGGGCTGCGGATAAAGCTCCATCAGGCGCAATACGTTTTCGGGCATGTTGCTGTTCACCGGCAGACCAAGCTCGCGCGCTCGGTCGCAGGTGATGGGATAATCATGCGTCCACGTGCCGCTGGTCATTAGTTTGGCGATCTCTTCCGCTTTTTCGCTGGGATATCTGTCTGCTAACAACTCACCCACCTCGTGTCGCATTTGCACGATCGCCTTTTCCGCCTGATCGGCGAGAATCAATGTCTTATCGTCCACTTCGGCGATTGGTTTCTGATGAGCCGCTTTCAAGATCGAAGCGGCGGGATATTCGCCAAGTTGCGGATCTACTGGCCCCAACACCGCGAACTCGGACATGACGATCTCATCCGCGGCCAACGCGAGTAACGTGCCGCCAGACATGGCGTAGTGCGGCACAAATACCGTGACCTTGCCTTTATGTTTGAAAATCGCGCGGGCGATTTGCGTCGCCGCCAAAACCAGGCCGCCAGGCGTGTGCAGCACCAAGTCTATAGGAATTTCCGGATCGGTTAGATGAATGGCGCGCAGAATCTCTTCACTGTCGTTAATGTCGATGTAACGGAATATCGGAAAGCCAAGCAGGCTCATCGTTTCCTGCCGGTGCACGAGAAGGACGACCCGCGATTTCCGTTCCTGCTCGATGAGACCGATCATGCGCTTCCGTGACGCTTCCAACAATTTCTGCTTGATGATCGGCTGGAGCGCCGAGAGCATGAAAAACAACCAGATAATATCCATTTTTATTTTCCTTCCGGTTTAGCGTTTTCGCGGTTCCCACGCCCATTCGAGACCGTATTCATCCGGTTGCAATTGCCGACGG
>Ga0209801_1002341_pt1 | contig 11134 bp, 10 predicted proteins | sample GraSoiAngelo_127_FD_185884 | JGI IMG/M metagenome (GOLD analysis project Ga0209801, IMG submission 185884) | Grasslands soil microbial communities from the Angelo Coastal Reserve, California, USA - 14_0927_09_40cm (SPAdes) (version 2) | ecosystem: Environmental > Terrestrial > Soil > Grasslands ... | reverse complement strand
CAGCATGGTCCTCCTCGCGGCGCTTACGATCGCGCTTTCCGGTTATCGCTTAAAAAAACCGACCCGCACGTTGCAGATCAACTACGAAGACGTCACGGGCATTAAAGTCCATTCCGAACTTCGTTATGCCGGTGCGCCAGCCGGACGCGTGATCGCGATGCGGCATCTGACTGCAAAGGAGCGCGAATCGTCAGCAAACAAAAGAGACGCGGTGCAGGTGACGGTCAGCCTTGACGATGCGATTCCGCCGTTGCCCGCGGATGTGGTGGCAACGCTCAGCTCAGACACGCTGCTCGCGCCGAAATTTGTCGCGCTCTCCGCGGGCACGCCGGGCGGCAACGCACTTGCAAACAACGCTGCGATCGAAGGACATCCCGCTTATGGCATCGAACAGATTACCGCTGCGGCCGGTCCGCTGCTGGATAACCTGAACGTCACAGTCGCGAACTTGAAAAACGATCTTGGCCAATTCACGCCGAAGCTCGGGCCACTTGCCGATTCGCTAAAAATAGACGTGGATAATTTACAGAACGTGGTCAAAAACCTCGATGGTGTATCCAAAGATGCGGACAAGGTACTGGGCACAGCTGACACGTTCATCAGCGCGACTGACAAGCAACTTCAGGAACAGCTGAAACAACTGCATGTGGTTCTGTTAAATTTGAAAGTGGTCACTACCCACGCGAAGGCACTTGTTGAGACGCTCGCTGAAAAACCAAATCGCCTCATTTTCAGCGGTAAACCGGCCAAGCTCACACCCGAAGCGGAAATTCTCAGAAGCTCCAAACCTCTCCCGGCAAAAAGACCGTGATTGTAGTCGCACGTTTGCGGTACGTTGGGAACAGAGTCGCCGATGCGTTGTTACGCGAGTTCGGCGATTAAGATCAATCGCCCCTACCCTTTCGAATATCGACGCATCAGTTTGAAAAAGCGGAGAGTGTCGCGCACTGGATGGATGCTGCTCACTTCGTCGGAATAAACAGTGGTGATCGGAACCGATTCGATCCGATACCCTTGACGGCTGGCGATGATGAGCATTTCGGTTTCGTAATCGAAGCGGCGCCCCCCGACGAGCAACTCAGGAATCAACTGTCGATCTAACATGCGAAACCCGCATTGCGTGTCCGGGATTTCTTGTCCGCAAGTACGGCTGATCCGATTGCTCATGTAACGGTTCACAATGCGTCGAATAAATGGCATCGATGTGAGGTTTTTCATGCGATTACCGAGGAACAAGCTGCGATCCGCTGCCAGGGCGGCTGCTCGGATGAAACGCTCGATTTCTTCCGGAAGATGCTGACCGTCGGCGTCGAGCATGATCATGTGAATAAATTGTCGATCCAACCAATGCCGTAAGCCTGTCTTGATCGCTTCGCCTTTGCCGCGGTTCTGCTTATGAACAATGACTTCAGCGCCGGCTTCACGCGCGTGCTGCGCGGTCTTGTCGCTCGAGCCGTCATCGACGACGAGCACGTGATCGAGCTGCTTGCGCGTTCGACGAACAACGTCACTGATATGTCTTTCTTCGCGATACGCTGGGATGATCGCAGCGGCCTTTAGACGAATTTCTGCGACCCGGTCCCGGCCCGCTACCGTCATCGGCGCACTACCGGGTGGAAATCGGCCGCGTGATAAGAACTGCGGACGAGCGGACCGGAAGCGACATACAAGAATCCCTTTTTGCGCGCGATGTCGCCGTAGTAATTGAATTGATCGGGCGTAATGTACTCCACGACCGGCAGATGTTTTGGGGTCGGGCGCAAATACTGGCCCATTGTTAAAACTTCGCAGCCAGCTTCACGTAAGTCGTCCATCGTCTGAAAAAGTTCGGTCTCTTTCTCACCGAGGCCGAGCATCACACCACTCTTAGTCACAACCTTAGGAGACAGTTCTTTCGCGCACCGTAAGACTCGCAGCGAACTGCGATATTTGGCACGCGAGCGCACGAGCGGCGTCAGGCGCTCCACGGTTTCCATATTGTGATTGTAAATGTCTGGTTCGGCGTCCAGCACGATTCGAATGCACCAATCCTGCGCGTGAAAATCCGGAACCAGTACTTCGACAATTACCGAAGGATCCATTTCGCGGACCGCGATGATCGTCCGCGCAAAATGAGTGGCGCCGCCGTCTTTCAGATCATCGCGTGCAACCGCAGTAATCACGACGTGTTTTAATTTCATTCGACGCACTGCCTCGGCGACGCGTTGCGGCTCGTCTTCCTCCAGCGCGTATGGTTTCGCTGTTGTCACCGCGCAAAAGCCGCAGGCGCGCGTGCATCGATCGCCCGCAATCATCATGGTGGCCGTGCCCTGGCTCCAGCATTCCCATCGGTTCGGGCATTGCGCGCTTTCGCAAACGGTGTGCAAACGCAAATCCGAAATGAGCGCCTTGGTTGAAAAGAAAACCGGGTTCGAAGGCAGCCGCACTTTGATCCAGGGCGGCTTCCGTTCCTGGTGAAGCGCCGGATCGATTTTCGCGCAAGACATCGTCCAAAGGCTAACCCACCGCTGAAGAGTTGAAAAGTTAAAGCGTCGAAGCGCGGATAGGGGTCCTCATCTTTTCAACGCTTTTAACTCTTCCACAATCACAGCTTCGTTCGACCCGACAGTGCTTGATAAAGCGTCAACTCGTCAGCGGATTCCAAACCGCCGCCAGCCGGCAGGCCGCGGGCGATTCGCGTCATAGTCACCGACCTTTCTTTCAAAAGATCGACAAGGTAGTTTGTGGTCGCTTCACCTTCGACATCGGAGGGAAGCGCAAAAATAATCTCAGAAATCTTTTCTCGATCCAGACGTTCGAGCAGTTCCTTGATCCGCAGATCCTCGGGACCAACATGATCGAGCGGCGAAATTTTTCCTCCAAGAGAATGGTATCGGCCACGGAAAGCGCTCGTCTTTTCCAGGGGAAGAATGTCGGTAGGCTGTTCGACAACGCAGAGCAACTCCGCTGAGCGCGAGGAATCCGCACAAATCTCGCAAATCTTTCCCGTGGTAAAGAATCCGCAGAGCTCGCATGGATGAATAGCTTGCCGGGTATCATTGATGGCGTGTGCGATCTGATCCGGCTGATCGTTTTGCGCACGCACAATCCAAAGCGCAATTCGTTCCGCCGAGCGAGGCCCAACTCCTGGCATTTGTCGCAATTGCGCAATCAAATTCCGGAGCACTGCCGGATATTCGGTCCTTCTCAAAACGAGCGCCCAGGTTTAATCGGAGGACATCTCCGTGAGATTCAGAGCGAGCGGCTCCAGCCGACGTAAATAGAATTGCAGCGGAGCATCGTCATCGGATCCCCGCGCTTTCTGAAACTCTGTGTACGCTTCGGCCCAACGTTTTTTTCGATAGAGCACGATCCCATTCCAGAAAGAGTCTCGGCGCGCGATATGCTCCGGCTTGGCCTCCGATGCAAGCCAAAGCGGCTCGTAAATTTCATGTCGATCTTGTGAATCCACTTCCATAAGAAAATCGATTGGTCGCGCGACAATTCCTTTGTTCGCGAGATCAAAAGTGCGCGTGTCAATCAGGATGTGCGATCCGTAGAAGCGATTTGCGGCGCAGAATCTTCGCGCCAGCTCGATCGGCTCGCCACTGGTTAAGAGTGCTCGGCGCTCGCCATCCTTCAGCGGCGCAATAATTATCGTGCCAGAGCTGATGCCGACATGGGTATCGCAATCTCCAGGAATTTCTCCGTTATTCTGCCTGGACTCGCGATAACGCTGAACCAAATCGAGGGCAACGTGAACAGCTTTGTCAGCATGTTCCGTATTACTGTCAGGAAATCCGAAAATGGCGACAACGCCCTCCCCGTCGGCGGCCTGGATATAACCTCCCGCTTCCAGGAGACGGTCAGCCACGTCGCAAATAAACTTCTCCGTGGTTTCGGCAAAGGCAGCGGGCCCGGAGTCTTCAGCGAGGCCGTGCTTATTGGCAACGTCGCAGACGACAACGCTCACTTCGTGTCCTCTCGGTTGCAGATCGAACGCAATTGCGCCTTCGAGGAGGCGGCGAAATTCTTTGTTCGACAATCGGCCGGTGAAGAAGCTTCTCGACAAATGCGAGCGGTCCCGCCTCAAAAAGACAATCCATCCCTCCCCCACGAGCCATGCGATGACCACTGCAAGAATAGAGGGGAGCGGTTGGAAAAAGATCCGATAGAGCGAGCAGACCCAGGAAAGACCCAGCAATTCGATCAATAAAAAAAGAACCAATAAACGGCTACGGCGCCGCGGCACACTGCTCAGAGTTAGCCAGGCAACACCAAGTGAGAGTGGTAAGACAATGCCGGGCTGCCACTTCCCACTGACGATTCTCGTGGCGGCCGCGTAATTAGAAATAAGCCCGGTAACGGCCAGCTCAAAACGCGCTATCAAACCGCTCGCATGCAGCCCGCCGACGATCCCAGCAACAGCGACACCAATGATTAGCGTAGTGACCAGCGACCGTTTCATCGACAATCAGCCTTTTTGCGACGCCGCAACTGGAAAGTACGATTGGACCACCAGTTCGCTTAAAAATTTATCCGGGGCATCGACAGCCTCAGCATTAAGGACAAACTCTTTTCGACCGGTGTTCTTTTTAATCAGATTCAATCCAAATTGATAGTCTTTAAACAAATGGGCGCAGAGGTCAGTCATGCTCATCCGCTCCGCCTGCGCCCGTTCAACTAAACGCCGCACTGCTGTCTCATCGAAGACAACTTCCACTCGGTGCTCGTTTTTAAATTCGGCAGCGAATTGACGCACACCGGCTTCGAGCGTTTGCGCCTCGATCTTGTGTCCCTCGGCCATCAACCGATCAAGCACCCGTTTCGGCTCCCGCACGAGCTCAGCCGTAACGCGCAACTGGCTCAAGCCCGATCCCGCGAGGTGATATTTATAATCACGAAATAGCTTTTCGAACACGGTCAACAACCCGCGGGCACCGGTTTTTTCTTTTGCCGCAGCATCGGCAATCAAGCGCAAGGCTTCGCTATCAAAGCTGATCTCAATCCCATAGGCACGAAATGCGCGCTCATATTGCCGGAGCAAGCTGCCCTCGGAAAACTTCATGATTTTGTAGAGATCATCAGCGTCAAGGTCTTCGCAGACTACGCGCACCGGCAGACGGCCGATGAATTCAGGTTCAAATCCATACTCGACGAAATCCTGCGTCGTGACGAATTGAAATAATTCATTGTCCATTACCTTCACCGGCTCCGCACTAAATCCAATCTGGCCCTGCGAGATGCGTCGCGAGACCTGCTGCTTCAAGCGTTCAAAGGCACCGCTAACCACAAAAAGGATATGCCGCGTGTTAATGGTTTCCCGCTTTGCTTTGCCACGCTTCTGGAATTCGAAGGCGGCTTGTAATTGCGCCTGAAGATCATTCATGCTCCGCACGGGAACCTCGGTGTCTTCCATTAACTTGAGCAGGGTTGTCTGAACGCCACGTCCGCTTACATCGCGGCCGATCAAGTTTGCCGCCGACGCAATCTTATCGATCTCGTCGATATAGATGATTCCGAACTGCGCGAGATTAACGTCACCATCTGCTTTCTGGACAAGCTCGCGAACCAGATCCTCCACATCGCCGCCCACGTAACCGGTTTCGCTAAATTTGGTGGCGTCCGCCTTTACGAACGGAACTTTGATCAGATCGGCTATATGCTTGATCAGGTAGGTCTTCCCGACGCCGGTTGGTCCAACCAAAATCACATTTTGCTTCGCGTATTCGGTTTCCTCTGCCCGGGCAGCGTCCTCCTTTTCAAGCTGGCGGAGGTAATTGGCATGATTATAATGGTCGCAAACTGCAATCGAGAGCACTTTCTTAGCCTCGTCTTGCTTGATTACAAACCGGTCGAGATGCGCTTTGATGTCGCGCGGCAGAAAATTAAAAACAAACTCTTCGCCGCTCGCCTTCGTCGGCGGCTCTTCGCTCGCGGCAGCGGGCTCCGGTTGGGTGAAGGTCGCGACAGAGACATGATCTCCGAAGTTTGACTTCATAAACTCCGCGATCTTCGTCTTCAGTTCTTCCGGGGAAGGAAATGGCGGTGGTGGGTTTTGTTCCATGCTCGCGATCAAAAAGGTCGCGCGAAAATCTACTCTGGCAACGACTCGTGTAAATCTGACCCCTGGGCGCAGAATTCGTTCATCTTCGGTTCCCTTTAGAGATCGCTTTCAACCCACAAGGTCGAGCTGACAAGATTGACGCCCGGCTTTGAACGGAACTGGTTGGGAGTCAAAAACTTCAGCTGCCGATTTTTATCTAACGAGACTGGGGAATATCCGGAAACAGCTGTGAAATCTGCTCGCGATATTGGGGCTCGGCCTTCGCGGCGGCCTCCGCGAGTTGTCGACCGAGTTCTGCCTGGCCGAATTCACTTGCAAACGCTGCGCAGCGCCATTGTCGATCTGCCACGTCAGGCGCGCTTGGTTGGATGAATGAGATCGAAACTGTGAGCAGCGTCTGCGGCGCGAGCTCCGTCCACGTAAGTCGTGCGATACCGTGCGGGAGCTTCAAACTAAGACTCTGATCAGTCACACCGGCTATACCAGTGTATTGGGCGCCGCTGCCGTCTGTAAGTGCGCCGGAGAAATGGGCGCCGTTAAGATCGTCGATCAGTTTGTTCTTCCAATCGATCAGCCATTGCGCTTTTCTTTCTGCTCTTTTTTGTGCCTGTTTCAGCGACGCGTCGCTCAATTGCACATCCTTGATCGCCTCACTCGCTCCAGCGAAATTATAGCGAGCGATCTGCTCTCTGTAGTTGGCAAGCGTTGCGTTCCACGAAGCGGTCTCAAGATCGCGAATCTTTCTCCCGTTCTCCGCCCGGGTAGCAACACCCGCTGGTTGCGGACTTACCACGCGACCCGCTGGGCTCTTCTCCTTTCCGTTGAGCTCGACCAACGGACCCGATGGTGCCGGCAACGCCCTGGCCGGAACATTCTCGTGCGGTTTGCGCGCAAGAAAGAAGATCGCTGTTGCCACCAGCGCGATAAGCAGCGCCCCGGAAATTAAAGACCACCACCGCGGTCGGCTGGGCGCAACCTCGACAGGATCCAAGCCCGTGAGCGCGCACTGTGCCCGCTCCATCTCTGACATCAACTCGTCGTAGGACGAAAAACGTCGCGCCGGGTCAGGCGCGATCATGCGCTGAAAAACGCCGGCTGTCGCCGCAGAAACATCTGGCGCGACAGTTTGCAAATCGAGCGGTCGGCTTTTTAGATCGAGCAGCGCCACGGCCGAATTTGTATCGCCTTCAATTGGCGCTTTTCCTGCGACAGCATGGAAAAGAGTTGCGCCGAGACTATAAATATCGCTGCGGAAATCCTCCGGCGCATTGTTTAATCGCTCTGGCGCGACATAGTATGGCGTGCCCCAAATCTCCTCTCTTGTTTCGGATTTCTGCGTGGCCGCGCCCGCCAGACCGAAGTCGCTGATCTTCGCTGTCTGTTCGTCGACAAATAAAATGTTGGCTGGCTTCACGTCACGATGAATAAGGCCCTGCCGATATGCTGCACGCAGTCCCTTCGCAACTTGAATGCCGGACTCAAGCACTTGCTCTTCCGACAACCGATTTCGCTTCTCGATGAGATCATCGAGAGTTCCATGATCAACCAGCTCCATCACAACATAAAATTGGCCATGATCTGTTCCGGATGAGAAGACCTGTATGACATTGGGATGGTTCACCGAGGCGGCAACACGTGCTTCTTCTCGCAATCGGGAAGTGTGGTCCTTATCGCCGACGAGATCTTTGCGCAGCAGTTTCAGCGCCACCAAACGGTCCAAGAGGGTGTCACGCGCCTTATAAACCGTCCCCATTCCACCAAGGCCAAGCGTATCAAGCAGTACGAAATGATCGAACGTTCGTTCCACTCGCATTTTTTCACCGCACCTGGGACAGGCCACTCGGGCCAGTGGTTCCGCGTCGGTTGTATCGATCGCCGTGCCGCAGGCCGGGCATGCCTGTGTCATCGCGTGCTCCCTTCAACAGCCATCGAAACCGACTGTAACATTCAGAGACTTCAGAGCAACGAGATGGCGGCAGTCATTTGAGAACACCCACGAAAAGCTCAATAACCATCCAATTTGTCGTGCCAGAAAATGAGGCCAAGATTCGTCTTGATCGTTTTTTAGCAAACAAACTTCCGGAATATTCGCGCTCGCGACTCCAGCAATTGGTCCGGACCGGATTCGTCCGACTGAACGGCGCAACGACGCGACCGCGCCATCTTGTGCGGAGCGGGGATAAAATCGAGTTGACCGAGGCGCCGCTCGAAAAGATCGACAATCAACCGGAGCCGATTCCTCTCGAGGTTCTATTCGAAGACAAAGATATCATTGTCATCAATAAACCGCCGGGGCTCGTCGTCCATCCGGGCGCTGGTCATCGGCAACACACTTTGGTCAACGCATTGCTCAGCCATTGCCCGACCCTCTCGGGAATCGGTGGCAAAGAGCGACCCGGAATCGTTCATCGTCTCGACAAAGAGACGAGCGGATGTCTTGTCGTAGCGAAAAACGATGGGGCGCATCGAGAATTGTCGAGGCAATTTGCAGAGCGGTCAGTCGAAAAGATTTATCTCGCCCTCGTCGCCGGAAAATTGCGCAAAGCCGCGGGCGTAATCGAAGAAAAAATTGGCCGACACCCCGTGCATCGACAACGAATGAGCGTGGCTTCAGCGCGGGGACGCCCGGCCAAGACTGATTATCGCGTCGTTTGCTCAGGGGATCAGGCGAGCCTGGTCGAATGCCGGTTGTATAGTGGACGCACCCATCAAATTCGAGTGCATCTTCATCACCTCGGGCACCCAGTGCTCGGCGACAAAGTTTATGCGGCGCACTTAGCGAAAAATTTCCCGCGACACATGCTGCATGCCTGGAAACTTGGATTTCGAGATCCACGTAGCGGAGATTCGAAAAGCTTCGAAGCGCCGTTACCCGACGATTTCACGACCGCAATGAAGATGATCCGCGAATCTTAACGAAATTATAAGACGCGGCTGCTCTAGTTTTTCACAAATCGAAAATCTACATTGCCGGTTCGCATCTTGGTGGGCCAAGCCTGAGTTTCGCGGAATTAGCGGTAAACGAGATTAAGTGCGCCAGGCATGCGAAGGCAGCTTGCGTCGACTCGGGGTGGACGTAATCGATCTGTATTATCAGCATCGGATCGAGCGCGAATGCCGTTCATCCGATCACCGCGTTGCGTCTCGGCGCCCGCTTCTGACAAGCCGAGAAGAGACGGTCGGCGCTACGGCGGAGCCGCGAGCTAGGAATCGGTTCTGTTCCCTACAGCCCGCTAGGACGCGGATTTTTGACCGGTAAAATTAAAAAACCGGAGGATTTACCGCAAGACGATTTCCGGCTTACGACGCCGCGATTTCACGGAGACAATTTTCAGCGCAACCTCGATCTCGTGGAGCGAGTTGGCGAGATTGCTCGCCAGAAAAAATGCACGCCGGCACAGCTCGCGCTCGCGTGGGTGCTGGCACAAGCCGAAGATGTTGTTCCGATTCCAGGAACAACACGCCGCTGCGCTCGATGTCGCTCTTAGCAATGACGATCTGGCTCGCATCGAGGAAGTCGCGCCGAAAGATGCTTTTGCCGGGTCGCGTTATCCGAAAGCATTGATGGACCTGCTCAATCGGTAAGTTTGCGTCGCGGTACCATCGCGCTCGCCGTCATCATCTGCACAATTTCGCCGCGCTGATTTGTGGTCACATTGCGGAGTCGAACGATTCCGTAGTTTGGCTTCGATCGCGACAGCCGTAGCTCGACAATCTCCGTTTGGACACAGAGAGAATCGCCCGGCCGCACTGGATTAGGCCAGCGCAATTCGTCGACACCCAATCCGATCGCGCCCTCGGCAAAATTCAGTGTTTGCACAAAAAGCCGCATGGTCATTGCCGCAGTATGCCAGCCGCTTGCAATCAAGCCTTTGAAAATCGTTCGCTCCGCGCTTTTGCGAGTGAGATGGAACATTTGCGGATCAAACTTGTGCGCGAACTCGATCACCTGTTTCTCCGTCACTTCAAGCGGCTCTGATTTAAAGCGGTCGCCTGCTTTCAAATCATCAAAATAGTGCTCTTTCATTCCGAAGATAGCGCGATCGATTCAATCATGATGAATCACCGCAAGCGCATTGACAGTACTTTTCGAGTGGCTGACACTCCAACCCAATCTACAACGAGGTGACGCAATGCCTGAAACAACGACCTGTGGAGAACAAATTCTGGAAACAGTCGTAGCCGGGCCCGATGGAGCGAATCGACTGTTCGCTTGTACCGGAATTGCCAATGTGCAAATGTCTCTGACTCGTACCCAGGAGCAGACGACCGAGACATGGACTTTCCTAGTGGGCCCTACTCTTCCCCACTCGAAATTTCATCGCGCGATCGGTATGGCCTCCGTGTCCTTGCAGACCGTGAACATACAAGGGGCGCCAGCGGCCTTCACCGTCCACGTCGTTTCTGTCGAGGCTAACTGGGACGATGAATCTGAAAGGGTCGAGATGCGCGTTGAAGTCTTGCTCAGTTCAGATATGATCAGCGTGAACATCAGCCAACTTCGCTATTGGGTTACGATCCTGGCTCAAATGTAAACCCTGGCTGTCGGGCGCTGACAATCCGAGCCCGGCGCTGCAATAGCAGTTCTTCGCCTTTAAACTTGAATATTCTGATCCGTCTGATCGAATAACCACTGTCTATGAAGAAAGCGCTATTGGTTCTCCTCTCCGTTGTGATCGTCGGTTACCTGGCATGGCGTTGGTTTGCCCCGACTGCTGCTGCACCGACACCAGTGCAACGCAGTAATCCCAAGCCGACGGCTGCGGCTCGTTCCACCCGGACTAAACAAGTCGCGCAACAAGGTGTTGCCAAACCGGCGCCTGCTCGCCCCGTCACGTCCCAACCGCGCCTGGCACCTGAAGGAACGTTTTTCTTGCTCGAGCGCGCGTCTTTACCAATTGAGTCAGGAGTTATTGGGTTTGCGCCGGGAACGAAGGTTACATTGGTTGGGCAAGGCGCTGCGGCCAGCACGGTTACAGATGGACAGTATCAATTCGAGGTCCAGTCGTCCCAGCTGACTAATGACCTGGATATTGCAGCAAGCATCGCTAAGGCTGATTACACCGCACAAGCACAGCTTGCAGAATT
>Ga0209801_1002340_pt1 | contig 11139 bp, 9 predicted proteins | sample GraSoiAngelo_127_FD_185884 | JGI IMG/M metagenome (GOLD analysis project Ga0209801, IMG submission 185884) | Grasslands soil microbial communities from the Angelo Coastal Reserve, California, USA - 14_0927_09_40cm (SPAdes) (version 2) | ecosystem: Environmental > Terrestrial > Soil > Grasslands ... | reverse complement strand
TGAACGTGCCGATCAGCGCCATCGGGATGTTGTGACCGGGGATCGCGTTGACGCTGCCGTCGGCGTTGTATTTCCCGCGGCGCGGACCCAAGAGCGCCGCCGTGACGAAGGCCATCACGCCTCCCGTCATGTGCACCACGGAGGACCCCGCGAAATCCACGTGCCCGTGTCCCAGCCCGAGATTCTTGCCGAGCATCGCGAGCCACCCGCCGCCCCAGGTCCAGTTGGCGTAGATCGGATAGATGACCGCGCCCACAAAAACGCTGAACACCGCGAACGCCGAGAACTTCCACCGCTCGGCCAGCGCCCCGGTCGGGATCGTGGCCGCGGTGTCCATGAAGACCATCTGGAAGAGGAAGTACGCAAACACCGGTGCTGTGTACGCGACGCCCGTGAGAAAGAACCCGGTGCCTCCGAACAGGCCCCACTCCTTGCCTGCGATCGTGATGGAGACCTCGTGCGCCAGCTTGTCGTAGCCGCCCAGCGTGCCGAGTGGTCCCACGCCGCCCGCCTGGAGCGCGAAACCGACCGCCCAGTAGGCGAGCATCGCGATGCCGTAGACCATGAAGTTCATGGTGATCGTGTGTGCGGCGTTCTTGGCGCGCGTGAACCCGGTCTCGACCATCGCGAAACCGGCCTGCATGAACATCACGAGAAACCCGGCCACCAACGTCCACACGAAGTTGATCGCGACCGTATTCGCCGCCGAGGCGGCGCTCGCAGCCTTGGCGAGCGAGTCCGCCGCCGGCACACCTTGCCCAGCCACTACCAGCGGGCACGCCAGAGTCATCAGCAGGCCAAGACCGACTGAGCGTCTCATACAACCTCCTAGCGAGGGTTCACACGATGCACAGATGCTACTGAATTCGCGCATAAATTGCACAAATCGTCGTACAGTTCGCTACTACCCAATCGGGTGGTGTGCATCAATGTCGCAATAATCGTGCATGTTTTGCACGTTTCTGCGCACATATGTACGTCCTTGTCAGCCCCCGTCCCCACCGCCCCGTTCCGCTTGACATGGTCAGCGGCCCGCGGGCAGCTTTCCGCTCGACCATGGTCCTTCAGCCATCCCTGCCCTCCGGAGCCTGTTCCCTCCGCCCGCACCGCGGCCGGCCCCAGCCGGCCGGCCGAAAGCGGGCGTTTATCACGCCACGGTAGTCGTTCGTCGGTCAGCTTCCCTACATTCGATTGCGTCAACCGTAGAGCGCGGCGCGGCGTTTGCCCGACGCGGAAGAGGTCTCCAGAGGTGAGTCCGTGAGTGAGTCGACGGTCCTCAAGTTCGGCGGTACCGCCGCGGTGGCTCCGTGATCGACCTCGTGTCGCTGGCGTGCGACCTGGTGGACGTTCCATCCGTGTCGGGGGCAGAGGCTCAAGTCGCGCGGTTCGTGGCATCCTACCTCACGGACTTGGGCTATCGCGTGGAGCTGTTCGACGCCGCGCCGGGACGCCCCAACGTGCTGGCGACCACCGAACGGCCGCCGCGAATCGTGCTGTCCACCCATCTCGATACAGTGCCGCCGCACACGCCCGCCAGAATCGAGGACGGCGTCCTGTACGGGCGCGGTGCCTGCGACGCGAAGGGGATCATGGCGGCCCAGATCGCCGCGGCCGAGCGGCTCCGCGCCGAGGGCGTGGACGGGATCGGGCTGCTGTTCCTCGTGGACGAGGAAATGGGAAGCGTGGGCGCACGGGCGGCCAACGCGCACTCGCTGGCGAGGGAATGCCGCTGGCTCATCGACGGCGAGCCCACGGAGAATCGGCTCGCCACCGGCTCCAAGGGCTCGCTGCGTCTCACCTTGTGCACGTCCGGCGTGCCCGCCCACTCGGCCTATCCCGAGCACGGGCGCTCGGCGATAGATGCACTCCTCGAGGTGCTGGGGGACGTGCGCCGCGCCACCTGGCCGACCGACCCCGTGTTCGGTGAGACGACGGTCAACATCGGCGTCATCGCCGGCGGCACGCGGCCGAATGTCGTGGCCGCGGACGCGCGGGCCGATCTGCAAATCCGGCTCGTGACCGAACCCTCACCGGTGAAGGCGCTGCTCGAGCGGGCGGTCCGGGACCGGGCCCGGATCGATTACCTGACGGCGGTGCCTCCGCTGCGGCTCACCACGGTTCCCGGGTTCGAGACCTGCGTCGTCCGGTTCACGACCGATATCCCTCACCTGACCAACTGGGGCACGCCGCTGCTGCTCGGCCCCGGGTCGATTCTGGACGCGCACACCGCACACGAGCGCATCTCCGTAGCCGAGCTCGCCCAGGGCGTCGACGCCTACGTACGTCTGGTGCACGCCCTCGCCTTGCGAAAGGTCGTAGTGTGAAGGTCGCCCTGTTCGGTCACGGCACGATGGGACGCGTGCTCGAGGAGAGCGCCCGCGCCGCGGGCCTCGAGATCGGCGTCATTATCACCTCTGCCAACGTCGGCGACGCCGCGCGGCTCCTCCCCGGCCACAGCGTGGCCGTCGACTTCTCCACGCCCGCCGCCGTGCCGGCCCACGTGGAAGCCGCGGCCGCGGCCGGCGTCCCCTTGGTCGAAGGCACTACCGGCTGGCAGCGCGAGGAGGCCGGAGTGCGGAAGGTCGTAGAGGCGCGCGGCGCCGCGCTGGTCTACGGTGCGAATTTCTCCATCGGCGTGAACCTCTTCTATCGGGTCGTCGCGAGCGCCGCGCAGCTGTTCCGCGGCGCCGGCTACGATCCGTTCATCGAGGAGGCCCACCACGCCCGCAAGCGCGACGCGCCTTCGGGCACGGCCCTGACACTGCAAGGGATCCTGTCCCGCGGGCTCGGGCTGGAGGAGGCGACGAGGGTGCCGATAGCCAGCACCCGCGCAGGGCACATAGCCGGGACGCACCGGGTCGGGTTCGACTCCGTCGCGGACCAGATATTGTTGGTCCACACCGCCCGATCCCGCGCGGGTTTCGCTGTGGGCGCGCTGCTCGCGGCGCGATGGATCGTGGGGCGGCGGGGTATGTATGCGTTTGCCGACGTGCTGGACGACATCCTCAGGAAGGCTTGATGACCCAACATCTGGAATGGCTGCGCGGTTGCGGCACGGCCCTGGTCACCCCGTTCAACGCCGCCGGTGAAGTCCACGAGGCGCGGTTTCGGGCACTGGTCGACCGGCAGATCGCGGGTGGCGTCCGCCTGCTCGTCCCCTGCGGGACCACGGGTGAAGCTGCGACCCTCACGCCGGCCGAGCAGGAGCGCGTCATCGCGTTGACGGTCGAGACGGCTCGAGGCCGCGCTAGGGTGGTCGCTGGTGTGGGGAGCAACGCCACGGCCGCCACGATCGAGCGGGCGCGCGCGGCTCGAACCGCCGGCGCCGACGCCGTCCTCGTCGTGGCGCCTTATTACAACAAGCCCACGCAGGCAGGTCTCCTGGCGCACTTCCGGGCGGTCGCCGAAGCGATGGGGGACGTTCCTGTTGTCCTCTACAACGTTCCAGGTCGGACGGCGTCGAACATCGCCGCCGCGACGGCCCTCACCCTGGCACGGGAGACGCACAACATCGTCGCGGTGAAGGAAGCCTCGGGTGACTTCGCCCAGATCATGGCCATCCTGCGCGATCGGCCGCCCGGGTTCCGCGTGCTCTCGGGCGACGATGCCGTGACGCTCCCGCTGATCGCGCTGGGCGCCGACGGCATCATCTCCGTGGTATCGAACGAAGCGCCCGATCTGATGGTCAAGCTCACGGACAGCGCGCTCTCCGGCGGATGGGACTCGGCCCGCGACGTGCATTACCGGCTGCTCCCGCTGATGGAAGCGAACTTCATCGAGTCGAACCCCGGGCCGGTCAAGGCCGCGCTCGCGCTCATGGGACAGCTGGAAGAGCGGTTCCGGCTGCCGCTGGTCCCCGTGCAAGAGCAGACCCGGGCCCGCCTGCGCGTGGTCCTGGGAGCGCTCGGCTTGCTGCCGGGCGCCGCGCATGTCGCTGCGTGAGCGCGTCGAGGCGCTCGCCGCCCAAAAGCGGGAGCGCTACGGCGAGCCCGAGCGCACGCTGTTCGCCGAGTTCCGGGCCGCGCTCACGCGCGGCGAGATCCGCGCCGCCGGGCGGGCACCGGACGGCGCGTGGTGCGTCAACGCGTGGGTCAAGCAGGGGATCCTCCTCGGGTTCCGCATGGGCGTGCTCGCCGACATGTCGGCGCACCCGACCCTCAGGTTCTTCGACAAGGACACCTACCCGGTGCGGCCCACCACGCTCGCCGACGGGGTGCGCATCGTCCCGGGGGGATCGAGCATCCGCGACGGCGCGTACGTGGCCCCGGGGGTGGTCTGCATGCCACCGATGTACGTGAACGTGGGCGCGTATGTGGACCAGGGCACCATGATCGACAGCCACGCGCTGGTCGGCTCGTGCGCGCAGGTCGGCAAGCGGGTGCACCTCTCCGCGGCGGCCCAGATCGGTGGCGTGCTCGAGCCGGTCGGGGCGCTGCCGGTGATCATCGAGGACGACACGCTGGTGGGCGGCGGCTGCGGGGTGTACGAGGGCACGATCGTGCGCGAGCGCGCCGTCCTCGCGCCCGGAACGATCCTTACGGGCTCGACGCCCGTCTACGACCTCGTACGCGATCAGGTGTACCGCCGCGCCGGGGACGGGCCGCTCGAGATTCCAGCCGGCGCGGTCGTAGTGCCGGGGGCACGGGGCGCGCCGGGCGCGTCGGCCGCGCGGTGGGGCATCTCGCTGTACACGCCGGTCATCGTGAAATATCGGGACGAGAAGACCGACGCCGCGACTCTGCTCGAGGAGTACCTGCGATGAAGGATCAGCGTGTGGCGGTACTGGGACTCGGCAAGATCGGAAACATCCTGCTGCAGGGGCTGCTCAAGGCGGGGCTGCCGCCGAAGAACGCAGTCGCTACCGTGCGGCACCCGGAACGGGCGCAGTCGCTCGGAAAGGAGCGCGCCGTTCCCGTGGGAACCGACAATCGGGCGGCGGTGCGCGGAGCGGACGTGGTCATCATCGCGGTCAAGCCGCAGAACGTGCGCGAGCTGCTCGAGGAGATCCGCGGGGACGTGACCCCGGCGCAGCTCGTCATCTCGGTGGCCGCCTCGGTCCCGACGGGCTTCATCGAGAACATCCTCGCGACACCGACTCCGGTAGTCCGGGCCATGCCCAACACACCGAGCCAGGTGGGAGCGGGCATGACCGGCATCTGCCGGGGGAAGCACGCGACGGACGCGCATCTCGACACCGCCCGCCGCCTGTTCGACACGGTGGGCCGCACGGTCGTGGTGGACGAGAAGCACATGGATGCCGTGACCGGCCTCTCGGCGAGCGGTCCGGCGTTCGTCTACATCATCCTGGAGTCGCTCGCGGAGGCGGGCGTGAAGGTCGGGCTGCCGCGCGACATCGCCACCGTCCTCTCCGCGCAGACCCTGCTCGGCGCCGCGAAGGTGCAGCTCGACACCGGCGATCACCCCGCTCTGCTCAAGGATACCGTCACGACGCCGGCGGGCTGCACCATCGACGGTATTCTCGAGCTCGAAGAGGGCAAGCTGCGCGTGACCCTCATCAAGGCCGTGGTGAAGGCTACCCAGCGTGCGAAGGAGTTGATGTTCGAGAAGTAGGCGAGGCTACTTGTAGTCCTGGAACGGTTCCGTGAGCAGCCGCACGCCGAGCGGCTTGTATTTGAGCACGTGCGTGAGGCGAACCTCGTCTCCCACACGTTCCACCCGCGTTTCGAGCAGCTCGAACTCCTTCGCATCACCCAGTCCCAGCTGATTCAACCGCTCGGCTTCTCCCTTGCAGACGTCGCCGGGCGTGGGCTTCGGGTTGGGGTAGGCGTCTTCGTGGTACCGGCGCAGGGCGTCCCAATGCTCATCGCCGGCGCGCTCCACCGACTCGCGGATGTCGTCTCGGGTGAGCGACATGAGGAGAAGGTACCGCGCCGCAAGCGGCCCGTGAGGGGTCTGTGCACCACGGGGCGCTCGGTGGTCACGGGCTGAAAGCCCGCGCTCAACGCACAGGTAACTCCACATGCAGGTGATCCGACGTGCCGGTGTGGCGCAGCGTGCTGAACCCTAGTCCCCACAAGTACAGCTGGACGAGGCGGTTCCTCAGGAAGCCGCGACCCCCAGTACGCAGGTCGGCCGCGTGCGCGTAGCCGTCCCGTTGCACCAGATGCAGCGACCCGTCATTCGGCGGCAGGCCCATGGTCTTGTAATCCTCCGGCCGGCGGGCGAGGTCGGTGATCACGGCGTCGCGGTCGAACACGATCAGGGTCGAGAGCCCCACGCGCAGCAACGGATGGAGTGAAGCGTAGTACGCGCGCACCCGGTCCGACTTGGCATTTGCGCTGGAGAGGTAGACCAGGGCGTAGATGCTGTACGCGACTACGAACGGCAGCGCGATGCGCCGGCCCACGAGCGCGAGCCGGACTTGACCGGTGAGGCGATGCCACACCCACGCGCCGTACGCGGTGACGACGGCCGCAGTGCAGGCGATCCCCCCGGTGAGCGCGAACGCGGTGGGCCACCCTTCGTACTCGTACAGAAACACGGCCACCCGAACGAGGGCGAGAAACGGCAGCACAGCCACGAAGACCACTCTCGCGGCAAACCGGACGACCTGAACGGCCCATGGCCCGAGGCGCCGCGGGTCGCGGCGCGCCGTCTCGAGCGCGCCGACCAAGCGGTCCCACTCGCGCAGCGCGCTCGATTGGAGCCGTGCCAGGGTCACGAGCCCCGTACGGGATGCCCCTGCACGGGGTTGCGATTTGCCCATGGCAACCTGTAACCGAATCCTCATGATGTAACAAGGAGCTCGTCACCAACCGGTGTGCACGCCGTCAGGTGGCCGGCGTCTCTTACAGACGACCCCTGATCAGGAGACGCCAATGCGACCCATCGCCACGCTGCTGTTCGCCGCCGTTCTTGCCCTGACCGCCTGCACGGGGGCCCGGGAGACGGAACCATCCGCCGAGGCACAGGAGCGCGCCGCCTTCTCGCTGACCGGGCGCGCCGAGCGGTTGGCTCGTGCACCGGCCCCGATGGTGGCACAGGCGCGCGCCGAGGCCACGGCGGCGGACGTCGCGCTGTTTCCGCGTTCCAGCATCGTCTCGAGCATGGTGATCCGTACGGGCCAGGCGAGCATTGAGGTAGACTCGCTGGAGCGGGCGGTCGCGCAGGTCCGCCTGCTCGCCGCACGGGTCGGCGGATACGTCGCCAACACGGTGATGCAGACCGGTCGCGGCGACCTGCGCTCGGCGAGCCTCGAGGTCAAGATCCCGGCCGAGCGGTTCGACGAGGGGCTCAACGGGCTCACGCCACTCGGGAAGCTCGAATCCGTAAACGTCCTCGCCGAGGACGTGGGAGAGGAATTCACGGATGTCACGGCCCGCATGCAGAACTCCCGGCGGCTCGAGTCACGCTTGATCGATCTGCTGGCGAGAGGCACGGGCAAATTGAAGGACGTCCTCGACGTGGAACAGGAGTTGGCGCGGGTGCGGGAGGAGATCGAGCGCTCCGAGGGGCGATTGCGCTACCTCCGCTCGCATGCGGCGCTCAGCACGCTCACGATCGCCGTCCACGAACCCCTCCCCGTCGTGGGGCACCCGGGATCGAGCGTGATCGGCGAAGCGTTCAAACAAGCGTGGCGGAACTTCGTCGCGCTGGTGGCCGCCTGCATCCGGGGACTGGGAATCGTCATCCCGATCGGCGTGCTCGTAACGGTCGCGTGGCTTGGCGCGAAACGCCTTTCCCTTCTCCCATCTCGATCGGCCGGCCGCTGACGAAAAACCGCCGGCGCGGACGGACGCTCTCTACGGCGCCAGCCCCGGGGGCGAGGTCACCACGAGCTTGCCGAACAAGCCGTGCTGCTCGCCGAACGGACCAGCCGTGAAAAAGAGAGCGTTCGTCGGCCCGGCGGCCGCGCCGTTACCGAAGGCGAGGGCCCACAGACCATCGATCGCGATTGGCCGGCCGTCGGCGGCATGGAGCTGGCCCTGCTGCCGCAGCTGGCCGTTGCCTTGGAAGCGGTGGGGATCGAACGCGTTGATGTGGCCATCGCCGAAGTTCCCCACGAGCAGGCCCCCGCTGACGGCCCCGAAATCGGCAGGCGCGAGCGCGAGCCCCCACGGCGAGTTGAGTCGCCCGCGAGAAGCCACGCGACGCAGCCAGTGGCCTTCGGTGTCGAAGGCATTCACGAAGCCATGACCCTCGCCGGCGACGTCGTCGTGCTTGTCGGCGTCCTGAAGCGCGTAGGTTACGTAGATCGTGCCCCCCAAGAGGCGGATTCCGAAGGGGGCGTAACCCGGCGGAAGGTCGGCGTCGGTGAACCCGCCCAACACCGGATGGAACCCGGCGTCGAACACGTCCACGGTAGCCGCGTGGAAGTTCGTAGCGTAGAGGCGGTCGCCGGCTGCGGTGCTCGCGATGGCCAGGCCCTTATAGACCGCACCCCCGGCCGAGTTGTCGACGCCGACAACCGCCTGTGTGGCCGCCACCGCCGGGTTCCACCCCAGGATCGTGCCCTGCTCGGTGGCAAAAATGAAGCGGGCGGCTCCGGAGGCGGAGCCGCTCGTCACCACAAAGCCCGCACCTCCGTTGAAGACCACGCCGGTCGGCGCGCTGGGAACGCTCACCCTCAGGGAGAGCTTCGCGCCCGTACTGCCGTTGTAGAGCGTGGACGAGTCCGTGCCGTTGTCGGCAACCCACCACGGCGAGGTCGCGCTCGCCACGAGTCCCCAGGCGTTGACCAGGGCCGGATCGACGAGATCCGCCGGCACCGCCCCGTCAGACACCAGGTTGTGCTGCTCGTAGAACGGCGACGGGCCGGCCCGGAGCGAGAACGAAGGCGACGAGAGGGACGGAGCGGTGCTGCGCTCCCCGGCGTCGCACGCGAGTGACAGCGCGCCTAGCACGGCAACGGGCGCCCAGAACAAACGACGAGTGGTCATGGGAATCTCCTTTCTACATGTTGTTGAGCACATGCGCGTCACCGCACGGCGACGGCTCTCACCGCCACCGGCGCGCCGGCGACGAGCACCGGGGTGCCGTGATCCTGCGCCGTCTTATTGAACGCGGCCACGTCGGTCCGAAGCAGCTCGTTGAACCGGGTGAGGTAGGCGTCCAACTGGGCGCGCAGCTCCTTCATCCGCCCTTCGACGACCTCGTTCGGCGGCTGCGCGTAGGCCAGGGCGAGGCCGAAGCCGAGTCCCTGGAGCCGGTCGTGAAAGCGGTTGAGGTAATGGATATCGTCCTGTCCGGCGTCACGCTGCACGTCGGAATTGTACAGGCTGTCCTTGAGCTCCTTGAGCTTTCGGCCGAGGTCGCGCCCGTGGCGTATGACGGGCGCGGCCGCCGCCGTGTCAGCCGCGGCGTTGTCGCGCAGCACCTGCTGCGTGTTCTTGAGCTGTGTCTCGAGGCTCACGATGCGGTTGAGCATCTCGTTCAACGCCGACAGGGCGTTGCGCCATTCGAGCCCGGCGCGAAGCTGCGCCGCGAACCGGGCGGGATCGCCGCCCAGGATCGGGTCCGGCTCCACCGTGACCGTCTTGGTCTCCGACCGTCCGGCGGCCGTCAGCGCCACAGTGTAGGTGCCGGGAATCGCTCGCGGGCCGCTGACGTTGCGGAACAGGTTTTCCTCCTCCTCGACGCCGGTGGGACGCTCGAAGGTGAGTCGAGTGGGCGCAGCGTGCCGGAGGTTCCAGACGTACCGGTTCACGCCCTGCTTGCCCGGACCGCTCGAGTCGACGACGACCGTATCGCCGCGGCTGTCCGTCACGGCCACGATCACACGCCCGCGACGCGAGCGCCGCTCTCCCTCCCCGGAGGAACCGGTGGAGCTCGTGTCGAGCGCGGCCTTGAGGTAGTAGTCGATGACAGCGCCGGCGGGCGCGTTCGGTGTGGTGAAGCGCGTGGGAGCGACGCCCGGCCGGCGTGGGCGCACGCGGATCTGCGCCGGCTGCGTGCCGAAGAGGTGGAAGTCGGTCGCGACGACGTCGGGCGTGAGCTCCTCGAGCGCAGTGATGTTGTCGAGGACGAACAGCCCGCGGCCGTGAGTCGCCACGACCAGATCATGCTGCCGCTTGATGAACTGCACGTCGTAGACCGGCACCGTAGGAAACTCGGCCTTGAGCGGCTTCCAGCTCGTCCCGCCGTCCCGACTGTACCACAGCGCGGCGTCGGTTCCGAGGACCAAGAAGCCGCGCAGGTTCGGATTCTCGCGCACCACGCGCGCGGGAACGTCCTGCGGGAGGCCCTTGCCGATATCGACCCAGGTCTTGCCGTAGTCGGCGGTCTTGTAGACGTACGGCCGCCGGTCGTCGAGCTGGTGGCGGTCGATCGCGATGTACGCCGCGCTCGCGTCGAACGGCGAGACCCCGATCTGGTACACCCGCCCCTCCACGTCCTTCGCCATTCCAGGGAAGTGACCGGACACGTTGGTCCATGTCTTCCCGCCGTCCCGGGTCACGTGCACGAGCCCGTCGTCCGTGCCGACCCAGATCACATTCGAATCCGTCGGAGCGAGGGTGACCGTGAGAATCGTATTGTAGGTCTCGGCGCCGGAGATGTCGTAGTTGATGGGACCCCCGCTCGTCACTTGTTTCGACTTGTCGTTCCGGGTGAGGTCGGGGCTGATCGCCGTCCAGTGATCGCCGCCGTCGGTGGTCTTGAACACCACATTGGCGCCCAGGTACACCGTATTCGCGTCCCGCGACGACACGGCAATGGGTGACGTCCAGTTGAAGCGGTACTTCAGGTTCGCGGGCTTCATTTCCGTCACGCCGGACAGGTACGGTCGAATGGAGCGGGTCAGGCCCGTCTTGAGATCGACGCGCGTGACGTTCCCGTTCTGGGAATCCACGTAGAGGATGGACGAATCGCTCGGCGCCGGCACCGCATACTCGCCGTCGCCACCGGTGACGGTGAACCACTCGGCGCCGTTGAGCCCACCCCCACCCCCACCCCCTGCCCCGCCGCCGCCCCCACCTCCACCACCACCCACGCTGCTCGACGGCCCGCACCACGCGTTGTTGTCCTGCAGGCCGCCGCACAGCATGTAGGGAGTGTTGTTGTCCGCCGCCACCATGTAGAACTGCCCGATCGGAAGGTTGTTCAGGAACCGCCAGCTCTTGGCGCCGTTCTCCGTGACGTACACCCCGCCGTCGTTCCCCTGGATCATGCGGTCGGGGT
>Ga0209801_1002335_pt1 | contig 11166 bp, 10 predicted proteins | sample GraSoiAngelo_127_FD_185884 | JGI IMG/M metagenome (GOLD analysis project Ga0209801, IMG submission 185884) | Grasslands soil microbial communities from the Angelo Coastal Reserve, California, USA - 14_0927_09_40cm (SPAdes) (version 2) | ecosystem: Environmental > Terrestrial > Soil > Grasslands ... | reverse complement strand
CGGGCTGCGTTCGCGACGCGCACGTCGTCATCGAGAAGCCCTTCGGACGGGATCTCGCGTCGGCGCGTGCGCTCAACGCGACGCTGCACGCGGCGTTCGACGAGGGGACGTCTTCCGCATCGACCACTACCTCGGCAAGGGGCCCGTCCAGAACCTGGCGATCTTCCGCTTCGCCAACACCTTCCTCGAGCCGATCTGGAACCGGAACTACGTCGACAGCGTGCAGATCACGATGGCCGAGTCCTTCGGCGTGCAGGGTCGGGGCAAATTCTACGACGAGGCGGGCGCCATCCGGGACGTCGTGCAGAATCACATGCTGCAGGTCGTGAGTCTGCTCGCGATGGAACCACCCCTCACGACGTATCACGAGTCGATCCGTGACGAGCAGGTGAAGGTGTTCCGCAGCATCCGGCCACTCGATTTGCGCGACCTCGTCCGCGGCCAGTTCGCCGGCTACCGTCGCGAGCCGGGCGTCGCAGCCAGCTCCAACGTCGAGACCTTTGCCGCCGTCCGCCTGCACGTCGATTCCTGGCGCTGGGACGGCGTCCCTTTCTTCATCCGGGCTGGGAAGTGCCTGCCCGTCACGGCGACCGAGGTGGCCGTGACGCTCAAGCGGCCGCCTTTGCTTCACGTGCCGGCAGACGAGCGGAACACGATCCGCTTCCGGCTGAGCCCGGACGTGTCCATCACCCTTGGCGCGCGTGTGTGGCGGCCGGGCGAGCAGATCGCGTCCGAACCAGCGGAGCTCAAATTCATCCACCATCCGACGGCCGACGACCTCGATGCCTACGAGCGCCTCCTGGTCGACGCGATGGCCGGCGATGCGATGCTCTTCGCGCGCGAGGACGGGGTCGAGGCTGCGTGGCGGGTCGTGCAGCCGATCCTCGACGACCCGACGCCGGTCCACGAGTATGCCCCCGGGACGTGGGGGCCGAACGAGGCCAACTCGCTGACGGCGGACGTCGGCGGCTGGATTGCGCCGGGCGGAGGCGGCGCGCCATGAAGATCCTGGTCGTCGACGTCGGCGGGACGCACGTGAAGATCCTGGCGACTGGGCAGCGCGAGCACCGCCAGGCCGATTCCGGACTGACGATGACGGCGCGGCGCATGGTCTCCGTCGTCAAGCGTCTGTCGGCCGGCTGGTCCTACGACCACGTCGCCATCGGCTTTCCCGGACCCGTCGTCCACGGGCATCCGGTCGCCGAGCCGCGCAACCTCGGCGGCGGCTGGGTCGGCTTCGACTTCCGCCGCGCCTTCGGCCGACCGGTGAAGGTGATCAACGACGCCGCGATGCAGGCGCTCGGGAGCTACCGCGGCGGCCGCATGCTCTTTCTCGGCCTCGGCACCGGCCTCGGATCGGCGCTCATCATCGACGGCGCCCTCGAGCCGATGGAGCTCGCGCATCTGCCGTACAAGCACGGCCGCACATTCGAGGAGTACGTCGGCATCCGAGGCTTCAAGCGCCTGGGCAAGGCGCGCTGGCGGAAGTGCGTGCTGGACGTGGTCGAGCGCCTGCGGGCCGCACTCAATGCGGAGGACGTCGTCGTCGGTGGCGGGAACGCCCGCAAGCTTCGGACCCCCCCGCCGGGAAGCCGGCTCGGCGACAACGACAACGCGTTCCTCGGCGGCTTCCGCCTCTGGAACGGCGTGCCCACGCGCGCGGCGAGGCGTGGATGACGGATCCAGGTCTGGAGAACGCCGCGGCACGGGTGCTCGAGCTGGTCGCGGACGGGATGCGTGTCGGGCTCGGCACGGGGCATGCCGCCGCCGTGTTCCTCGCCCGCCTCGCCGACCGTATACGGGGCGGCCTCCATGTCGTCGGCGTAGCGACCTCCGAGGCGACGGCGGCCCAGGCGCGGAGCCTCGGCATCCCGCTCGGCACGCTCGATGACGACCCGGAGGAGCTCGCGCTCACGGTCGACGGGGCCGACGAGGTGGCGCCGAATCTCGACCTCGTGAAGGGCTTCGGGGGCGCCCTGGTGCGCGAGCGGATCGTCGCGGCGGCGACGCGCAGGCAGGTGATCCTCGTGGGACACGACAAGCTCGTCGGCCAGCTGGGGATGCGCCGCCGCATCCCGATCGAGGTCGTGCCGTTCGCCTGCCGGCTGGTGCTCCGCCGCGTCCGCGCGCTCGGGCTCGAGCCGGTGATTCGGCTCGCCGACGCACGACCGTTCATCTCCGACAACGGCAACCTCACGATCGACTGCGGTCTCGCATCGCCGCTCGCCGACGCGCGCGCGGCGCGCACGTTGGAGGCCGACCTCCGCGCGATCCCGGGCGTCGTCGACACCGGCTTGTTCCTCGGCACCGCGGAGCGCGTCCTGGTCGGCCATCCGGACGGCCGCGTCGACGTGCTGCAGGCGGAGGGGTGATGCGTCACGGCGTCGAAGTGGTCCCGGACAAGCGCGCACTGATGGAGGCGGGCGCCGCGGCGTTCGCGGCGGCAGCGCGGGCGGCGATCGCCGCACACGGCCGCTTCGTGACCGCGCTGTCGGGTGGCTCGACTCCGCGCGCGCTGTTCGAGCTCCTCGCGACCGAGCGCTTCGCGGCGTCCATCGACTGGAGCCGCATCCACGTCTGCTGGGGCGACGAGCGTGCCGTGCCACCCGACGCGGACGCCAGCAATTACCGGATGGCGCGCGAGGCGCTCCTCGACCACGTGCCGATTCCTCCCTCGCAGGTGCACCGCATCCGGGGCGAAGAGCCCCCGATGATCGCCGCCGCCGCCTACGAGCGGACCCTGCGCACCCTCTTCGCGACGCCCGTGGGTCCCCCGCGTCCCGTGCCCGGCGCGCGCTTCGATCTGGTGCTGCTCGGGATGGGCGACAACGGGCACACCGCCTCCCTCTTCCCGGGGCTGCAGGCAGTGCGCGAGACGGAGCGCTGGGTCGTGGCGGAATCCGTCGCGGAGGTCCGGATGTGGCGCATCACGCTCACGCCGGTCGTGCTGAACGGCGCCGCGGAAGTCCTCTTCCTCGTGAGCGGTGGCGACAAGGCGTCGATGCTCCACCGCGTGCTCGACGGTCCCGTCCGCCCGGACACGTACCCGGCACAGATCGTGGCGCCGCATCACGGTCGGCTCCGGTGGCTCGTCGATACCGACGCGGCCGCCGAGCTGGAGGAGCGCTGAGATGGAGCAGGTGGTCTTTCTCTTCGACGTCGACAACACCCTCGTCGACAATGACCGGATCGCCGCGGACCTGAAACGCTACCTGACCCACGAGGTGGGGGAGGGGCGGCAGCAGCAGTACTGGGAGATCTTCGAGCAGCTCCGCGCCGAGCTCGGGTACGCGGACTACCTCGGAGCGCTTCAGCGCTATCGCGTGAAGCACCCGCGCGAGCCTCACCTGCTCGCGGTCTCCTCCTACCTCGTGAACTATCCATTCGCGAACCGGCTCTTCCCCGGCTCGCTCGACGCGCTCGAGCACACGCGCTCCTTCGGCCCGACCGTCATCCTCTCGGACGGCGACGTCGTCTTCCAGCCCCTCAAGGTGAATCGATCGGGCCTCTTCGAGGCGGTCGGGGGCCGGGTGCTCATCTACATCCACAAGGAGAAGGAGCTCGACGACGTCGAGCGCCGTCATCCGGCGGCTCACTACGTCCTCGTGGACGACAAGGTCCGGATCCTGGCCGCCGTGAAGGAGCGCTGGGGCGAGCGGTTGACCACGGTCTTCCCGCGCCAGGGGCACTACGCGCATGCGCCCGACGTCGCACGCCACCCGGCACCGGACGTGACGATCGATCGGATCGGCGACCTCACGACCTACGACATGCCGGCGCTGCTGGACGCGGCGCGGCGGAAGGGAACCCGATGAAAGCGACGCAGCAGTTGCACGCCGCGGGCCAGAGCCTCTGGCTCGACAACATCACGCGCTCCCTCCTCACCGGCGGGACACTCTCCCGGTACATTGCGGAGCTGTCGGTCACCGGGCTCACCTCGAACCCGACGATCTTCGACCACGCGATCAAGAACAGCCACGACTACGACGCGGCCATCCGCGAGAGGACCGCGGCGGGGCTCTCGGGCGAGGCGCTCTTCTTCGAGCTGGCCCTCGAGGACCTGACCCGCGCCGCCGATCTCTTCCGGCCGATCCACCAGGCGACGAACGGTGTCGACGGCTGGGTCTCGCTCGAGGTCTCCCCCAATCTCGCGTACGACGCGAAGAGCACCGTCGCCGCCGCGAGGGACTTGCATGCGCGCGCCGGTCGCCCGAACCTCTTCATCAAGATCCCCGGCACGGCGGAGGGCATCCCGGCCATCGAGGAGGCGATCTTCGCCGGGGTGCCAGTGAACGTGACGCTGCTCTTCTCGCGCGAGCAGTATGTCGCCGCGGCGCAGGCGTACATCCGGGGCATCGAGCGACGCGTCGCCGCCGGCCTCAATCCCCACGTGGGCTCGGTGGCATCGGTCTTCGTCAGCCGATGGGACAGCGCCGTCACGGGCAAGGTGCCGGCCGAGCTCCAGGGGCGCCTCGGGATCGCGATGGCGCAGCGGACCTACAAGGCGTACCGCGACCTGCTCGCGTCCGACCGCTGGCTCCGCCTGCTGAACGTCGGGGCTCGCTCGCAGCGGCTCCTGTGGGCGAGCACCGGCACCAAGGATCCGAAGGCGTCGGACGTGCTCTACGTGAAGTCGCTCGCCGCTCCGCACTCGGTGAACACCATGCCGGAGAAGACCCTGCTCGCGCTCGCCGACCACGGCGACGTCGGCCCCATGCTGCCGCACGACGGCGGCGACGCCGAAGAGGTCCTCGACCGGTTCGCTCAGGCAGGTGTCGACCTGGATGCGCTCGCCGCCGAGCTCCAGCGAGACGGCGCCGCCGCCTTCGTCGCCTCGTGGAAGGAGCTCCTCGCGTGCCTCGTCGACAAAAGTACGAGCCTCAAGAAAGCCGGCTGAGCCGGCGAGGAGATCACATGCCGACCGTTCCGCTCACCGACCGCCCCGCCTGGAAGGCTCTCCGCGACCATCACGCGAAGATCCGGAACGTCCACCTCCGCCAGCTCTTCGCCGACGATCCGCGTCGCGGTGAGCGTCTCACGGTCGAAGGCGTGGGCCTGTACCTCGACTACTCGAAGCACCGCGTGACCGAGGACACCCTCCGCCTCCTCCTTCGGCTCGCCGAGGAGGTCGGGCTGCGCGAGCGCATCGACGCCATGTTCCGCGGCGACAAGATCAACGTGACCGAGCACCGCGCGGTCCTCCACGTGGCGCTCCGGGCGCCACGCGGCCAGACGATCGTCGTCGATGGAGAGGACGTCGTTCCGCAGGTGCACGCGGTGCTCGACCGCATGGCGGACTTCGCGAACCGGCTGCGAGACGGTCGCTGGACCGGGCACACGGGCAAGCGCATCCGCAACGTCGTCAACATCGGCATCGGCGGGTCGGACCTGGGACCCGTCATGGCCTACGAGGCGCTTCGCCACTACAGCGCCCGCGACATGAGCTTCCGCTTCATCTCGAACGTCGACGGCACCGATTTCGCCGAGGCGACGCGCGACCTCGAGCCGGCGGAGACGCTCTTCATCGTGTCGTCGAAGACCTTCACGACGCTCGAGACGATGACGAACGCACGGAGCGCGCGGGAGTGGACACTGCATGCGCTCGGCGACGAGCGCGCGGTCGCGAAGCACTTCGTCGCCGTGTCGACCAACGCCGCCGAGGTCGGGAAGTTCGGCATCGACACGGCCAACATGTTCGGCTTCTGGGACTGGGTCGGCGGCCGCTACTCGATGGACTCGGCGATCGGCCTCTCGACCATGCTGGCGATCGGCCCCGAGCACTTCCGGGCGATGCTCGCGGGCTTCCACGCCATGGACGAGCACTTCCGGTCCGCGCCCTTCGACCGGAACCTTCCCGTCCTCCTCGGTCTCCTGGCCGTCTGGTACCGCGACTTCTTCGGCGCGCAGACGCTCGGCGTGATGCCGTACGAGCAGTACCTGAAGCGGTTCCCTGCCTACCTGCAGCAGCTCACCATGGAATCGAACGGGAAGCACGTGACGCTCGATGGCACGGCGGTGGACTACGACACCGGGCCGATCGTCTGGGGCGAGCCGGGCACGAACGGGCAGCACTCCTTCTACCAGCTGATTCACCAGGGCACGACGCCGGTCCCCTGCGACTTCATCGCCTTCCACCGGACGCTCAACCCGCTCGGCCGCCACCACGACCTGTTGCTCGCGAACGTCTTCGCCCAGGCCGAGGCGCTCGCCTTCGGCAAGACGGCCGAAGAGGTGCGGGCCGAGGGAATGCCCGACTGGCTCGTGCCGCACCGGACGTTCGAAGGAAACCGCCCGACGTCGGTGATCCTCGCCGACCGCCTGACGCCGGAGACGCTCGGGACGCTCGTCGCGCTCTACGAGCACAGCGTGTTCACGCAGGGCGTGATCTGGCACATCGACTCGTTCGACCAGTGGGGCGTCGAGCTGGGGAAGCAGCTCGCGCAGCGCATCATCCCCGAGCTCGAGAGCAGGACGGAGCCGTCACTCCGCCACGACAGCTCGACGAACGCGCTCATCCGCCGCCATCGCCGGCGACACATGGAGGCGTCATGACCGACCTCGGGTTCGACCGACCGCTCTACATCCTCCCCTTCGACCACCGCGGGTCGTTCCAGTCGGGTCTCTTCGGCTGGAAGGGGACGCTCACCTCCGAGCAGACGGCGCGGGTCGCGGCGTCGAAGGCGATCATCTACGAGGGCCTCCTCGCCGCGGTCGCTGGTGGCGTGCCGCAAGCGCGCGCCGGAATCCTCGTCGACGAACAGTTCGGCGCCGCGATCCTCCGCGACGCGCGGGCGCGTGGCTTTCTCACCGCCGCGCCGGCGGAGAAGAGCGGGCAGCACGAGTTCGACTTCGAGTACGGCGACGACTACGCACGCCACATCGAGGCGTTCTCGCCCACCTTCTGCAAGGTCCTCGTGCGCTACAACCCCGAGGGCGACGCGGAGATGAACCGCCGCCAGGCGGCGCGCCTGCGCCACCTGTCCGAGTACCTCCACCGGACGAGGCGAAAGTTCATGTTCGAGCTCCTCGTGCCCGCGGAGCGCGCGGAGCTGGAAGAGCTCCACGGCGACCAGCACGCGTACGACCGGTCGCGCCGGCCGCGCCACATGGTCGACGCGATCCACGAGCTCCAGGATGCAGGGGTAGAGCCCGACATCTGGAAGATCGAGGGCCTCGATCGCACGGAGGACTGCGCGGCCGTGGTCGCTGCGGCACGGCGCGCCGGCCGCGCCGGCGTCGGCTGCATCGTCCTCGGACGGGGCGAGGACGAGGCGAAGGTCGAGGCCTGGCTGTCGACCGCCGCCGGGGTGCCCGGGTTCATCGGGTTCGCCGTCGGACGGACGACCTTCTGGGATGCGCTCGTCGGCTGGCGCGACGGTCGCACGACGCGTGAAGCCGCCGTCACGGAGGTGGCACGGCGCTACACGCGCTGGTGCCACCTCTTCGCGGAGCGAGCGACGGAACGGTGAGCACCCGTCCCGTAGAGATAGCGCCTTCGATCCTCTCCGCCGACTTCCTGCGGCTCGGCGCCCAAGTGTCCGACGCGCTCGACGCGGGCGTGCGCCGCATCCACGTCGACGTCATGGACGGGCACTTCGTCCCCAACCTGAGCGTGGGTCCGCTCGTGGTCGCGGCGCTCCGGCCCCTCGCCGAGCGCGCGGGCGCCGTGCTCGAGGTTCACCTCATGATCGCCGAGCCCGACCGGTATCTCGACGCCTTCTCGCACGCCGGGGCGACGGCAATGACGGTGCACGTCGAGGCCTGCCATCAGCTTCACCGCACGGTCGACGCGATCCGCCACCTCGCCGCGCAGCCCGGAGTTGCGCTCAACCCCGCCACGCCGATCGCCGCAGTCGAGGAGATCTTGCCCGACGTCGACGTCGCGCTCGTCATGTCGGTCGATCCGGGCTTCGGCGGGCAGGCATTCATCCCCGCGACGATCGGCAAGGTGGCCCGGCTGCGGGCGGAGCTCGTCCGGCGCGGGCTCGAGCAGGTCGAGATCGAGGTCGACGGCGGCGTCGACCCCGAGAACATCCGCGCCCTCGCAGACGCCGGCATGACGATCGCGGTCGCGGGCACATCCGTCTTCGATCCTCGGGCGCCGGTCGCCGAGAACGTCCGCGTGCTGCGCGCGGCGTGCGGGCTCCATGCAAGCGCCTGACACCCCCCGTGCTCGCGCCGTGACGCCGGACCGCCCGAAGCCTCGCCAACGGATGGTCTGCCTGCTGGTGGTGCTCGCGAGCATCGTGTGGCTCGCGCGTAACGTCGACGCCGCCGGCTTCCAGGTGAACGAGCAGAGCGCGCGCGGGCTGGGCAGCGCGTTCGCCGGGGAGGCCGCGGCCGCGGAGGACGCCTCCACGATCTTCTTCAACCCGGCGGGCATGACCCGGCTGTCCGGCACGCAGTTCGTGTCGTCGGGGTTCGTCATCAAGCCGACCGGCAACTTCCACAACGAGGGGTCCCGCCTGAACTCGGCCGTCGGCGGCGGCGCCCTTGGCGGGCAAAACGACGGCAACGGCGGGTCGATGGCACTCCTGCAGACTCTCTTCATCTCTCACGAGTTGCTGAGTGACCGGGCCTGGATCGGTCTCGGCGCCAGCACCCCATACGGCCTGAGGACGAGCTGGACGCCGGGATGGGTGGGCCGCTACCACGCAATCGACTCCGAGCTCCTCACCGTGAACGTCAACCCATCGCTCGCGCTCAAGCTCACGCGGTGGCTCTCGATCGGCGGCGGAGCGGACATCGACTACGCGAAAGCGCGGCTCACCAACGCCCTCGACCTCGGCACCATCTGCCAGCTGAACGCGCCGCGCTTGGGCCTCCCGCCGCAGGCTTGCGTCTCGGTCTCCGGCCTGCGGCCGCAGCGGGTCGACGGGTTCACCGCGTTCAGAGGTGATGACTGGAACGCGAGCTACAACGTCGGCGTCCTGCTCAGCCCGCTCGACACGACCCGCATCGGCCTCGCCTACCGCGCGTACACGCATCACAGGCTCGGAGGAAGCGCAAGCTTCCTCATCCCGGGTAAGCCCCCAGTCGGCGCAGTGCCGGCACGACAGAGGGGCTCAGGCGGCGGGCGGCGGTTCGTCGTCCAGGTCCACCGAGATCACGCGGAAGTGCCGGCGGACCTCCTCGACATTCACCGCTGTGCCGATGGCTTCCTGCGGCTGACACACGAAGAGGTGTGCCTGAAGCCGGCAGCGTAGGCACGCCGCATTGCTTCACCCTCGCCCGGCGGTTCAGGAGCGCCGATCCACCTCGGGTTCGGCGGCGAGTGCGAGCGTGATGGCGATGTCAGCGAGCGTCAGACGGTCGGCCAGCGCCCATGGGTGAACACGGACTACTCTTCCCGTCTGCCGAACTCAGGGTATCCGGCACGGTATCCGCTGGCGTCATCCCCAGAACGGTATCCGCGTCCCGCCCTGAGACCTTGGCGTCCACCGCTTCCAGTGTCTGACGGATTGTCAGGGCAGTGATCGACCCAGCCGGCATCAGAGACATCACGGCGAAGTGCGTCACCACGATCAACCTTCGTACCACCCCTCATCCTGCCTCCTCGTTTCGGGCGACGGCCCGTTACGGAGCCGTCTATCATCTTACGGGAGCGAGCCCAAAGGAGGTGCCGTCCCAGCGGGGGGCGAGGTCAGGGTTGGTGTCGGGGCTGTTCGGAGCCGATCTCGAGGTGAGGCCGACTCAATGCGCGGGAGGGCGTGTAAACATCAGCGCGTCGGCAAGAGGCAGAGGCCGCCACGGACGCCGCGCCAGGTCGTCTTTCCGGGTCTCGCTCAACTCCGCGTGCTTGGTCCGCAGGTGCTGCGCCATCGCTGCGACGGTCTGCTCCCTGCCGAACCCCGCAACGAGTTCGTCACACAACGTACACCACAACGACATCCTTTTCGCCATGGTGAGAGCCTAGTCGGAAACTGCTCCCGACGGCAACCGGGGGCCTCAGAAAAGGGGGGAGTTGCGATGCCGAGAAACGAATTCCACACATGGCTAACGCCCGGAAGTTGAAGGGACTTCGAGGAGGAAGCGGCGTCCGGAGGGGGGAATCCTCCCGGAAGGCCGCGAGCCCGCTCACACTTTTTTTTCGGGCGGCCCGGCGTAAGAGGTGATTGCCCGAGGGGTCCCTGGTGGCCCACGCTCGCGCTCGCCAGCCAAGCAGGAAGCCTCATGAGATCCATCCTTACGCAGGGTTCCCCTTTCGCGCTTGGCGGCGATGACTTTCGGATGCGGGCACGGTCATGTCCTGAGTGAGGACGGAACGATGGAGCTCACTCGCAGGGAGCTGCTCAAGAGGGGCATAGCGGGCACGACGGTGCTCGGCCTCTACGGTCTGAGGTCGGACTCGCTCGCCCGCGCCCTGGCAATGAGTCCGAAATGCGGCCAGCTGACCGATATCGAGCACGTCGTCATCCTGATCCAGGAGAACCGCTCCTTCGACCACTACTTCGGCACCTACCGGGGCGTGCTCGGCTACGGCGACCGGAAGGCGCTACTCCTGAACGACGGCAGCGGACTAACCGTGTTCGCCCAGCCCGGCTACCCGGTGCCCGGCTACGGCGGCCACCTCCTGCCCTTCCACTTCGACACCGACCCGTCGCAAAACGGCGAGTGCACGAACGACATCACCCACGACTGGGGACCGCAGCACCGAAGCTGGAACGGTGGCGCCATGGACGGTTTCCTCAGGGAGCACTTGGCCGATAACGGAAGCGCGAACGGGCCCCTCACGATGGGCTACTACCGCCGCACGGACCTCCCCTTCTACTACGCGCTCGCCGACGCCTTCACGATCTGCGACCGCTTCCACTGCTCGGTGATCGGGCCGACCGACCCGAACCGGCTCTATTCGATGTCCGGGACGCTCGACCCGGACGGCAAGAACGGCGGGCCGCTGCTCGAGACCCTGCTCTCCGACCGTTTGACGAAGTTCGGCGCCTTCACCTGGACCACCATGCCGGAGCAGCTCCAGGCCCGGGGCATAAGCTGGAAGGTCTACGGCAACCCGGACGGCAACTACGGCGACAACGTCCTCTTCTACTTCAAGGCCTACCTGACGGACCCGCAGCTTGCCGTCAACGCCTTCACGCCCACCTTTCCGGGCACGTTCGAGACGGACGTGGCTGCCAATGCGCTTCCTCAGGTCTCCTGGGTGCTGGCGCC
>Ga0209801_1002334_pt1 | contig 11166 bp, 10 predicted proteins | sample GraSoiAngelo_127_FD_185884 | JGI IMG/M metagenome (GOLD analysis project Ga0209801, IMG submission 185884) | Grasslands soil microbial communities from the Angelo Coastal Reserve, California, USA - 14_0927_09_40cm (SPAdes) (version 2) | ecosystem: Environmental > Terrestrial > Soil > Grasslands ... | reverse complement strand
ACGACTGGCCGGCCGTTGGCGCTTTGTGCATTGATTGTTGTGGCGTAGTGCAGCCGAAGAATCCGGGCTGATCCACCGAAATCGACTCCGCGAGTGAAAATTGCTGCGTAGCGAAAGAACCATCTCATCTCCCCTGCCTTCACCGAGAAGGGGAGCAATGCCAGGAACAGGCTGAATATCCAAACCATTCTAGGAAAGAAGAGATTTCTCTTTTTCATGATTCTGCCACTATGGGTGGCCCTTCAATTCGAACGTAATGGTCACGAGCAATCGCACGGGAAAAGCCTGGCCGCTGATGATGGTCGGCTCGTACTTCCATTGGCGGAGGGCTTGCATTGCCGCCATTACGAGGAGCGGGTTTCCGGACACCGCCCGCATTTCCACTACATTTCCCTGCGTGTCGATCACGGCATCGATCACCACCGCGCCGTTGACCCTAGCCTGTCGGGCAAGGAGGGGATAGACCGGGTCTGGCCCAAAGATAACTCTCGGTGCCTTATATCCCTTACCGATGCGAATCGGACCCTTCGGCGCCGAATCGATCGGCGCTGTAGGGACAATGCTCGAAAGGACTCCGCCGATCACGCCACCAGGCTGTCCTCCAGGAACCCCTCCAGGAACGCCCTCGCCTGGAACAATGGCAGCCGCCAAATCGTTTCCGCCCAGTTCTTCGGTGAGGCGCGCGACCTGATTCGGTATGACTCTTGGCGTCACCAACTTCCCTTCCGCGGATAACGCCCTCCGTTTCGGGGCCACCGACCGTGCCGACGCGGGTGGCGGAGGTGGAGCAGGCGCGGGAGGAGGTGCCGCGAGCAGCGTCCTATTGAACTGATGAACATCGATCGCTTCGCTGAAGTAAAGCGGAAGCAAAAGCAGTACTGCCAGAAGAAGGAGTTGTACCGTTGCAGAAACAACAAAATCACCCGCGCGGCGCGGTGGTCTAGTCGGACTATTCTCCAGCATCGCCTCCGCGAACAACTCCTTACCATGAGCAAGACCAGCTGGCCCCGACTCACAAACGAATGCCGGAGTGCCTCCGATCGGCCCATCCTTCAACCTTTCTTGACCGCTCACGATGTCAGCCAACTTGACGTCGACGAGCACCAGAAACCTTGGAACTATCACTTTCTCTCCTTCTTCAATATCAAGCGTTGTTGAACGCACGTATACCGGATGGAGCCTGACTCCATCTCGATTCGCGTAACCCTGGCTTGACTGCTTTCCTTAGCGACCCGCAGAGTGAACTTCGATGCATGTTTTGTTTTCACTGGCCGGTGATGCAGGTGCGGTCAGCGGCACAGTCTTTTGACGGGCTTCCTGGTGTCCCGGGTGTTTTTGAGAGGGCGTCAGGTAGCTAAAGGTCACTCCTAGCTCCGGGACCTCGAATGTCTGGACGGTGTACCCCACCGCGGTGTCCACCAGGTTAAACTGTGGGCGTTCAGAAACCACTCCCTGATCGGCTGTAGCCGCCGTGATGATGGCACCAACTCCCTGTCCCCAGATGTATAGTCTGTAAGGAGCGCTGTTGGATGGGAGAGCGAAAGTGTAATCGCCGGGCGGCAGGGTGACACCCTCCCAGTGAGTCTCAACTGCCAGCGTGAATTTCCCTTGGTACCCATTCTGCGCGTTTCCGGCAGTCGCCAATGTGCCCAGCGCAAGAGTAGACAAGCCTAACTTCGTAAATAATTTCAAGTATCGAGCCCAGATCAAATCAAATCTCCTTGTTCGACGAGGTTTTGAATTTCGAAACATTTTATTGTCTTCAGCGTGTAAGACCACGCATGCTCTCGGATAATTCCCCTATCCAGGGACATCTAAGAGGCGGGAATAAAATTGTGTGTAGTTCGGTTGCCAAGTTATGTGTCTTTGTCAGCCGATCCGCGTAGAGAACGAAGTGATGGAAACGACCCCTCGTAAGGGACCCACTTCAAGAGGCCGTTCAGTCGTGCGTAGACGAGAATGGCTCGCACTACCCTGGTCACCAGGCCGGGGTGGTTTCCAGATTTCTCCGAGGCGGAGGCCAGCGGAGTCACGTGTTTTTTGCGCTTGACATACGAATTACTTAGTACTATAAAACTCTCATCCATGAGACCAAAGCACACCACGCTCACCCCCCAGGAACTCGAAATCATGAAACTCGTCTGGCAGCGTGAGAGCGCCACCGTCCGCGATATTTATGAAGCCTTGCGGGAGCGTCGCAAAATCGCCTACACGACGGTGATGACGATGATGAAAATCCTCGAAACCAAAGGCTATTTGAAGAAGCGCCGCCAGGACCGCGCCTTCCTCTACCGCCCCACCCGTCCGAAGAACCAGGTAATCGGCGGTATGATCCGCGAGTTCATCGATCGCGTCTTCAACGGCTCAGCTGAACCGCTTCTCGTCCATCTCGTCAAAGCGCGTCACATCCGCGAAAAAGATTTGCAAGGAATTGTGCGCATGATCGAGGAAATAAAATGAGCGTCCGTGATGTGGTCAAAGGGGTCCGGAGTTGCCAATGAATATGCCTTTGTGGTTTTCCAACCTCCTGTTTTGGAGCGCCCAAGTAGCGCTGCTCGCCCTCGCCGCCGGATTTCTCCCGGGCCTTTTCCAAATTCGTCAGCCCCGAGTACTACTGGCGTATTGGCGGGCAATTCTTGGCCTCAGTCTGGTGCTTCCATTTGTGGAGCCCTGGCATCGGATGCAAAGCAGTGGCTCGATTGCCTCCACGCCTCGCCTGGGGAACATCAGTGCCATCCCAGCATCCAATCCGGCAGTTACCCACTGGCATTTCTCCAGCTTCCCAATCATCGCCGAGATTCTCGGCGTCGCAATTCTGGCCGGAATCGCCGCTAGGTTTGTAATCCTCGCACTGGGACTCCTGAAACTTCGACAATTTCGCCGGGCTTCTTCGCCGAACTCGCTATCGGCTGAATCCGCCGCCGCTCTCGATCAAATGCGCGCTCAGTTGAGGGCCCGCGCCGAGTTTCGCCTTTCCACCGATGTAGATTCGCCCGTCACTTTCGGCCTCGCGGCGCCAGTGATTCTCTTGCCCGAGCGGTTCCTGGCCATGAACGCGCAGTCCCAAGCCGCGATTGCCTGTCATGAATTGCTCCATGTCCGACGCTACGATTGGGCGCATCACTTGGCCGAAGAAACCATCGATGCCACCCTCTGGTTTCATCCCGCCATCGCCTGGCTCATCGCGCGTGTCCGCCTCGCGCGCGAGCAAGTCGTTGATCTGGAGGTCGTGCGACTCACGAACGCGCGCAAGCCCTATCTGGAAGCCCTGCTTGAATTTGCGAATGCCCGCCGATCCCTCGCAACCATTCCTGCGCCGCCTTTTCTCGCCGAGCGTCAGCTCGTCGAGCGCGTCACTCTCATGCTAAAGGAGGTTCGAATGTCCCGAACAAGACTCGTTGCTTCACTGACCGCAAGTTCGTGCTGTATCGCCCTGGCCATAATTTTTGCCGTATGGAGTTTCCCTCTCAAAGCCGCGCCCCATTTCGGGCCATATCCTCCGCAACGTGGGATCGTCGCCCCCGGCGTCTCCGGCGGGGTCAGGTCCGCACCTTCAGGCGGCCCCGGTGCCCCTTCTGGTGGACCTTCGGGTGGAGTAACCGGCGGAATCGGAGGCGGCGTCAGCGGTGACTCTGCAAAACGCCAACACGTCGATGAACCCACGGTAGACCAAACCACCATTTGGGTTGACACCACAAAGAAAGGCCCGATGCTGCGGCAGGTTCGTGGCCTGGGAAGGCTCGTTCGTGCAGAAGGTTCCACGAACTTAGTCGGCCGAGTGACCCTCCCGGCCTTCATGACGGTCGACGTGCGGCCTAACCAAAACGCCGCAATAGCTACACGAAAGGGCCCCCTCGCGAACGGGCATGTCAGCGGCATTAGCCCGTCCCCATCAAACGACACGCGCAGCGTGGACCTTGCCCTGGATGCCGTGCCCCCAGGGGTCAGCGCAGGTCTCGAAATCGATGCCACCATTGACATCGAAAAGCTTGAGAACGTTCTCTACGTCGGACGCCCAGTGCACGCTACTGCAAATTCCACGGTTTCTCTGTTCAAGATTGTTAATGACGGCAAAGAAGCGGCGCGCGTCGAGGTGAAGTTTGGGCGCTCGTCCGTAAACACGATCGAGGTCCTCGACGGCTTACAAGTCGGCGATAAGGTCATCCTCTCCGACATGTCCAGCTATGACCACGCCAACCGCATCCGCCTCACCGACGAGAAACACCTGTCTAGCCGCTGAGCTAACCAGCATAAGTTTGATTTGATTCGCGAATTAGAACTCCACACTCAAGCCAAATTGAATCCAGCGGGAGCCCGTATTGCGATTCGCCGGGATGAGTTGCGTGGTCACCACGCCGAAGTTCGCCAGGTTGGTGGTATCCAGGGTCGGGTCGAGAAACGTCGGGTGGTTAAACGCGTTAAAGAAGTCAAACGAATACTCGACCTTTAGTTTTTCGCGGAAACTGGTGACTTTTCCGAGGCGCAGATCGACATTCTTGAACCAGAAGCCGCGCAGCGGCCGGGAACGGCCCGTCGTCGTATCGGAAGCGAGGAGAATGGGGCGAAATTGTTTCAAGGCGGCTGCAGGATCCTTGAAGTAATTGATCCCCGAACCTTCTGATGGGGGTGTCCCCGCCGGGTGTGGGCAGTTCGGCCCATTACTTCCGGAACCGGTTCCGCCCGATGGCGCGCAGACGCCTCTGTTAACGCCGCCGCCGAGGGAGCTGGGATTGACGAGCGGTATTTCGCCCGTGGGAAACGCAAAGATTGCGCCGCCACCGAAAACCTGATTGCTTTCCTGGACCAGTAGCGGGATTCCGCTGCTGAAGCGAACGATGCCAGCAGTGTACCATCCGCCGATGAACTTATTGACGGCTTCGTGGCTGCTCCCCAGACGGTGGCCGCGGCCAAGAGGCAAGTCGTAGTTGAACACGGTATTGAGCACATGCGTGCGGTCAAAGAGCGAAGGCCCATACTCGATGCTGGGGTTGAAGCTGGTGCCATAGTAGCTTGCGGAATTCTGCACCGCTCCGACGGTGTCCAGTGACTTGGAGAAGGTATAGTTCAGGTCGTAGAGCAAGCCATGCCAGGGCCGGTTGCGCAAGGTGACCACCAAGGCGTGGTAGTTCGAATAGTCCTTATGCGAACGCATGAACAGGTCAAACACTTGCAGATTGTTGAAAGTCGGCAGGTTCAAGCCACTCTGGAATTTCCGATAAATATCCATGGTGATGAACAGGTTGGTGACGTTTCCGTTCTGGAAGGAAGCCGAATTCCCGGCAGCAAGGCATGCAGTGGATGAGATATTATTGTTGTTAGGTCCGCAGCCGACGCCTAACCCCGGGAGCAGGTTTTCGAACCACTGTTGAGTTTGGAAAGCAGGGTTCTCATTTCCGTTGGCAAGGAATATGGGAACGCTGGTCCGGATCTGTGTCGCCGTGGCGTCAAACGCCTGAGCAAAAGTCTGACCGCTCACGTTGTCCTTGAAGAAGTATGGTGCCGAATTGAGGTTGAAACTTCCCGCCAGATCGCGTGCCAGGCGGCCGACATAGCCGACTTCCAGGATGTTCTGCCCCGGCAGTTCGCGCTGGATGGTGAAGTCAATCATGTGACTGCGACCGACTTTGAAGTCCGGGTCGTTCTGGAAGCTCAGCAGTTCGCTGTAGACAAGATCTGGAACTATGGGTGATGTTAGGGGCCCAGGAGAGGCGGGGACCGGTATCTGTCCGTCCACACCCACGCGGAAGCTAGCAAGCCCGGGATTGGCCAAGCCCGCGGCTGCGTTGCAGCCTGTTCCGCCGGTGCCACTTGCGTTGCAAAGGGGGGTTACCAAGTTGATGGTTTGCGCGAAGCCCACACCAAGCATCGGAATGATAACGCTCTGGACGGTGTTGACTCGGTCGTAGCCGATCCCATAACCTGCGCGCACGACGGTCTTCTTGTCCCCGAAAAGATGTCTCCAAGGGCCACTCTTGTAGCTGGGATTCCAGGCCACCGCAACGCGCGGCGCCACGTTGCCGAAGTCCACGTTAAAGACGTTGCTGCGACCGGATTTCGAGATGGGAATGTAGGAGAGGGTGGGGTCATAGAACTGGCCAGCCTTGGCCGCCGCCGCTTTCGCAGCAAAGTAAGCAGTGGTATCGAGGATCTTATCGCCGTCGTCATGATTGGCGATGAGGGTCTGCTGATTGTTCAGTTCGTGGGGTGTGGTCTGCCAGCCATAGCCGAGACCGTAGGTCAAGGTGAAGGATGGCGTCATACGCCAAGTGTCTTGCGCGAAGAACTCGTTCATGCGAAGAGTTGTTTTGGCAATCAGGGAAGCGCCCAGGGGCTTGGGATTGAGGCTGCCGTCTCGCACCGCCAGGATGCCGACGTTGTCAATCAACCCGAGCGATGCTGCGTAGAAACGATCCCACCGTTGTACGTCGGAAGAAAGAAGACAATTGGTAAGAACCACGCCGCCGCACGTGGGTGGCCGGTTGACTGAGGAGCCGGCAAGCAAGTTCACGTCAGCATCCATGGCAGCGACTAGAGAGTTCAAAGAGCCGACCACTTTGTCGTCCCGGTCGTGGATGGTCGGCAGCCAGCGGAGGTCCACCCCCGCCGACACGGTGTGCTTGCCCTTCGTCCAGGTCAACATGTCATTGTATTGCTTGCTGCTGTCGTAGATAGCCTGGTGCCGTGCGCGTTGCGTATCTACGTCTACGACCGTGTCGATAAAGCCAGTCGCTGCGAGACCCGGCGCCAGCGCGACGGGCCCATCGGCAGAAGCCGCTCCGGGAAAAGCGAGTTGGGCGGCCGATACGCTGGGCTTGACGACGGTAAAGTCCTGCCGGGCGCGGATCCAGCCGGCGCGAAAACTGTTCGTGAGGTTGGGGCGCACTTGCCAATCCAGTCCGCCGTATTCGCCGTCTCCTCGAAGGTTGGAACTGCTGGGAGTGCTGGGACGCGACCCGCGCAGATCCACCTGAACGTCGTTTGGCTGGACGTTCCGCGAGTACATGTACCGTCCAAAGAATTGAACTTTGTCGGTGAACTTGTGATCCAAGCGGAACGAGATAAAGTCGGTCTTGAGGGGGGCCGCCAAGTTCAAGCGATCCCCTAAGGTGTTGTGGCCGTCACCGATGGTCGTGTCCGTCCCTTGGGGCATCATTCCCCACAGCGCTTTGATGGTCGGACTGATGCCGAGGGCGCGCGGATCACACGCCAGATTGGCATTGGCACCGCAATTCGTGGACGTCGCAAGGGGGTACTGGATTAGATTTCCGCCCTGACAGTTACCCGTGGTGGGGTCGAATCCCATGGCGCAGTCCTGGAATTGTAGAGTCCCCTGGCGCAATAGATCGCTTGGCATAATGCGGGTGTCCTGAAGAGACTGCGGGAAGCGGCGGATTTCGTAGTTCGCAAAGAAGAAGGTTTTATCCTTGCGGATCGGCCCGCCAATCCAGACACCGCCGCGGTTGTCGTGTGTAGGGGGCTTCTTGATCTTGTTTCGATTGTTATCCCAGGAGTTGGCGTTCAGCGCGGAGTTCTGATGGAGCCAATACACTGAGCCATGATAAGTGTTTCCCCCGCTCTTACTGACGATGGCAACCTGGCCGCCAGAAGAGCGCAAAAACGTTACGTTTTCGTTGGTTATCTCCGCACGAAACTCATCCACACTCCCAACGCCGATCGGGATGATGGGCTTCTCGGTGGCGCCGCCGGAGATCACGTTGTCGGTGACGTCGATGCCGTCCATCACGATGCTGTTCTGATCGCTGCGCGCGCCGGCGATCGTGCCGCCATTATTTCCAAAACCAACTTGGGAGCTGTCATAAGGAGTCGAGCCGGGCTGGAGGGTCAACAGTTCGCTGGCGTCGCGGCCCAGGGTTGGCAGGCGCATCAGCATTGTGCCCCCAACCACGTTTCCCATGACCGCGTCGGTGGTTTGGAGTTCGGCGACGGCTCCTGCGGTGACCTCGATAATCTCTTTAGTTGAACTTACCTCCAGCTTGGCGTCGTAGGTGTAACTCTTGGAGACGTTGAATTGAATACTGGAAAAGGTGGTGGTGGCGAATCCCACCTTGGAGATTTTGAGGGTATAGATGCCAGGGGACACGTTGGGGAAAACGTATTGTCCCGAGGAGTTCGTGGCCGTGGTCTTGATTTCATTGGTGGCTGTGTTCGTCAGGCTGACGGTGGCGTCCGGAACGACGGCGCCGCCCGGATCCGTCACCATCCCCAAGACAATGGCCGAGTTGGCGGTCTGCGCCCACGCTGGAGCGGCAGATATAAACGCAACGAACAAAACACTTGCGACCAAGATTCTGGTAAAGAATTTCATGGAACCTCCCACCACAGAATCAGTTTGCGAGCAGGATTGAAGTTCCAGCAGGAATGGGCAGACGCGCCGAAAATAAAAGCGGCGCCACGAGTCTGAGAGCATTTTTCATGAAGATTTGAGGAATCCTCACTCGAGTCACACACCCAAATTGGAGAGAAAGACAGGCGTGCGGCCGGAGAGGAACAGCAATGTAAGACCACTCGCGGGCTCCACTCGTACAAACTGTGGGTCTGCCATACACTGCCAACCAGACAGGTGTCAAGGACAAATTCATTCAAATTCGGCCGATTCGCGGCGCCTGTGAAAATATGTTGTTCCATCCCGTCCCCTCAACCCTTGATGGCGCCGAGATTTCGCGCTGCGAACCGACAAAATGCCAATAAGGAGACAACGATGAATAGGATGAAACTAGGGTGTTGCAATTCCCGTGCTCTTAATCGGGCTGTTCAGTGCTGCCGTCGTCCAGGCTCAGGTGACCAAAAAGCAGTTGGATGCCGTCCGTGCAAATTTCAAGGTGCGCATCTCGGCGAATCCAGAAGACTCTGTGGAGCAAAAAGAATTTCGACTATTCCCGGCCTTGGTTCTCTCGGTGCCTAGCGCTCGGTGTTATCGTCGATCCAATACTCGCGTCGGGATCTCATCACGAATTGTGGATGATCCTTGGTCACCACATGTAGCGCGTGCAGGCCGGGCGTAGGCGACGTCGGGCGGAAACTAAGTACATAGTAATTAGGTACGTCGTTCGAGACGGCGATAAGGCCTGCCTTCAAATCCTTGGCATCGTGGAAGCGAAAGAACTCGCCTCCCGAGAGTTGTGCGATGGATTCAGCGGTCTCCGTGCGGAGCGCATTGCGTGCGGTCAGAAAGGTCATGGTGGCCAGCCGCAGGGGCGGAGCAAGCTGGCTGATGCAGTCGAGCACCTGCTTACTGTAGTGACCTTCGTACTCGGAATTGGCGCCAGTACGGCTGAAGCAGCCGTGCTCGGGACCGGGGTTCTTGCTACTAAACTTTGATGCTTCGTGGGAGACCGCCGAGCGCGTACTCGAAAAACCGAAGCTGTATATAGTCGTATTCGTATCGCTGCTAAAGCGCAGAGCGTCATCCAGGGTTGTTTTGCTCCCTTGGTCAATGGTTTCGCTGAGCATCAGAATCGCGCGCCGGAAGCGCGGGGGCTGTGCCCGCAGCTGCCGGACGGCGAATGCCACCCCATCCAAAATGGCCGCACCCTGGTCGCCTTCGGAAAGCGTGGCAAGCCGACTGGAAGCTTCCTGTGTTTCTGACGTGAAAGGCACTATCAGGTGCGGCATACTGTCGAAACCGATGACGGCAACACGGTGCTCTATGTTACCGATCAGCGCGTCAAGGATGGAGTCCAGTTCTCGGTAGTCAATGAGATGGCGTGCCCCCGCGCCGCCCGTCTCAACCACCATTGCCAACGCCAGCGGCTCTGAATCAGTGTCCTGCTCTAGTGTAAGAAGTTGTGGTACGCCGTTGTCGGTGAGCAGGAAGTCGTCAGCCTTGAGGTCCAAGACCACGCGTCCTTCCTTAGTGGTCACGAACACCGGAGCCACAACTAGGGTGGAATGTACCGTCAGTTTCGGCTGGCCGGTATCGCCCTGTTGGGCAATACCGACAGCGGTGAAGCAAAGCAGGAGAATCAAAGTGCAAATGGACTTCATAGATAAGGTCCACTGTGTGTGCGAATCGGTCATCCGAGACAGACGGCAACACCACGAGTCCAGTGTGATTGTAAATCAGGTGGCTGTCTATACGTTTAGCAGCGACCCGCTCATCAGTCATGTCCTTCCGATTGAGGATTGCTCCTGTTAACTGCTCAAGCGACGGCGTGCAAGGACTACCCACATGAACTACGCCAAATATATATATCGGCTCGATGTTCACCAGCATCGATCTCCCTAGCCGTGTTGCATTCCACCGGTAAGCCGGCGGTCGAAGCCATCCTCAGAAACGAAAGCGAGACCATGCTCACGCTCCACTTCCTGTGGTATCCCCACAGAGGTTGTGGCATTCTACTGTGGTCATGCCACAGGAGGGCCACATGGCGGAATCGAAGCTCGATCTATTACAGGGGACCTTGGACCTTATGGTCTTGCGGACCCTCGCGGCCTTGGGCTCGCTCCATGGCTACGGCATTGCGCGACGCATCGAGCAGGTAAGCGGGGATAAAGTCCTCCTTAATCAGGGAACGATCTATGCGTCGCTCGTGAGGCTGCAGCAGCGAGGATGGATCGCTGCCGAGTGGGGAACTTCGTCCAACAACCGCAAGGCCAAGTTTTATAGCATCACGAAAACTGGCCGTAAACAGCTCTCTGAGAATGCGGCGAACTGGCAAAGGCTGTCGGACGTGATGGGTCGAGTTCTGGCCATGCCGGAAGAAGGTGGCACCAAATGACTGACTGGCTGCGACAATCGTTCCACCGCCTGACTTCCACTTTTCGTCGCGCCGAGATGGATCACGAGCTGGAAGCAGAATTGGCTGCTCACTTGGACTTAGCCATCGAAGAAAACCTCCGGCGCGGGATGTCCGCGGAGGAAGCTCGGCGTCAGGCGCTGATTCGCTTCGGCGGAACGGAACAGGCGAAACAGCAGCATCGGGAAGCGCGTGGACTGCCCGTGCTGGATATTTTTTTACAGGACCTGCGTTACGCGGTGCGCCAGTTACTGAAGAGCCCAGGATTCACAGCCGCTGCGGTTCTCACATTGGCGCTGGGTATCGCCGTGAACGCCACGATGTTTAGTCTCGTGAGCGCTTTTCTCTTGCGGCGTCCGCCGGGTCGCGACCCCGAGGGCGTGGCAGTGGTTAGTTCCGTGAACCCCGC
>Ga0209801_1002325_pt1 | contig 11185 bp, 9 predicted proteins | sample GraSoiAngelo_127_FD_185884 | JGI IMG/M metagenome (GOLD analysis project Ga0209801, IMG submission 185884) | Grasslands soil microbial communities from the Angelo Coastal Reserve, California, USA - 14_0927_09_40cm (SPAdes) (version 2) | ecosystem: Environmental > Terrestrial > Soil > Grasslands ... | reverse complement strand
AGCCGGAGGTCAAGAAAGAGGCCGCGCCGAAACCGGAGAAACCCGCGCCGGCTCCGCGGGCGGCGAAACCGGCCGCGCCCAAGCCGGAGGCGCCGAAACCCGAGGGGAAACCCGAGCCGAAGGCGGAGAAGCCGCCGACGAAAGAGGAATCGAAGCCGGCTCCCAAGGAAGAGAAGAAGGCCCCGCCGAAAGAGGAAAAGAAGCCCTCGGAAAAGAAAGAGGAAAAGAAGGACGAGAAGAAGGCGGAGCCAAAGAAGAAGGGCGGTAAGTGATGGCCGAGGCGAAGAAGGAAAAGGGAACGGCCGGCCTCAAGCGAAGGTTCTACAAGATCGACGGGAATCGCATTTCGCGGGAGCGGGCGAACTGCCCGAAGTGCGGACCCGGCGTGTTCCTCGCCAAACATGTGGACCGCGTGTCCTGCGGCCGCTGTGGATACACCGAATTCGCCAAGAAATGATTCGTCCCCGGCGTCGTTGAGGCGGATGCTTTAACTCCGTGACCTATTCGCCCGCGAGCCCGCGTAGGCTAGTTTGGATAGACTTCCAGGCTCCGGACCTGGTGACTTGGGTTCAAATCCCAACGCGGGCGCTCCTCACGGCGTCAGGCCTTCCCAGCAGCCACCAGGTTCTCGGCGTACTCCAAAAATTTCACTGACGACTGGCGAGCCGTGACGCGCGACCCCTTCCGGAAGGTCGGCTGAGAGACTCCCGACGATCGCGGCCGGGGCGATGAGCGAGGAACAGGACCAAGTCGGCCACGTTTGTGCCCGTGGGACCGGTTACGACCAAATCGCGGAGCGGGAGGAAGAACGAATACGCGTCGTTGTTGTCGAGGAACTCCTCGGGGTTCAGTCCGAGGGCGCTCGCCCGCGCCATCGTCCTTCCGTCGACGATCGCGCCGGCGGCCTCCGTGTTGCCGTCCGCGCCATCCGTGCCGCAGGCGAGGAGGACCGCGGGACGGCCGTCCAAGAGTCGGGCGGCCGACAGCGCGACTTCCTGGTTGCGCCCTCCCCGGCCGCTGCCGCGGACCGTGACGGTGGTCTCTCCTCCGGCGATGACCGCCACAGATCGCGCGGCCGAATTCCATCGAAGAGCCTGCGAAACCACGACCGGTCCAACGTGACGAGCCTCTCCTTCCATCGCGGTCGTGAGAACGTGCGAGGCATAGCCCCTTCGCTCCGCTTCCTCCCGGGCGGCCTCGCAGGCCTTTCCGTTGTCGGCCACGATCACGTTGTAGACGGCGCCCGAGGGAACCGAGGTCCGAGGTTCACTGGACTCCGCGGCCGACCGAAGAACGCGCTGCACGGTCACGGGCATCGAATCCCACAAACGATGCCGCTCGAGAATCGACTTCGCGCGCTCACCCCGCGAAGAGTGAAGGGCTGTCGGACCGGAGCCGATGTCATCGATCGGATTCCCGACGATATCCGACAGGATGAGACCGACCACCACGGCGCCGCGGGCCGAGGCTCGCTCGGCGAGGCGACCTCCTTTGACTTTGGAAAGGCCCTTGCGGACCTCATTGACGTCTCGAATGCCGAGCCCACCGCGGAGCAGTTCGACGGTCGCCGTCCGCAGGTCATCCAGGGGGACCGAGGTCGCCTCGAGCAGGGCGCTCGCCCCGCCTGACAGGAGGACCAGGAGAAGGTTCCCCGGTCCGAGTCGGTCGATCAAACGCATCGCGGCTTCGCCCGCCTTGAGGCTCCCCTCGTTGGGCAACGGATGCGACGCGCGGACGACCTGGAAGCCGTTCGGGGGAGGGGACGGGATCTCTTGGGCCACGAGGAGTCCTGAGTCAGGCCGGAGGAGGCGGAGCGCGCCCCTCGACATGCCCATCGACGCCTTTCCGATCGCGAGGATGTGAATCGAACGTCGCGCGTCTATCGGAATGCGATTTCCCGAAACCGCAAGGCGATCGCCGTCCAGGTGCAAGGCCTCCATGACGGCTCGCTCGGGATCGACCCTCCGAACGGCACGTTGGAAGATTGCGATGGCATCCCGCCGCAGGTCGCGGAGCACGGAAGGCATCGCCCGCGAGGACTCCGCCTTTCGCGTAACGGTCCGAACGGAGTCCCGACTTGCTCCAACTGACCGCGCCGTCCGGCTGTTCGGGCGCCGCCGTGGCGGTCTCGGATCCCTCATCCTAGAACCGGAATAGGGGATCGTTCAATACGAAGTTGATGAAGAAATACCCGAAGAAGGCCACGTTCAGGAGCAAGGCCACATACGACCACCACTTCAGCCGGGCGGGTTTCGGCAGCTGCCGATTGAGGTAAATCACCGCGAACGGGATGATCATCGCGGGGAGGTTTGAGAAATTGGCGGACACCTGAATCAGTCGGAACGCGGGCGCCAGAAAGATGACGGCTGAAATGAGGAGGGTCAGTCCCAGCATGAACGGATAGTAGAAGCGGCGGGGGTCTCCCCCGGTGAATTTCCGGAACCGGGGACTGATCGCATGGGCGCCGTCCACGAACTGTCGGGTGAGGAGCTCGAAGACGACCAGCTGGGTGGAGAACAAGATCATGAATCCGGCGACCAACGCCCACGGTCGCAAGAAGGCCATGTTCGGGAAAAGAGTTCCAAGCTGGTCCGCGGCAAAGGTTGGGATCGTGAGCTCGGTCGGCGTCTTTCCCGACGTCTGGGCAAGCTGGTAGACGATCATCGTCGGGAGCATCATGCCGAAGAGCGCACCGACGAAGAAAATCCCCCATTGGTCGTAGAGCAGGTATCGGAACCAACGCCGCCACCGCGCGGCGTTCTCCGGCGTGTCGCGGAATGTGACTCCCGAGGCCCGGATCTCTTCCTGTTTCCCGCCGACGAGCCCCGCGATGAAGCCAATTCGACTACCCATCCCATACCCTTTGTCTCGATAATAGCTGATGAGGACGAAATTCAGGCCTGACGCGAATGCGGTGAAGCCCGCCAGCGCGCCTAGATTCGTCGCGCTCGTGCCCGGCGGCGGAGCCGCGGGGGTCACGAGAGATGCGAACGAGTTCCCCCAAACCGCGGCGGGGACCACGAGGATGGCGATGATGACCACAGACAGGAGGATGAACACGACCATGAACCAGTTCACGATCTCCAGGGTCCGCGAAATCTTTCGGCCGAACAAGGTGATTCCGAATACGAGGAACAAAAGCCCGACCCCGAGCGCCTTGACGGTGGAAATCTCCGCCGCGGTCCTCGCGCGGCCGAAGATGAGCGGGAAGAGGCTTTCGCCCGCAGCTTGCGCCCAACCTCCCCAGATGAATGCAAGGTAGAACAGGAACACCGCGAGGGGTGTCCAGAGCCAGAAACCGGGGGGCACGCGGCCGAAGGCGACGACGGGAGCTTCACCGGTTGCGAGGGTGAAACGCCCGACTTCGACGTTGTAGAAGACTTGGAGGATGGCGGAGACGAGGACGATCCACCCGATGCCGATGAAGCCGGTCGAGGACCCGCCCACGGTACGCGGGCCGACGAGCCACTCGCCGCTCCCGATGGAAACGCCGAGCGCGATCATGCTCGGACCGAGGACGTACAGGAAGAGCTGCTTCGGGCCGATCCGGCCCTTGATCTTGAAGACCTCCTCCGGTTCAGGCAAGTCGGTCAAGGGCAACGGGGGGCGGCTCTTCCCGATCTGCATCGTTTCACCGGATTCGACCACCTTCTGCCTCGGCTCTTCTTCCTGCATCTCGACCACGAATCTTCCTCCAACCTAGACGCCTACGTGGATGAGCGACCCTCGACGCGGTTCGCGCACAGCAAACGTAGGGAACGCGGAGCCGCGACGGACAGCAGGGCCGTCTACCTCCCCCGCCGCGGAAAGGGCGTGCTAATATTTGACTCTCGCGGTGCACATGAAACACGTGCCGTCCGGTGGACCCGCGAGGAACAGGACCAGGCAATCGGTCCAAGCCCTTTTGGTCGGCGACCTGTTTACTTCCCTCGATGCCCGCGCGTTCTCGTGTTCTCGGGTTGGCCTCGGAACTGGGTCCGATCGTCGGAGCGGAAAACGTCCTCACCGAGTCCAGTGCCCTCGAGGCTTTCCGGAAGGACATGGCGGACTTCGAGGCTACCCCGGCGGTCGTAGCCCGCCCCTCGACCGAGGAGCAGGTCGGCCGAATTCTCGACGTCGCCACGCGCCGTCGCGTGCCCGTCGTCGCCCGCGGGGCCGGGACCAGCCTCACGGGGGCCGTCGTCCTCGACGGTGCGATCATCCTGGACATGCAACGCTTCAACCGGATCCTGAAAATCGACCCGGTGAACTGGTACGTCCAAGTGCAGGCCGGCGTCGTGCTCGACGACCTCAATCAGGCGCTTCGGAAGGAGGGATTCTTCTTCCCGCCGGATCCGGCGAGCAGCTTCCTGTGCACGGTCGGCGGCGCGATCGCGGAGAGCTCCGGCGGCATGCGATGTGTGCGATACGGGACGATGCGGGACTGGGTCCTGGCCCTCCGCGTCGTGCTCGCGAACGGACGGACCGTCACGCTTGGCGAACCGCTGGCCAAGAACCGCGTCGGGTACGACCTGGTCCATCTGATGATCGGGAGCGAGGGGACCTTGGGCGTCGTGACGGAGGCCCATTTGAAAATCCTCCCGGTTCCTTCCGTACCCTTCGTCCGGATGCTCGTGACATTCGACGATTGGCCCTCCGCGGGCCGGGCGATCCAAGAGCTCCGCCGTCGACAGGTCATGGCCAACCTGATGGAATTCATGGACCGCGAGACGGTCCTCGCCGTGAACGCGGCCTTCCGGACCCATTTCGAGGAAGCCGAAGCGACCCTCCTGGTCGACCTGGACGAACCCCTCGTCGGCGTCGCGGAAGCCATTTTTCGGGCGCATGGGGCCCGACGCTTTTCGCGCGCCGCGAACGAGGCCGAAGCGGAACGGTTCTACACCGTGCGGAGTCACGCGTACCTGGCCGTCAAGGAATTGGCCTCGGGGGTCCAGATCGAGGACGTGACCATCCCGATCGACCGCCTCGCCGAGTACCTGGCCCTCGTCAAGGAAGTCGCGACGCGGCATGGGCTTCGCATGCCGACATTGGGCCATGCCGGAGACGGGAACGTCCATCCCACGATCCTGTTCGATCGGACGGACTCCGCGAGCCGGGCCGCCGCGACCGCGGCCTCCCAGGATCTTTGCCGCTACGCGATCCGTGTCGGAGGGACGATCACCGGAGAACACGGTGTCGGGGTCCAAAAGGTCGCCCTCATGCGCGAACAGATGCACGCGCACGGCGCCGACGAGGCATTGCGGCTGATGAAAGGGATCAAGCAACTCTTCGACCCGAAGAGTATCCTCAATCCGGGGAAGTACGTCGAGGCCGCGTGAACCAGGTCCTAGGGAGGCCCTTCGAGACGGACCAGATCAAGCGGGTGCCGAACCGGACGTCCCAACCCGTCCTGCAACTGAAGGGTGCACACGCTGCTCTCCGTCGCGATGAGGTCGCATCCGCTCCCGCGGAACTGTTCGAATAGCTTCTCCCCCACCGCCATCGACAGGTCGTACCCGAGCCATCCGGCCTTCATCCCGAAGGTTCCGGCAATCCCGCAACAGGTGCCCGTCTCCACGGGCCGGACACGATACGAGGCGCGCTCAAGGAACCGCATCGCCGGGAGCCCGGAGGAGAGCGCACGGTCGTGACAGGGAATATGGAATCCGACGAGGCCGACGACGTCACTGCTCGGTCGGAGGGAGAGCTCCGCGAGGTGGGGCTCGATGAACTCGAAGAAACCGCGGGAATGGGTTGCGACCTTCGACGCGAGGTCCCCTTCGAGTAGCTTTGGGTAGACTTTGCGGAGCATGTAGACGGCCGTGGGCTCCGTCGAAACAATGTCGTACCCGTCGTCCACGAGCGGCCCGAGGACCCGCAGGTTATCCGCGGCGAGCTTCGACGCCTTCCCGAGCCGACCGTACGAGACGTAGGGCATGCCGCTCCACTGCACCTCCGGGATGATGACCGAGTAACCGAGTCGCTCGAGGATCTCAATCGCCCGCAGTCCCTGATCGGGGTCGTTGTACTCCGCGTAGAGGTCCGGGAAAAACGCCACTTTGCCGACCCGACCCGCTGGGCCTTCACGGGCCTGGAACCGAGACCGCAAGGTCCGGTGGGCGAAGGCCGGCAAGGTCCGCCGACGATCGACGCCCACGGCCCACTCCATCAGGACGCGTAAGGATGCCCGCCGCAGCAAGCGGTTCGCCAGGGGAGCCGATAGACACGCGACCTTCGCAAACGCCTCGGAGGCCATGAAGAACCGCTCCGCGGTCGGCTGGCCATGGGCCTCGACGTCCTGTTCCTTCACCTTGGCGATCATCCAAGGGATGTCGATGTCGACGGGACAGATCTCGTGGCACAGGCCGCACGAGACGCACAGGTGGGCGAAGGATGCCTCCTCGAGGCCGTGGACGTTCGCGGTCCAAGGGATGCCGATCGGACCGGGATAGATGTGGCCGAACACGTGGCCTCCAGTGACGCCATAGGTCGGGCAGACGTTCATGCAGGCTCCGCAGCGGATGCAATTCAACGCCTCCCGAAACGACGGGTCGGCCCGCATCCGGGTCCGTCCGTTGTCCAGGATGATCACGTGGAACTCCCGCCCCGCCGGATCCTTTGCGACGGGCTGACGTTGGGAGATCAGGGACACGTACACCGTCATCCGCTGTCCGGTCGCGCTGATCGCATGACCACGGACGAGGTCCGCGGCATCCTCCCAACGCCGGACGATCTTCTCGAGGCCGATCAGGGCGATATGGACCTTCGGCACGCTCGTGACGAGGCGGCCGTTGCCCTCGTTTGTCTCGACGACGATCGATCCGGTCTCGGCGACTCCGATGTTCGCGCCCGTCACGCCGACGTTCGCCGCCAGGAATTGCGGCCGCAATCGGGCGCGGACGACGGACAGGATGCTCGACGGCTCCGGAGCGATCGGCTCTCCATACGCTTCCGAGAGCATACGTGCGATCCGATCCGAGGTCATGTGGATCGCGGGAAATACGAGATGGGACGGCTTCTCCCCGGCCACCTGGCAGAGGAGTTCGCCCAGGTCCGTCTCGATCGCGCGGATCCCTTCCGCGGCAAGGCCCTGGTTCATTTCGACCTCCTCCGAGGTGAGGGATTTCGACTTGACGAGGAACTCGGCGCCGTTGGCTCGGCACACATCGAGTACGTATTGGACCGCCTGGCGGCCGGTTGCGGCGAAAAAGACGCGACCCCCGTTCGCCCGGACCGCCTCCGCAAACGCCTCCGCAATCGAAGGATCCTGGGCCGCGGTCTCTTTGATCAACCGTACGCGATCCCGAAATGCGGGAAGGTCGAGGCCGGTTTTCTCGATCGTCGCGGCCCGGTTCGCCCGACCCCGTTCCATCGCTTCCCAGAGTTTTCCGACCCGTGCGGGCTCTTCGATGGACCGGCGAACTTCGATCGCCAATCGCCGTCGTCCCTTGAGCAGGTGCCTACCTCCCTTCGAACCATTCGAGGAGGACCACATGGAGGGAGTGGGGCCCGTGGACTCCATAGAGGAGGCGGAGTTCAATGTCACCCGTCCGGCTCGGCCCCGAAATGAACGTGACCGTCGGTCGCTTTCCCGGTCCGCTCGCCCGGAGAATGCCTCCGACGACGGCCATCGCCGCGCCGACGTCTCGGACCAACCTCCCGGCGGGGAGCAGGACGATGTGCACGATCGGCAGGGACGCGGCGAGGCGCGCGGCGTCATCGTGAGCCACCTCGACGATCGCCCCGTCCTCCGCAATTGCGTACTCCGCCCAAGTCACTCCGACCTCCGCGGCGGCGCACGCGCCAAGGACATCCCTCGATGGAAGGTCCTCCAAGAACTGGACGGATCGATCCTTCAAGGCTCCAGAGACCACGGCACGAAGCTCGGCCGGAAGATTCGCGACAACGACTCGATTCGCCCGGTGGCCCTCGACGATGGATCGGAGGATTTCCAGAGTGCTCTCCTTGCCGGTCGCCGAATGAGGCTCGGCTTTCAATTCAAGGAGCGCGGCCTTGAATCGATCCGAAAGGTCCGGCTCGGAGAGTACGGTTCCGCCCCCGATCGATGAGGTAACGCGGCTTGGCTTATGCGCTTCACGTACCGAACCGCATGGCCCGACGCCGAGATCGTCGTCGCCCTAGCTATGCCTCGGCTCCGTTTCCGCGAGTTGCGGCGCCCCGGCCGCCGCAAGGCGTTCCGCCTCGACGGCTTTCAGGGCCCGTCGGAAGAGAGGCGCGGGAAGGATCGTGACGAGGATGAGAACGACGACAATCATGGAAAACAGGGCATTCCCGACCACCCCGGCCGATAGGGCGGCGAAGGCCACGACCAGGCCGACCTCGCCCCGGGGCGTCATGCCCCAGCCGATCGCCACGGCTTCGCGGACGGTCATCTTCGCGAGGCGGGCCGGGAGGCTACAACCGACCACCTTTGTGATGACGGCGACAATGGTCAGGACAATCGCAAACGGGATCAAGCCGAACTGAGTCGCCACCGCGGAGAAGTCCACCTGGAGGCCGAGGGACACGAAGAAGATCGGCGTGAAGACAGCCGCGAGAGGTCGGGCTGCTTTCGAGAAGTCGTCCTGGAGGGTCGTGTTCGCGAACATACTTCCCGCGAGGAATGCGCCGACAACGGCGGACAATCCGAGCGACTCCGCCGTGAGGGCGAAGAGGAACGCAATCGCCACCGCGACGAGGAAGCCGCCTAGGGGGACCCCCAGCGTCTTCCCTTCGATGTGAATTCGTGCGACGACCCGGCGAAGTAGGTAGATGCCGATCGCCATCCCGACGACGAGAAATCCGACGGCTTCGGTGACGAGGATCACGAGATCAAGGAAGCTTACCCGGCCCGCGGTCGTCCCGACGACCACGGAAAGGACAATCAGGCCGAGGACGTCGTCGACGACGGCCGCCCCCAAGATCGTTTGGGCCACGCGGTCTTTCAGGAGGTTCAGTTCGAAGAGGACGGCGGCGGTGATAGCGACGCTCGTCGCGGTGAGGGTCGCCCCGACGAACAGCGCCATCGTAAATTGGGTCCCATTGGCCCCAATCGATGCGACGGGCACGAGGTAGAGGGCCGTCGCGAAGCCAAGGAGGAGTGGTAGCACGACCCCCCCGGATGCCACGGCCACGTTCTTCCGCGTGTACACCACACGGAAATCGAAATCCAGGCCGATCAGGAACAGGAGGAAAATCGAACCGAGGACCGCAAGGGTGCCGACGACGGCCGGATCGAACACGTATCGGTATGAGCCCAGCGCCGCGTTCCCCACGATGCTGGGACCTAGCACGATGCCTACCGCAATCTCTCCGATGATCATCGGCAGATGCCAGCGTCGGAACAAAAAATGACTTGCGGTGGCGAGGGCCAAAAGAATTGTGAGCTGCTGGAACAGGGCCTGCGTTTCCGCGGCCGCCATAGCTCTGCCGAAAACGGCGGCGGCCTATTAATGGATGAGCGGTGGGATCGCGGGGGCCCTGTCCGACCGGAGCCTGGGGATGACGTGTCCTCGAACTCGATCGGTTCCGACACCGCCTCAAGGTTCCCTTTCAGGACGGGCAATCCCGCTTCGCCCTCGGCCGAGGAGCTGGATGACCCCTCGGACAGTCTTAGACACCCTGACCGCGCCGGCCGAAGTCAGGTCACCGGCTTGGACCGCCGAGCCCGCGGTCACGCCCACGGCGACCATGCCCGCCGCCCTCGCCGCGATCATATCCCAGCGTGAGTCGCCGACATACCAACATCGTTTCGGCTCGACTCCGAGAACCCGACAGGCCTTCAGGAGCAGATCGGGAGCCGGCTTCGTGTGTGCAACATCGTGCCCGTCAATGATCGTCGGAGGACGAGGGAGACGTAACGCCTGGACGGACGCCCCGACTTGCTCGTGCCGGCTCGAGGTCGCGATCGCCCAGGGAAAGCTTCGCACTTCGAGCCTCATCAACAATTCCCGCGAGGCGGGCAAAGGCTTCGGGTCGACGTTCAGGGTCTCGAAGACCTCTCCTTGCCGACGGTCGATGCGTTCGGCCCGTTGGTCGTCGAGATCCTGCCCCAGCGCGCGGGCCGACTCTCGAGCCACATGCCTCCCATCGCTGCCGATGAGCATGGCGACCTCCCGGTAGCCGACCGAGATGCCCGCCTCGTGGAGGGCCTGGAGCCACGCCCTAATCCTCGCGGGGACCGTGTCGACCAGGGTCCCGTCGAGGTCGAACGCGATCGCGGTGGGAGGTCGCAAGGGGCCCTCGAGAGGACGCGCGATCCTAGCGCCCCCGCAGGTATGCGAGCACCGCCTCCGCGTTTCGGTCCGGGGGGAACACGGGATAGAACACTTTCTCGACGCGACCGTCCTCGGCGGCGATCGTGAGTCGCTTGATGTACCGCCGGCCTTGGAACTCGAAGGCGGGAAGGCGCAGGGCCTCGGTCAGCTCGAAATCGGAGTCGCTCAGGAGCTCGTAAGGAATACCCATGCGGACCGCGAACTCCTTCTGGTCCTCCGGACGTTGGGCGCTGATCCCAAAGACTTCGAGCCCCAAGTCAAGGAACTCCCGATAATGGTCCCGATAGGCACAATTCTGGCTCGTGCATCCACGGGCGCCTGGGATCAGGTCCCACTCCTTAGGCATGTCCGGCTTCCCGGTGGCCGCGGGATAGAAGAACAGCACCGTACTCCGCGCGGAGATTTTGGCAATGTCCACGTGGCGACCGGTCGTGGAACGGAGGCGAACCGAGGGCATCGACATGCCAGGGAGGTGATCGCACGCCCCGTCGTCCACCGGTACGGGAAGTCCCGGCGGCAGCCCGTACGGCTCATCCATTCGTATCCCTCCCGGCTCTGAACCGACGCCTGACAGAGCCGACGTTCGTCATCGTATCCGTAAAGTCGGCATTGCCTTTCTTTCTTCGGCCCTCCTTTGCAAGCTCACTCCCGCCCTAATACATCCCCTCCGGCAGGCTCTGTTCCCGGAGCGAGCCAGGGTCGGTTCGGAACGCAGAAATGATCATGCCTTTTTCTTCAACTGTTCCTTCGCTCGAAATAGGACGATTCTCCTCATCAGGTCGTAGGGGATGGGCTGATCCATTGGAAATTGGACCGAACCCTTTCCCTTCTTGTACCGCGACAGTTCTTTCTTGAAGGCTTCGACACCGGAGGGTATCGGATAGAATCCGATGTGACTCTTGAACGCCGCGAAATAGACCAACGCTTTG
>Ga0209801_1002324_pt1 | contig 11185 bp, 9 predicted proteins | sample GraSoiAngelo_127_FD_185884 | JGI IMG/M metagenome (GOLD analysis project Ga0209801, IMG submission 185884) | Grasslands soil microbial communities from the Angelo Coastal Reserve, California, USA - 14_0927_09_40cm (SPAdes) (version 2) | ecosystem: Environmental > Terrestrial > Soil > Grasslands ... | reverse complement strand
TTCCCCAGGACGGCATCGGCTCCATCACACCGAGACCCAGGATGCTCAAATTTGCCTCGGTCAAAATGAAAAGCGGGATGGAGATAAAGAATTGCACGTAGAAAAGAGGGCGCAGGTTTGGCGCTACGTGACCCAGCAAGAGGCGCGCAGGTCTGCAGCCGGAAGAGCGCGCCAGCAGCAGGTAATCGGAATCTCGAACGCCGCGCGCGGCAGCGCAGATGACGCGGATCGGAGCCTGCCAGCCCAGCAGACCCATCATCAAGAAGGCGATGACGACGGACACGAACGGCGGAACATCCAGGGGCAACGTGGCTCGCACGACAAGAAGAAGAAAGAGCCACGGCAAAGCGAGAGAGAGATCAGTCGCAGCGAGGACAATGCGTTCGAACCAGCCTCCCAGCAGACCCGCAATGCTTCCCAACAAAGCCGCAATCATGGTCGAAAGAAGAGCGGCAGCCGGCGCGAGGAGCAGGGAAACGCGTGTGCCGTAGAGCAATCGAGACAGTGAATCGCGGCCCAGTGCATCGGTGCCAAGAGGATGTGCGGTCGAAGGATCGGCGTTGGGAATGTCTCTGAACTGCCGGGCATAGGGAGTCGGCAGCAGAAAGGTTGCGAGCACCATCAATACGAAGATCGCGCAGAGGGCGGAGGCTGCCAGTTTCTGTAGAGGGTTCATTGCGTGCTCCCCGCGAAAGCGCGGCCGGCCAGATCGGCGAGCGAGTTCGCCGCGAGCATCACCAGGGAGACAACCAGAGTCACATTGACGATAAGGGGCAAGTCACGACTGAGCGCCGCCTGCCAGGCGAGCTGGCCCAACCCCGGTGAATCACAGAGCGCTTCGATAGGAATTGCAGCACCGAAGGAAATGGCGAACGATACACCGAAAAGAGCCAGGAGCGGCGGAGCTGCCAACGGCAGGACATGCCGCAACAAGATGGCGCTGCTCCCTAGTCCTCGCGCCCGAGCCGCGAGCACGTGGGGCTGGTGGTAGGATCGCACCAGCAAATTTCGGATGTAACCATAAAGCCGCGGAAACACGACTACTGCGATCGCGCAGAAGACCGGGGTTCGCAAATGAACGGCAAGCATGGCAACTACGGCCGAGGGTAGAGACAGCAGCAAACTATTGAACGCCGTAGTCGAAGCTTCGAACCACCAGCCACGTGTAACAAGTCCCAGCGACGCCAGCCCTGCGGCTGCCAGCCACGCAACGCCGAGTCCTCGAATGACGGAGTTGCCGGTTACCGGCAATCTTCGCCGAAGTAGCTCGCCAACTGGCCGCTTCAGCGAATCGGATTCGCCCAGGTCGCCGTGGGCGAGTGCCGAGAGATAATGGAAGTAGAATGAAGGCAGCCCTCGATGGAGCCCTTGCTTCTGGCGTAAGGCTTCAACACTGTCGGCGCGCCATCTTGGATCGAGTTCACGTTCTTCAGCGCCGTATCCAGGCGCAAAACGCACGAGGGTGGCACTGGCGAGGACGCCGCCGAGGCCGAGACAGACAAGAAACAGCAGTCGCCTCAGCCCGAGCCGAAAAAAGTTCGTAGATTTTCTTGTCTCGATCACTTTCCGTCCACGCAAAAAAAGCTTGCCAAGTGAGCCATCCGACTAGGGGACTGGCTGGATGCTCGAATAGTGCTTTTCTTTGAGCTCGTACATGCTGCGGTCCGCTTCCGATAGAAGCGCTTCTCCGGATACCCCGTCCGCAGGAAAGATGGAACTACCTACACTGACAGACACGATCGTCTCACCGCACACGGTGCGGCCCGCTTCCCGCACAGCGCGCGCCAATCGTCGTTCCATCTCCGCTAAGAGGTCCTTGGTCACCTCCGGGAGCACAAAGACAAATTCATCCCCGCCCAGCCGGCCGACCTGGTCGTATTCTCGGCAGGATCCCTTGAACTTCGTAGCCACTTCCTGAAGTAACTTGTTTCCCGTCAAATGCCCGAACTTGTCGTTTACCTTTTTGAACCCGTTGAGGTCGCACAGCAGGACAGCAAGCGGTCTTCTGGAACGCTGGATGCGGGTGAGTTCTTTTTCAAGATGCAGGCAAATCGATCTGGCGTTGGGCAATCCGGTGAGGTAATCGGTGCTGGCGGTGCTTTGAGCTTGTTCGTACTGGAGGGCATTTTCCACGGAAAGCCCGAGTTTGGAGCTCGCTGCCAACAGCAAGCGCAGATGATCCTTGGTGAAGCAATTTCTCTCGTGATGGTAAAGCGTAAGCACGCCAGCGACGCCATCGCGGCCACGAAGGGGGACGCACAGGGCCGACTGCAAGGATGTGACTCGCGAGGAACTGCCGAGATGGAAAGTTTCAGCGGCGGGATTGCCATTGGTTATGGGTTTTTCGTTGCGCGCCACCCAACCGGAAAGACCTTGACCCAAAGGAATACGGATGGACGTAAATAGATCATAGTCCACACCATGAACATATTCAGGAATCAGCGTTTCACCCTGGCAAACGAAGAAAACGATCGAGTCGTGCGGAATCATTTCCTTCAAACGGACGGCAACAACTGAAAGCGTCTCCTTTAAGCTCAAGGAGTTTCCGAGTGTCTGTGCCAGCTCAAAAAGCAGCTGAGCCTCCTGGCGCGCCGAAATGATCGAAGTCAGGAAGGAGGTGGCGCGAACTTCAGCCTCGTTCGGCACTTCCGCGAAACCCGAGGAGGGGGCGACCGGACGGTCCATCTTTGGAGTGATGTCCAAGCGCCTACGTTCGGATTCCATGGTGTTGACCGTCACTTCCAATTCCGCATAGCGGCGCTCCATCACCTCTACAACGCGCGGATCGAAACTGCGTCCTTTTTCGGCGCTAAGCGTCGTCATGGCCTCTTCAGGACTTAATGCCTGCCGATAGGGCCTCTCGGAAGCCAGGGCATCGAAACAATCCACGGCCGAAAGAATTCTGGCCCCGATGGGTATCGCTTCGCGTTTCAAGCCGTCGGGATATCCCGTGCCGTCCCATTTCTCGTGATGGGAGCGCACGATGGGGACAACGGGGTACGGGAATTCAACGCGATCCAGAATCTCCGATCCAACAATCGGATGGATTTTCATCTTCTCGAACTCTTCCGGAGTGAGGCGTCCCGGCTTGGAGAGAATGTTCTCCGGGACGGCGAGCTTACCAATGTCGTGCAGCATGGAGGCCGCACGAATGGCATTCAACATGGCCTCATCTAGCCCGAGATCCTTGGCAATCTCTACCGCGTAAACCTGCACCCGTCGCAGATGATCGTGCGTGGTGTGGTCCTTCGCTTCGATCGCCAGGGAGAGCGCTTCGATGGTGCGCAAGTGCAAAGCCGCAATTTCCTCGGCGTGTTTCTTTTGCGCATCGAGGCGGCTGAGGTAGGTCTGGTAGGAGCGGTAGATCCAATAGACGATAGGGAAAACCAGAAGTGCGACTTGCCACCCGAGCAGCCGGTTAACAACACTCACGCCACAAGCGATCAGCGCACCCAGCAAATAATAGGGAAAGGCCCACAAATAGCATTCCTTCCAAACGTGGACGGGATTACGTCCCTCGGTCATGGCGATGATGCCGGAGACGGAGATAGTGTTGAAGGCAAAGTAAGTGGTTGCCGCCGCCGCCATCAGAAGTGGCCAGCGGAACCCAATCGTTGCCGCCAGTCGGCTGTGGAAGACCATTTCCGCAGCGGTAATGGATAGAGCCAGGTTGGCCAGGGTAAAGAGCCATTGAATCGGACGGGGACGCGGATGCGCCCGCCATAGCATCTGAACCAAACCGGCGAAACAGCCCATGAACATGGTCTCGGAATAGGAGAGATCGATGATACCGACCAAAATGAACAGGAAATTGGCGGACATCGTGGCTTTGATGCCCGGCAGGCGCACTTTCAAGAGGGAGGCGGCGAGGGCCACAACCAGGAAGCACACATATCGAAACAAGTCATCCGACTGCCAGCGGTAGATAGCGTATGGCAAGAGCGGCAGTCCACCAATGAGCTGGGTGAAAATGAACGTGACCGCAGGAACCCCAAGTGACTGTAAGTCAAGCCAGGTGATGCTCCAGAAATCTTCTCTTTTTGCTACTTCCACTGACGGTCTCGCTCTCTACTATCCGGATGCGAAGGTTCTTTCACCCTGGCGATGAGCGGAACTCTGCGAACAACCGGTCTTCCGGCACACCACCAACAGGTCTGCACGGGCGGCTAGATAACTGACATAGCCCCAACCCGATGCGAACGGCGGAACCGAACCCTTCCGTTAGAATCTTGAGAGGCGAGGCCTGGGTTGGGAATAGTACGGCTAGTGCTTTGTATTGAAAGGGTACTGTCTTTCAGCTAGACGGGCGTGCTCACAGGATATTGACCAATCCTGCATGAAGTTCTCCCTGGGCGAGTCTCAGGGGCACACAGAACCACCTGTACTCTAGTACTAAACCTGGGGGTCCTCTGTACCATCGACCCGGATTCGACCTGTCCGCGATACTCGCTGTGCAGAGAACACAAACGTCTACCGGGTCTCTCGACAAGATTTGAGGCCCGCAGTCCAGTTCGCACGAGTCAAGCCCATGCCGGGTAGCTACGAAACTCCCCGCACCACCAGCAGCGTGCTCAAAACGACGACTTGGGGCGCGCTCATCGCTCTCTCGGGCGCTATCTTCGTGGCAGGAGTTCTCGGATACAACCCGTGGACTCATTCTCGCGATCTTGGTCGCCCCTACGCTCAAGTAGCGGAGCAGGCCCCGCCGTTGGCCGCGCATCCTCGGACGCCGAGTCAAGATGGCTCGTTTAAAGGTGAAGCGCCTGGCCGGGCTGTTTCCAGCCACGCCAAGTCCACTCCGACCGTCACTGCCACACCCGTCATTTCCGCTGCGGCCACTCGAGAAATCCCGATAGGTTCGAATCAAGCTGATCTTGGCCACTCCAGCGTTCCGATCAATGAAATCGGCACCCATTCTGCCAGCGCGAGCCCCAACGACGACCAGTCAGTAGTGGTCGCAAAGATCGCCCCGGACCTAAAGGGAGTGGACCCCGAAGCTTCCATAGACGTTATCGTCCAGTTCAAGAATGACGCGACAGACCTGACGGCCGATGGCGCCACCGCAAAAAGCGACCTGCCCCTGATCCACGCACAGTTGGTCAACGTCAAAGGTGGCAGCCTGAGCAGTCTGGCCTCCCATTCCGGCGTGGCGTACATCTCTCCGGATCGCCCTGTAGCAGGCGCCCTCGACGACGTAGTCACTGCTGTAAACGGAGATCTTGCCTTCGCCGGCGGCTGGAATGGCAAGGGCATCGGAATCGCTGTCATTGACAGCGGTGTCGGCAGCGCTTATGACCTAAATACCGACGACAATCAATCGTCGCGCATCTCTTACAATGAGAGCTTTGTGCCGGGCGATTTCTCCAGCGGCGACGCGTTTGGCCACGGAACGCACATTAGCGGAATCATCGCGGGGAACGCCTACACTTCCTCGACATCATACTATCCGGGCGTCTACCGCGGCATCGCGCCAGAAGCAAAAATCATCAATCTCCGCGCGCTGGATTCCAAGGTGCCGGCACAGTTAGTTCCGTGATCTCGGCTATCCAGGCGGCGATTAGAATCAAGAATACCTATAACATTCGAGTCATCAACCTGTCCCTAGCTCGCGGAGTATATGAAAGCTATACGCTTGATCCGCTCTGCCAGGCCGTGGAATCCGCATGGAGAGCAGGAATCGTGGTCGTCGCCGCCGGTAATATGGGTCAATACAACGGTGCCGGCACAAACGGTTACGCCACAATCGGCGCGCCGGGTAACGATCCGTACGTGATAACGGTTGGTGCGACTAACACGCACGGTACGGGCTCGCAAGCAGCTCAGACGATGACAAGCTACAGCTCAAAGGGTCCCACGTCGTTCGATCATATCGTCAAGCCCGACCTCATGGCCCCAGGCAATCGAGTGGTCTCACGCATCGGCTCTCAGGGTAACTCGCTAGTGGCCTCGTACCCCGAACTCGCCGTCTGTCCGTGCAACTCTTCGCGAACCAGCTGTGGAGCAACATACGGCAGCGCTCGATACATGCGTCTCAGCGGCACTATAATAGCATGGCGACGCCAGTGGTTAGCGGCATCGCGGCTCTCCTGCTGCAGAAGACCCCCTCACTCACGCCCGATCAGGTGAAGGCTCGATTGATGAAGACCGCCTGGAAGGGGTTTTCTTCCTCCACGACCGCCACGGACCTCGCCACAGGCATCGTCTACAGTATTGAGCAAGACATCTTTGCGGTGGGCGCTGGCGCGGTGGACGCTTCTGCTGCACTGGCCAATACCGATCTCGCTCCCTCAACCGTGGGTGCCGCAAAGTCACCTAAAGTGGCGTATAACTCGTCGACGAACACGGTCTCTATCGTGACGGATTCCTCCGTGGTTTGGGGTAACTCCGTGGTCTGGGGCAACTCCGTCGTATGGGGTGACTCGGTCGTTTGGGGCAACTGGGTGGGCAAGGGCCATCACAAGGGAGGTACAGGAGATAAATAGTAGGCAAGCATTGGCGCAAATGACGAGAGGAGGAATCAAGAAGATGCCAAGCCCAGCCAAAGCCTACATCGCAATGATCACCGCACTTGCCTCGGCCGTACTTGTTGTCGTGACCTCTCGATGGAATCCGGAAAACCTCGGGCGCTTCGTCCTGTTCTTCGCGCTGGCGACGCTGGCCTCCGCAATGAAGATCCGCCTCCCGGGCTTCAAGACAACGATCTCCATAAACTTTGTCTTTGTTCTGATCGGCCTCGCTTTGTTCAGCTTTGGCGAGACTGTGTTGATCGGTCTAGGCGGGGCGCTCGTGCAGTCGCTCTGGAAGACGCGGAGTTGGCCCAAGCCGGTGCAGGTGCTTTTCAATGCGGCATGTCTGACGGTTTGTACGGCGGCGGCGTTTTGGATTTCGCACGCTATTCCCGCGATGCTGGGATTGAATTCTGTGGCAGCGATGATGGTCCTGGGAGCCTGCGTCTACGTGGTGCTAAACACCGGACTGGTCTCGCTAGTCATCGCCTTGGCGGAGGGCCGGCCTCTAAGAGATCTCTGGTCCTCTTGTTATGAATGGACCTTCCCGTACTTTCTTGTGGGCGCGGCTGTGGCAGGTCTGGCTAGCGCCGCGAGCCATGGGACCAACCTAGGCGTAGCTTTGCTGGTTGCGCCGGCAATGTATCTCGTTCATACCTACTACCGGATGCACATCGTTCGCGCCGTACTCGAGAACATTTCCAACGTGAGCCAGGAGAGCGAAGCCGTACTTGCCGGCGCATCGCGAGGCCGCTGAGCTCGCTCACGAATACGCCACTCCGCGCAGCAGATTCTTCGAATCGAAACTCTTCGGGGTAATCGCCAAAGTCTTCGGGACAGAGCGTCCAAACGCAGGTGCGCCTCTCAGAGTGTGTAGGCTGCCGGGCGTAGTCGACTACGCGGCCAATGGGCTCGCGTCCTCCTTTCGTCGGCTAGCGTCCCCGCCTCTTTGCCTTGATCAGCACGTCTACTGCGCCCGGCCGTCCATTCCAGAAATCTAGCCGGATCCGACCATCCGCCATCTGCGTGACCGTCGTCGGAATCGAGCTGGCCAGCAGGTACCATCCCTCGGGGAGCACCACGGCGTTTCGCGGACGTCCCAGGCTCCGGTCAAACACCAGTTCATCTCCCTCCACACGGTAGCTTGCTGCCGCAGTGTAGGTCTCAGAAATTCGCAAGCGTGTGGACTGCCCCGCCTTCACTGGAGAAAAGGGAATCACCACAACCTGTGCCGTCGCGTCGACCGGCTCTCCGACATCCATCTTTGCCGCCACCAGTTCGGCGCCGGTCATTATCTTCGTTTTCAGTTTTTCGCCAGTGTCCAGCACGTAGGCGGATGGCTCTGACACTTTGCTGCCGCTGCGGACAACATTGAAGTACGTTTCCACTCCCGGGCGTGACTCCGTGTAGTCGTGATACAAGCGGAAAGCGTGCGTTTCCGGCTGCTGCAGTAAGTAAACTATCTCGCGATCCTGGTGCGCCCGCTCCGAAAGACGCTCCCGCTCGGTCTCTCCCTCGAATGGCGCTTCCCAGCTCTTCGCCGAACCCGGTGGACGTGGCGCCGCCGCAGCGCCCGCGTGAGCGCCCAGCTTGCCTTTCACGATTAGCGGCACTTCCGCGCCGCTGCCATTCAAAAAGCTGATGGCGATCCGACCATCGGGCTCCGCCAGAACCTGCGAAGGCACGTTGCATGCCACTAGTTCATATCCCGCGGGCAGCACCACGCTGTTGCGCGGAACGCTCAACGGCCGCTTAAACACGAGCGCATGGCCCTCGTGGTAGAAACTCTTGAGGTCCTTGTACGTTTTCAGGATCAGCAGGCGCGCTTGTCCTTCGGGCGGTACCGGACGTGCCAGATACACCTTGATGTAATCCACCGACGAGTCTTCCACCTTCATCAGAGGGTCCTTCACCGCCTCAGAGCCGCTTACGACTTCAAACCGCAGCTGCTGTCCGGTCATCACGTCAACCACCGACTCGCCAGTGGCCACGCTGCCCTTGCGGATTGGATTGAAGTAAAACTTCGCCCCGGCCATCGTGGCCGTCACCTGGTAGCGGATCGCGAAACTTGCGCTCTCCGGCGACAGCAGTTCGTAGCGCGTGTACTCGTCAGTCTGCGTCTGCACTGCGGCGGCGGGAGCCGCCCCCTGCGCGCTTGCAGTCCCTGCCGCGCACAACATAACAAGCAGCCACGCTACCACGTTAGTCATGTGTACCCTCCGTTTCATCGCCAGCACTCTATCATTGCCGTCCGGCAGGTCTACTCTCGAAGAACGAAGCCGCCAGCCCAAGCATGGTGGCCAATCGCGTCCCGCTTCGAAGTGTCGGCCAACGCTGGTTCGGGGATGCCTCGACGCGCGCTAGAGCGACGGTTGAGATCGGTGCTGCGGCAGATCTTCTATTCGGTACGCAGCGAGCGAATGCTGATCGAGCAACTCCAGTACAACCTGGTGTTCCGCTGGTTCGTGGTGATGGAGATGGACGAGGGGGTGTGGAATCACGCGGTGTACAGCAAGAAATCGGGAGCGTTCTTCTAGATCATTGGTGCATTATACCTCGAGGCACTCGAATCGGCGGGCTCCAAGTGGTACTATCTCGCGCAAATCATGAACAGAACACGCTTGTTTTCGCTGTTCGGCATGCTGTTTGTGGCCTGCACCGCGCTCTTTGGCAGGCTCGGTCAGAATCAACGGCGAAGTGTTCCCCCGGCCGCGCACCCCATTGTGTTGCACGCCGCGCGGGTGTTCGATACCGAAGCCGGACGCATCGTCACTCCTGGCGAAGTGCTGGTGCAAGGCGAGCGCATCCTCGAAGCCGGCTCCTCTGTACAGCATCCGGTCGGCGCGGAGACGATGGACCTGGGCGATGTGACTTTGCTGGCCGGCCTAATTGACGCGCATGTGCACCTGTTCCTGCATCCGGGTGCAGAAGACCTGCAGACCATCGAGGAATCTGTTCCGCAACGCACCATCACTGCTACACTCGCTGCGCGCGACGATTTGCTCGCCGGCTTCACCTCCGAGCGTGACATGGGGACGGAAGGGGCTGGCTCCGCCGACACCGCCGTCCGCAACGCCATCAACCAGGGGCTCATTCCCGGGCCGCGTCTGCGCATCAGCGGCAACGCGATCAGCATTGTTGGCGGCCACGAAGACGCTATCAACTACAATCCCGAACAGCACATCTTCTCGAACGCCACGTATGCGAATAGCGCTGCCGAGCTGGTGACCGTTATCCGCCAGCAATTCAAGGAAGGCACCGACTTCATCAAGATTTACGAGACCGGCCGCGATTCATTTCGCGACGGCCGGTTTTCCACGCCGTTCCAATACAGCGAAGCCGAGCTTCGTACGGCGGTGGATGAGGCCGCGCGTGTCGGCAAGCGCGTCGCGGTGCATGCCACGGGCGAGCCGGGCACGCTCTACGCTGCGCGCGCCGGAGTCGCTTCGGTCGATCACGGCTATCAGCTTAGCGACGAAACCATGCGCATCATGCGCGAAAAACAGATTCCTGCCGTGCCCACGTTCGCCATCGGCGAATACTTTGCCGATCACGCCGCTTCGGCCGCCGCGGGAGCGCGCCAGCATGAGCAGCTTGACTATCATGCCGGACAGTTTCGCAGGCAGCTCGCCGCTGGAGTGCCCATGGCGGTTGGCTCCGACGTAGGCCCGTTTCCTCACGGGACGCAGGCGCGCGAACTGGTGCTGATGGTGAAGTACGGCATGACGCCCGTCGGCGCTCTGCAGGCTGACCTTCTAAATGGCGCAAAACTGCTTGGCTGGGAAGGGCAGATTGGCGCGTTGAAAGCCGGCTACTTTGCCGACATCATCGCTGTTCCTGGTGATCCCATCAAGGACATCAGCGTGGTCACAAAAGTGTCCTTCGTCATGAAGGGTGGCGTGGTATATCGCAAGTAACCACGGGCCTCATTTCAGATACGATCTCGCCGGGCCTGCCTCAGCAACCCTGCGTGCTTCCACGTGTCGATTCGCTGGGGCCAAACGGCAGAAGAATCTCGATGTATAACCCACGCCAATACTTGCCCATTTCCGCGCAGATTGATTTTCGCATACTCTCTGGGGCTGGATTCAAAGTACGGATCAAGTGTGAAGACCTGCCGGAAATAGCTGTGCCTCCATTTGGGGCGCAAGCGGTCGCCTTCGGAAGCGCCAAACGAATAGACCACGGTCCGTTTCCAGGTGACGAGATCGGCCTTTTTCAATTCACTAAGGGTATCGGAGCGTGCCTCCCGCGCATAGGTTCCGCATGATTGGTAATCCGGAAGAACGGTGTACTCCGGCGATGGCTGATTGTGCTCAGCCGCTTCGGTGGACCTGATGTGGACATAGCGCGCTATTCCTTCGATAGCTGGAAGCTTTGGATACTTGCGATCGTCCGGAAGAGAGCTGCACAGAGAACTTTGTGCGCTCGACGATGTACTGGCGTGTGAAAACTTTGAATTTCTCGCGTTCACGCTCGTTGAGCGCTGTCAACAACAGATTGCGTAGATGTCCAACTGCGCGCCGGACTTCGCAGCCGCAGGTTCGTCTTGCCCTCCCCCAGTTTCCGAGTACCCGCAAAGAGGAAAATGTAAAAATGTGTTGACACAAAGCTCGCAGTTGTGTTTCATACAATAGAATGAAACAGAAGAACATCCTCGATTCCCGCGATCGGCTAGC
>Ga0209801_1002317_pt1 | contig 11194 bp, 6 predicted proteins | sample GraSoiAngelo_127_FD_185884 | JGI IMG/M metagenome (GOLD analysis project Ga0209801, IMG submission 185884) | Grasslands soil microbial communities from the Angelo Coastal Reserve, California, USA - 14_0927_09_40cm (SPAdes) (version 2) | ecosystem: Environmental > Terrestrial > Soil > Grasslands ... | reverse complement strand
GCCAAAGATCGCGAGGGACCTCGGAATCGGTTTGGTTGCGGCAAACGATGTGCATTTTCTGCGTCGGAGCGATCACCAGGCGCACGATGTAATGCTTTGCATCGGCACAGGCAAGATGGTGCAGGACGAAACCCGGATGCGCTATGTGCCGGAGCTTTACTTCAAATCAACCGAAGAAATGCGCGAGGTGTTCCGCGATTTTCCGCAGGCAATTGAGAACACGCTTGGAATTGGTGAACGCTGTAGTGTCGATCTTGAATTTGGGCGGTCCAAGTATCCGGAGTATCCGGTACCGAGTGACAAAACGCGCGAGGGTTATTTGCGCGAGCTTTGTTACGATGGGTTGCGCCAGCGTTATGGTGAACGCGCGGCGAGCGATGATGAGTTAATTCGACGGCTCGATTACGAGCTCGGCGTTTTGGAAAAAACGGGGTTCGTCAGTTATCTGCTCATTGTTTGGGACTTCATTCATTTTGCCAAAGAGAAAGACATTCCCGTTGGTCCCGGGCGTGGTTCGGCTGCGGGTTCGATGGTTGCCTACGTTTTGGGAATCACCGACATCGATCCGCTCCAGTACGGCCTCATTTTCGAGCGCTTTTTGAATCCGGACCGTGTTTCGCCGCCAGATATCGATATTGATTTTTGCGAAGCTCGTCGCGGCGAAGTGCTCGAATACGTGCGGCAAAAGTACGGCGAACGGCGTGTCGCGCAGATCATCACTTTTGGAAAACTGAAAGCGAAAAGCGTGGTGCGCGACGTTGGGCGAGTGATGGGATGGAGTTATCGCGATGCCGATCGTATCGCGAAGATGATTCCAAATGAATTGAACATCACGCTCGATTTAGCGGTGGAAAAGAATCCGGAGCTAAGGCGAGCCGTCACGACTGAGCCGCCGACCCGACAGCTTTTTGATTACGCGAAAGTTCTCGAAGGCTTGTCGCGCAATGCCGGCGTGCACGCTGCCGGCGTTGTGATCGCGGATCGCGATTTGTCTGATTACATCCCGCTTTGTCGGGATGTGAAAGGCAATGACGTGATCAGCCAGTATCCCATGGGGCCGCTCAATGATCTTGGCCTGCTCAAAATGGATTTCCTCGGCTTGAAAACGCTGACTGTTATCGAAGACACGGTGGCGCTTATTCATAAACGAGAGCCAAATTTTTCACTGAAGAATATTCCACTCGACGACAATGCTGCCTTCGCGCTTTACAACCGCGGCGAAACGATTGGCCTTTTTCAAATGGAATCTGGCGGAATGACGAGTTTGTCGAAGCAATTCGATGTAAAAAAACTCGACGACATCATTGCTTTGATCGCGCTTTATCGGCCGGGCCCGATGGAACTCATCCCCGAATACGTCAAGGCGAAAAAGGGGATCACGCCGATTAAATATCTGCATCCGTTGTTGGAGGATATCTGCGCCGATACGTACGGCGTGATGATTTATCAGGAACAGGTGATGGCTGCTGCGAGCAAACTCGCGGGCTACTCACTCGCGCAAGGCGATCTTCTCCGGCGCGCGATGGGCAAAAAGGATAAGGAGAAGATGGCGAAGGAGAGAAAAAATTTCATCGAAGGCTGCGCGCGCACGAACAAGATTCCGGAGAAAAAAGCGAACGCGATTTTCGATTTGCTGGAGAAATTTGCAGGTTACGGATTCAACAAGAGTCACAGTGCGGCCTACGGCGTGATCAGTTATCAAACCGCCTATCTGAAAGCCCATTATCCCGTGGAATTCATGGCCGGTCTGCTCAGCAATGAAATCAATAACACGGAAAAAATTTCCGTCTTCGTCGGCGAATGCAAGCGGATGGGCGTTTCCATTTTGCCGCCGGACATCAACAAAAGCGGCCTGAAATTCATGCCGGAGACTGTAGCTGGTATCTGTGATGCCGGTCGCTCGAAGCGGGAACCAGAGACCGGGATCACCGATCCCGGCTACAGCGCCATTCGGTACGGCCTCGCAGGGATCAAGCACGTTGGCGAAACCGCCATGGAAGCTGTAATTCGCGAACGCGAGCAGCGAGGCGATTTCATTTCCCTGGAGGACTTCTGCACCCGGCTGGACTCGCGCATTGCTAGTCGGAAGATGCTGGAAAGCCTGATCAAGGCCGGCGCTTTTGATTTTGCTGGCAGAGATCGCGCCGAACTATTCAGCTGCATTGACGATGCTGTGAGCGCGTCCGTTGCGGCACAGAGAGACCGGCTGGCTGGTCAGGTTGCACTGTTTGACGAAACAACTGCTTCCAGTACGTCGAGAAAGAGGGCCGCCAGCCGCTGGAGCGAGCACGAAAAACTTTCCTACGAGAAAGAGCTTCTTGGTTTTTATGTGAGCGGCCATCCGCTGGACGCATACGCGGACGTCTTCGCAGCAAAAAATTATCGCTCGATCGCTTCGTTGGGCGAGCTCAACGATCGCGCGTCGTTCAAGATCGCTGGCGCGATCGTCCAGGTCGAAAAGAAATTCACGAGAAAGGATGGCAAACCATTCGCGGTTATCTGGCTCGAAGACCTAACGAACACCCTGGAGGTAGTCGTGTGGAATGAGGTTTATTTGAAGGTCTCGGATGCGCTCGTTGTGGGACGCGTTGTTGAGATAAAAGGAACGCTGGACAAACGCGACGAAGCCCTTCGCGCTACGGCTATGGAAATCAGATTGCTCGCACCCGAAAAAGGCAATGGCGCAAATGAAATATCCGCGGACGTATCCCAGGAATCGGCTGTTATGCTGCAATTTTCTACCGCTACGACAGGCGATGAGCTACGTCAGGTGCACGAGATTCTGGCGAGCTCACCGGGCCAGCAGCCAGTCGAATTGTTGTTCGATCGGGCAAATGGCAATTCGTTGCGCCTGGATGCGGGTTCTGAGTTTCGGGTGAATCTTACGCCGGTGCTGAAGGAAAAGCTTTCCCGCTGGCTGGTGACGTCTTTTGGGAAGATACGCTGATTCTGAGGCTGCTATCTTCGCTTGTCTCGGGGTTTCGCGCGCGTTTCACCGCCTGCTGTAGCCCGCGGAAGCGCGCCGAGTAGTAATGTTTTTTCCTGGGAGGGTGTGTCGAGGCAGAGCGAAAACTCTCGGCCGCCGCCGTCAGGATCTAACATGGCTAACGACTCGAGGCCGTTGGTTTCCTGCAGAGTGACGGTCCAGTCGGATTGAAAGACGCCACCACGAAACTCGAACTCCGCTACGGCAGGTGCGAGGGTCAACGTGGCCGGTGTAATATTGATTTTGCTCACGCAATCAATCTGTTGCGCCGTGAGATCGAATAGGGGTGTTGCTCCGCTCATTTTGATCTTCACGTCATTGACAGTCTCAAAGTCAATTTCGCCACGCAGCAAAAGGTCCGCGTCCTTGGTCGCTACATTCAAAAACTCCACTGCTGCGTGATTACCGGTAAAACTAATCCGACTGCTCGCTTCCGTAACATTAAAAGAAGGCCAGCCGTCGCCTGATAATTTTCCATTCACAAGCTGCATGTCGCCAATAATGCGGGGACATTGCAATGTCTCGGAGAGAGAAATGTTTCCGCTCAGAATGCCGTCCTGGAAAATTCCGGGGTGAAATAGCTGAGGCCCCTTTCCTAAAAGGATCCACGGAAAATCGACCGTAATGTTCACCGGAGATAATTGGAAGGCGTTCCAGTCTGTTCCGATGCGCAATGGAAAATTTGCGGTAAAACTAATCGGGCTCGAATCCGGCACACGGATTACGCCGTGCGCATCCCAGTTGCTGGAATCGATGGTCGCGTGAAGATCTATGGGGATTGGGTTTGGCTTCTTACCGGCAGATCCACGAAAGCGGGACAAATAATCAAGCAGGTTATCGGCTCGAGCATCGAGAGTTCCCGAGTAGTTGTTCTCGTGCGACATCTCGATTTTGCCTTGGCCGGTGAGCGAATCGTTCTTGCGCGTAATCTCCAACTGTTCAACCTCCAACTCGGTCGCTTTCAGATTCAGCTCTGCTGTGAGACTGTCGACACCCATTTGAAAAAATGTGAGAGACGCGCCTTCAACCGATAGACGTCCTCCAACCTTGCGATCGCGGGTGTCCATTGCTCCCTCGACGCTGATCTTCCCCGCAAAATCGTCAGGATTTGCGCCAAACAAAGCCGCAAAGTCGCCAAGCTGATTGATGGACGCAGAAATGTTGCCGCGAAAGTCCGGGCTTAGCCAACCGGATGAAGTCGTAGGGAATGCTGCCTCGCCGCTTAAAGTAAACTGATTGGTTTTCTGTCGAATATAGAGTTGTTGGAGCTGAATTTTACGATTGTATACCGCAGCGCCGAGCATGATTGCTTCGGCCGTGCGAGTGCGCCAGGTAGGCCCGGTCAGTTCGCTCCAAAGCGACGCAGTTACGCGGTCCGGCTCGGCGAGATTTCCACGAAAGGTGAAGTTGGCGGCGTGAATCAAACCGTCCACGCGGTCGGCGAACCCGAACGCGTCTGATGTTTGCGCCAGAGAGATGTCGCTGGCGCCGCCAGCAATCTTCCAGTTGGAATGTTGAGACCGCCACTCGTGTGAAACATTTCCACGAATTTTGCCGCCGAATGCGTCGAGATCGAACTGCAACCCCACGCGTTGCTTGCCCAGGCGCGACAAGTCCGCTGCGGCGGATTGCAGATCGAGACCGCGGCTCAACGTGAGTCCTCCGAGCGTCAGGCGATTGGCTTCCCAGTGAGTTGCGCCGCGCAATTGCGAAAAGGTTTGATGCAACCACGGCGATGCAATCATGATTTCGGCAGCGCTGAACCGGCCGGGCTCGCTTGCACTCGCAGAAAGAGAGCCGCCTCGCAACAGAATCAAATTCGGGCCGTTCTCAACGCGCACTTCTGCTTTAGCAATGTTCAGACTCTCGGGAAGCAGTCGCTGCAGGGTCGCCCAGCCCTGCCGCGTCAGGGCTTGCACATTCGGAGTACTGCGGCGCAGTTCTACACGAAATTGTTCAATTGAAAGATTGCGAATGAGGCGCCCGCGCATGTGCAGGAGCAGATGTTTCAAATTCAGAGCAACCTTCGCGTCTGTGGCGGTTACTTCGATACGCAGCGCATTATCGCGCGTGCTCTTCAAGTGAATTTCGTGAATTACAAGCGGACTTAGAAATGGCGCGTCAATCCCCTCGACGCTGACAACAAAGCCCTCTTGCCGGGCTCTCCACCAAATCCAGAAACGGACGCCATTTGAAACGGCGAACGGCGCAAACACAATTATTACGAGCGTCAGGAGCAGTGCGAGCAAGATCACGAGCATCAGATGATTTTTTCGCGGCATCGCTTGCAGGAGGTTAAAACTGATCCGTGATCATAAACGCTTGCGTTGATCAGGCTGCGGTCATTGTTCAGCGATCACTATTCACGTTTTTCAGCGTTCCTGAAGATCAAATGCAGTGGCTGCGGCGGATGAATTCTTTCCTCAAGTTGTCGCTGCAATGTGCGCTCGGCTTCGGCAGGCATCCCGGCTTCTGCTGCTCGTTTTCGGGCAAGCTGAGGAAGCATCGACAATTCGTCTTGAAGATCCTGTCCGGAGATTCGGTTCCACAAACCGTTTTCGAACGCGAGGACGTCTACGTGTTCCTGATCGACACCCAAAATTTGAGCGTGCGGAAGCTGAATAATTATTTCTTTGGGACGAATATCGATTGAGAGGTCCTGCTGCAGATCGAAGCCGGCTTTCGCAACGAACGTTCCATGCAGTTTTACGCGTTTGGAGCTGCCCACCCAGGTGTGGAGGAACTCATGTTCAACTTCGATCCGTCGGGACATGATCGCCAATTCGCTCACTGGCTTCGTTTGTTCCATGTAGACGCGGTTATTGATGGTGATGCGCGGCTGCAGGTTTGCGATGTCGATGAAAGCCGCGCGCAGATCCTTCCCCAACCGTTCGAGTTCGGCCGTGCTTTCCCGCGCCGTGCGCGCAGGCCAGGTCTCGAGGCGCACAAAAATCACGATGACCATCGTTGCGACGATGAGCGCCACGAGCGTCAACGCAGTTGGCCACGTGACGCGACCCGAATTTGCTGACTTCAACATTGGACGTTGGACGTTGTGCGTTGAGCGATTCTTTCAGGCGCTAATCGAGCAAGAGCATGATCACGAGCAAGAGGAAAGAGGCAGACGTTTGTCACCAAAAAAGTACCGCCCCCCACACCCGATGGGCGTGAAGGGCGGCTGTTCCCCCCAGAACAATCTTCGAAAACTTTGAGGCTACTAAACGAGCTTCAGGCTGGTCGCAACAATTTTTTTATTAAAAAATTTCGCGCGATTGCAGGCCCACGACAATGGGCAAAAACACGACGGAGCTTTAACGAAATTATATCAAGCCCGAACGAAGTAAAGCGTCGCCGCGCAAATAGGCGAGCGAGATAAGGTTGCACAAGCGCACGCAGCGGTTTCTAGTTTCAGGATGCGTGATTTGGGTGGCGAACCTTTCTCGCGAAGTTTTGCGGGCTCGTTGCTGGTTGCTCACCCGAATATGCTCGATCCGAATTTCCGGCGGACCGTGCTCTTTGTTTCCGAGCATGACCCAAACGACGGGGCCCTGGGCGTAATCATCAATCGCCCGCTCGACAGACAAGTGGCCGATCTGGTGACCGACACACCACCCACAGGGCTCGCCGACGTGCCTGTGTTCCTCGGTGGCCCGGTTGGCAAGAATCAATTAATGTTTGCGGCGTTCGAATGGAAAAAGGGCGACGGAGTTAAATTTAGTCACAACATCGCTTTGGAAAAAGCCAGCGCCGCCCCCGGCGAAAAAAACCTGGTCACACTTTGTGCGTTCGTGGGTTATGCGGGCTGGGGAGCAGGCCAGCTTGAAAGTGAGCTGAAGCAGAAAGCGTGGCTGCTTCAAAAAGCCAATCCTTCGTTGCTTAAACTCGACCGGCTCCCAAACCTCTGGTTCGACATCATGCGCGGCTTGGGGCCGTGGTACAAGATGCTCGCCGCGGCGCCGGACGATCCGTCGCTGAATTGACGAGACGTGAGAGGTGAAACGTGAGAAGTGAAAACTGATTTGGCTTGATTCCTACTTCTCACTAATCACTAATCACTTCCCACGAATCACGTCTCACTCTCCGCAAATGATCATAGGCGTCCCCAAAGAAATTAAGGAACAGGAGCAACGCGTCGGGCTGCTGCCATCGGCCGCGAAGCAGCTCACTCGCGGCAGTCATTCGGTGTTGGTGGAAAAGAATGCCGGCATAGGCTCTGGCTATCCGGACGAAGAGTACGCCAACGCCGGGGCGGAAATTGTCGATCAAGCGAAAGAGGTATTCGCGCGCGCCGACATGATTGTGAAAGTCAAGGAACCTCTGGAAGCGGAGTTTTCGCTGCTGCGTAAGGGGCAAATCCTTTTCACGTACTTGCATCTTGCCGCGAGTAAGCCTCTCACTGAGGCGTTGCTCAAATCGGGCGTCACAGCGGTGGCCTACGAGACGATTCAGGTCGACCACCGTTTGCCGTTGTTGGAACCGATGAGTGAGATCGCTGGTCGCATGTCGGTGGTGATGGGCGCCAATTTTCTGGCCAAATACAATGGCGGCAGCGGGGTATTGCTGGGCGGCGTGCCTGGGGTTTTGCCAGGACGCGTGGTTATAGTTGGTGGCGGAACTTCAGGCGTGAACGCACTGCGCATGGCGAAAGGTCTCGGCGCGGATGCCACGATACTCGATATTGATGTTGAGCGTTTGCGATTCCTCGATGTGGCGATGGAGAATTTGCACACCCTCTATTCAAACGAAGCGAATTTGAACGACCTGATGCCGGATTGCGATTTGCTGATCGGCGCTGTGCTTCTGCCCGGAGCAAAGGCCCCGAAACTAATCACGCGCGCGATGCTGCGGCAAATGAAGCGCGGCAGTGTGCTGGTTGATATTTCAATCGACCAGGGCGGCTGCGCGGAGACATCGAGACCAACCACGCATCTCGATCCGGTTTATGTTGAGGAAGGAGTTACGCATTATTGCGTGGCGAATATGCCCGCAGCGTACGCACGCACCGCGACACAGGCTCTCACCAATGTAACGTATCGTTATGTGGAGTTGCTCGCTGACTTCGGACTCGAGGGCGCATGCAAAAAACAACCGGCGCTGATCGGCGGCATCAACACTCGCGATGGACGGCTTACTTGCCAGGCGGTAGCGGAGGCGCATGGCCTCAAATACGAGGCTCCACTCTAACGAACGGCTATCTAGCGGTCGCGGCGAAAAATACATTCCAACGCCGCGAAAAACCGCCTTGCTCGCTATATTCAATTACAGGAATGTGCCGCTTCTAATTAGCACTATGAAAAAATACATCTGTGTTCTGGCCAGTGCTGCACTCCTCGCGGCGTGCGAGCAAAAGACCGAGACAACTCAGCCGGCGACTACTCCAGCCCCAACCGCGGGGCCTGAAGCCGCGGCGGCCGCAGCCTCTGCAGACCAAAATCCTGCTACGAGAAGCCAATCTCCAGCGGCAGCGACGCCAACTGGGACACCGCCGCCAAGCTCATAACTTCTGCAGCGTACTTCTTTTTTTGCGAAGTCTTATTCCGGAGTTCCGGGAGAAGACCTCCGCTTGTACGTCCCTGGCGCCAAATGACCACATCCCATGACACGGGCAAGTTCGTTCTCTTTTCCAAAACATCGGCGCCTGACGCACCCCGCAGAGTTCGGCCTCATCGCTTCGCGTCGCATTGGAGGCGCGGTTGTTCGTAACCGTGTCAGGCGCCGTCTGCGAGAAATTGTGCGTCGTCACCAGCATGATTTGCGAAACGGCTTTTGGATTGTGCTAGTCGCCAAACGCGATGCTGTTAACGCGAGCTATCATGAGCTGGAACATGAAGTGTTGCGTCTGGCAAGGCGCGCTTCTATCCTGCTCTGATGGTCCGGTTGGTTCGTTTTTTTATTCGCGTTTATCAGTGTACGCTCTCGCCCTTGCTCCGGCTGCTGTGTGGCCCTAATTCGGGCTGCCGATTCACGCCGAGTTGTTCGTCATACTTTTTGGAAGCGGTTGAGGTGCATGGCGTTTTTTCCGGAAGTTGGCTTGGATTTAAGCGCCTTGCCAGGTGCCAACCGTGGGGCGGATCTGGATATGATCCGGTGCCGCCGCGCCGGACTGGCACAAGTGAGGCTGCTAGCCTGACTCGGCTGGCATGCTGCCAGCCTGCCGACTCAGCCAGGTTCGCCCCGGCGAATCCGTCCGATGGCGCACTGGCTGACCTCCGCCGCGTCTGATCGTGCAAAACCAAATTTATGGATCGAACCGCCTGGATTGTCGTTGCTCTTTGCGTGATTGGGCTCGTCGTGTGGGAAGTCTATCTGGCAAAACAGATGGCTCACAGACCAGCTCCAGCCGGTGCTACGCCGACGCAAGTTTCTCCCTCTGCGGCTCCTACAATCTTTGGCCCTTCGCCGTCAACAACGCCCGTTGTTGAAGCCACGCCCGGCGCTCACGAGCCAGCTCCGAGCTTTGCCGAGAAGCTGGAAACCTTGCGCAATTCAGACCTCGAGCTGCATCTGACGAATCGCGGAGGAGGAATTAAGGAAGCGGTCCTGCTGAGGCAGATAGCCGAGAAAGATCAGCGCGTCGTCCTGAATTCAAATCAGACCACACCAATCGGTGCAATCATCGAGCAACCGGCCACGCCGGCGCTCGCCGAGTTTACTCCATCTGCTGTGTCCGATTCAGTTGTGCAATTTGAGCGCACGACGGATGAGCAACTTAGGATTCGAAAGAAATTCCAATTTCAAAAATCTTCAGAGGAAAAAGACAACTATGTGATCGAAATGAACGTTGATCTGGAGAACCGCAGCGACAAGCCGTATCAAAACGGCGGATATTTTGTGGCGCTCGGTTCCGCAGCCCCGATTCATCCCAAAGATTATCCGTCATTCACGCGTCTGGTCTGGTGCATCGACGGCAGAGCGAAAGGGATTGATGTCGGTTGGTTCGGAAGCAGCGGCGGTATTCTTGGGCTGGGACAGCGCGCTGCGCGTCCGTATTTTGAGCAGACACTTGGCGGCGCGGAATGGGTTGCGGTGAGCAACCAATTCTTCACTACGTTAATGGCGCCGCTCAGCGCCAAGGCAACCGGTGTGTGGGGCCGGCATTTCGATATCGAGCGCGCGCCGGACCAAAAGCTGCTCGGGATCGAGGGGGCACTTGGGATGCCGGGATTTCAGTTGCAGCCCGGACAAACATACAGTGCGCGTTTTGAGATCTACGCCGGTCCGAAGCTTTACCACAGTCTCGCGCAACTTCCGCACAACGAAGCTGAGGTCATGGATTTCGGGATGTTCAAGATCGTGTGCCAGTTTCTCCTCAACTTCATGAACCTGCTGAATAGCTGGCTGCATGACTACGGCCTCGCCATTCTCGCTCTCACCACCATCATCAAACTCACGCTTTGGCCAATTCAAAACAAGGCCAACCGCTCCATGCGCCAGATGGCTGCGCTTTCGCCGAAAATGCAGGAGCTACGGGAAAAATACAAAGACGATCCGACGCGGATGAACCAGGAGGTGATGAAGCTTTACAAACAGTATGGAATCAATCCTGTGGGCGGCTGTTTGCCGATGATGATTCAAATCCCAATCTTCTTCGGCCTGTTCAAAATGCTCGGCCAGGCGGTGGAATTGCGGAACGCGAGATTTCTCTGGGTAAAAGATCTTTCGCAGCCGGACACTGTAGCGCATCTGCCGGTGCTTGGTTGGCCGGTCAACATCATTCCACTGTGCATGGCTGCAACGCAGATTTGGCTCATGGCGATGACGCCAAAGACGGGCGACCCCACACAGCGACGAATCGCCATGTTCATGCCGCTGATCTTTCTATTTATCTGCTACAATTTTGCCGCGGCTCTGGCATTATATTACACTGCACAAAATCTCTTCAGCATTTTGCAGTTTTATCAAAACAAACGACAACCCGTGCCGACGCTCGAAAAAGTTGCGCCCCAACGAAAGCGATGATGACCCCGAAAGATCTCCTCGACACGATGCTCGGTTACCTGGGATTCGTCGTGCAAATCGAGGAAACAATGAACGAAGGTGGGAACCCGACGCTGCAGATTTATACCGAGGAAAGCCGGCGTCTCATTGGACGCAACGGCGAGACGCTCGAGGCCATTCAGTTTTTGCTTAACCGGTTGCTGCAAGCCAGGGACCAAGACGCTGAAAAAGTTATCGTCGATTGCGAACACTACCGTTCCATGCGCGAAG
>Ga0209801_1002315_pt1 | contig 11195 bp, 11 predicted proteins | sample GraSoiAngelo_127_FD_185884 | JGI IMG/M metagenome (GOLD analysis project Ga0209801, IMG submission 185884) | Grasslands soil microbial communities from the Angelo Coastal Reserve, California, USA - 14_0927_09_40cm (SPAdes) (version 2) | ecosystem: Environmental > Terrestrial > Soil > Grasslands ... | reverse complement strand
CTTGCAAAGCCTCGATCATTTTCGAACATGGCGATATTGGAAGTCGCTCGACGATCAGCGCGTTTGCTTTCTTTGCGAGAAAAAGTTCAACGGCCATGAGGTGCAAATTACGCGCTCCGAAAACGGCACGTACCAGCTTCACTGTCCGACCAAGGAATGCAATTCAGGTCCGCATCAGTGGGTCTATCCGAACGCGCCACAGATTCCCGACACGACCGAGCCGGGCTGGTGGGGTTATTCACCGAAAACAGGGCCGCAAATTAGGGACCGCGTTTCATCGTCTCGATTGTCAGGATCTGCCGAGTCGAACTCCTGGGATTATTCACCGAAAGCAGCGAAGCCGGCCCGGTCGGATGGTGACGATCGCAGAGCGAGGCGCCGTGGACCGCGGAAGCGCCGGCGCAAACCTAATCCCCACACGGCGAGAGCGCCATAGCAAGCATTCGGAGCAGCCGCCACGAAATCCGTGACGCGACGCATTGACCTCCCACAGTCTAGGATGCTATTTCCAGCGTGGTAACGGCCCATCGGGTTACTTTTAAAACAAACCGAATCGCACGGTGATGGGCTCTCAGTAAAGCCGGTTGGAGTTGGGGCTGCGGCTCAACCCTGGATTCTCGCGGGGCGAACGATCTGGATTGCTGACGCGCATCGCGGCGACAGAAAGCGGTTCGTTGTGCGTGCGGATGAAAAGTTGACTGCGTTTATGGAACTCGAATCGGCGATTAAGTCGATCGCCCTCCTAATGTTTGTGTTCCGTTAAGAGCGTAGGCTTGATTTGCGGTTTCGCCGATACTTCAACAACCACGATGCCCGGTTTGTCGCCAGTCGCATCTTGAAGCTCAATGTGTAGATCACCATCCGTTTCAGCTGTTACCGCAACTACGCGGCCCGTTAGCGCGAACCCATTTGTTTGGTTTTAAACTCTTCCACAATTTTATGTCATGAGGTGAATTTGGTGCGGCGTTCCATATATTTAATCAAGGCATGCGATGCAAGCCTTTGAACTCACGCGCCGCGTCGACCCAGTTCCCCTTCGGGGGAGCGGGGAGGGGAGCGGGCTGGGGAGCGGGCCTGGATATGACGCGGCGGAGCCGTCGCATGAGCCCTTTGCGCGTTTCCTGCACAAAGTCATAAAGCAGAACCCGATACGGCTTTGGTCTGGCCTGCGCTGCCATTGCGGCCTTCTCGGCTGCCATCTCGAAAATTGTTCTTATTAGTTCGGCGGTTTCGAAGTCATCTTCCTTTTGAATACGTTCCGACCAGGCGGCCTGTTCATGGCAGGGACGAATTTTATAAACGTCACGCCGAAAAGCCGCCGGAAACTTAATTGCGGTCAAACGCGGCACAAAGACAAAACGATAGTTGGCGCTGTAGGCTCGCTGCCAGAGCTCAGCGTCGGGTTGCGTATCTAGTTCACGATAGTGTCGCCAACCGCCAACATGATCGGTAACGCTGCGCCGGTGAACAACACTTGTTGGGGCAATCGGCATTCTTGGCTGATAACTTTCGTAGAATGGCCAGAACCACCTGTGGTATCCGTGGTACCCATCTGGTCTCGCGAGTAAGAATAAGTCCGCCCCGTATGCCAAATCAGCGCCTTGTTTGAGCGCTGAGATCAGGCAGGACAGATGATGAGGCAACCAGAGATCGTCATGACCCAAGTAAGCGATGTATTGTCCACGGGCCTGCCGCAGCCCTTCATTGTTAGGTTCTGACTGATGACCCGTATTAGTCGCCAGATTGATCCATTTTACCCGCGGATCACCTACCCCGCGAACAACCGCTTCGGACTCGTCCGTACACCCGTCGCCAACGACCAGCACCTCGAAATCGGTGAACGTCTGTCGCAGCACACTTCCAATTGAGTAGGGCAAAACGCTACTCCAATTGTAGGTCGGGATTATCACGGTTACCGACGGATCCATTGGTTATATCATTGGTTATATATCCGAAGCTTCGGCTCTTCCATTAGGCTGTTTCTCGCATCATTAGCAGCAGCTGCCTTTGTTATAGGACCGACCGATGAGATTGACAATTCGAGAGATTAAATCGACGCCATTCGTGGAGGGCCGATCAACGCATCGACACCGAAAACATAACGCCCGGGAGCCATTGGCTGCAGCGGCTGCTCCGCGCCCGGCCGCTGGACGAACGCTTGCGTGACGACATCACGGGCAAGATCGATCTGGCACGCCCGTGGCGCAATGCCTATCGGCGTTTCAGCAACCCCAGGCTCGCTCGCAGCCACCACACCACGGCCAGGGGCAGCACCGGGAGCCAGATGGTGCGCCAGTCGAGCCAGCCGCCGAGCTGCAGAGTCGTGCGCAAAGTGGGCGTGAGATTCCAGGACCAGCCTGCCAGCGCGGCAAGGGCGAACACTCCGGCGGTCAACACCCGAGACGGCACAGCTTCAAGGAAGTCGACAAGCCATCGCATATGGGGCGCGACCCTTGCCACCACCTTCTGCCAGTCGACGAACAGCGCGTACACGATCAGAATCGGGGTGAAGGTGACGACCAACAGCAGCGCGCAGAGCGCGTGGAAGATCAGCGCCGCGGCCAGATAGGCGGCGCGCACCTGACCGCCCAGCAGCACAAGCACGAACAAGCCTTCAAAGAGGAGCAGCCCGACCCGGAACGAGGCCGACATCAGCGGGGATGCCACCACGAAGGGCCAAAGCGGGCAGGGACGCAGTCCCGCGAGTACCGCCTCGATGTTCTTATCCGACAGCAGATTGGTGACCACATCGGGCGCGGTGAGCCAGTCCCCGCGCACGTTTTTTGCAAACACGGCGCTGAAGAAAAGCAGGACCAATATAAGCAGCACGCCGCGCATCGGCAGCGCGAGACGCCATGAGTCATCCGAGGGACTGGTGGGGGCTAGTCCCGCGCGGCGCGCCAGGAGGGCATCCAGCGACCACGTGTCGCCCCAGCCGGAGCCCAGCATGAACAGCGGTAGGTAGAAAACGAGAAAGACGCTCCCGTGCTCCACCTTACCAAAGCTGTTGTGGAAGGCCTCGAGCAGCGTTCCAAACAACAGCACCGCCAGCGTGACCGGTCGCACCCACAAGCCCGCGAGCAGTAAAAGGAGGGCCACAACCAGGCACGATTCGAGCATGCCCGGCAGTGCGCTCGGCGGGCGCAGCGGCACGACTCGAAGCAAATAGACGGGCTGCCAGACGGCGTCCGGGAGCAAACCGAGGGTGGCGCCGTCGACCCAGCTGAGGTGCCAGAGGTAGAAGACCGCGTAGATCATGCGGAACAAGCCCATGCGCCCCGCGATGCGCGGCTCTGGAGCGGTCAGCCATCCTCGCGCGCCCTGCACCACCCTGCGAATCACGGCGACCATCAGCGACCCCGCAGTGCAGCCTGCGCGCCGGGGCGGTCGGCCGGGACACGCATCCTGCCCAGCAGGATTTCCTCGTCTGGCGCCGCGAGATCGAAGGGTGGAACGGCTGCCGGGTCGGCCGTCCAGGAGAGCGTCCAACCTTGGATCTCGACTGCGTCCCGCTCCGCTAGCAACGGTCCCAGCTTACGGAGCAGCGCGGCGCGATACTGCTCCGCGCCGGGCTGCTGGGCGAACGCTCGCGCGACGACGCAACGGGCAAGATCGATCTCCACCTGCGTGAACAGTCGACCAGGAAGCAGATGCGTGACTTCACCATCGCGGCTCACGAGGCGCAGCTCGGTCTCCGAAACCCGGCGGGGTGGCGGCGGATAGCTCCGGGCATACATGGCCCAGACGACGAACGGCCAGGCGGGATCGCGGCCGTGCACCACTGCCAGCAACAGGACGAGCACGATCAGCAGCCGCTCGAAGCGGCGGAGCGCCCGTGCGTCATCGTCCGAGAGCGCGACTCTCTCGACTCGGCCCGCGGCCTTCATCGGATCCCGTATGCCAAATCAGCGCCTTGTTTGAGCGCTGAGATCAGGCAGGACAGATGATGAGGCAACCAGAGATCGTCATGACCCAAGTAAGCGATGTATTGTCCACGGGCCTGCCGCAGCCCTTCATTGTTAGGTTCTGACTGATGACCCGTATTAGTCGCCAGATTGATCCATTTTACCCGCGGATCACCTACCCCGCGAACAACCGCTTCGGACTCGTCCGTACACCCGTCGCCAACGACCAGCACCTCGAAATCGGTGAACGTCTGTCGCAGCACACTTCCAATTGAGTAGGGCAAAACGCTACTCCAATTGTAGGTCGGGATTATCACGGTTACCGACGGATTCATAGTCAAATATCCAAACTCAATCCCTGTTCACCCGGCGAGAGCGGATTACCAGCCCATGCGCTGCTCCAAGCGGTAAGGAATCGTGTTATTGTCGAGCGGGAGGCGATAAACGTCCGGGCTCTCGTGATTGTAGATTCGCGTAGGCATACTGATGAACAGCGCCTCTGTTTGGCCGACGTTATGGTGAGCGTGGAAAACATAGGCTGGGATAACCATCAATGTGCGGTGGTGCTCAGTGCGATAAATTTCGTTAATCACACGGTAAGTGGGCGATTCCGGGCGGTTGTCATACAGGACAACCTTGACCGTGCCTTGACTGATAAAAATCCGGTCGTCGTGGAGGTGGTGAATGTGCCAGCCTTTTACCTTGCCGGGTCGAATCGTGAACTGATAAACATAGACAATTGGAGCGGGGTGCGCCTTTAGCGCGAGGCTTGAAATCTCGCATAGCGTGCCCCGCTCATCCGGATGAGTCACAGCACGGATGATTTTGACGCCTTCAATTAATCGTTGAACCGGTTCGCCCTCCGGCGTCACGGTCTGAACATCCTGCTTCGGCTTTTCCATTATGTAAATGTCGAAACTAGGTGCATCCGGGCGGCCTCGCAAAATTTTCGTCTCTGGACAAGCCAAAGCATTTGGCGAGCCAGAATTTCTGTGCGGACCGGACATGCTCTCAATTCAAGGGTACGCGACCGCGTGCGTACTGGAAAATCATCGGCGACAATCTCAGCAAAGCTGGCTGGAGTTGGGGTTGTTCACGGCTCTTTGAAATCGCCCACGCGCTCGTGCGTCTCGATCAGGTTGCCTGCATCATCATAAACCCGAATCACAGCGCGATGTGACCGGCTGCGAAATTTCGCGTAGTCAACTGCGTTGTTGATTGCGCTTGGCTCGCCGTACCACAGCCGACCGAATGGCAGCGCATCGGAAATCAGATCAACACCGCGATGATCTTTGCGCGGGCGGACCTCGTAAACGTGCATTTCTGGTTTCACAGATTAAATATGAGGTACGCTGTCGCCTGTGGATTGAAGACTTTGGGATAGAATAGATATGCGTTTTTTCCACAAACATTTGCGTCGTTTGCTTTTGTTTTTCCTTAAACGCCATCCGAGCCTGGCCCTCGATGTGCTGAGGCATCATCCGAGCCTGGCTCTCGATGCGCTGAGGCAACAGAACAGTCTTTCGTTCGCAAATTGCCCGGACCGTCAGCAACGCAACTTTGAAGACCTTGATTGGCTCCTGGTATCTAACTTAACCAACAGAGGGTTGTTGCGGTTGGCGTTTGATGAAGCAGCCTTCTTGTTTCGATTAGTGCGGTCGCAACCGGCTGCTCAGATATTGGAGATCGGTCGTTATCATGGTGGCTCGGCGTTCCTGTTTGCCGTCGCCAGCGATCACAATTCCATGGTGACCTCGATTGACATCGCGCCACAGAACGATGAACTCCTTCAAATTGCCCTCAAGAAAAGCGGACTGGCGTATAAAGTTCAACTGCTTGTCGGCGACTCTAATCGTGGCGAAGCCAGGGTGGATTTTTATAATCTGATTTTTGTGGACGGCGATCATTCCTACGAGGGAGTACTAAAGGATTATGAGCACTGGAGAAAAGCCGTTAAACCCGGCGGCTGCCTGGCGTTTCACAATGCTGCTGCCGGACGTCCGCACACCCTTACTTTGCCAGGCCCTTTTCGATTGGCTCAGGAAATTGCGGCTCGCGATGGGGAGTATTACAGACGCGAGTCGGATGTTGCATCGCTCGCGTTATTCATTCGAACCCAAAGGCCCTTTTCTTAACGCCAAGAAAAGTGCCCCTTATGAGTCATTGATTTCAGGCGTAAGGATATTGAAAAGTTGCTTTTGTCAGTGCTAACCGTATGGCGGCTTTCTGTTTGGCTCGAAATGCAAACACGATTGGCTCACCACTCTTTGAAATCGCCCGCGTGCTCGTGCATCTCGATCACGTTGCCCTTCTCGAAGTTGCTTGTTCCATCGATGGCGTACCCTCAACCCTGGATTCTCGCGGGCGAACGATCTGGATTGCTGACGCGCATCGCGGCGACGGAAAGCCCCGGGCATACATGGGCCAGATGACGAACGGCCAAGCGAGATCGCGGCCGTGCGTCGCCGACAGACCGTCATTTGCCCCGATGTGCTGAGGTTCTTACGTGGCAGTGGGATTCGGAACTGACGCGAAGGTTTCAAAGCGAGTGGGAGTTAAGCATTCGTGTGATGTGAGTTTTGAAAGACCTTGTACCGCGGCTGACGGTTAGCCGTCGCTTTGATAGGATTCCCCGCATGAAATTCCTGCATGCACTCATTACCGTGTGTCTGGCAACAGCTTGCGCCGAAGAAAAGCACGCACGAAGCCCCGAGAATCCGCTCGACCATCTCCCTCAAAATATCGAAGTCCTCACGCATTTCGGAGAGCGGGCCGACATCTCACCCGACAACCAGCGTGTCGCGTTCATGGCCAAGAGTTTCGGCGATGCTATGTTGATCGACCTGAAGTCACGCGTTATTACCTGCCTTACGTGCAATGTACCTGCCGCGGCTTTCCTGCGCGTGATGCACCTGGTTACGGGAGACTACATCCTCATTGGACCCAACCACTTCGAGGACATTCAGACCAGCCGCACGCGCGATGACGAACTCTGGTTCCTTAGCAAACAGCGCGGCGCCAAACCAGTCAAACTCGGACAGAAGATAAGCGAGAGCGCGGCCATTTCAAAGAAATCGCTGAAGATCGCGTTTTCGCAGCTGTCCGCGCAAGCTCCGGACCTTGCGCCCGGAACTTCGCGCCTGGTAGTCGCCGACCTCGACCTCTCCGGTGGCACGCCGGACATCATCAACAAGAAAACGGTATACGAGAGCAAAGACCGTAGCTGCGTGGTCGAAGCCCAGGATTTCTACGACAACGATCGCAAGTTGATCTTCACTTGCTACCAGGAGCAAGGAGCATCGGTGATGGGAATGGATCTCACGACCGGCGAGCTGATCAACTTTTCGAAGGCGCCCGGCACCTACAACGAAGCAGAAGGCATCTTTCCCGACGGCCTTTACACCACGGTTGAAGCTGACCGCCAATGCGAACAACTCGGCGGGGAGCGCGGTTACGGCAACATTGATATCTGGATGCTGCGCCTCGATGGCACGGGAAAGGATTTCACCCGTCTCACCCACTTCAACGACTACGAAGGCGGCAAGGCCTCGAATCCGGTAATCTCGACAGACGGCAGGTTCATGGCATTTCAGGTGGGAAGAACAGGCGATCCTGCCGGCGTAGGCTACGGGATCCTGCTCTATTGGTTTAAGAAATAGTCGAAGAGGGTGTGCTATTTGTCGCGCCTTGGGGGCGATTTTCCGTGACTTCCGTTGCCTCTCATGCACGCCAGAAACGTTTTCGGACAAAATCGGACACTCAAGCTGCGTAATTCTGCGCGATTAGCAGCAAAAACGGCTATGCAATCAGCGGGCAGGTGGCGCATTTGAAGGTTTTGTGCCCGCACGTTTCAGCAAGTTGAAAAGATCGCTGTCGGTGGAAAGGACCAGCGTGGCATCCTTCGTCAGCACCTTGCGATAAGTCTCCATGCTCTTAAGGAAATTGTAGAAGTCGGCCGCGTGCGGGTTTTGGGTGTAAGCTTGCGCGTAAATCTCGGTCGCTTTGGCGTCGGCTTCACCGCGGATTTGTTGCACCTGCCGATAGGCGGTTGACTGAATCTCATTTAGATCACGCTCCTTTTGGCCGGCGATGCGCGCCGCTTCGCCTTCACCTTCTGAGCGAAACCGCTGCGCGATCTGGCTGCGCTCGCTGATCATTCGTTGGTAGATTCGACCAAGAACATCGGGATTGTAATTCACGCGCTTGAGCCGGACATCGAGCAGATCAATGCCGAACTCCGCCAATTTCTTCGCGCCCTTCGTTTTGATTTCCTCTTCGATTTTAACTCGTCCGTACTGAATCGGCGGGAGCACGCCAATCGTTCCCAAACCGATTGGCGCATTTTTCAAGTTTTCGTCCCGGAGAGGTTTGCGCTCCTTGTCCGTGCGCACAATCTCGATCAAATCATGTTTGGCCACAGCGTTGCGCGTCTCGCTTCCAAGAATGTCTTCCAAACGCGATTGGGCGCTTCGCTCATCATGCAGCCGCACGAAAAAGGTTTTAGGATCGGAGATGCGCCAGCGGGCAAAAGTGTCGACATGAATGTAAGTCTTGTCCCGCGTCGGGATGGCAACGGGCGAACCATCCCATTCGAGAAAACGCTTATCGATTCGGTTGACGTCTTGAATGATGGGAAGCTTCAAATGCAGTCCCGGTTCCTCGATTGGTTCTCCAACCGGTTTGCCGAATTGCGTAATGATCACCTGTTCGGTTTGGTAAACGGCATAGAAGCATCCGAGCAACGTGCCCAAAACCGCGAACACCAGCGCGATCAACAAGAACCAAAGGCACCCCCACTTGTTCATCTTTTCTCCAGGGGTTTCGGGTTGAGCGGGAGGATCGGGAGCAAGTTTCGCATCGAATCGTCGATAATGATCTTCTCCCCGGTCGCTGGGAGCACGTCACCCATGGTTTCGAGATAAAGTCGGGTGCGCGTGATTTCAGGCGCCTTAACATATTCTGCGAGTATGGCGTTAAAGGATGCGACGTCGCCCTGCGCTTCGTTCACGCGTTTGAAGCGATAACCTTCGGCCGCGCGAATCATCTGGTCGGCCTGCCCGCGTGCTCGCGGCACTGCTTCGTTGTAATCGCCGTTAGCGATGTTGATCGCATTTTCGCGGTCCTGTTGCGCTTTGTTCACCTCGTTAAAGGACGCCTGCACTTCCGCTGGCGGGTTGACGTTCTTCAGTTGCACTTGATCGACGCGGATGCCGAGCATGTAGCGCTTGGCCAATTCCTGCATCCGTGCAAGCGCCGAGATCTCAATGTCTTGCCGGCCGATTGTGATGACTTCATCCACGGTGCGGTCGCCGATCACTTCGCGCATGGCCGCCTCCGATAAATCGCGCAAGGTCTGGTCAGGATTACGAACGTCGAAGAGATATTGCTTCGGATCCTCGATGCGGTATTGCACTACCCATTCGACAAGCGCGGCGTTTAGGTCGCCCGTCACCATCGACCTTTCTTCTCGCGCATCTTTCCCTGGCTGGTAGGGATTCGTATATCCCGGCGTGACGAAGCCGAACTCGAGCTTCAGTTGCCGCCTGGTCGGCAGAACGGTTACATGATCGATGCTGAACGGAAGTTTGAAGTGCAAACCGGGCTCGACCGTCTTCAAAAACTTGCCAAAACGAAGGACGACCCCTTCCGACTCCGCCTGCACGGTGTAGCAAGATGTCCACGCGAGAGCGAGCAGCAGAAGGACCGCGGCGATGCTAGCGATCAACCGCAGCGGAATGTGTGGTATCTTTAAATCCTGAAGCTCGGGAGGTTCATCCATCATCGTGTCTGATTAGGAATGCGCCCTGGGGCGCGCAGACAGATCGCTTCATTTTGGAAAAGCGCAAAGTAAAACCGGTCTGGGCTCGCCAAGTCACGTATGAGGTAGCGATTTTGGCGTCTCCATGTTTACCTGACCTGTCAAAGAGGCGGAGAACAATAAGTAGTTTCCGGACCGAATTTTCTTGGCAGCCTTCAACCTGATCGCATAATTTCGCACAGCCAAGGCGTCGCCTCGGAGGAAGCGAGGCCATGGTAGCGGAGGTTAAATTAAGGGCGGCTATTCTTTCTTATTTTCCTTCTAAGATGGCCGCCCGAACCTTTTAGAACTCGTGGAACTCGCCCGCTTGCTCGTGCGTCTCGATCACGTTGCCAGCTTCGTCGTAAATGCGAATTAGGGTAGATGAGACGTTATTTTTCCCAAAATCTTCTCCCTGAAACGAGAATAGGAAAAGTTTAGGGCAAACCACGCGTTTGCTACCCTAAGTGCCCTGACGCGCCCCATGAGGCAACCGAAGAAAGCGCGCCGCACGAAACAGTTACGGAAAGTCAGTTCGATGAAAGGAACCCCCCATGAGACGAATAACTATCGTCTTTGTTTGCGCGATGATTGCGCCTTTGGTGTTCGCACAACCTGTAGCAAACACTTCGGTTGTTAAACACACGGGTCAGACGCTGCGAGCGCCGACGCAGATCACCACCGGCGCAGTTAAAGTTGGGACGGTGACCGCGTTCAATCCTGGCCTGAGACCTGTTGAGCCTCCCTCGCCGATTGTTGTGCTGTCCTCGCCCGACACCAAGCCGGTGTCGTACATGCTTGGCAAGAGGGTTCGCTTCGTCGGTAAGGACGGCAGAGCAGTCGATCGGCATATGGTCCGGGCCGGCACGCGGGTGCAGCTTGGTTTTGACCGCAGAGGCAGGGTCAGTCGCGTTGTCGTGGTTGAGAGATAATAAGCGGAGCTAAATTCGCAAAGGTTTAAGGCCGGCGTGGTCGTCTCCTTCAGAAAGCGGCTCCTCTTGAATCGGCGGAGGTCGACGGGAATGATCTCTGTGCTCGATTAGCTCGCCGCGAGAGATTTCATTCCGATAAATACCTCACGCTTGGAAATTGCATCGGCGATCTGTGCGCGACAACCAGCCGCGCTGAGATTGTCAGCGATGATTTCCCAATACTTCACGCGATCGGAGTCTAACCGCTGCCGACCCTAGGGCGTAAGGAAAATTTTGCCTGTGTAAGGGTCTTCTACTTCGGTTCCGGGCGGAAACCCGACGACGTTGACGTAACCGCGATCTGGCGCGAACGGACTGGTAACTAACCATGGTTTGCCGGGCACGGGACTCCCATGCGGCAGGTCAGCTTTTTGCTGATTCGTGTCCGAGGCCGCCCTCGCCATACGGACGTTGTCCCCGCCAGGAGGCGCAGGGACCGGGGTGGCCGAAGCTTCACTATTCGGAGCGTCGCTCGGCGGAGTCTCATTATGCTTATGACTGCTCCGACTGCTCCGGTGAGGT
>Ga0209801_1002313_pt1 | contig 11198 bp, 6 predicted proteins | sample GraSoiAngelo_127_FD_185884 | JGI IMG/M metagenome (GOLD analysis project Ga0209801, IMG submission 185884) | Grasslands soil microbial communities from the Angelo Coastal Reserve, California, USA - 14_0927_09_40cm (SPAdes) (version 2) | ecosystem: Environmental > Terrestrial > Soil > Grasslands ... | reverse complement strand
CGCGAGATCCCGCTCATCGGTGCCGTGGATCTCCACGACTTGGGCGAGCAGCGCGTAATAGCGGTCGCTGATTTGCGGCAGGTGATCCCGCCGGCGCCGCAACGCCCGGGTGAGGGCGGCTCCGTTCTTCTGGAGGTACTCGGGGGGCAACCGCCGCACGGCGCCGTCGATCACCGAATCGGTGAGCCGCGCCTGGAGGGTTCGCGCGACCGAGTCCCACACCGGCTTCTCGAGATCCTGGAGGAGCCTTCGGTCGGGGACCTCACCGGCGAGGGTGAGACGCCAGATGCTGGGGTAGTCGTCGCCGAAGCCGACCACCTGGGGCCAGTAGAATCCCGTGAGCCACACCAAGAACCCGTCCAAACGCGCGAACGCCTGGTCACGGTCCCGCGGGATCGGGCGCCAGATATGGACCTGGCCTGAATCGAAGCGCGCCCAGCGCCACTGATCGTGGTGCCGGTCCCAGTCACCAATGAAGACATCCATCAACCGGGCAGCGAGGTAAGCACGGGAGTCGACCCGATGGCGTGGGCTGTGCTCGAGATGCTCGAATAGCTTCTTCGTGCTGGCGAGCTCGACGGCACCCGCGAACGCCACCTCGTTGTCCGGGGGCTCCGTCGGGCGCTCCTCGATCATGCCAAGCAGGAAGCCGGGACGCACGCAGTCGTAGCCCCGCAGGCGCGGGTCGTCCGCCGGCAGCAGCATGATGCGCGGCTCCGCGTGCAGCACGCCAGTGGCGTCGAGCAGCGGTGCGACCACCAGCGGCCCACCGGGATGCGCCGAGCTGATCTGGTCCTGGACCAGGTCCCGGGCAAAGGTCGCCCGCAGCTCGGGCGGCAGCGCCAGTGTGGGATCCTTCTCAATCGAGCGGAACACGTACTGTCGTCCATCCTTGCCCAGGAGGCGCAGCACCTTCGTCTGGCGCCGGCCGCCGCAACCGGTAGGCGTCAGCCCGCCCGCGAAGCGGGACAGGTCCAACACCTCGACCTCGACGGGTGTCCCCCACAGGTCGCGGTAGTGGGCACCCAGGAACAGGCGATGCAGCCACCCCGCGCGGTAGTGCGCTCCCGCCACCACGGTCTGCCGGGTCGGCGGCGCCGCCGGGGCCGCTGTCTGCCCGGCGAGGCCCACCGGCGTGAGCGCCGCCGCGAGCCCGAGACCGAGCCAGCGCCGTAGCACCCCTAGTTGAGCCATAACCCGAACTCCTCCGAAGCGTTTCCTGCGCGATCGACGATGATCACCCCCAGCCGGGCGCGGCCGTCGCGCAGGACCTCCACGCGCATGAATCCGCTGGCGCTACGCGCGAACCGAGTGCTGTCGAGCGCCGTGACGCGGTCGATGTGACCGAACGTACCGGTGCCGCTCACGAGCACATAGCGCGTACTGGTGCCCGCGATCACTTGCAGCGTGTGCTCGTGCCCCGCCGCGTAGATGAGGGGCGGGCTGCCGGCGAACGCGCTGTCGAGCGCGGCCCGCATCCGCCCGTAGGCGCGGCTGGGAATGTCCTGCCTCGATATCCCTTCCGCGCGCGCGATCGGATACACCGAGCCGATGAGGGGCAGGGGAATCCACAGCCATGGCTTGATGTTCCGCAACGGGAAGATGTGATCTTGCCACCCGAAGTGTCCGCCGTGCACCCCACCACTCGCGGGCGGATGGTGCGCCACCACGACCACGACACGCTGGCCGGCGGTGCGCAATGCCGCGCGGACTGAATCGATCACTGCGCTCTCCGAGCTGGCCGGACACGACGATGTGGGGCCTGCCGGCTTGGGTCCTTCCTGCAGCCACCACTGAGTGTCCAGCGCCACGAGCCGCACGACCTGTCCGACGTCCACGACGGCCGGTCCCGGGCAGCCGCCCGCCGGCAGGAGTGCGAGACCGCCGCCCGCAGCCGCGATGAAGCGCTCCTGGCGACGGATCGCGTCCCAGCCGCCCGGCTGCATGCTGTCCCAGTCGTGGTTGCCGGGGACGAAGAAGCCACGGGCGCCGCTCGCCTGGAGGACCCGCAGCTGCTGTGTGAGCACGCGCTCGGCTTTGGCCCGGCCCGGCGCGGCCGAGTCGGGCATGCCGTCGGGGTAGACATTGTCGCCCAGGAACACGATGACGGCGTGCGGCGCGGAGGCGGCCGCGGCCCGGAGCGCCATGAACACCGGCTCCGAATCGGGCGGCGCGGCCGGCCCGCCCGCGTCGCCAATGAGAAAGAGCGTGGCGTCGATCTGCACTGGAGGTGCCAGCGGCGCCGTTGCCGGACCGGCGCTGACCGTTGTCGCGTGGCCACATCCCTCGAGCCCGATGCACAGGAATGCCAAGGCGGTGAGCCGCCACGCCGGAGGCTTCACTCTTCCTTACGCTTCTTCAAACCGCGGAGCGAGCGATACTCGACAGCGTCGACGGGTGGCGTGCCGCGCCCCTTGAGGGCGTCGAGCAGGGTGGCGGGCAGGAACTCGTCCCGGAGCCGAATCAGGTACTCGAGCGTCGAGCGGCCCGCCTCCGCCGGCACGATTTCCGCGAGCCGCCACCGACGCGCCTGGCGCTGCAGCAGCTCCTCGATGACGCGTTGCGCGGCTTCCGGCTGCGTCGTGTGAACGAGCAGCACGCCGTTGAACCGATCCTCCTTCTTATCGCCCGATCGCGCCATCACGTAGGCCTGCAAGCGGGCCGCGCGGTCCGCGACCTCCTCGAGCTCGTGGGGCGCAAGGGCCGCGAGCAGATCCGGATCTCCCACGGCCAGCGCGGCCGAGGACCGCCGACGCGGGCCGAGCAGCCCCTCGGCAGGTGGCAGCGCGGGCGTGCGGCCCTGCTGGTCCGCGTAGATGTTCCCCACGTTCAGCTCCCACAACGCGAGCACGACGACGTTGAACATGAGCGACATCACCGCGGCGACCGTGGGCGAGAAGACGCCCGCGGCGACGCCGACCGCGAGGGCGAGGAAGATGTACACCGCGTCCTTCGTATCCTTGAGGGTATTGCGAAACCGGACCGCCGCCACGATGGCCGCGAGCGTGAACGCGAGGGCCAGGCTGTTCTGGACCAGAATCACCGTGGCGGCGACCGTCATGGGCAGGATGATGACGGTCTGCACGACCGACTGGTCGTACCCCGAGCGCTGCTTGGTCAGCATGTACACCCAGGAGACCGGAAGCACGAGCAGCAGCGCCGTGAGCATCGAGAGGAAGGTGACCAGTGCCCACTGGCCCTGAGACAGGCTTCCAGCGGCCGCCGTCGCCTCCTCGACCAGGCGGTTGCGACTGGCCACGGTCTCGAGGAGGGAGACCTCCCGGAACCGGTCCAACAGCTGAGGGATGCTGGGCACGAACCTGACCAGCAGCCAGACGGCGACGCCGAGCAGCGCATAGTACGCTGCCAGCCGCACGTAGGGGGAGCTCCGCACCGAACCGACTCTGTCCACGAGGAAATTGTAGCGCGCGGGACGGAATCGGCCAGGGGCCCGTCGCGCCGCTCGCCCGGTAGACGAGGGTCCGCTAAGTTGCGCGCATGATTGACGTGCTCGACACCTTGCGCGCGAGCCTGGCGCCCCACTACGACGTCGAACGCGAGATCGGCGCGGGGGGCATGGCCCGGGTCTTCCTGGCGGTGGAGCAGCACCCGCATCGCCGGGTGGCGATCAAAGTGCTCGACCCGGAGGTGTCCACCCGCCTGTTGCGCGAGCGGTTCATTCGCGAAGTGGACCTCTCCTCGAACCTCAGCCATCCCCACATTGTCCCGATCTTTTCGGCTGGTGAGGTCGACGGGCTGTTCTACTACGTCATGCCGTACGTCGAAGGCGAGTCGCTGCGGCATCGGCTGCTGCGGGATCGAAAGCTGCCCCTCGAGACGGCACTCCATATCGCGCGTGACGTCGCCGACGCGCTCGCTTTCGCCCATGGCCAGGGAATCATCCACCGCGACATCAAGCCCGAGAACATCCTCCTCTCGGGCGAACACGCGATCGTCGCCGACTTCGGCATCGCGCGCGCGATCAGCGCCGCCGGCAGTCTGACGCTCACCCAGGCGGGCCAACCGATCGGCTCGCCCGGCTACATGAGTCCGGAGCAGGCGATGGCCCTCGGGGACCTCGATGCGCGCACCGACATCTACAGCCTCGGCTGCGTGCTGTTCGAGATGCTGGCGGGGGAGTCGCCCGCGGCGAGCATGACGGAACGCCGGGTACACAACTGGACCGTGCTGGAAGCGAGCGCGGCCATGAAGCGAGCCGACGCCGGCGTCGCGCGGGCCGTGAAGCACGCCATCTCCCGGGCCCTCGCACCGCTTCCCGATGACCGGTTTCCCACGGTGACCGAGTTCGCGACGGCGCTGGGGGGATTCCCCCATCGGACGAGCGTGCCGACACGTGGGGTCTTCGCCAGCCGACGGGGACGGAGAGTCGCCGTGGCGCTGGGAGTCGTGCTCGCAGTGGTGGGCGTCGGCGCGGCCGTCCGGCTGCTACGTAGTAGCGGGTGGCACCTCAATGATCGGCGCGTGGTCGTGGCGGTGATCGAAAACCACACCGGGGACCCCACCCTCGACAACTTGGGGCACATGGCGGCCGATTGGGTCACGCAGGGCCTCGCCCAGACAGGTCTCGTGGAGGTGGTGCCGTCCGTGTCGGTGATGAGCTCCTCCCGCACTCCCGGTGGGCACGGACCAGGCCATCTCGATGTCGTCGGGATTCAGACCCTGGGGCGCGAGACGGGCGCGGGTACGGTGGTCTCGGGCGCGTACTACCGGCAGGCGGACAGCATCCGGTTCCAGGTCCAGATCTCCGCCGCGAAGGACGGCACCGTGTTGCGTGCGCTCGACCCGGTGGCGGGGCCGATCTCCCAGCCGCTCGCGGCGGTGGAAGCCTTGCGGCAGCGGGTGATGGCGGCGCTCGCGACGCTGTTCGACTCACGCTTGAGCTTGTGGGCCAAGGCCACCGGCCAGCCGCCCACCTTCGCGGCATACCAGGAGTTCATCCAGGGACTGGATCGCATGGTGCAGTTCGACTCGCGTGGCGCCATCCAGCACTTCCGGCGCGCCGCGCAGGAGGACACGACCTTCCGGCTCCCGTTGATCTTCGCGGCGCACGAGCATATGGACCTGGGGGAGTACGCGACGGCGGACTCGATCGCACACGCGGTGGAGCGCGCTCCGGGTCGCCTCGCTCCCCTCGACCAGCATTACCTCACGTGGGTGCTCGTTCAGAGCCAGGGCGACCGGCAGCGCGCCCTCGAGACCGCGCGCGAGATGGCCACCATCGCGCCGAATTCGGAGACGCTGTGGCTGGTCGCGCAGTGCGCGCTGGCGCTCAATCGCCCCCGCGAAATGGTCGCCGCCCTCACCACACTCGGGCCCGATCGCGGCCTGTTCCGCGGCTGGTCGGTCTATTGGTTCTATCTGACGTTCGGCCGCCATCTGATGGGCGATCACCGCCGCGAGTTGAAGGAGGCGCTCGAAGGTCGGCGACGCCACCCGGCCGACTTCGCCGTGCTCGCGGCCGAGGTGCGCGCGCTCGCCGCCCTGGGGCGGGCCGCCGACATCAGCGAGCGACTGGTCGAGGCGCCCAGCCTCCCGCCGCAGCCGGGCTGGTCTCCCGCCGACATCGCCATCATCGCGGCGCTCGAGCTGGCGGCGCACGATCACCAGGCGGACGCGCCCGCCGCGGGCATGTGGGCCGTGCGGTGGCTGGAGGGCCGGCCGGCCGCGGAGGCGCGCTCCGTGGCCAACCGGTTCCGTCTCGCCCTCGCCTATTACGTCGGGGGACGGGTCGACGATGCGCGGCGCCTGCTCGAGGGTCTCGCGGCGGAGCGGGCCGCGGGCGTGCCGGACTACGCCACGATGCGGTGGATCGCGGTCATCACGGGGGACTCGCCCGATCGAGTGACCGTCGAGGGGTTTCTCGGCGTGCTGGCGGCGCGCCAGGAGAGGCGGGCCGACGCGCTGGCCTTGGAGCGGACGCTTCAGGCGATGAGTCCCCGGTATCTGTACGGCAGGCACACGATGTGGCGGGCACGGATCCACGCGGTTTTGGGCGAGCGTGACACCGCCCTCGCGCTGGTACAGGAGGCGTTCGCGCAGGGGTATCCACGCGGCGGCGTGATGCACCTCTTCCCGTCGCTACGGTCGCTGCGCGACTACCCGCCGTACCGGGAGCTGCTCACACCCAAGGAGTAGGGTGCCGACACTCGGTCGCGGCAAGCTGTCGCTGCTCGAGCGTGCGGTGCAAACCATAATGATGGCACGCCTGTCGGTCGCCGCCGCGACCGCGTTCGTGATCGCCGGGTGTGGTACGACCCCTCCACCACGAGCGCCAGCGCCTGCACCACTGAGCGACGCAGTCGAGCCCCAGGCGGTGCTGCGCGCCATGACCACGGTCGCCGACTGGCAGCTGGCGAACCCATCGGCCCACAAGCCGTACGAGTGGCAGGGGGCGCCATTCTGGGCAGGTCTCTACGAGCTCGCTGTGAGGTCGAGCAGTCGCGAGAAGTACCTCGATGCGATCCGGCGGAATGGCGAAAGCGTCCAGTGGCAGCCGGGGCCGCAGCCCTTTCTCGCGGACGACCACGCCGTCACCCAGAGCTACTTTCTTCTCTATAAAGTCGAGCATGATGGCCGCATGATCGAGCCGGCCTTGGCGCGCTTCGGGGAGATGTTGCAGGCGCCGTTCGCCGAGTCGCTCGAGTTCAGCGACGACAAGACATCGCGCGAATGGGTCTGGTGCGACGCTCTGTTCATGTCTCCGCCCGCCCTCGCGCTTGCCGCGAGCGCCACGGGCGACCGTCGTTATGTCGATCTCATGGACCGGCTCTGGTGGAAGACAACGGACTACCTGTACGACAAACAAGAGCGACTGTTTTACCGCGATAGCCGATTCTTCGATCGGCGCGAACGCAACGGTAAAAAGGTGTTCTGGAGTCGCGGGAACGGCTGGGTGCTGGCAGGTCTCGCGCGCGTGCTGCAGTACTTGCCTCCGGACTATGCCGGGCGAGGGCGCTTCGTTGCCTTATTCCAGGAGATGGCGCGACGAATCGCTGATCTGCAGGGACCGGATGGCTATTGGCGTGCGAGCTTACTTGATCCAGACGGCTGGCCGAACCCGGAGACCAGCGGGACGGGTTTCTTCACGTACGCGCTTGCGTGGGGCATGAATGAGGGTTTGCTTGGGCGCGAATACGAGCGCGCGGTACGCCGCGGATGGTCGGCACTGGTTCGGGCCGTACAGCCAAGCGGCAAGCTCGGCTACGTTCAGCGCGTGGGAGATGCACCCGGCGACACGGGACCAGAGCAGACGGAGATGTACGGCACTGGGGCGTTCCTGCTTGCAGGCAGTGAGATCCTGCGACTGACTTCCCGGTAGCAACCCCCCATGACCCAGCTCGCATTCGCCGGCGTCGGCGTGGACTTCGGCGCTACGAACCTGTTCTCCGACGTCTCCTTCACGGTCGCGCCCGGGGAACGCTGGGGCATCGTAGGCCGGAACGGGACCGGGAAGACGACCCTGTTCCGGCTGCTGACGGGCGATCTCGAGCCCACTCGCGGGAGCATCGCGCGCCCGCCCGGTCTCCGCGTGTCGCTGCTCGAGCAGCACCGTGACTACGGCACCGCGACGACGGTTTGGGAGGCGGCCGCCGGCGACCTCGCGGAGCTGCTGGCGCTGGAACAGTCCTTGGTGGAGCAAGCCGCCAACCTCGCCGGCGACTCGTCGCCCCGCGCGTTGGCCCGGTACGGCGAGGACTTGGAGCGCTTCGAGCGCGAGGGTGGCTACGCCGTCACGGCGCGCATCGACGCGGTGTTGCACGGCCTCGAGTTCGATCCCGCCCAGGCCCGCGTCACACCGCTGTCCGCGCTGAGCGGCGGCGAGCTCGGCCGGCTCGGCTTGGCCCGCCAGCTCATGTCGACCGCCGACGTCTTACTGCTCGACGAGCCGACGAATCACCTGGATCTCGAGACGACGCGGTGGCTCGAGCAATACCTCGCCTCCAGTGAGCGCACCGTGCTGCTCGTGAGCCATGACCGCGCGTTTCTGTCCGCCGCCGTGGATCACGTGCTGCACTTCGAAGGCGGCACCGCCACGCCGTACTCGGCCGGCTACAGCGACTTTGTCGCCCAGCGCGCCGAGCGCCGGCTGGCGCAGCAGCGTGCGTTCGAGCAGCAGCAACGCACCATCGCGCACGAGCAGGACTACATCGCGCGCAACATCGCCGGACAGAACAGCAAACAGGCCAAGGGTAGGCGCAGGCGTCTCGAGCGGCTGCCCCGGCTCAGCCCGGTCATCGGACCCGACGGCACGATGGCGCTGCGGTTCGAGGTGACCGAACGGGGCGGCGATCAGGTGGTGACTGCCAAGAACGTGAGCGTGGCGGTCGGCACGCGCACCCTGGTGGAGCGATTCAGCGGCACCCTGGAGCGCACCGGCGTGGTGGGGATCATCGGACGCAACGGGGCGGGAAAATCCACGCTGCTGCGAGCGCTCCTGGGCGAGCATCCGCTCCACGGCGGCGAGCTCCGGCTCGGCGCGTCGATCACCACCGGGTACTACCGGCAGGATCTTTCACAGGTCCCGCTCGATGGCACGCTCTACGAGGTGATCGCCGTGCTGCGCCCGAAATGGGAGCGCGGTCAGATCCAGAGGCACCTGGGCCGCTTCGGGTTTTCGGGCCAGGAGGTGCTGCGCCGCGCCGACTCGCTGTCCGGCGGCGAGCGCGCGCGCGTCGCGCTGGCGATGCTGATGCTGTCGGGCGCCAATCTGCTCATCCTGGACGAGCCGACGAACCATCTCGACGTCGAATCCATCGAGGCGCTCGAGGACGCGATCGATGGATACGACGGCACGGTGATCCTCGTCAGCCACGACCGGGCGTTGTTGCGCGCGCTGACGACGCGGATTTGGATCCTGCACGGGCGGCACATGACCGAGTTCGCCGGCGGATACGCGGAGTGGGAGGAAGTGAGCACGGAGCGGGCCCACGCCGCCGCGGTCAGCGCCGCCGAGGAGCAAGCCCTGCGGCAGGTGCACGAACGCCACCGGGTGGCCCCATCCCCGAAAAGCGATCCGCGGAAAGACCTGCGCCGCGCGCAGCGCGAGCTCGAGGAGGCGGAGGCCGCGGTCGCGGCGCTGGAATCCGAGGTCGCGCGCGTGGTGGCAGCGCTCGAGGACCCGGCGCTTTACACGCGTCCCGATGGCGCCGCGACGGCCCGCACGCTCGGTGCGCAGCTCGAGACCCTCAAGCACGACCTCGACGCGGGGCTCGAGCGATGGACGCGGGCCACGGAGCAGGTCGAGATGCGAGCGCCGCGATAGGCTCATTGAAAGCGGTGGCGAAAGAGTAATCGGTCCATATCTTGCCTTCATGGCTGATCCGTTTCATCGCCTGAAGGAAGCGATGGCCGACCGCTACACGCTCGAGCGCGAGCTGGGCGCCGGCGGCATGGCCACCGTGTACCTCGCCCACGACCCGCGCCACAATCGCAAAGTCGCCATCAAGCCTCGCGCAGCAGATCCGGGGGGAGCGCGCTGGCGCGAGGCCCGGACGAAGAGGGGCCACTGAAGGGACTCTTCAACGCGAGGATGAACCCGCGCGGGGTCATCCAGCCTCCCGACCTGTTCCCCGGTTGGCCCTCCCCAGTCTTTCCATCCTCGAGCGCAGTGGTTTCAACCTACGACATTTCGCGATTTCACGATATACTTGACGTTCTTCATCATGATGATCATTTCGTCAGCATCGCCCGTGCGACCTGATCCAGGGGGCGGGACTGGCCGAGATCGCGAGGCCGCTTCTTATTCTGGTCATGTCCGCGAGCGACCTCGAGCGCCTGACCATCAATACCATCCGCACGCTCGCGATGGACGCGGTGCAGGCGGCGAAGTCGGGCCACCCCGGGACCCCGATGGCCATGGCTCCGGTCGTCTACTGTCTGTGGCAGGAGTTCCTGCGCTTCGATCCCGACGATCCTATCTGGCCGAACCGCGATCGGTTCGTGCTCTCGATGGGCCACGCCTCGATGCTGCTCTATTCGATGCTCGCGCTCGCGGGAGTCAAGGCGGTGAACGCCAAGTACGAGCGGCTGGGCCAGCTCGCCCTGACGCTCGACGACATCAAGCGCTTCCGTCAGCTCGACAGTAGGGCGCCCGGCCACCCCGAGTACCGCTGGACCTCCGGTGTAGAGGCGACGACCGGCCCGCTCGGACAGGGGGTGGCGACCAGTGTCGGCATGGCGATCGCCGGCCGTTGGATGGCCCGGCAGTTCAACCGTCCGGGTTTCGACCTGTTCGGGTACGACGTGTACGCGTTGTGCGGCGACGGCTGCATGATGGAGGGCATCTCGGGGGAGGCGGCGTCGCTCGCCGGCCATCTGCAGCTCGCCAACCTCTGTTGGATCTACGACAACAACAAGATCACCATCGAGGGTCACACCGACTGGGCGTTTTCAGAAGACGTCGCGACGCGCTTCATCGCATACCGCTGGAATGTGACCAGGGTCGGTGATGCCAACGATCTCGACATGCTGCGGCGCGCGTTCCGCACCTTCCACGCGACCACCGATCGGCCCACGCTGATCATCGTGGACAGCCACATCGCCTATGGTGCGCCCAACAAGCAGGACACGAGCGCCGCCCACGGCGAACCGCTCGGCGAGGAAGAAATCCGGCTCACCAAGCGCACCTACGATTGGCCCGAGGATGCCAGGTTTCTGGTGCCCGACGGCGTCCGGGAGCATGTCGCGAGCGGTGTCGGAAAGCGCGGACGGGCGCTACGCGATGCATGGTTCGCTGCGGTGGAGGAGTACCGCCGGGCGTATCCGGAGCTCGCCGACCAGGTGTATCGCATGCAACACCGTCAGCTTCCCGAGGGCTGGGATCGCGACCTCCCGAGCTTCCCCGCGGATCCCAAGGGGCTCGCGGGCCGGGACGCGTCCGCTCAGGTGCTGAACGTCCTGGCCAGGAACGTTCCCTGGCTGATCGGCGGGTCGGCGGACCTGGCCCCCTCGACCAAGACACGGCTGACGCTCCCCGACGCAGGGGATCTCACCGCCGAGACCCCCGGAGGACGGAACCTGCATTTCGGCATCCGCGAGCACGCGATGGGCGCGGTGCTGAACGGATTATCCCTGTCCAAGGTCCGCGCGTTCGGCTCCGGATTCCTGATTTTCAGCGATTACGGGCGACCGGCGCTGCGGCTCGCGGCCTTGATGGAGATCCCGGTAATCTACGTCTT
>Ga0209801_1002302_pt1 | contig 11238 bp, 16 predicted proteins | sample GraSoiAngelo_127_FD_185884 | JGI IMG/M metagenome (GOLD analysis project Ga0209801, IMG submission 185884) | Grasslands soil microbial communities from the Angelo Coastal Reserve, California, USA - 14_0927_09_40cm (SPAdes) (version 2) | ecosystem: Environmental > Terrestrial > Soil > Grasslands ... | reverse complement strand
AGCACGACGTCACCGGGTGAGAGCACTTGCTCAATCAGCCGGAACTCATCCTGTTCGTATCGGCCCCGCGAGACGGTACGCTCGACCTGTGGCGACATGTGACGCCCCAGCCGGATCTTAACCCCTGACACCGTGACGACGGGTCGCCGACGCACGCGGAACTGGTGGACGAGCCAGTTCAAGACCGAGGTGCTCACGCGTTGAGCAGCGAGTCTGGGGACCTCGCGATCGTGGTGGACCCGAGAGCGAGCCAAGGCGTGCCGCGGTAGGAATCCGCCACCACCCAAGCGCCGGCCGTCAACACCCAAGAGCTGACGAACTCGGTCCAATCGTCGGCGGTGGGGCGTGCCACGATGATCGGGACCCACACCAGCAGCGTGAACAGGCCCAGCTGCAGCGCCGAGAGCGTGGCTGCCAGCCGGGCATACACGCCGCTGAGCACAGCCACGCCCGCCGCGATGAAGGCACAGCCGGTGAAGATCGCCCACGCCAAGTGCCATGGCAGCCAGCCTGGCACCATCGAGACGGTTCTTTCGAGATAAGTGAAATGGGCTACGCCGAAGGGGATCAAACCCAGGCCGTACAGTACCCTCGCGATGCGCAGACCCTTGTCGCCGGTGGCGAAACTGAGGCGCTGACGGTCCCAGTCAGCGGCGAACCACGTGTAGAGAACCCACGCGGCCGCCGCCATCACCGCGGTGTCACCGCTGGCCCACCAAGCAACTGTGGCAGTAGGAGCGCGGAAGATGAGCGTCACCCTAAACAGCAGCAGCCAAACCAAGAGAGAGGCGAGCAGCACGCGGGAAGCCATGACGGCTGTACGCCGCCAGAGTAGGCCGATGCCAGATACCAGAGAGATGAAGGCGCAGAGATAGGCTACTACCTCGCGCGCGGGAACACTCTTGGGCACGCCCGACCAGGTCGGGGTGAAATCGCCTTGGATCAGGCCCAAGATTCCGAGGGTGACCATGGTCGCCGCAAAGACCGCATGGCCCAAGCTTGCGATGCCCATCGCCCTTACTCCGGTGCTATCCCAGTTCATTTCACCTTGATGACGACCTTGCCTTTTGCACGCCCCGTTTCGAGGTAAGCCCAAGCCTGCTTGGTGGCTTCGAACGGGAAGATCCGATCCATGACCTGCCGGATGATGCCAGATTCAATGAGGGATGTGATCTTGCTCAACTGCTCGCCGTTCGCTCGCATGAAAACAAACGAGTAGCTAACGCCGTGGTGCTTGGCCTTCTTCCGGATGCCGAAGCTCAAAAGGCGCATGGCTTGTTGCAGGAACCAGTTCGACCCGTTCTGCTTAGCGAACGCTACATCCGGCGGACCGGAGATGGAAATGAGCTTTCCACCGGGCTTCAGCACCTTGAGGGACTTTTCGAGCGTGTCCTTGCCCAGACTGTTCAGGACGACGTCGTAGCCGCTCAGGACCTTGTCGAAATCTTCTTTCTTGTAGTCGATGACGACATCCGCGCCGAGACTTTTGACCAGATCGACATTCGCTGTGCTCGTCGTAGTCGCCACCGTTGCGCCGATGTGCTTTGCCAGTTGAATGGCGAATGTGCCTACTCCACCGGAACCCGCGTGGATCAAGACTTTTTGGCCCTTCTGCAGGTTGGCGCGTTCAATCAATACTTGCCAAGCTGTCAGACCCACCAGAGGGATGGACGCTGCCTCTTCCATGGTGAGATTCTTGGGCTTCAACGCTACGTCAGCTTGATTCATGGCGATGAATTCCGCGAACGTCCCGATCCGGTCCTGATGTGGCCGCGCATAGACCGCGTCGCCCGGCTTGAACCGTCGCACGTTGGACCCGACACGGACTACGACCCCGGCCACGTCGTTGCCTAGAATCAGCGGCAAGCGATAGGGCAGAATGAGTTTGAACTCGCCGTCCCTAATCTTGGAATCCAGCTGGTTTAAACTGGCGGCGTGGACTTGGACCAGTACATCATCGTCTCGGACTTCCGGTTCCGGCATTTCGCCGAGACGTACTGCGCTCTTGCTTTTGTAACGATCGACGACGAACGCCTTCATGGGGGTTGCTAGCCGCGAGTGCGCGCGTACGCCACAAACGCCGCCAGCTGCGCCGGGGCATCCTTGATCTGGTTCTCACCAACTACCTTCCGCCAGAAGAAACCCAGCGGGCCGGAGACTTCGATACCGAAGCGAACGGTTGTCTCTCCACCGGCCGCCGTGTACTCGTGCCTGGTGCGCATTGTGGCGCCAAGCAGATGTGCGGTATCCACCAGAACGTGCGGCCGCACCTCGTCGAGCGTCAGTTGAACCTTTGGTCCGCCCCGCGGCTTTAGTAGAAATGCGGCGCCCGGCTTCACGTCGCCGTCCAGGCGCGTATACTCCAGCCCAGTGTCCCATTCGCTCCAGTTGTTGATATCGGTAATCGCGCGGTAGAGTGCTGCGGGCGTCACGTCAGTCGTCATTACGTACTCGGCTTTCCACATATAACGACTCCCAGGGGCACGAGTGGGGAGAGAGCATGGACGTCAGCACCAGCGCTGCTGCCTAACGGATCGCGCTTAAGGTGCGGGCGACTCGCCCGGCGGCGCAAGAGTCGTGGACGCACGTCCGCGCCAGCCAGAGCACAAACACTCCAGTTCCATTAAAGCGTAAACGCCCGCCAGCTGCAAGCGCTTGGTAGGCCGCAAGCGGGTGGTCTAACTCTCATGCCAATGAAGCTACGCAGGCAAACAATAGGCCCAGACCAACACCGCATCCAATGGCAACGCGGAAAAGCGTCCCAGCTGGGCTCGTGGCGCTGAACGCCCACAGTGCGACGAGTGCAATCCCGATCGACGTACCGAGACCACCGAGTAGCCCCGCTCGAATTGTAGAGGCGAGAGACGCACTACCAACGTTCACGACTGTAGTGGCCCGGTCACCCGTGCGGTATGACACATGAGCGATCGCTGAACCCAAAACGAAACCGATCACGGCGCCGACGACGAAGGCTACGGCCGCTGCCAACCAACCCCGCTTAATGAGCCAAACAAGCCACGCGCCAGTTACCGCGCCGGTGGTGACTGCGACCGAGACGACGAGCGCCGCAAGGTCTACGACTCGGTCGCCCGGATTCAGGCCTTGTGTTGGCATGGGGTGCGATGGCGGCCTAACGGATCGCGCTTAAGCTGCGGGCGGCGAGCCCGCGAGCTTGGAGCGCATGTTAGGTCGCACGCCGCTTCGGGACCAGCCCCAACACTGAGAGCAAGACCGCCACGGCAACTGCGGCGCACGATTGGATCAGATAGCCGCGCCCCGCCTCTTGGATGATAGCCGGCCGTACGGCAGCGTCCGCGAGCTCACTGAGCTGCCAATAGGCGAGGACCCCGATGACGCCGAGCGCCGGGAGGACGAGCCAGCGCCGGAACCGGGCGGCCAGAAAGCCCACCAATCCGAGGAGCAACGCGGCGCCCCAGACCGTGCGAAGGGCGGGCTCCTTATCCATCACTTCAAGAATGAGCATTATGGGGCGTCGTGTTGTTAGGCCGCACCTTCCCCTCACTCTGGCGGCAGGCGCGTAGACTGCCACGCGATCAACTCCCAACCGCGAGCGCCGCGCCGGTACACAGCAAGATAGCGAATGCGAAACGCGTGGACCTGGCCGCTCGCTTCGACCCGCATCGCCGAGCGGCCCGTTACAACTGCGCTCGAGCCGACGACCCGGACCTCGCGTGCCTCAGGCGCGATCGAGGCGTACCGAAGGGTGCCGCTCCCCAAGAGCTGCAGGAGCTCCGCGCCCGTGTTCTGGGTGCCGTCAGTATGGGTGTACGTAAGATCGGGGGCGAGGAGCGACGCGAGCGCACTCGTATCCGCATGCACCATGGCCGCAAACCGCCGATCCTCGGTAGCAAGGACTTGGCGGATCGACGCGGTATCGATTTGTGCTGCGGCCGGACGTTGCGAGAGCACGCACACGGCAACGAGGGCTGATGAGCGATGGTTCACGTGAGGTGCCTAAGTGATCGCGCTTAAGCTGCGGGGGACCCGCCCGCCGGCGCAAGGATGGTTGACGACAGTCCGCGCCCGCCAGGGTGCAAACGCTCCGTTTCTCTTAAAGCGATCACCGCCCGGCAGCTTCACGCATGTTAGGCAGCGCTCTCACCGCCGTCACCACCGCCCCTCGAGGCGTGTCAGAAGGAGGACGAATGCGGCGAGGCTCAATACGCTCCGCACCCCATGCAGCCAGCCCCACCGCGACAGGAGTTCGGCCGCCATCGCGGACCGAGTGTCCAGGCTGGGATCGAGAAGCTGCTTGTTCGTCGGTAGGAGGACAATGAGAGTGAATGGAACAACGGCGCCGAGGAGCACGGCAGCGATCAGCACAGCGCGATCGCCGCCGCGAGCCCACGCCGCGAGGCCGAGAGCACACCCAACGAGCGCGAGAGATGCTTGCATCACGGTGCCGCGACGGTAGCTCGGCCCGAACTCTTTGACCGCAAGCTCCGTTCCGCAGCTGAGTCGAGCGGGATGCTCAACCAGATTGACGTAGATCGCGGCGCCACTGAAGAGGCCGGCGCAGACGGTGGCAAGGAGAGAGAGCATTGGAAGGTCGTCAGGGGGAGGTGGTGAGCGCTGCCTAACGGATCGCGGTTAGGCGGGGTCGAACGCCGGCGGGCGAGCGCTTGTTAGGCGGCTACCGCTTCGCGGACCCGGCATCGAATTCGGTAACAACGAAGGCCCACGTGATGTCATGGCCGGCGTAGTAGGCCCCGAGCCACAGAACGTACAGCGCGATTTCCTGGCCCGTGTGTAGCTCTCGAGGAAAGTAGCTTGCCACGGTGTCTTGAACGGGTAACCACAACAGTGTCTGACCTTCCTGAAACAGATACTCGCGGCGGAAGCGTCGAGCCATGGAAGAGTCCCGACGGAAAGAGACTCCCCAGCGACGGACAATTTCGGCGCGGATCGAGTCCACAGGCCGCCAGTCGCCCCGGTAAACGACCCGGGTGAGCGTCGGGAATTGGTTACCGGTGACGACCCAAGTTGGAAGCTTCCCCACGCTGTTGGCTCGGATCGTGGAATCGTTTTGCTGAATGACGCCACTGATCGTACCGGGCTTGTATCGGTCCCATGTGCTCTGCGCCTGACCCGTGTGGATCGGCGCGCCTACCAGTATGGGGCCGAGGAAGAGTGCTAGAGCACGTGTACGATTGGGTGAGCTCATGAGCGTTAGCCGCCTAACGGTGACGCGCCTCTCGCCATCTTCGCCACCGGCTGATGACCGCGCGGTTGTAGCGCAGACCGAGGATCAGAATCAGTCCGCCGCCTCCGCACAGGAGGCCCCCAAGCCACCAAGTCTCCGGTGACACCGGAACGCGACGTTCGAGCACCGCCTTCCACGGTCTTCGGGGATCATAGAAGACTTGGACGGATCCACCAGGATGATACCGTCCGAGGATGAGAATCTGATCCGCCTCGCTGTGCAGGGCCGGATCGACAAAGGTGATGGCCGTCCCGTTGTAGACCCGGCCCGTGTCTCGAATGCCCTGCTGTGTGATGTGCGGATCGGGCACACGATAGACATATTCCGCGTGGGGGTAGCAGAACACCCGCCTGCACACGACATGGATATTCTGGAGCAGCCCGCGGACCGGACGCCAGGACCGAGCCCGACCAACTTCACGTAGGGGCACCAGAACGGTCGTGGTCAGGATCATGGCTCCCCCGAGGAGGAATGCGGCGCCGCTGACCCAGGCGTACCGACGGGGCGCGGGAATGGTTAACACACGTAAACGTCTCCGTACTTGGCCGCGCCCGCCAGCTCCAAGCGCTTGTTAGGCAGCGGCCCGACGCTAGCAGCATTCCAAGAGGTGATAGAAGCGCTGATCGCTGGCGCTCCACCCGATAGTAGTGACGGCATCACAGAGAACTCGAAGAGTGTGATCCTCCCGGCCTGCATCTCGTCCCAGATCAGCTGCGCCCGCGATCGGTCGCTCCGGTGAAGATCGCGGGCGATTACATCGGGGATGAGGTCGATATGCCCCGGGGCAGAACCGCGAAGACTGATCAGGAACTCCGCAGGTGACATGAATTTCTCATCGGCAAAGAAGAAACGGCCCAGCTCGCGCAACCGCCTACGGTGCTCGGTCGCGGAGAGAACCCGTCGGCCTGCGTCAAAGCCCACCGCCCGTGTCTCTGACCACTTCGTCTCAAACAGTGTTCGTCCCGACGACGTGATCGTGAATGTTACCTCGAGGCTGTCTACAGTTTGGCCGCGCCCCGTGAGGCTCAAGATTTCCGGGACGTTGTCCCCGGTAAGATCTCGTTCGACGATCCCCAGCCGTACCACGGTGTCGCTAAGAACGGGCGTCGAGGCCAGAACTGTCGCGAGCAGTGTCGCTATCATCTTGGTCGCCCCCTTCCCGACAGTCGCGGCCGCCGCCTAACGGGCCGCGCTGAAGCTGTGGCGCCTAGTCTCCCTCGGCCCACGATGTCAGCACCCAGTGTCCGTTCCTCTTCCTGAACGTCACGCGCAAGCCGAGCGGACTGCGTAGGTACGGCTCGGCGACATAGCCCACTTTCCCGTCGCCGAGGCCAACCTGCAACCATACAACGTCCGAGGAGCCGTCTTGATCAGGATGCCCGGTCCATCCCTTCGGCAGGGTGACGATCCCGTATGTGAGGATCGCAACCACCGGACGCTGCGAGCCCGGAGATTGTCGAACACTCACCCCCTCCCCGAGGACAAGCGCGTGGCCATGCGCATTGAGACCGGAGGGAAACCGGCCCCCATAGGCGTAGTAGGGCACCGCGTATGTGGAGTCGTCGATTAACGCACCCCCGAGCTGCAGTGCCTCGCGGAGCTGTTTCATCTTCCGGTTACGCTCACCACCTCCGAACCAGAAATACCGAAAATCCTTGAGACCTGCGTCGCCACCAAATCCATTCCCTACGTTCGGAGCAACGATGCTTACAATGAAGGCGGTATCCCGCCGCTGCAGCGCCCGGAGGACGTCGCCGCGGAACCTGAGGAGTGAGGAGTCACGGCTGGCCTCGTCCACTGGAGGAAGGGAGGCAATCTGGGCACCACCAAACGCAGGACCTACGGTCACTATGAGGGCAGCAAGCACGGGCGGAACGGCGCGTGGATATCGGATCATGGCTGATGCGGGTCTGTGAACGCTGCCTAGCCGCCTACCGGCTCGCGCTTAAGCTGCGGCGCGCTGACGAAAGATTCATTCCTTAATCTACGCGCGCCGTCAGCTTCAAGCGCATGTTAGGCGCCACCCTTCGACGCGGCGCCGGCCCGTGCAGACTCCTCCCGTCCCAAGGCTCGGTAGTACTCCACGACATTCTCTTTCCCAAAGAGGTACCAACCGACCAACAGCACGAACACTGCCACACTGATGATCGCGGACACCGCGCCATTGGTGCCAGAGTTGGCCCAGCCGAGGCCGACGTTCATGGCCACCAGAGCAGCCCAGAACCCCAGGATCAGCCACCGAGTCCACGAGCGCTCCTGCCAGATCCCGTAGGCGATCGCCAGAGCCAGCACACCCATAACGCCAATGCCCGCCCCGGCAGTGGCGAAAAACTCGTGCCCCGTCACGGCTTCACCGTTGACGGTGAATTTCACGAATCGCGCGTTGGTAGCCGCCGCAAGCACGCCTAGGAGGCACATCGCGCCGAAGCCGGGCGCGAAATACAAGCCCACCGTCAACAAGGTTGGTCGCGGCGCATTCTGCCGAAGCAGACTGGCTTCAGCCGGCTGACGCAGAGCTGCTGGGAACGAGGCCTGACAGTTTGGGCACGTCGTGACGGGTGAACGCTGGAACGTGGCTGCCGTTCCACAGGAGGGGCAAATAAGGCTGACTGGCATCCGACGATCTTACGTGGTGGCGCCTAACGACCCCGCATAAACTGCAAGGCGCGGCGTTCCTCGGCAAGCTGGAGAAGGCAGGGTGGTGGTGCGGCGGTCGACGCCAACCGATGGCCGCGCCTTGACCGCTTCATGGGGTAGTTAGGCTGCACATCGGCCGTCGCGCAATGTGGCCAGGAGGTTAAAGAAATGTGGCCGGTTGGTCTCGAAGGTACCGGGTTGGCCTAAATAGAATATGACCAGAACACGCTGGGGCAGTCGACGGATCGTGGCTAGACGACGCATCGGCTCCGCTGCGGGCGAGGCGAACCAGCTGCCAGCGGCACTCTCCGGCGGCGATGTGACGGGGCCGACTCCGAACTGCTTGAGCCACGTTGTCACGTGTTTGAGGGAATCGGCCACGGGTGCGGCTGCAATGAAGATCGTGGCCTGCGAGGAGCCCGCCGGACTGCGGTCTGGCGCGACCAGAGTCGAGAGAACTACGAGTTCGGTCGATACGCCGTTGGCCGGGGTTTGCCGGCCCCCAGGAGCGGCCATGAAATAGTAGGGGAAACAGACGCCCCAGGTGCTGTCATCGCTCGTGAGGGCGAAGAGCGGCGGGCGAAAGGCTAGATCGAAGCCTGGAATTGGAGTCGGGGCAGGAAGTCTGTCAGGGTGCGCGTAAAGTGCGCGAGCCACGCGATCTGCTCCTGGTACCCCGATCTGCGCGGCCGCACGGAAGAGGTTAAAGGCTGCGGTGTCCGACGCCGGCGGAAAGGCACCGGCGTGGTCCTTAGCCAGCTGGGAGATATATGTGTACAGGCGCTCTTGGACGCGCTGGTAAGCGTTGTTAGGGAGCTTGCCGCTGTTGACTACGAGCCAAGTGAAGAACGCGGCGCGTTCCGGTGGGAGGCCGTCCCGGGGAATTGGAGTGGGGCTACGGAGTGGTCCGACATCCCAGCGTTGCGCAACGGCGACCACCGAGGTCAGGATCGTGAGGGTCGCGCACAAGGCAAGCGGTCGCAAAGTGCCTCCAGCTGCAAGCGCTTGTTAGGCGGCGCCTTCGCGCCCAGATGCCCCGGACTGGTACAGATCAGACTCTGCCATGCCCAACGGTTGCGGTGGGGTATCTCCAGACACTTGCAGCCGCTGTCGGGCCGAGAACATGGGCCCCCGCATCGGGACGTCACGTGCGAACGCCTGGAAGCCGAGGGGTGGGCGGTTCACGTCAACGTAGACACCTTCCATTCCCCCGCGCATGAAATACGCCTCGTGCCAAAACCCCGTGCCGCCGGAGTCACGGATGAAGTTCTGCCACCAGGTGCGGTGCGGCTCTGAGCGCGTCCACCGCTCCATGGAGTCGAAGTCCTTCCAGTACCACCGCATGCCAATATGCAGCGGGAAGAGGCGGAAAATGATGTTGTTTTCGAAATGCAGTAGGCCTTCAGGCCGGGCAACACCAGCCTTGTCGATTTGAGGACCAAGGCCAAGCAAGGTTTTGATGCCCGCGAACGTCCGAACTCGCATGCCTAGATAGATGACGACGAGGTCCGGGAACGCGGCGAGGTCCACTGCACGCCGATCGACAGTGGAAGGCATAAGCGGAGCTCCTCTCATGCTTGCGTCAATTTGAGGCGGGCCCTACTGGGTCGAGGGCTGCTCAAGAAGAGAATGGTGAGGTTGCAAGTCAGCGTCAAGAAGAGGAGCTGGGTGGGAGCGGCGCCGCAGCGACGACACGGGCCACAGACTCAGGTCAGTCCGTTGGGCTCCATCTGCGCCAGAACCAACCGCCCATCGCGACGCTCGACGACTCCGTGCCAATAGCCACACGGCTTCTTCGCATCGTAGAACCACGTCGCCTTCTCCTCGGTCATGGTGTTGAAGATGGCCGGCACTGACGCGCCCCTCGGCTTTGGAGGATAATCGTGGATGGTGCCGTGGATGCGGCTAGCCGGTGTCGGGCCAGGGTCTAGAGCCATGCAGCCCCAAAGCCTGACGTGCTTCCCGAGGAGTTCGGGACCCCACTTCACGAAGTTCGCAATGCTCCAGAAGCTGTATTGGCCGATCTCGCTCACGATGGACCCGGGCGATGTCCCCGCCGCTCTGAGCGCGTCGAGACGTCCTCGCAGGAGGCGCTCGACGCATGCGCGCACAACCGAAGCGTAATCTTGGTGCAGAGCCGAAGTCGCATTTTGACAATTGTTGCGTTCAACCATGAAGGGGCGTTCCGTATCGACGAGCGCTTCCTTGTTGCGGCCCGTCAAAGTCGCTTCGAGCTGACCCGTCAGTTGGTCAACGTCCTTCGTCAGCCGCATCAGGTCTGGTGACGCGCAGGTCTCTCGCTCAGCGCCAGCGAGCCGTTTCCCGCCGCAGTCGACGACAGCTCCGACTGTCTGCCCCATCACTGGGGCCTGAAGCGAAAGGCACACAAGGAGCACCATCGTCCCGCGGCACATTTCACACCTCCTGTGCGGCGCCGCCTAACGGATCGCGCTTAAGCTGCGGGCGAGCGGCCCGCCGGCGCAACAGGTGGTGGACGAAGTCCCGTGCCCGCTAGGGCACGACACAACGGCTTCCTTTAGAACGAGAGCGCCCGGCAGCTTCAAGCGCATGTTAAGCGCCAGCATCCTGAGGCGATGGATGCGTCGCAGTCGCCTCATGGGACGAGGTCACGCGCGCCACGCGGCCAGGTTGCCGCCCTCCGCCAGAAGCTGAGCGCGAGCATCAGCACGCCGAACCCGATGGTGCCCCAGATGGCGTATGGTGTAAACCAAGCGAACGGCACTCTGCGCTCCAAGACTGCGGCCTGCGGCGCTCGAGGATCGAAAAACACCTGCACTGCCCCGCCGGGATCGTACATGCGGCGGATCGGCTCCCAATCCCGATAAAGCAGGTCATGATCGGCGAAGGTGATTCGAGTGCCTGTATAAGTTCCATTGGCATCGCTGGCGCTTGACGATGTGATGCTCGGACTCGGCACGCGGTAGCTGTAAGCCGCCAAGATCCTGCAGCTCGATCTCGCTCCCTCGCAATTGGTGCGGCGGAGATCAAGGAGCGTGCCCTGGACCGAGGGCCACGACTGTGCGCTCCTCGCCTCGCGGAGGTGCGCCTGGTGATCGTAAACGAAAGAGAGCCCAAGTAAGATCGATCCTGCACCAACAAGCCGTGGCAACCAGAGTGATGATGGGGTCATGCCCGGAACCTACAGCCGAGCAGGCGGTTGAAGCGTGTGCTGGCGCCTAACGGATGGCGCTTAAGCTACGGCGCGCTGAAAAAAGATTCATTCCCTAATCTACGCGCGCCGCCAGCTTCAAGCGCTTGTTAGGTAGTGCTTCGCAAGCCGTGGGCCAGCAGCGGCGACTCAGAAGAGATTCGCGCACAGGATGAGAACCACCCCCACAATTGCGATGATCAGCGCA
>Ga0209801_1002296_pt1 | contig 11260 bp, 5 predicted proteins | sample GraSoiAngelo_127_FD_185884 | JGI IMG/M metagenome (GOLD analysis project Ga0209801, IMG submission 185884) | Grasslands soil microbial communities from the Angelo Coastal Reserve, California, USA - 14_0927_09_40cm (SPAdes) (version 2) | ecosystem: Environmental > Terrestrial > Soil > Grasslands ... | reverse complement strand
CCTCCAGGACGGCCAATGGACGGGCCTTCTTTTCGAGACCATGGCAGAAGGCCAGCTGGTCCAGCCCACCATCCTTTACGACTTTCCGACGGATATCTCACCACTTTCAAAACAAAAGCCGGAAGATCCCTCGCTGACGGAACGATTCGAAATTTACGTTGCGGGCATGGAAGTGGCGAACGGCTTCTCCGAGTTGAACGACCCCGCCGAGCAAGAGCGGCGCTTTCTTAAGCAGATCGCCCAAGGCGGCGACGAAGCCCCCAAGCAGCTCGACGCGGATTATATTCGCGCACTCTGCCATGGCATGCCCCCCACAGCCGGCGAAGGCATCGGCATTGACAGACTGACCATGCTGCTGACGGATTCGCCCTCGATCCGCGACGTCATCTTCTTCCCCTTGTTGCGTCCGGAAAGCGGCGAATCATCTTCCGAAGCGCACCGCGCCTAACGTATTCTTCCAACCACCATGCGATTCGAATGGTTCGTGGCCCAGCGCTATCTGCGGTCTCCGTACCGGCCGGCAGTCTTGCGGCTGGTCACGCTCTTTTCCATGATCGGGGTGGCCGCGGGGGTGGCCACCCTGGTGATCGCGCTCTCCATGAACACCGGTTTCCGCGAGACGCTGCAAGACCGGCTGCTCGGCGTGACCGCCCATGTCTCCTTAACGCGACCGGGCAGCGGCGGAATCAAAAACTACGAGGAACTGGCCACCCAGCTCGCCCGAGGGGCGGGCGTGCGCTCCGTCACACCGGCAGTCTACCAGACAGTGTTGCTTTCCTTCGCGGGACAAGCGCGAGGGGTGGTCACCAAAGGCATCGATCCCGAGCGGGAGCGAAAAAGCGACCAAGCATTGCAACGCATCGCCGCCGGAAGCTTGGACTTTTCTGCGGACGCGGAGGGCATCGAAGCGCTGCTCAAACAAATTGCCGAGGAGTGGAAGGTTTCTCCGGGTGATTACGTGACGCTCACAAGTCCCCAGGGACGATTGACACCCTACGGATTGACGCCGCGGACACGGCGGTTTCGTGTTGCCGGAGTTTTCGATTCCGGGTTTTACGATTACGACGAGAATTGGTGTTTCATGACGCTGGCCGCCGCGCAGGGGCTCTCCGGCGCGGGGGACGCTGTCAACGTCCTCGAGTTCCGACTGCATCAGCCGGAACTGGCGGGCGAAATTGCGGAACAGGTCCGGCAAGCCGCCGGGCCGGGCTTTTCAACGACCACGTGGATGGAAGAGAACCGCGCGCTGTTCCGGGCCTTGAGGCTGGAAAAGCTGGTCACCGCGATTTTCATCGGTCTGATTACTTTCGTCGCCGGTCTCAACATTCTGGTGGTTCTTTCCATGACCGTCACCGACAAAGCACGCGACATCGCCGTGCTGCGGTCTATGGGCGCGCGCCGCGAGCAGATTCGGACGATTTTTCTTTGGCAGGGAATCAGCATCGGAGCCCTGGGCACGCTGATTGGCCTGGTGGCCGGCTATACCTTCTCCTGGGTGGCGGGTAGCTACCATCTGATTCCTCTCGATCCGCAGGTGTACGCCATTCCTTATGTGCCTTTTCATCCGAGTGTTCTCGATGGCCTGTGGATTACTACGGTGGCCATGGGAATCTCGATCGCCGCAACGATCTTGCCGGCTCGCGCTGCCGTGCGGCTCCTGCCGGTGGAAGTCCTGCGGTATGAATGAAGTGTGGGAGCGCCTGAGCTAGTGATATTCCGTGAGCAATTTGGCGCGAGATTTGCTCCTAGCAAGAGAGAGAGGCAGGGCGGTCGGAGCGGGGCGCGTGCCTGGAGCGTCGGCCGCCGCAAAACCTGCCCCAAGCTGTTGAAAACAGAAAGATTATAAGTGTTTCAGTTTGACCCAAAATTGCCCACTTTCGGGTAGGCAAGGGACTGGCGGAAATAGGAAACAGTTTGGGTAAACGGACGCACACTACGGCACGGCACGGGGATTGTGGCACCAGCATCTAACTAATTAGGGTGGCAGGACGGCGCGCGATGACGCCCGAAGGCCGGCAGCAGAATGACCCAGCACACACAATTCGCGAGCGGAGTAGCCACCGAGGATCCGCGGAACGTCGCCGTGGTTCTGGAATCGCGCGGACTTCAGAAAACCTATGGTAGCGGCGAGAAAAGCATCTGCGTTCTGGCGGATGCCAACGTGAGTTTGCGGCGGGGAGAGATGGTCGCCATCGTGGCGCCATCGGGAGCCGGCAAAAGTACTTTGTTGCATTTGCTGGCCGCGCTAGACACGCCAACGAGCGGTACAGTATACTTCGCAACGAAAGCCATTGAATCGATTCACGATGGGGCGCTGGCGGAATTCCGGAATCGTGCCATTGGATTCTTGTGGCAGCGCCACCAGTTGTTGCCGGATTTCACGGCCGCTGAGAACGTCGCCATGCCGCTGCTGGTGCGCGGCGAAAATCTTGCTTCCGCGCTGGGGATGGCGCGGAAGTGGCTCGCGGAGGTTGGCTTGGATAATCGGGCTGATCACCGCGCAGGGGAACTCTCCGGAGGGGAACAGCAGCGCGTCGCGATTGCCCGGGCGCTCGTCACCGGGCCGTCAGTGCTGCTGGCAGATGAACCTACCGGAGATTTGGACGAACAGAATGCTTGGGCCGTGTTCGAGTTGCTGGAACGGCTGCACCGCACGCACCAGTTGACGTCGCTGATCGCGACGCACAACCTGGCGCTCGCCTCGCGGTGTGACCGGATACTGGTGCTGGAGCATGGCGTGCTGCGAACTCCCGAGGCTGCGGCCACGGCGAGCGGGACCCTAGGGGGAGAAGCGAGCTAACGTGTTCGAACGTTATACAGAGAAAGCGCGACGCGTCATATTTTTCGCCAGGTACGAAGCCAGCCAGTATGGCAGCCCGTACATCGAGACCGAGCATCTGCTGCTCGGCTTGATGCGCGAGGACAAAGCCCTGGCCAACCGTTTCCTGCGGCAGCAAGGCTCGATCGAATCGATACGAAAAGAGATTGAAGCCCGCATCACCATCCGCGAGCGCATCTCCACGTCGGTTGAAGTGCCGCTCAGCGCGGAGTGCAAGCGCATCCTCGTCTCGGTCACAAACACGTCGGCACCGAGCATCTTCTTCTGGGCATCCTGCGTGAAGAAAAGTGCTTCGGCGCGGAGATTTTGATGGAGCGTGGTCTGCGGCTTTCCACGTTACGGGAAGAGCTGGCGCGCACGTCCGGTGAAAAAACGGCGGCGCGGCCAAAGGAAACATCTTTGCTGGCGGAATTCAGCCGCGACCTTACGCAAGCGGCGTCGGAAGGCTCGCTCGATCCGCTGGTCGGCCGCGAAAACGAAGTCGAACGCGTCATTCAAATTCTGTGCCGCCGCACCAAGAACAATCCGGTTTTGATCGGCGAGCCCGGCGTGGGCAAGACCGCCATCGTCGAAGGCTTGGCGCAGCGCATTTCCGATGGCGATGTTCCCCCGTTCTTAGCGGACAAGCGCATCCTTTCCCTGGATCTTTCTTTGATCGTGGCGGGCACGAAGTACCGCGGCCAGTTTGAAGAGCGGCTGAAGACCATCATGAAGGAATTGATGGAGAGCCAGAACTCCATCGTATTTATCGACGAGCTGCATACGCTGGTGGGCGCAGGGTCTGCCGAAGGCTCGCTCGACGCCGCCAACATCTTGAAACCCGCGCTCTCACGCGGAGAGATTCAGTGCATTGGCGCCACTACGCCGGGCGAATACCGCAAGTCGGTGGAGAAAGATCGCTCGCTGGAGCGCCGCTTCCAGTCCGTGAAAGTTCCCGCGCCGGACGAAGAGCAAGCGGTGCAGGTGATCCAGGGTGTTCGCGAGCGCTACGAAAAATTCCACGCCGTCAGCTACACGGACGAAGCGCTGCGCTACTCCGTCTATCTTTCCAACCGTTACATCCCCGACCGTTTTCTTCCCGACAAAGCCATCGACCTGATTGACGAAGCCGGCGCGCGCGTGAAGCTGCGCCAGGCCACCGTTCCCGAAGAAGTCGGCGAAGTGCAGAAGCGCGTGAAATTCATCACCCACCGGATGGAAACAGCCATCGCCAATCACGAATTCGAAAAGGCGCGTTTCTATTCCGAGGAAGAGCGCAAGGAAAAAGAAAACCTGCGGGGGTTGCGCGAACGTTTCAAATTGGACGACGCCTCGACGGGCATCGTGACTCGCGAAGACATTGAAGAGGTCGTTTCGCGCTGGACGGGCATCGGGGTGACTTCCATCAAGGAAGACGAACAACAAAAACTTCTGCGCATCGAGCCGGAACTGCACAAGCGCGTCATCAGCCAGGACAAGGCCATTACCGCGCTGGCGCGCGCCATTCGCCGCAGCCGTGCCGGTCTCAAGTCGCCTTTGCGGCCGGTGGGCTGCTTCTTTTTCCTGGGGCCGACAGGTGTCGGCAAGACGGAAGTGGCCCGGCGGCTGGCGGAGTTTTTGTTCGGTTCGGAGAAATCGCTGGTTCGCTTCGATATGTCGGAGTTCATGGAGAAGCACTCCGTCTCGAAGCTGATCGGCGCGCCTCCCGGGTACGTGGGCTACGAAGAAGGCGGGCAATTAACGGAACGCGTCCGCCGGACGCCTTACTCGGTCATCCTGCTCGACGAAATTGAGAAGGCCCATCCGGACGTCTTTAATATATTGTTGCAGGTGTTCGAAGACGGGCAGCTGACCGACGGGCTCGGCAATACCGTGGATTTCCGGAACACGATCATCATCATGACCTCCAATCTCGGTGCGCGTCACCTGCAAAAGCGCACCACCATGGGCTTCCAGTCCGGCGCTGATGAAGCCGGGCAGAAAAGCATGGAAGATATGGTAATGAACGAAGTTAAGCGGGCGTTCAATCCGGAGTTTTTGAACCGGCTGGACGAAGTGATTATTTTCAATCCGCTCGGCGACGAAGATCTGCTCCGCATCATCGATTTGCTGGTGGGCCAGTTGAACGACACGCTGATTCACCGGCAGGTGCAGATTGTGGTATCACCGGAAGCACGACAGTGGATCCTCGAGAAAACGTGTGCGGACCGCAGCTATGGGGCACGTCCGCTCCGCCGGGCTTTGCAGAAGTATGTCGAGGACCCGCTCTCCGAGGCGCTGATCCAGGGTGGAATTCAACGGCCGGCGACTCTGCAGATCTACGTCGCCGGGGAAGGCCTGTCGTTCCGTCCCGTCGGTGAGGCAACCCCGGTCGTCCACTAGCGAATCTGACACAACGCACGGCCGGCCCACACCGGGTCCGGCGGGAGAAAAACAAGTTGAGTTTGGGGGCGCGGCCTTGACGACCTCAGCGGCCGCTCAAAGAAGAGTTTGTTCGCCGTGTGGATTTTTTGCGCCTCGAGTGACGTGGATAATTGCCATGGTGTTGCTTTTGGCGATCGCGTCACCGGCAGCCAGGCGGGAAGATTCCCGCGCGGATGCCTCCTCATCAGCACGCCCCTATTTGTCGTCCCCTTCCTTTGATGATGCCACCGGCAAAGACGGCCGGGAGGACCGTTCCGCCGCCGATCCGCAGGCTGCCGGTCAACAACAACAACAACAACAACAGTTGGTCGTTGAGCGCATCGATTTCATCGGCAATCGCCGCGTGCGCAGCGACACGCTGAAGGCGCGCATCTTCAGCCGCGACGGGGATGTCTACAATGAAGAGACCCTGCGCCGTGATTTTCAAGCGCTGTGGAACACGCAATTCTTCGAGGACGTAAAGCTCCGCGTGGAAGATTCTCCCAATCGCGCAGGCGGCAAAATCATCATCTTTGAGGTGAAGGAACGCCCGCAGATCCGCCGTATCCGCTACGACGGCATCCACTCCGTTTCCGAATCGGATATTCTCGACCGCTTCAAGGAGCGCAAGGTCGGTCTGAGCGTGGAAAGCCAGTTCGATCCCACGAAAATCAAGAAAGCAGAAGTCGTGCTAAAGGAATTGCTGGGCGAACACGGCCGGCAGTTCGCCAAGGTAACTCCGCAGTACGAGCGCATTGCTTCCAGCAATGCCGTCATTCTCGTTTTCAAGATCGAGGAAGGCCCGAAAGTCAAGGTCGGCAAGATCAAATTCACCGGAAACCACGCTTTCAGCGACCGCAAGTTGATTCGTGCCATGCGTCACGACCGGCCCTACTCGATTCCTCTCTACTTCTGGTATATCCCGGTGCTCACGAAGACGTACGACCGCGAGAAATTGAGCGAGGATCTGGAAGTCGGTGTGCGCGGCCTGTATCGCGACAATGGCTACTTCAAGGTGTCCGTCGGCGAACCGATTCTCGAGAACATGGACACCGAAGGTTATCGCCTCGGTGTTCCCCTGGTCATGGGACGCAGCCACGGCAAGGCCGTCAATATCACCATCCCCATCGAAGAAGGCGAGCGCTACCACATGGGCGCGCTGAAGATCGTCAGCGCCGATCCGGACAAGGCGCTGTCCCTCAAGGTCGAGGCCCTGAAAAGCGCTTTCCCCCTCAAACAGGGCGACCTCTTCTCCACCGAAAAGGTTCGCAAGGCCCTGGAGACCTACGGCAAGATCTACGGCGAATACGGATTTATCGATTTCACTCCCGAACCGGAAACGGAAATCGACGAGGAAAAGAAAATCATCAACCTGACGCTCAAGTTCGACGAACAGAAGCAGTATTTCGTCAGGCGCATCGACTTCAGCGGGAACACCACCACGCGCGACAAAGTAATTCGCCGCGAGCTGATGATCGATGAAGGCCAGCTTTTCAACAAACGTCTCTGGGAGCTCAGCATCCTGCGCCTCAATCAGCTGGATTACTTCGACAAGATCGAAGCGGACAAAGCCGCGGAGATCAAGCGCAACAACAAAGAAGGCACGGTAGACATCAACCTCAAGCTGAAGGAAAAGGGCAAACAGTCGATCGGCTTGCAGGGCGGTGTCAGCGGCCTGGCCGGCAGCTTCATCGGCCTCACCTACCAGACCAACAACTTCCTCGGTCTTGGCGAAACTTTGACGTTTTCGGCGCAGTTTGGCGATCTTTCCCGCAGTTTCCTTTTCGGATTTACCGAGCCCTATCTCTTTGATCGGCCCATTTCTTCCGGTTTCACAATTTTCTCCAGCCGTTATAAATTTGACCAAGCCAGACAGGCCGCACTCCTGACCGGCCAGTCCGTCAGCATTAACCCGCAATTCGTTCAGAACTACAATCAGGACAGCACCGGGTTCACGTTCTTCGCTAGCTATCCCGTCAGAAAGCTCTCGTTCACCCGAATCGGACTGCAATATGGACTGACGCGGACCAACATTACGGCTTTTAACGATGCATCGAAGCTCTTGTTTACCCAGGTGCAGTTCCGCAGCATCGCCGGTCCGAGCGCGCTGAACGGAATCGTTTCGAGCACCATCACTCCCACCATCACCTATAACACCGTCAACAACCCGATTAATCCCACCGGCGGAAAGAGCTACTTCTATTCGCTTGGATTTTCCGGGCTCGGCGGCAACGTCAAGAGCATCACCAATGTGGTCGATTGGAAGTATTACCATCCGGTGAATAAACACCGCAATATTTTGGGTTTTCACGCTTCTGGCGCGTTTACCACCGGTTATGGAGGCGGGGAACCGCCTCCCTACAGCCGTTTCTATATGGGCGGGGAGTCCGACATCCGCGGTTTTGACATCCGCTCCATTACCCCGGTCACCTTTATCCCCGTCGCGACGACACAGCAGTTTACCTACACCTGCAACACCTGCCTTAACGGCTTTGGCGGGCCGACCCAGCGAGCCGTCAACGTCCCGGTGCTCGGCTATACCATCACTTTTCCGGGGGGCGACACGCAGGGGTGGGGCAACGTCGAGTACCGCATTCCCATCGTGGGCAGTACGGTACAAGCGGTGCTGTTTTTTGACGGCGGCACGAACGGCATCCTTCGCAAGAATGCCTTGCAGCTCGACAAGACCGGCTTCGACAACTTGACAACTCAATTTCCCACGGCGCAGCACGACATCAGCCTGACCCGGCAGCTGGGCATTTCACCGGGCACGAATTTTCGCTTGCGCGGTTCAACGGGCATCGAGTTCGTCGTGCAGTTGCCGATCATTCAGGCGCCTTTCCGGGTGTACTACGCCTATAACATCCATCGGTTGCATTCCCAGCTCTTGGCGCCCCAGGATTTCATAGAGGCCAGCGAGATTTGTGATCCCTCTCTGGGCGACAAGGGCTGTACGCTCGGGCGCCTCCCCGCCACGCTGCCGCCGGACGTGTGGAGGTTCCAGGTCCGCCCGACGATCGAGCAGCTTCTGAAAAACCCGGGGAGTCTCAACTATTTCGAGCCGGCGCGGACGTTCCGCTTCACCGTCAGCCGGACGTTCTACTAGGGTGTGACGATGATGGTTTTCGACTTGGGAATACGGCGGCGCGAAACACTGCAAATGCGGGGGAGACAGTGGGTATGAAGTGGCATAAGAGTGCGAGAAACATCCTGCTGGCAACGGCGTTCGCCAGCTTGGGGGTCAGCGGGTGCGGCAGCAAGAGCGCGGCCAACCAGGTGGTTGTCAGCGTGACAGGCACCGTGTCTGTCATGGTGCCGACCGAAACGCAGACCATCACCGCCACGGTCACCGGCGCGACCGATGTATCCGCGACCTTCGACTGTTCCTACACCACCACGCCCAACCCAACCACCACCACACCGAGCCCCAAGCCTTCGACTTCTGCGGAATGCACCACCGCCAATGGCGCCGTCGGGGTTCTCTCCAACATTCAGAATAGCAGCACAACGGTCTCTTCCACTGCCACGTTCACCGCTCCGGCGGTCTTTCCGGATCAGACCAAGCTCCCCAACGTGACCGTCACCATCACGGCCACCTCCAACGCCGACAAGAAGAAGACCGGCAAATTCAGTCTTACCTTTGATTCCGGCATTCGCGTTCATATCGTTCCCGCCACGGCAACGCTGGCGACCACTTCAACACAGCTGTTTCTCGCTGAGGATGTGAACGGCACGGTCATCGATCCCAGCCAGCTAACCTGGGGAGTGACTTTTGAAGTCACCGCCAAGACCAACAGCGCAGACTGCAGCACCGGGGCCAACACTTGCGGTTCCATCGATAAGACCGGACTTTATTCCGCTCCTGCGGCGGTGCCAGCGGCGGCGCCATCTTCTACGACCACCCCGGTGAATGCCGCAGGCATCGTCACGGTCTTTGCTTTCTCCAACGTGGATAATGCGCGTATCGCGCAGGCCGCCGTCACCATTGTCCAGGCAGGGAACATTACCTTCAGCGGTATTTCGCCATCCGTCGCGGCCCAGGGCGCTCTCCAGCAGGACATTTTCCTCGCCGCCACCAACGGCAACTCGCAGATGGGCGTTAGCCTTTTTGATTCATCTGGCAATAAGACTACCATTAATCCACAAACGCAGATCAAGGTGGTCTTTGCCGCGGGATCCACTTCTACGTCCATCGGCGCGCGGGTTCGTCTGAACGCGGACAATTTAAAGACCCCCGGGCACTACACGGTCGAAGTGACCAGCAGCAATTCTTCCGTCACCGTAACGGGTGGGCCGTTCCCGCTGGACATTGTCCCCGCGCACCCCACCATCGTGGGCTCCGCTCCTGGCAATTTTCAGGAAGCCGCGTTGGGGCAGACCAATGGCGTGCCGTTCTCACTCGACGGAGGTTTCTTTGGCCCCCCGGATGCCCCTACAGTGGCCACTAATTTCAACGGACAGACGGTGCTTACTAACCTCTCGCAGACCTCTTCCACTGCGCGTCGCCTCGCCGGTTCCCTCACCGTTCCGAGCGGCACCGGCCACACTGCTGGTTTATACCCATTGGGAGTGCAGTATACGACGTCACCAGGGCCCTTTAACGCTCCCACGCCGACAACTGCCTTTACCAACGTCGCGGTGATCCCGGATTATGGTGCATCGAATTCTTCGAATCCCAATCCACCGACCGACATCACCGCAGGATTTCCCGCTTTGCCCTTGGCCATGATCCCGCCCAGCGCAAACTCCAAAGTGTACGTGGGGCCCAACCCGCAGATTTCCTTTGGCCCGACTTCCGCGCCCAGTAGCATTGCTATCGACCGGACAGACAGCTTGGCCGTCGTGACCCTCGCTGGGGTGAGCTCGAATAACATCCAACTCATCGATCTGACCAGCGCCACGCCTACGGTGACGAGTCAGGTTTCCTCCGGAGGCAACGTCGCGACCGGTGTGGCCGTGGACGACCAGCTCATTTTTCAGACTCCCTCCCAGCTTAACGTTGCCGCGGTGGTGAATTACGCCAGCAGGTCGCTTTCCATTGTTTCTGTTCCCGCAGGTACTTCGCTGGGATCCGTGGATCTGAGCTGCGTGATTCCGCAATCCGATCCGGCCTGCCAGGCAGTTACCGAGCCGTTTCCGTACGCTGTGGGCATCGATCCGTTTGCGCATCGTGCGGTCGTGGCGTTTGCTTCCACAAACGTGGGGCTGGTCATCAATTTGGATCAGAAAGCAACCGTCCCCTGTCTCCCGAACCCCGCTTGGACTTTGCCCTACTGTCCCATCGCGTATGTCACGCTGAACACCGGCGCAAACCCACAAATCGCTTTCGAGCCCGGCGCGCGCCTCGCTTATGTCACTCCTGGCGGAGCGGGCCTGCTGTCTGCCGTGAACCTGGCCAATCCAACTGCCGGATCGGTCGATATTGTCAGCGCCACCCGCGCTTCTAATGTCGTCACCATAGCGACCAAAGAGTCCCACAATCTCCATCCCGGCAGTCCCGGGACCGTGCTCATTAGCGGACTGCCGCCAGGGACCACCAACAAAACTGATTTCAACGGGTCCTTTTCCGTCGGCGCCGTTCTTGATGCCACACATTTTCAATATTTCCAGGCCGACAAAGACGACACCACCAGCTGCGCGGCCTCCTGTCTCGCCAGTTCCGGGACTCCCTTCCTAACCTATACGATCTCGCCTTCGATCGTTGGCATCGCCTTTAATCCGGTGACGCGCCAGGCCATTCTCGCGGACCCCAACGTTACTTTCAGTCAGATTACGTATATCGATCCACAGAGCCAGTTGGTCAGCTCCATGAGCCTATTCGCCGAAGCCACCGGCCAGGTCGGCACCGGTGCGCCAGAATTGGGGGCCGAGACTGTGGCGTTCCAGCCTTTTTCCAATACTGCGGTCTCTTTTAATCCCCGAACGAACGAGGTCTCGCTGCTTGATCCTTCCCTCTTACAGCGTCCGGCCATCGTCACCACTGGTCAAACCGGGCTGGCCACCGTGTGCGTGGCGAATTGCACCCCACCCGCCACGCCT
>Ga0209801_1002293_pt1 | contig 11265 bp, 3 predicted proteins | sample GraSoiAngelo_127_FD_185884 | JGI IMG/M metagenome (GOLD analysis project Ga0209801, IMG submission 185884) | Grasslands soil microbial communities from the Angelo Coastal Reserve, California, USA - 14_0927_09_40cm (SPAdes) (version 2) | ecosystem: Environmental > Terrestrial > Soil > Grasslands ... | reverse complement strand
AGCCAAACACTGGCAAAACCACGTTGGCGGAATCGATTTCTCAAGCGTTAGCGCGTAGATATGGTCAGAGGAATGTGAAGGCACTGCGCGCTTCGCGTGACCTTCCAGGTTTGTTTCAGAATATCGACAAGCTCTTCGGCCGTTTCCGGAAGCCTCCGAAGGCTATACTCTTGTTTGCTGATGATATGACGAAGGCGCTGAGAAAACTTTCTGGGACGGTCGAGGTGAAAAATTCCAACGGACATTTGGAGAAGATGCGGAGGATCGATTACTGGCTGGACAAGTGGTACGATATCAGAGGCGAGCTGTTCAAGCGTGGAATGCGCCAGGGGCTAGTGGTTATGGTTGCGGGTCTGCACCGTTTCTATGGAGGCGATATAGATCTGCGGGCTGACGCGGACCTGTTACTTGTCAGAAGCACTGGAACGCCTGGGACGTTTGATGCGAACAAGGTCGAGAAGATGCTCGGCTCAGTCGTCTATTACGCAATGCGTCAGCATGAGGTTGATGCTTTGCGAGACAGGAAGGAGCTTGCCTGGACTGCTTTTGTAGCAAAAACCGGCTCGGGGGTCTTCCGCGTACCACGTCCCTCAGTCTCTACAAAATGGCTAATGCGAGACGTCGGATCTAGCGAGCCCTCCCAGGAATTAGCTATCGAGCCAGACGAACCCAAGAAGAAATCTGCAATCGAAGAGAAACCTGCGGTTCTGCCACGACAGCATCTTCAGCCCAAACAGCATAGAAGCAAACGGGGCCGCCGTGTTTCAATAGTCCTAGCGGTTGCGGGTATCTTGATCACAGCGTTCTTGGCCTGGAAGTACGTTTGGCCCTTTCTTAGATAAGGAACAGTAGGTGGGCTCTCAGTCTTTCTGTAGACTTCCTCCAGTGGCCGAAACTTCCAGAGCTCTCGAGTTGGTAATTATCGTTGATAGAGTCCATAGGACAAGGTCAGCCTTTCCAGAGTCCTATCGCGGCCCCTGCTAGAAATGCGACTGAGGATATCGGTAACAGGCTAGCGAGTCCAACTGCTTGGGCGGCTACTGGTTGTGCCCCGTTGAAGACGTAGTAGATTGTATTTGCTGAGGGCATGCTCCAGGCGAAGTTGAGGTAGCCTGTGACCACAAGCAGTCCGACCAAGGCCACGATAGCCAGGGCGAGCTTGATCGCTCTCTTGATAATCACACCCAACAGGATTCCGATAATGAATGTTGTAACGGACAGCACAGAGGTTATGGTGGTTAGGTCGAGACCGTTTGCCATGTCGAACCGTATAGTCTTCGTTCTCCTGGTATAAGGGGCTATACGGGGGAGAATTCGCAAAGAGACGTCTAAGGGGTGAGATTTTCAGGGCGAAGTAATCCCTGGTACCGAAGTCAGATTGTTTGTCTGAGATGAATCCTCTACGCGGTTGGGCTGACTTCTGAGGAGTTCAATCATAATGAGCAATTCGGCAGGCCGTTGCCTGAGCCGAGGTTTCCATTGCCGCTGCTTGTTGTGCCTATCACAGGTGGAGTGAGTTGTAGGCGTGTAGGAGCTGGCGTAGGTCCCCAGCTTCAGCCATGGTAATCTCTCTTCCACTGTCACTCTGAAAGGCCCATGGTAGCTATTTCAGTCTAAATGTTTCCAAATCCTACCTTGTCGTGCTCAAAAGTTGGATGCCCAATAGAGGGCATCGGTCTCTAGGATAGCCTTAAGTGCGGTCGCACTTAAACCGGTCTTTTCATTATGCAGGCCTATTCATTTTGCATTTAGTTCGGACGGCAGAGCGGAGCGGGATTCTAAGCGGCAAGGAGTTGGAGTCATATGGCAAATCGATAACGAGTTGTCATCACAGTTACTCATCTCTTCCGATGCATCGGTATTTGGCTAATATGGTTCTGAGTTGTGGCGCGCCTGAATGAGTAACATCAGAACCAAGAATGGCCTGACTGGTCTTTTCGCGATTATCCTACTGCTAGTTTCGACATCCTCGGTACTTGCACCAGCTCTGATGCTTTCTAGCAGCCATTCAGGAAGTGCTAGGGCTAATTCCACTATCGGCAATACTGCAGTTAGCAACCGGGCTGTAGTCTTTTCGCCACCACTCTTCGCCTCTATGACAAACGAGGGAGCGCCGTATGCTGGTCCGAATAGCGTCGCTGCTCTACAATCGCCTCTATCGGCCGATTTTATATTCCCAACTACAAACCAGAATATTGGCCCGGTGAATCCGACAACCGGTAGCCCCCTCGCATTCAACGCAACAGTATCAGGAGGATCACCGCCCTATGCGTTCGACTGGAACTTCACAGACGGCAGCCTCGGAACGAGACCCAGCCTCAGCCACGTCTTCTCCCTAGCAGGAACCTACAATGTTACATTGACCGTGCACGATTCCACAGCCACCAGCGTTATTGTAAGCCATCTTGTGAGTGTAGTGCTCGCATCTAGGGTCGACTTTTCCTATCCTGTTGTCTCGGTGAATAGTCCCGTGGCTTTCAACGGGACACAGGGCTTCTACGCTTACTACTGGGATTTTGGTGATGGCTCGGGTACTGGCGGTACTAGTTCATTCGCGACTGTAACTCATTCGTACGTGGCTCCTGGGGCCTATTTTGTGGTTTTGTCTGCTTACAATTACACCGCTGGTGTTTATTCTACTGCCAGTCATGTCCTGGTTGTCGGCTCTAGTGTTGTAGCAGTCGACTTTTCATTTCCCACTAACAATGTTGTTGTCGGATCCGTGACGGCAAGTACCGGTAGTCCGGTCGCGTTCAATGCCACTGCGACAGGTGGAACTTCACCCTATAATTTCGCCTGGAATTTCGGTGATGGTAGTCTTGCAGCAGGAAATTCTCCGACTCATACTTTCAGTGCCCCTGGAGCATACATTGTCGTCTTGACGACTACGGATTCCAGCAATGTCAAAGCAACAACCAGCCATTTCGTGGTCGTTCAGTCGACGCCTAGGATTGACTTTGTGTCGTTTCCTACTGTCACTGCGGGCAGTCCTACTGTTTTCAATGCTACTACTCCAGGCTTCTCTAGTTACTACTGGGATTTTGGTGATGGCACATACTCCTATCCCAGCAGTCTCGCGTCTCATACCTATTCTCGTTCTGGGACATATTTTGTTGTGTTGTCTGGTTACAATGCTTCTTCTTACACTGGTTTCTACCCTACAGCCAGTCATGTCCTGGTGGTTGGCTCTGGTGTTGTGGCAGCAGATTTTGTCTATCCAACACACAATGATGGTCTTACGGTCAGCGTCAATGCCGGTAGCCCGGTAGTGTTCAATGCCACGGCTGCGGGAGGCTCGTCGCCATACCAGTTCGATTGGATTCTCGGTGATGGGTCAACTGCTGTCGGCCAGCTTCCAACCCACATCTTCGCCTCGCCCGGGTCTTACATTGTAGTTTTGACAGTAACGGATTCTCAGGACAATATAGCGGTGGCAATCCATATTGTAACTGTTGTCTCATCCCCCTACTTGGTCGACTTTACATATCCACAAGTGGCACCCGGAAGCATAGTCGCGTTCTCGGGCACGAGTGGCTTCTACTATTACTATTGGGACTTTGGCGACGGCTCCACATACCAAGACTACGGGTCCAACGGAGCCGCCATTGCCTACCACGCCTATTCAAGAGCTGGACCCTTCATCGTCGTCATGACTGTCTCTGACAGCCTCGGAACTGCTACTGCCAGCCATGGATTCGGCACAGCCCTCTTCTCAGACTTTACCGTTTCTCCAACTACGGTCACGGCTGGTCATCCTGTCTCATTCAATGTAACAAGTGTTCAAGGCGGCACTCCTCCCTACACCTTCGCTTGGAATTTCGGCGATGGGACAACCGGTTCAGGCACAAATCCGATCCACTCTTACGCAAAGGCGGGAACGTTTATCATCGTTCTGGAAATCACCGACGCCTCAGCACCATCCGCGAATAGTCTGACTATCGCTCACAGCATCACCGTCGTAGACTTTGAGATCACTGCGACCCCAACCGTATTGTACGCTATTCCAGGTCAATCATCTAATTCGACAATTTCAGTAACCAGCAAGCTTGGCTTCACCGGCCCCGTAGTCCTCACGGCAGTCACTTCACCCCAGCCAGGTCTAACCTGTACAATAACTCCTGGAACAGTCAACCTCGGCACGTCTGAAATCGCCGTACTGTCCTGTAAGGGTTCGGTTGTCACCGGGTTTACGGTGACTGTAACCGGATCTGCCTCCTCAGGCTCCCATTCCGTCACAATTACTTTCTATGTCACTGACTTTTCCATAGGGGCCAGTCCAACAACGATCACTTTTGACAACGGCTCCTCCGGTGACTCAACAGTCTACGTAAGCAGTATCGACGGGTTCTCTGACCCTGTAACTCTATCTTCAACAATCTCCCCGTCTGGGCTTGCTTGCACGATAGTTCCTGACATTGTGACGCCCTATGTATACTACTATACAACCTCGGCGCTCAGTTGCAGCAGTTCGATCGCCGGAACCTACTCTGTAAACGTGACAGGGTCCAGCGGATCTCTAACCCACTCTGTCCTGGTGATCGTCAACGTGCTACTCGTCAACTTCGACATGTCTGCCAGTCCCACCGCAGTTACAATCGTCTCAGGTTCATCCGCAAATTCGACTATCACCCTTGGTGTCATCAACGGATTCACCGGTAATGTAACTCTCTCAGCCGCAATTTATCCACTAGGACCAAACGTATCGCTTCTCGATTCCAGCCTGACTCTCGGAGTAACCAATTCTACTGTCTTGACTGTTAGCACCGGGCTTGGCGGGGCTGGAGACTATACTGTTACTGTAACTGGCGTCAGTGGTCAGCTTTCTCACTCGGTAACGATCATTGTTCACGCTCAAGATTTCGCAATCTCGCCGAGCCAGGTGACGATCGAACCAGGAGCATCTGGCACGTCAAGCGTTGTCGTGTATAGCCTGAACGGCTTCGCCGGCAATGTGAGACTAACAGCAACGAGTTCGCAGGGTTCAGCAAATGGTATCACACTGTCGCTGAGTACAGAAAACGTCACTGTAAATTCATATTCGGCAGGCTATTCTATCTTGACGATTGCAACGCTTGCGTCGACACCAAGCGGCTTTTACGACATCACGATAACTGGAACCTTCGGCACGCTTTCGCATACAACAATTCTCACCGTTCAAGTCTCAACTCCGTCACCTGAGTTTACAATCATTGCAAACCCTGCCGTAATTACGGCGAATGTTGGAACCATTGCAAACTCCACTATCACCATATTCCCACTGAATGGCTTCACGGATGCAGTCACGTTATCGACGGTAATCACCCCGAGTAGCGGTCTAAACTGCACTCTCACTCCAGGAATCATAACAGGCGGCTCAGGCAGTTCCACTCTATCATGCACTGGGACCCTTGGAAACTATGTAGTGACTGTGACAGGAACTAGCGGCGCACTATCCCATTATGCAACTGTTTACTTTACGTATACAGTACAAGACTTTACAATTACTGCAAGCCCAACCGTTGTCGCTGTAAATGTCGGGCAAGCCGGCAACGCAACCATAACCATGGCGGCTGTCAATGGTTTTGCTGATGTCGTCAACCTTACTGTTGACACTTCCGGATGCATTCTCGACCCAACGGGTGTAACCGGTTCAGTAGCCTATTCAAAACTGTCCTGCACATTTGCCAGCGCAGGATCATTCAATGTCACTGTCACCGGCACCAGTACCAACCCCTCTCTGTCTCACTCAGTCACAGTCAACTATATCGTCGGAGTACCTGAGTTTGCTATAACAGCCAATCCAATAACCATAGCCGTAAACGCTGGGATAGCAGCCCAGTCAATAATCACGGTGTCGCAGATCAACGGATTCACTGGGAATGTAACTCTCACCGTGAGCATATCTCCATCCACGGGAGGTCTAACTTGCACCCTTACTGTACCCAGTGTCCTGCTCGGCCAATCTGGGACCTCTAGCCTGTCCTGTTATGGTTCTGCGGGAGTCTACACTGTCACAATAACCGGAACTAGTGATCTCTTGTCGCATAGTGCGACTGTAATATACACAGTCCAGGACTTTAGAATCTCGGCCAATCCCTCAACTGTGAATGCTGATGTTAATCAGACCGCCACTTCCACCATTACCATAACAAGTCTTGACTTCTTCCATGGAATCGTCACCCTGACCAATGACAATGCCGCTTGTACTCTTACTCCAACCATTATCACTGGTTCCGGAACCTCCATGCTATCTTGCACATTTACCAGCGTAGGATCATTCAATGTCGTCGTAAACGGAACGAGCGATACACTGTCACGCGCTATCACTGTGACCTATATCGTTGCGGTATCAGGCTTCACGACTATCGGCATCTCATGTGATACCATAGTAGTTGTGAATCAGGCTTCAGTCTGCACCGCTACAGTCACCGACACTACGACAACCGGCCCGACCAGTCCTACGGGCACAGTTACATTCACCCTCAATCCATCGCCCGGCGGTGGCAATTTTGATTCACCCACATGCATTCTGTCTCCCAGCACCGTAGGCGTCTCCTCATGCTCTGTACACTTCACCGGGTCAGGTCCGGGTGGGGACGTTGTCAGCCTCGTCGCCAGCTATGGGGGAGACACAACTCACGCTGGCAGCAGTAGTGTGGTCCTCAGCTTTGGTATACTTGGAAGGTCCACAACAACGACAATCACTTGTGACAGTCCGGTAATCGTTGTCACACCATCAGTATGCCATATCATCACGACAGACATCTCGCCCGGAACCCCAATCACTCCAACCGGCGACTTCGCACTCACAACAAACAGTAGTGGAACCTTCGACCATAACTGCATGCTCGACGGAACCGGCGCCACCGCAACATGCACGGTAACGTACACGCCTACGGTTACCGGTTTTCACACGATCACGGCGAGCTATCCACAGAACAGCGTCGACACGTACAACACTCCAAGCAGCTTCCTCATAACCGTCAACCCGCCTGTACTACACACCACGATCACAACCGTCGCATGCACACCATCCACCACGGTTCTGCTGGGTCAAAACTTCGGATGCACCTCGACCGTGACAGACCAGTCCCCAAGTCCAACTACCCCAACCGGCACAGTAACCTTCACAGGAGGAGCAACATGCAGTCTGGGCGGGAATACAGCGACAGCAACCTGCACTGGAACAATAACCGGCCAGACAATCGGACCCTTATCCATAACCGCAAACTACCCAGGAGACATAGGCCATGCAGCTTCCAGTGGAACCACGAGCGTAACAATAGTCGCTCGCCCAACCACCACCACCCTCACATGCCTACCTGCATCAGTCGACATTGGAACAGCGACTTCGTGTACTGCAACAGTGACCGATTCTTCAGGAATCGGAACAGCTATCACCCCGACCGGAACAGTTGACTTCACAACCAATGCAACAGGGACATTCGCAACCCTACCCTGCACACTAGCAGAAGGCACAACCGCCGGGATTGCAAGTTGTTCGGTAAGCTACACACCAAGTGGAACAACTGCTAGAACCGATATGATAACTGCAACTTATGTGACCGATACCAGTCACACAGCGAGCAGCGATGCATTCAGTCTCACTGTAACAATGCAGGTCCAGGCACACCAGACCAGTACAAGCATATCATGCCTGCTTAACACAGTCGTGATCAACCAAGTAACACCATGCACCGCAACAGTGACAGACACGTCAGCTGCCCCGACCAACCCCACTGGCAATGTTTCATTCTCGTCTGATAGTACAGGTAGTTTCATCCCTGACACGGCCAATTGTATGCTAACCCCCGTTGGTGCTAACGTGGCCTCATGTTCTATCTCCTACGTTCCCAGTGCTATGGGTACAGGTACTCACACGATCTCTGCGACTTATTCGGGTGATTCTTCTCACGTGTCCAGTCTAGGCCAGACAACGGTGACCGTCAACAAGAGGCCGACTTCGACAACCATCACCAGTTGCACACCCGCTTCGATCAACTTTGGCTCCGCAACCATGTGCACTGCTCTCGTCAACGACACTGATATTGGAATAGGCATCATACCCACGGGCACAGTAGCCTTCACGAGTAGTGGTCCGGGAACGTTCATTGGCTCGCCCTGTACGCTCAGTCAACAGGTTGCAACCTGCCAGGTAACTTACACTCCCACCGGAACGACCGCGAGAACTGATACCATTACAGCGAGCTACAGCGGAGACGCAAGCCACGACACGAGCACTGGCACCTTCCCCGTCAATGTCGAGACTGTTCCACTCGACACGACAACGACAACAGTATCATGCACTCCGAACCCCGTGACCATAGACCAGCTCAGCACATGCACTGCCACCGTGACGGACACGATCGCAGCTCCCACAACACCAACTGGGACAATGTCGTTTACTCCGGGTGGAGTCTGTACGCTCGCGGGGGTCAATTCCTCCTCCGCGACCTGCTCGATCAGCATAGTCCCCGTAGCATCAGGCACGATCGATGTTTCTACCTTGTACAGCGGAGACCATACACATTCGACAAGCTCGGGAGTTACTGCCCTTGCAACCAGTCTCCGTATGCCAACGGTCACCGTCGCCTGTACACCGCCCAGCGTCGCCGTCAACCAGGCCACAGCATGTACTGCAACAGTCGCAGATGGGGCTGCTGGCACTGCCAGCATACCCACTGGCACGGTCACGTTCGCACCTGGCGGAACATGCACACTGTCCCACAGTAACAGCGACCCAAACCCAGACTCAACATGTTCCATTACCATAACACCCACAGCGACTGGGCAACTCTCCATTTCTGCCACCTACAGCGGTGATAGCACACACTCCGGTAGCCAGGGAAGCACAACAATCAACGTTACCCCTGCGATATTGAACTCTACCAACACCAGTATCTCCTGTGTACCGAATACCGTGACTATAAGTTCGCCGACAACATGCACGGTCACCGTCACTGATACATCACCATCTGGTGCGACGACGCCGACAGGGACAGTCGGCTTCACGACTAACTCGACAGGTACGTTTACTCCCGCCTCCGCCACCTGTACTCTGGCAGCAGGAACAATAGTAGCAACGGCAAGCTGCAACATATCCTACACTCCCACAGTCACAGGCCACCACCTTATCACTAGCTCTTACAATGGCGATCCAACCCACTCCGGGAGCACTGGCAGCTTCAACCTGGCCGTTAGCTCCACGGTTCCACCATCGCTCCACTCGACGAAGACCCTTGTCAGCTGCTCGCAGGGATCAGTCTTGGTCAATGCGCCCACGACCTGCACCGCAAAAGTAACGGACAATTCGACGAGTCCTACCGTTCCGACCGGGACAGTGACTTTCACCACTAACAGCGCGGGAACCTTCAATCCCGCATCCGCGACCTGTACGCTCGCGGCGGGGAATGCTCCGAAAATGGCGACCTGCTCAGTGTCATACACTCCGACCGTTACAGGCAAACAGCTGATAACCGGCTCTTATGGCGGGGACTCAAGCCATGCTAAGAGCTCCGGGGGCTTCGCGGTGAATGTCAGGCCTCCACCCAGCGGGTCCACCCTTTCCACATTCAGAAGCTTCCAGCTGGACGAGCTGATAACAAAGTCGGCCAGCTAAGCCTCACAGAGACATGGGTCCATAGAACCCGAACCATGCAGATTCATCATGTCCATATCCAGATCTTATCTTTCTTTTTTCTACTAACTATTTCTCGCCCCCCCGGGGGTATCTGAAAATAAAAAAACTCCTTCACACTTTACGTGCTCAGAACCGTTATGGTGCGGGAGGTGGGATTTGAACCCACGAACCCCTACGGGACAGGCGCCTCAGGCCTGCGCGTCCAAGACCCCTTACAGTCGACGGGTCTCTTTGACCTGGCTTGGCAACACGAGCCGCCCCCATAACAAGGCGGACTCCCGCAAACACCAGGCCCGCTCCCGCAAAGACCCAAACCCAAACGACGCCCCTAATTGGCTTTCGCCAATCAGACAAACCATCAAATCCGGGCAATGTTTAATTGAACCCCGCCCGGGAACCCCTCACACCCCTACTTATCCAAGCTAACAGGAACAATGTCCCTATGGCCACCCGGCGAAGAAAGACAAGACGGTTACGCGGTAGCCGGTGCCACGGCTGGGGACGATCCGGACAACACCGGGACAGCGGAATGCAAGGAGGACACGGCAACGCCGGATGGAAACGCCACCGCTGGAGCAGCGTCATACGCTACGGCTGGGAGATCGGAAAAACAGGCTTCACACCCATCAACCCAAAACACCAACGAACAATCAACATAGACCAGCTAAGCCAGAACCTCCAGACGCTATCCGAACAGGGCAAGACAAAACCGTCCGGTAACCGGATAGAAGTTGACCTCGGCCAGATAGGCTACACCAAACTGCTAGGCAACGGACGAGTCACACAACCCCTCAGAATCATCGTCGCACAGTGCACCGAGAAAGCAGCCAGTAAGATATCCCAGGCAGGCGGCGAAGTAGTACTCCCCAAACCCGTTGAAGCCAGTAAAGAAGGCTGATTCCAAACGGTCCGCTTCATCGAAATCTTCAGACCCCTAACCCGTATTCTCCCCAGTGTCCGCCCCCCTGATCGAGAGGTCGGGTTCACAGAGAAGCTGATCTGGACAGCCCTAGCGCTAGTGATCTACCTCATAATGGCGGAGACCCCGATCTACGGCGTCCCACACACCGGAGGAGTCAACGATCCCTTCGGACCCTTACGAGTCATCTTCGCCAGCCAGCGAGGCACACTCGTCGAACTCGGAATCGGACCAATAGTCACAGCAGGACTCATACTCCAAGTCCTATCCGGCTCCAAAATGATCAACGTAGACTTTAGCAACCCAGGCGACCGGGCCCTCTTCACCGGAGCCAGCAAAGTACTCTCCGTATTCATGACCCTATTCGAAGGACTCGCCTTCCTACTCGGAGGAGCATACAACGTCACCAATTCCGCGGGACAACCGATCCCGCCCAGCCTACAGAATGAATTCTTCATTCTAGTACAACTCGTATTCGCTGGAATAGTCATAATCCTCCTAGACGAAATGCTCCAGAAGAAATGGGGCTTCGGAAGCGGAATCAGCCTCTTCATCGCAGCAGGAGTCTGCCTCCAGATAGTCTGGAGCAGCCTCGGACCCATCTCCCCAGTCTCCGACGGAAAGTACCTGGGAGGAATAATCGCCTTCTTCCAGTCCATCGCGGCACCCGGTTTTAGCTTTCTGAGCACCACATCATGGCAAGCCGCACTCTACAGAGGCGGCAACC
>Ga0209801_1002292_pt1 | contig 11266 bp, 8 predicted proteins | sample GraSoiAngelo_127_FD_185884 | JGI IMG/M metagenome (GOLD analysis project Ga0209801, IMG submission 185884) | Grasslands soil microbial communities from the Angelo Coastal Reserve, California, USA - 14_0927_09_40cm (SPAdes) (version 2) | ecosystem: Environmental > Terrestrial > Soil > Grasslands ... | reverse complement strand
GAGATCGCGCCGGCGAATGCCGCAAGCGAAACGACGGTGCCGGCAAGCAGTGGATGGCCCCCCAGCAGCGCTCCGCCCCAGCGCATCAACAGCGGATACAACGGGAAGAAGACCACGTTCTGGTGAAGAAACACCGACGGGTCCCAGCGGTAGCCGACGGTGGCAATCTGGTGATAGAAGTCGGTGTCCCAGCGCGCCTGGAGATTCACGAGCTCATTCGACGACACACGCCACAGTGCCTCGGCGGTGGGTGCGGGCATCGTTCCGACGATCGTTACGGCGATGGCGCCGAGGAGGAGAATCAGCAACCGCGTGCCGATCAGGCTGACAAGTACGGTGGACCGGAGCATCGGGCGCCGGCGGGGGACAGGGGCGCCCGGGAGGCGAGCCGCGAGCAAGCTACTCTAGTGGCCCAGCCAGATGGGCCGCGACGCGCACGGGTGACCTACGCGAGCGTGACAACGGTCGGCCGCGGGATCGGTGCGGTGCGCCAGGAGAACACGAGGCAGCCGACGAACAGCAGGATCTCGGTCCACACGATGAGGCTGTAGCCATCGACCAGGTGCTGGATTTTTCTGCCGACCAGATCCCGCCCGGTCAGCCCGGCCACGATCATCATGCCGACCAGGACCTGCACGAACGCCCGGAGCCGCGGAGTCAGCTCCGTCATTCGGAGCGAGAGGAAGCAGTAGAACGTGAAGAGGAACGTCACCAGATGGGCCTTCCACGTGATGCCGGACAGGAGATGCCCCGCGAGAAACACGCTGCCGAGCTCGAACGCCGTGAGCGGCGCGTTGCGCAATCGCAGAAGCACCAGGTTGCCGATGAAGGCGAGCAGGACGATCACGAACGCCGTCCGGTAGATCGCGGCCGCGACGGGCTCGGACACCGGGAAAACCGCGCGGTAGTCCGGGTTGAAGTCGTCAGGCGCAGACACGGTGAGCCGGTACACCAGGGCGCCGAGGTTCTGGTTCAGAGAGCTTGAGATCACATGGCCCTGCTCAAACCGGCCCAGCACCTTGGTCTGATATTGAGCCAAGTCCCGCACGCCGGTGCGCACGCCACGGAACACGAGGGGCAACGCCAGGCAGGCGGCGCCGGCCGCAATCACCGCCAGCGCGGAACGACGCCGGCCCCGCACCACCAACCACACGGCGAAGACCGCGGGCACGAGCTTGATGCCAGCCGCCGTGACGAACGCCGCGGCCGCCCAGCCGTCCTTCCCGTTCAGGTAGGCCTTGATCCCGAGCAGGCAGAGCACCAGGATGACCTCGTTCAGCTGAATGAGGTTCATGTTGCTCAAGAAGAACTGCGCCGAGAGAATGAGGGCGACGACGAGCGGCCAGGCCGCGCGATTCCGCCCGGGATGGAGCGCGTCGCCGATCAGCTTCGTGAGGTAGACCGCGACCGGGACGAGGAGCACGTTGAGGAAGACGAGGATCGCCGCCGACGTCGGGAGGGGCAGCAGGGCGAACAACTGGAACACCATCGCAGCGAACGGCGGGTAGGCGGGGCCGCGGACATGGGGCGGGAGATCGAAGAGCGGGCGCCCCGTCAGGAAGTAGTATCCTTGCAGCCAGAACGCTCCGAAATCGCTGTGGACCACCGTCTCCCGCGACGCTCGGGCCGCCGAGACCGGCCAGAGCAGCAGCAGGAGCAACAGGAGCGTGAGCGCGAACAGCACGCGCCGCGCCGTCCAGTATTCGCGCCGCAGAATCCCGGTCACGGCTTGGGGGCATCGAGCGACGAGAGGTACGCCCGCGCTGCCGGCAAGACCCGGTCCTGGGCGTCGGCGAGCGAGCCCTCCAACGACGCCCCCGCCGCCTTCGTGTGCCCGCCGCCTCCGAAACGGCCCGCCAGCTCCGCCACGTCCACGTCGCCGAGCGACCGGAAGCTGACCTTGACCTTCCCGTTCGCCAGATTGCGGAACAGCAGCGCGAGCCGCACGCCGGCGATGGAGCGCGGGTATTCGACGATACCGTCGAGATCGTCGGCCGTGGCGCCGTGGCGCCGCAGTGCGTCCGGTGGGACCGTGACCCACGCGAGGCCGTGGTCGGGCTCCACCACGAGGGTCTCGAGCACTTCCGTCATCAGGCGCACACGTCCCTCGGGGGCGCTCGCGTACACCGACGCATAGATCGACTCGGGATCCACGCCGCGCTCGAGCAGCGCGCCGGCCACCCGCAGGGCGCGGGGCGTGGTGTTGGCGAACCGGAAGGCCCCCGTGTCGGTGAGGATGCCCACGTACAGCGCCCGCGCGGCCTCGGGCGAGAGCGGCCACTCGAGCGCGCTCGCGAAGTCGAACACCAGCTCGGCCGTGGCGGCGGCGTCGGGCGCTACCAGGCGCGGCCCGCCCGGGAGCGAGCCGCCGCTGACGTGGTGATCGATGCACGCGACCGTGTGGGAGTGCGTGATGGCGCGCGCGAGATCCCCCAGGCGGCTCACGTCCGAGATGTCGAGCACGACCACGACGTCGGCGGACTCGATTTCGCGCGTGGCGCGCTCGGAGTGATCCGCGCCGGCCGGCACGAGGAAATGGAACCGCTCCGGGATGGGCGTGGGGTTGGCGATCGCGGCCCGGAGCCCCCGCGCGGTGAGCAGGTGCCACAGCGCCACCTCGCTCCCCACGCCGTCGCCGTCGGCGTTCACGTGCGTGGTGAGGGCGACGCGCCGTCCCGGCGCGAGCACGGCGGCCACGGCCTGCGCGGCCCGAGCGCGCTCGGCAGGGATGAAGACTCCGTTTGTCGACATGGCATCAAGATAAATAGAAGGCGTCGCGGGCTACTGCCCTCTCGTCGCGATTAACGACAGTCTTTGCGAGCCCGCGACACCACTCACCTTGAGCGTATTGTTCGCCAGGCTGAACGTACCGGTCAACTGGCTGAGTCCCAGGTTCACGTCGATCGTCTCGCCGGACGTGGTGTAGGTGCCGGTGATGTTCTGTTGCTGAGCGTTAACGGTGAGCGAGGCGGTGAAATTGCCGGACGTGAGGGTCACGGTGCCCGTGGCCGCGGGTGGCACGAGGTCCGGCTTCACCCCCTGACACAGAGACGTAAGGGTGTACGACCCAGGGAGGCTGTCCGACATTGCCGCGATCCCCCCGTGGTACGTATCACACGGGGCCGGCGCCGTGGCCTTGTCCCCGCCACAGGCGGCCGCCGCGAGCGCAACGCAGCACGACCAGAACTTCAAGGCACCTTCCGCTTCGGGGCCCCTAAAGCTACGCCCAGGAGTCCCGGGACGACAAGAACCGCACGGACCCGACGGTTCCCCGTGACGGTTCTCCGTGACGGTTCTCCGTGACGCCTCTTCGCGACGTCCTTTCGCGACGCCTCTCGGCGTTTAGGGCGTCTAGCCCCGCAGCGCGCTGTGTTTCCGGCTGTAGCCGAAGTAGATCCCGAATCCGATCACCAGCCACACCGCCAGTCGGATCCACGTATCGAGGGGCAGCGTGAGCATGAGGCCCAAACAGGAGAAAATGCCCAGGAGCGGTACCAGCGGCACGAGGGGCGTCCGGAACGGTCGCTCCAGATCGGGACGCGTGTGCCGCAATATCCACACCCCGGCGCACACCAGCGCGAACGCGAGCAGCGTGCCGATGTTGACCCACGTGCCGAGCAGCTGCAACGGCAAGAGCCCCGTCGCGAAGCATACCGCGATGCCCGTGTAGATCGTGGACAGGTACGGGGTGCGGAAGCGGGGATGGACTTTCCCAGCCCAGGGCCCGAGCAGGCCGTCGCGAGACATCGAGTAGAACACGCGGGACTGCCCCAGCAGCATCACGAGGATCACGGACCCGATGCCGAGCACTGCGCCCACATCGATCGAGACCCGAATCCACCACGGCGCGCCGATCCGCTCCATCGCGTACGCCATCGGCGCCGGGAGGTTGAGCTCGCCGTAGGGAACCATCCCCACCAGCACGGCCGACACTACGACGTACAGCAGGGTGCAAATCGCGAGCGAGCCGAGGATGCCGATGGGCATGTCACGCTGGGGGTTCTTCGATTCCTGCGCCGCGGTCGAGACCGTGTCGAACCCGATGTAGGAGAAGAACACGAGGCCCGCGCCGCGCAGGACGCCGGACCAACCGTAGCTGCCCCGTGTTGGGGGGGATGAAGGGCGTCCAGTTGGCCGGCCTGACGTGCGACAGGCCGACGAACACGACCAGCAGGACGATCGCGACCTTGAGAATCACGATGGCGCTGTTGACCCGCGCCGACTCGCTGATGCCGATCACCAGCACGGCGGACATCACCGCGACGATGAGGACGGCCGGGAGGTTGATGATCGCGCCGGTCAGGTTCAGCCCTGGATGAGCGCATCCCACGGCATGGGCGGTCACTTGCGCGGCCGTGCACAGCTGCGTGGGAGGGGCCGTGAGGCTCGCGGGAATCCGGACACCGAACAGGCCCAGCAGGGACACGAAGTGGCCCGACCAGCCGACGCCCACGGTGGCGGCGCCGGCGGCGTATTCCAGCACCAGGTCCCAGCCGATGATCCACGCCGCGAGCTCGCCCATGGTGGCGTAGGCGTACGTATAGGCGCTGCCCGCGACCGGCACCGCGCTCGCCATCTCGGCGTAACACAGGCCCGCAAACGCGCACGCGATCCCGACAAGCACCATCGAGAGGGGCACGGCGGGACCGGCGTAGAGCGCGGCCACCTGCCCCGTGATCACGAAGATGCCCGCACCGATGACGGCGCCGATGCCGAGCGTGACGAGATTGAGGGGCCCGAGCGCCCGCACGAGCGCGTGCTCCCCGGTCGCCTCCGCCTCGGCGCGCAAGGTGGCGATCGGCTTCGTGGCGAACAGGGTCATCCCCGAGTTTGGGCGCTCGCCGTCATGCCGGACAGTGACGTGGGACGGGTGGGACTGTGGCGGGGACGAGTGGGACTAGGGGTTCGAGGGTCGCGCCCGAAGGGCCACAGCGAGACTGCCCAGTCCATTTCGCTCCAGCAGCCCCAGCCAGCGCGGATCGGCGCCAACCGGCCGGAATCCGGGAGCGAGCACGGTGCCGAGCATCCATACCGCCGCGTTCCGCTGGGCAAATCCTTGTTCCAGGAGCGCCAAGGCCCGCGGCTCCTCCCCGAGAGCCCAGAGGATGAGGGCCGCGTAGGTAGGTCCCGCGTCTCGTCCCTCGAGCTCCGCGACCAACCGCCGGGCGGCGTCCGCGCGACCGGCCTGCGCGTAGGCGGTCCCCAACATGCTCACCAGGAGAAAGCTCCGGGCCGAGTACGCCACCGCTTGCTCGAGCGCGCTGAGCCCCGCATCGAACTCCCCGCGTTGGACGCGAACCCAACCGAGTGACCAGGAGGAGGCTGGAAACGTGGGCTCGAGCTCGACGGCGCGTTCCGCCGCCTCGAGGGCGTCGTCGGACGAACCGGCGAAGGAGAGGGCCAGAGCCGTCAGCGCGTTCACCAGGGGGGAGAGGGGGTCGAGCCGTTGCCCGTGCCGGACGAGCACAAGCGCTTCTTCCCGGCGCCCCAGGGACAGCATAAGAATGGCGAGCCAGATGTGCGGCAGCGCCCACCGCGGATTGAGCTCGATCGCCCGCTGGAACTCCCGTTCGGCGCGCTCCAAGTCCCAACCGAAGGTCCATTCGTAGAAGCCCACCGAGTAGTGCGCCTCGGCGAGGCGGTCGTCGAGGGCGAGCGCCCGCTCCGCCGCGTCACGGGTGCGCTCCTGGACGGTCGTCGACGGCATGTACCCATACACACCGAGGATGCAGTACGTGTCGGCGAGGCCGGCGTACGGCGCGGCGAAGCCGGGATCCGCGGCGATGGCGCGCTCGAAGCAGTCGATCGCCTTCTGCAGGCCCTCGCCGCGCCGCGCCCAGAAGTAGCGTCCCTTGAGGTACAGATCGTACGCCTCCAAGTCGTCGGTACCCGGCCGAACGAGCGGCGCTTCGGGCCTGGCCAGCGTGACACGGAGCCGCGCCACGATCGCCCGAGCAATTTCGTCCTGCACGGCGAAGATGTCGTCCATCCCGCGATCGTACCGCTCCGACCAGAGCTGATAGCCGTCCGCGGCGTTCGTGAGCTGGGCGGTGACGCGCAGCCGATCGCCGGCCCGCCGGACGCTCCCCTCGAGCAGCGTGCGCACGCCGAGGCGGTCGCCGATCGTCCGGAGGTCCCCCCGCTTGCCCTTGAACGCGAACGACGACGTCCGGGCCGCCACGTGGAGATCCCCGAGCTGGGCGAGCGCGTTGATGACCTCTTCCGTCATGCCGTCACTGAAGTACTCGTTCTCCGGATCGGGACTGAGATTCGTGAAGGGCAGCACGGCGATGGACTGCGGCGGCGCGGTGCGCGCCGGCGGCATGGCCGGCGCCGATACCAGGGCCGCGGCGAAGTCGGCGGCGGTGGCAAATCGGTCGGCCGGCACCCGCGCCAGCGCCCTGGTGATCGCCCGCTCGACCGGCTCCGGGACATCCCGCAGCGTGCGGATGTGCGGCACCGGCTCGCTGAACCGCTTCGCGATAATCGCTTGCGCCGTGGCGCCGGTGTAAGGCGGCTCGCCCGCCAGCATCTCGTACAGCACGCAGCCCAGGCTGTACACGTCGCTCCGGCCGTCGACCTGAGCATCGCCTGCCGCTTGCTCCGGACTCATGTAGCTCGGGGTGCCAACGGTGAGCCCCGACTGCGTGAGCGGCCTTGTCCCGGCCCCGATCAGCGCGCGCGCGATTCCGAAGTCGGCCACCACCGCGAGGCCGTCCTGAAACAGGATATTCTCGGGCTTGATGTCCCGATGGACAACCTGGTGTCGGTGGGCATAGTCCAGTGCTCCCGCCACCTCCTGGCCGATCCGCAGGGTGTCGTCGAGGGGCAGTTGCGACTCCCGATCGAGCCGCGCCCGTAGCGACTCGCCCTCGACGTGCGGCATGACGTAATACAGCAGACCGTCCGCATCTCCCGAGTCGAGCAACGCCAGAATGTGCGGATGGGCCAGTGGCGCGGCCAGCGCGATCTCCCGCAGAAACCTCTCGGGGCCGAGTGCCGCGGCCAGCTCGGGCCGCAAGACCTTGAGGGCTACCGAGCGGTCGTGACGCAGGTCGTGGGCGAGGAATACGTGCGCCATGCCACCACGGCCGAGCTCGCGCTCGATCGTGTAGCGCCCGGCGAGGGCGGCGGAGAGACGGGCAAGCAAGTCGGCCACGGCAGCCTCGCAGTATCCCATCATAGGGAAGCCGTCCGAGGCTCGCCAGCCTTGAGCGCGCCAGGGTCGGCGCGGGACTCAGGTGACGGGCGCGCTCAGCAGGTTGGCGCGGTAGCGACGTGAGAGGACGACGCGCGCGCCGCTTTCGAGAATAACGACCGCGTCGCCGTGAAACCACGGCTGCACTTCGCGCACGCGGTCGAGGTTGACGAGCGCCGATCGGCTGACGCGGCGGAACTGCTCCGGGTCGAGCCGTGCCTCGAGCGCACTGAGCGTGGAGCGGAGCACGTGAGTGGTATCGCCCACGTGGAGGCGGACATAGTTCTTCGCTGCCTCCATCCAGTCGACGTCACTCGTCCGTACGAAGAAACTGCGGCCGTCGTTCTCGACCAACAGTCGTTCGGCCGTGGGGCGCGCGACAAGCCGCCGTTCCAGCCCCGCCAGCGCGGCGCGGCGATCCTCTAAGTCGCGGTGGTAGTCGCGCGCATGCACGACGGCCAGGATCGTCCAGTAGATGAGCACGTTCCAGTGGTAGAACAGCGTGAAGTTGTCCACCAGCTTCTGCGTGAACAGGAACGGCTCGCCCGCCGCCGCGTGCAGCAGATCCTGCACGCCCACCGCGGCCACGAGCTGCAGCAGCGCCAGGTCGAGGCTCGCGCCGAGGTGGATGAAGAAGTGGCGGCCGAAGTTGGCGCGGTCCACTCGGAATCGGCGCCCCAGCCACGCGACGACGAGCGACAGGAGGCCCCACAGGTACCAGGCGGGGAGCGTGGTCGCGAGCGCCTGCCACCACGCGTACGGATGCAGCGCGAGTCGTTGATCTGCGAAGAAGAGCTGCACGCCCGATACGAGCCCGAGCAGCGTCCAGAAACCCAGCCACTTCACGTCTCTATTCCTTGGCCGCGAGTTTCGAGTGGCTGACGCTGTACGCGAAGTAGATCACGATTCCCACCACGAACCAGATGATGAGCCGCTCCCACGTGCGCCACGGCAGCGACGCCATCAGGTAGAGCGCCGAGAACGCGCCCGCCGGCGCCACGAACCACACCCACGGCGTCGTGAACGCCCGGGGCAGGTTCGGCTCGCGCAAGCGCAGCACCAACACCCCGATCGACACGATCACGAACGCGAGGAGCGTGCCGATCGAGACCAGGCTCCCCGCTTCGCGCACGGTGAGGAGCGCCGACACGAACGCCACCCCGATGCCGGTGATGATCGAGGTGAGGTAGGGAGTCTGAAACTTCGGATGGATCTTGTTGACGAACTGTGGCAGGAGGCCGTCGCGCGACATGCTCCAGAACACGCGCGATTGCCCGAGCAGCATCACCAGGATCACCGACGAGAGCCCGAAGATCGCGCCGAGCTTGATGAGCGACGACATCCAGCCCATGCCCGCCCGGTCGGCGGCCACGGCGATCGGATCGGGCACGTTCAACAACTTATAGGGCACCACCCCCGTCGCGATCCCGGACACGAGGATGTAGAGCGCCGTGCAGATCAGGAGCGACCCGATGATGCCGATGGGCATATCCTTCTGGGGGTTTTTCGCTTCCTGCGCGGCGGTGCTCACGGCGTCGAACCCGATGTAGGCGAAGAACACGATCGCCCCGCCGGTCATGACACCGCTCCAACCGTAGATCCCGGGCCCTTCTTGAGGCGGAATGAACGGATGCCAGTTGGCCGGGTTGATGGCGTGCGCCGCACCCACGATGAACAGCAACACCACGGCCACCTTCACGAACACGATGACGTTGTTGACGTTGGCGGACTCCTTGATGCCGATGACGAGCAGCGTCGTGACGATCGCGATGATGATGACGGCCGGGAGGTTGAAGACCGCGGTCACCGTCGACCCGTCAGCCAGGGTGACGACCGTGCCGCGCGCCGCCGAGAGGGCGGGCGGGACGACGATCCCGAAGTCCTTGAGAAGGGAGACGACATACCCCGACCACCCGATCGCTACCGTGACGGCGCCGAGCGCGTACTCGAGCACGAGATCCCAGCCGATGATCCAGGCGAACACCTCGCCCAGGGTGGCATAGCCGTAGGTGTACGCGCTGCCGGCCATCGGCACGAGCGATGCGAACTCGGAATAGCACAGCGCCGCGAAGACCGACGCGACACCAGCGATCACGAACGAGAGGACGACGGCGGGTCCCGCGTTCACAGCCGCCACCGTTCCCGTCAGCACGAAGATCCCGGTGCCGATGATCGCGCCGATGCCGAGCATCGTCAGGTTGAGCGCGCCGAGCGCCCGCTTCAGGCTGTGATCGGTGAGTGCCTCGGTCTGCAGATCGGTGACGCTCTTGCGTCGCAGCAGATTCATGCGGTCCTCGGCTGGGTTGGCGCAACGATCGAAGAAACGGCGGGACGGCGGCTAGAGTAGGCCGGGACCGCAGGCCTGTCAAGTCAATAGACGAGCTGGAGGCGCAGCGTCCACGAGTGCGGCACGGGAAGCGCGCCGTCGTCAGCGATGGTGCGCGGCCGCCCGGGTATGATCATGCCGTAGCTCCCGGACTCGGGGTCGCCGCCCGAGTACCCCGTCCAGGTCGCGAGATTGCGACCGGCGAGAGTGATCGTGGCCGCGCGGGCGCGCAGCGCCGCGGCCAGCTTGGGCGACGGGGAAATCGACAGGGAGATCTCGCGCAGTTTGAGATAGTCGGCGTCTTCGAAGTAGCCGGTCGTGGGGTAAGGGACGGCGGCGCGCGCCTGCTCGGCACGTCCCGTGGAGACAGCGGTCAAAGGCGGCCTCATTGAAGAGTCGCTGCCCCGCCCGGTAATCGAGCGTCAGTGCCGCCCGGAACGAGCCGTCCAGTCTCCACTCCGAGGTGAGCATCGCCCCCTGGGTGGGATACGGCGTGCCCGCCCACACGGGAGTGGGTCCGGCTACGACCTCGGACGCTGTAATGATGCCGTCCCCGTTCGCGTCGCCAAAGCTCTGTATCGCGGGCGCCCAATAGCCCCCCACAGGATACCCGACGGTCGCACGCTGCCACCCGAAGAGGTTAGTGTATGTTGCGAATCCGAGGTCGACCAACCGGTTCTGGTTTCCCCACAGTGACAGCGTGACATCCCAACCGGCGGCGAGACCGGTTAGTACCTTGCCGGTGACGGTGGCTTCGATCCCGCGATTGCGGATCGTGCCGCTGTTGGAGAAGATGCCGACGCCGGGAGAGACAGTTACGTCAAACACGTGAGAGCGCGCCGTGTAGTACGTCACGTACGCATCCACCCGGCCCCGCAACAGGGTCGCGTCGGCGCCGAGCTCGGTCGACGTCGTGCGCTCGGGGTCGATGCGCGGAATGGCCGTGCCGATCGGCACGAACACGGGAGTGACACCATCGAACGGCCGTGGGCCCGCTGACCCGTACGCCGCGCGCAATGCGAGTCGACTCAGTGGAGCGGAATCGGGCGCAGCATGCGCCACCCAGGTGGCCGTGAAGCTAGGGTAGGTCGCGCCGCGCTGCAGCTCCTTGAAGTGGTCGTGGCGAACCGCCGCGCTCACGGCCACCCTGGGGCCCAGCGCGAGCCGTTCCTCGATGTAGTAGCCGAATGAATTGCCCCAGCGCCACTGGCTGGCGCCCGAGACGGGTCCGCCGCCAAACCCGGTTCCCTGATCGATCTGGCTGGACCATTCTTGCCGCAGGCTGTCGCGCAGTTGTTGCACACCGAGGCTACTCGTCGACGACACCATCGCGGAAACGGCCCAGGTCGCGGAAGCCGACAGCTCCAGAGTGCGATGCCGTGACGAGAACGTGCCTTCGTTCAACGACCCGAGAGGCAACGGATCACCGGCGAGATAGGGCGAGAGCGCGGTGTCGCTCTGGTTGAGCGCATCGAACCCGGCGAGTCCGTGGAGCGCCATCCAGGATAGGGGGCTCCAACGTGCCTCGACCGTATTCGTCCGCCGCTCCACCGCTTGCGCATTCCGGAGGCGGAACCTCCCACTCCAGCTGAAGCCCGCGCTGTCACTCGGCCCGAAGGCAACCTGTTGAGGCAGGTCTGGCGGCAGTCGAAGGTCGTCCGACATGCGGGCGGCGTTCAGCGCGAGCTCGACGGAGGGCCAGGGGCGCAGGCGGCCGGTCAGCCTTCCACTCAAACGACGGT
>Ga0209801_1002288_pt1 | contig 11277 bp, 13 predicted proteins | sample GraSoiAngelo_127_FD_185884 | JGI IMG/M metagenome (GOLD analysis project Ga0209801, IMG submission 185884) | Grasslands soil microbial communities from the Angelo Coastal Reserve, California, USA - 14_0927_09_40cm (SPAdes) (version 2) | ecosystem: Environmental > Terrestrial > Soil > Grasslands ... | reverse complement strand
TGGATGGTCGTCTGCTCGCGACTGCCACTCGTGAGCTCGATCGTGGCGCTGTTGCCGGTGATGATCACCGACTTCACGCGGCCGGCCTGAACGTCCTGAATGGCGGCTGACAACCCGACAGTCTGGACGGACGGCGTCTGCGACCGGTAGGCGTACAGGAGCGCGAGCCCCATCACCACCAGCAGCAGCGTCAGGATGCCGTTCTTGAAGATCCGGTTGTCGAGGTTCAGCTGGATGGTCCCTTCCGCGGCCGGCCTGCGGTCGCTTCCGCTTTCGATGCTACTTCCCTAACGCGGGGCCCCCAAAGGACGTTCCCCATCTGCTTCGGAGCCGCTACCGCAAGCCGTGTTCCGCCGTGCGAACGAGGCGGTGGCATCAAGAACGGGACCCAGAACACGCCGGTTTCGGTCGCGATTACCGGCCAAAACGGCCTGATCGCCGCGGGGACTTTCGCATCGGTGAAGAGATCCTGGAGCTTGCGCCGGCCGGCGCCGATCCGGTCGCCATCCTCGCGCCGGCGGACCACGAGACTTTTTAGGATGTTCTCAGGTACCAAGGCTTCGCTGTCTCCGTCGGCGGCGCTTTCGTCGGCGGTTCCGAAGAAGATCCGCCAGCCGTTCCATTCGATGTCGCGACCCGGTTCGAGGGGCGTCTCGGCCTCGCCGCCGGGCTCGGTTTCGGCGGTGACGATGCGGAGCACGCCGTACTCACGTACGGCGCGGCCACCCGGAAGATCGAGCGAACGCGATCCATTCGTAGTCGCAGCAAGCCGCGAAAGTGCGGCACGATGGCGCGCCGCGAGGGTCCGGCCGGTCGCGCGGGCCCACGCGAGCGCGAGCGCTCCATCGCGAAGCTCCCCGGCGGGCAGCGCGTCGAGCGCGATGCCTTCAGGCTTTGTTGCGCCATCCAGCGACGCCGCGGCGGCGCTCGCCTCCGTCGCGTTCAGCGACGCCGCCGCATCGGCGAACCGCGCGATCGCGTCGACGACGCGCGGGTTCAGCTTCGCGAGCTCCGGAAGCACCTTGGCGCGGAGCCGGTTGCGAGCGTAGCGAAGCGATCGATTCGTCGGATCGATGCGTGGACTGATCCGAGCCGCGCGACACACGGCGACGGTGTCAGCTCGACCGATGGCGAGGAGCGGCCGCGCGATCCCATCGCGGAGCGGTCGCATCCCGGCGAGCCCCGCGAGACCCGCACCGCGCACGAGGTGGAGGAGCACGGTCTCCACCTGGTCGTCGCGGGTGTGCCCTGTGGCGATCGCGGTCGCGCCGATCTCGCGGGCCGCGCGCCGCAGGAACGCGTACCGCGCCTGGCGCGCATCGTCCTCGCTCTTCGTCGGTCGCTCCGCCCGGCCGACGCGGATCGGTGCGCCGACGCGGTTGGCGAGCTTCGCGACGAAGTCCGCGTCGAGCGCGTTCTGGCGCGGCCGCGTGCGGTGGTCGAAGTGCGCGACATGGAGCACGAGTCCGAGCTCGTCCGCGAGATCGGCGAGCAGGAGCAACAGCGCTGTGGAGTCCGGGCCACCGGAGACGGCCACGACGAGGGGACCGGGTTCGAGGATGCGGTGCGCGTGGATGTAGTCGCGGACGGTCGCGCGGATGTGCGCTGGGATCAACTGGTGGCTGGGGTGGGGATTGGACCCACGACCTGGCGGTTATGAGTCGCCTGCTCTGACCACTGAGCTACCCAGCCGGGTTGCGATCCAATTCTAGAGTTCGCGTGTGCTCGATATGCGCGCGATCTGTGAGGTCTGCGGTCACACACGGCGGTGGCACGATCGAGCCGCGGCGCGCCCACTTCTCGGGGCAGAGCCAGGTATCGAGCGTCCCTGTTACCGCGAGGTCGGCGGCGCGCCATGCCGGTGCGTAGGGTTCCGGGAGTCGGGCGAGATCGCGGTCCCTCCGGTGAGCGCTTCGCGTAGACCCGATGCGCTGCGCGGAGCGCAAACTCTGGCGCTCGTTCTCGTGTTCGTCGTGCTCGGTTTGATGCTGCTCTATGCGTACCGATCGCAGACGCCCTCGGTGTTTACCGTCCCCATGAGCGCGGCGATCCAGGACGTGCAGGCGGGCCGCGTCGTTTCCGTGACGATCGCTGGAGAGCAGGGGACTCTCGAGCTCGCGAGTGGGTCGCGCGAGCGAACGACGGTCCCACAGCCGGACGAGGTCTTCGCGAAGGCGGTGCTCGACTACAACGCCACGCATCCGCAAAAAGTGAATCTCAGGTACGAGAACGCGAACGGCCCGCTCCAGACGGTCGGCCCGGTATTGCTAAGCATGCTCCCCATCTTGCTCATCGCCGCTCTGGTGTTTCTCGTGCTTCGGACACAGCCCCGGACGTAGGCGCGGACGGACGCGGTGCCCGTCGCGGCGCAGGCGCTCGAGAAACTCTGCTTCGGTCATCGCGTACTTGCGACGATTGCAAGGCCCGCATGCGGGCAGGATGTTATCGATCAGATTGGACCCGCCTCTAGCGAGAGGGACACGATGGTCTGCCTCGAGCGGTCCCTCGCTCCCGCAATAAGCGCAGCGACCAAGCCAAAACCTGGCGAGCGCATGCCATTGCGCCACCGAGTATCGTCCGGCCGCTGCGACCTTACGGGCTCGCCGCCGAGCCGCGAGAGCGCGCCTCAGGTCGCGGTGGGTCCGCTGATACTCCGAGAAGTACTTCGCAAGCGCCTCGCGATGGCGAGCGTAGTAGGCGCGCGAATCTTCGTTGTGTTCCGTCGGATGTCGTTCCCGCCACCGTCGCATCGCGGCGCGGGCTTTATCCGGATTGTGACGAATCCAATCGCGAGCATAGGCGCGACGTCGCTCAGGATCCTTGTGGGGCATCGACCTCGAATACCAGAACACGAAGAGCGTGCCAATAGGACTCAGAGAGAACGAAGCGCAGCCTTCCGGCTGCGCCATCTGTTGCGGGGGGACGATTCGAACGTCCGACCTTTGGGTTATGAGCCCAACGAGCTACCGCTGCTCCACCCCGCGCGCTCATTTTATCCGTTCTCGTCTGGGCTCGCTCGTGACAGCGACAGCGCTATCGCGGTCCGAAGAAGAAGGCGATCCACCGCTCGAGTCGCGACGGCCCCGCCTTCACGCTCGCCGCAGATCCAGCGCTCCCCTGCTCGTTCCTCTGCACCGCATACAGGGACTCGTTCGCACCGATCGGCGATTCGTTGCCTTCGGCGCGCCGGCGCGCCACCTTGCGGCAGAGCGAGCCGATCTCGCGCTCGAGGTTGCGGACGCCGGCCTCGCGGGTGTAGCCGCGGATCACCTGTCGCAGCGCGTCACCCTGCGCCTGCGCCGCCGTGATGTCGGCGTGGAGGCCGGTGATCTCGCGTGCGAGCGCGTTCGCCTGCACGGTGATCCCAACAAACGCCGCCGCGAGCACGAGACCGGAAAGGCACAGCGCGAGCGCGACCACCGAACGCCACCGGCGCGCACGCGTGGGCGGTGATCGATGCGCGCGATGCCGATGCATCGCCCGCATCATGCAGTACGGACCAGCTCCGGGGGAAGGGGTGCGCCCTCGTGACCGGCGGCGCGGTATGCGCACCATCCCAGCACGCCCAGCCAAGAGACAGCGGCCTCGGTATCGCGCAGGCGGCGCGTGAACCCCGCCACCACGATCGTCGGCTCGCCGGTGATGATCCCGGCGTCGTTGCGCGATTCGTCGAGGGTTCCCGTCTTGTGCGCCACCTTTGCGCCGTGCGGCAGGTAGCGGCGCAGCATCGACCGGTCCTGGCATTGCGCCAGCAGCGCGAGGACGGCATCGCTCGCCGCGCGGCCCTCGCACTCGCCGCGCATCAGTCGCAGCAGCAGCGCGGCCGTCTCGCGAGCGGTCATGACGTTCTCGTGGCCGCGCTTCGCCGCTTCGAAGTCGAACATGGCGCGGGCGAGGAGGCTGTGCGGACAACCCCATTCGCGCATTCGCTCGTTCACCCGAGCGATCCCAAAGCGCTCGATCAGCCTGTTCGTGGCGGTGTTGTCGGAGACGATGATCGCGAGCATCGCGAGGTCCCGGAGGCTCGACGTCTCGACGTCGCGAAGATGCCTCAGCACGCCGCTGCCATCGATCCGATCGCCAACCGGTAGGCGCTCCTCGAGGTCGATGTGTCCACGCGCCGCGTCCGCATAGAGCGCCATGACCAACGGGAGCTTGATCACCGAGGCCGCGGGGAACAACTCGTCCGCGCGTTCGCAGAAAAGCTCGCGACCATCGAGATCGCAGGCGAATGCGCTCGCTTCGCCGGGCAGCGAGCGCAGCGCGTCCCGTGCCGCGGCGAAGAATTCGCTCACCCTGGCGAGCCTACCGCCCGCTAGGGCGGGCATACGCTCGTGAGATGAGGTTGGTGGCGCTCGCTCTCGTCGGCATCGCTCTCGTCTCGTGTCTGCCCCAGCAAGGGACGAGCTCACCTACGCCGACGGCGAGGCCAAGCGCAGCCCGGCCCCGCTTCGAGCTCGCCTCGTACATGTACGCCCTGCAGACGAAAGGCAAGATCCGCATCGCCGTGCTCGAAAACGCGCCGCCGTTCGCATTTCGCGAGCCGAATGGCACGTACAGCGGGTTCGAGGCTGATCTCGGACGCGAGCTGGCGAAGGCCATCTTCGGGCCGCTGCCGAACGAGGATTCGGTCATCGAGTGGGTCGCGGTCGACCGCTCGACCGCCGTGAATGCGCTGGCGGGCTTACCGAGCCCCGCCGCGGATGTCTCGTTCGCGTCGATCATCCCGACGCCCGCGAGCTCTTCGGCGGTGGACCTCTCGGATCCGTACCTGTTGAGCGGCGAGCGGATCCTCATCGCGGCGACGAATGACGAGATCAAGGACATCCCCGATCTCGACTCGCAGACCGTGTGCGTCACGCAGGGCACTTCTGTCGGTGATGACGTCCAGATGGCGAATGAGTTCGCGAAGACCCTCACGCTCGACTCCTACGCCTCGTGCCTTGGCGCGCTCCGGCGGAGTCAAGTCGACGCGATCGTGGCCGACGAGGCGACGTGCTGGCAGCTCATGAAAGAGGACCCGGGGACGAAGCTGGTGGGCCGTTACCTCACCACCGAAGAGCACGCCATCGGCGTCAAGAAGAGCGCCGCCAACGACCGGGAAGGGTTCCTCTCCTTCATCGACGGCTGGCTCGCTGGCGCCATCCGCGACGGGACCTGGGCGCGTCTCTATGGCTTCGACATCTCTCCCTTCTCGAAACAGACGAAGACGACCCCCGTCCCCTGAGCGCAAGCACGCGCCGATGTATGAGCCGGTATGGATGCCGCGTTCCGCCGCGTGATCGACGAGAGCTGGATCGACGACTGGATGGAGGAGTGGCGTGACTGGGGGCACTGCACCGTCCGCGCGAAGTGGACGATGGATGGCGCGACCACGCTCGCTGAGGCGGCGGCACGGTTCCGCGAGCGAGCGGACGAGCTCGACCAGCTCGCTCGACGCGGCTTCGAGCTCGAACAAGCGGTGCAGGACGACTACGGATTCCTGATCCGGCCGGGCGAGGAGTCGCCGATGCGGCTCGTGGAAGACGAGGAGTGAGCGCTCGTTCGCGATCGGACGAGCGTTCTCCCCACGGGGCCATGGAGGAGTGCCCGGACTGCGGCAGCGTCACATTTCGTGGCGCATGGGCGATCGATGGCGCACGCACTCTCCCCGAGGCAGCGCTCATGTTCCGCGAGTACGCCGACGAGATCGAAGACCTTGCGGCCGCGGGTTACGTGCTACGCGACCCGATCCAGCACGACCTCGGCTATGCGCTGCGCCCTGAGGACGGCGAGGAGGACGAATGAGCGACCATCCGTGCCTGCACGCGATCCCTGGTGGCAAGTCCAGCGACACCGACGTCCTCGACCGCGAACGACGCGACGGCGTTGGCGAAGCGGGCGGCCTCCTCGAGCACGCCGCCGTCGGCAAGTGCCAGTGCGAGACCCGCGCAGAACGCGTCGCCGGCGCCCGTCGGATCCACCACGCGATCAGCCGGGAAACCGGCTATGAGGACCTCCCGCCGGTCGCGTAGGACCAAGGCTCCGCGCTCTGCGACGGTGACGATGACCGGGGCGGTGCGCGCCCAGTCGCGGGCGAGGTCGATGTCGGAGTCGATGTCCTCCTCGCTCACCACCGCGACGGTCACGCGCGCGAGAATCGTGTGCGCTTCTTCCCACTCGCGACGGTGGATCGACCCGTCGGCCTCCCACGTCCGCAGGTAGCCCTGCGCGGCCATCACGCGCGGCACATCGCCGTAGAGCGCGAAGAGCGAGGGCTCGAGCTCGTGCGCGATGGAGGCGAGGACGACCGCGCGTGTTTCTCGCAGGGTCGCACTCACGTCCGTCGCGGAGATCGCCTTGGCGCGCGCCTTCAAGCGAAGACGCCGCCTGCCGTCAACGTAGCGGAAGGCGAACGTGGTGGTCACGGCGCCGTCGAGCGGATGGAACTCGATGCCCAGCTCGCGGCACCGTGCTGCCAGTCGCTCGCGCTCGTTCGGTCCGGCGCGCGTAAGGAGCGCGACGCGATCGCCGAGCCGCGCGGCGGCTGCGGCCGCGTACACGGCCGTCCCGCCGATGCGCCAGTCGTCCTCGCCCTCGAACTCGTCGCGCGCCGCATGACCGATCGTGACCAGGTCGAACATCAGACGTTGAAGAGCACGTGAAATACCTCGCCGTCCTGCACCGCGTAGGTTTTCCCCTCGGTCCGCATGATCCCGAGCTTCTTCGCGTTCGCCTCCGACCCCGCCTTGAGCAGCTCGTCCCATTTGATGACCTCGGCCCGGATGAAGCCGCGCTCGAGATCGGAGTGGATCGCGCCTGCGGCCTGCTGCGCCGGCGTCCCGCAAGGGGTTGTCCAGGCACGGACCTCGTCCTCGCCGGTCGTGAAGAACGAGCAGAGTCCGAGCAGCTCGTAGGTCGCGCGGACGAGCCTCTCGAGGGCGGACTCGACGAGACCGAGCTCGGCGCGGAACTCGGCGGCTTCCTCGTCTGAGAGCTCCGCCATCTCCGCTTCGATCTTCGCGCAAACAGGGATGACGCTCGTCGCGCGATGCGCCGACGCGGCCTTGCGCACCGGCGCGAGGATGGCGTCGGGCGAGGCGACGTCGACCTCGTCGACGTTCACCACGGCGAGCGTGGGCATCAGGGTCAGGAAACGGAAGCCGCGCATGGTCTTGCGCTCGTCCGCGTCGAAGTCGACGTCGCGTAGCGGCCGCTCGCTGGCGAGCGCGGCGCCCGCCTTCGCGAGGACCGCCTTCTCGCGCTCCTTCGTCTCTCGCTCGAGACCCTTCGCCGCGCGGAGCTCCGGCTCGATGCGCTCGAGGCGGCGCTCGACGACCCCGTGATCCGCGAAGAGCAGCTCGAGCTCGACGCTGGCGAGGTCCCGCACCGGATCGATGGAGCCGTCGACGTGCGGAACGCTGGGATCGCGGAAGGCCCGCACGACGTGGACGATCGCGTCGGCGGTGCGGAGATCGCCGAGCTTCTGCGGAGAGATGCCTTGCCCCGGTTCTTTCGCGTGCGCGAGACCCAGGTCCCGGTACAGCACCTCGGCGTGCGTGGTCTTCTTCGGCTTGAAGAGCGCCGCGAGCTCATCGACGCGGTGGTCGGGCACCTTCGCGATGCCGACATTCGTCTCGGCCTCCGCGCCGGAGAACGACCCCGTCTTGGCATGTCCGCCGGTGAGCAGGTTGAAGAGGGTGGTCTTCCCAACGTACGGCAGCCCCGTGATCGCCGAGACGACGTTCACGGGAGCCGCGTCTCGCGCACGTCGGGCGGGTCCTCCTTGAAGATCGCACGGGCGATCTCGCGGAAGCGCTCCGCGGGACCGGTCGCGAACACCTCATGCACCGCGGTGCCGCCGGTTCGGGTGAGTCGGTGCGATGCGAGGACCTCGCGGACCGCAAGTGCGGTCGTCGTGGCCGAGTCGACGACGCGTACGTCGCGGCCGGCCACCCGCTCGATCTCCCGGCGGAGCAAGGGATAGTGGGTGCAGCCGAGGAGGACCGTGTCGACGACCGGCCGGACCACGCCGCCCTCGGTGAGCAATGGTCCGACGTACTCGCGCACGGCCGCTAGCGCCTCGGGGCTCCCGGCCTTGCCGGCCTCGACGAGCGGCACCAGCTTCGGGCAGGGCTGCTGAGCGACGTCAACGAGCGGATCGAGATCGCGCAGCGCGCGGATGTACGCGCCCGAACGCACCGTGAGCGCCGTGGCGAGCACGCCGACCGCTCGCCGCGACGTCGCCGTCAGCGCCGCGGCCGCTCCGGGGCGTACCACGCCGATCACCGGGAAGACGTTCTCGTCACGGACCGCCTCGAGCGCCACCGAAGTGGCGGTGTTGCAGGCGATGACCACGAGCTTGCAATCGCGGCCGGCGAACCAGCGCATCGCCTCGCGCGTGAAGCCGACCACTTCCGCGGGCTCGCGGGGGCCGTAGGGCATGCGCGCCTCGTCGCCCAGATAGATCGTGGACTCCGCTGGAAGCTGTCGGCGCAGCTCGCGGAGGACCGTAAGCCCTCCGACGCCCGAGTCGAAAAGGCCGATCGGCCGGTCGGCGTCGGCGGCGCGCATGTCGGCTAGTGCACTAACGGCGCTGCTGTGTGACGAGCGAGTTCGCGAGCGAGTCCATGGCCTTCGAGACCGCCGAGTTGGGGCTCGAAAGCACGAAGGGCTGTTGCTTGTTGAGCGACTCGGCGACGGTCTTCCAATCGGTGGGGATCTCGGCGACGACCGGCAGATTCAGCGTGTGCTCGATCCCGCCTTTCGACATGCCCGCCATCGAGTCGGACTGGTTCACGACGAGGAGGATCGGCTTCGTCCCCTTGTAACCGAGGGCCTCGAAGGTATCGACCGCGGCCTTGGTGTTGGCGACGGAAGCCTGCATGTACGTGACGATGAGCAGGATCACGTCGGCTGCGTCGAGCACCGCGAGGGTGTCGTCGGTGAGACGCGAAGGCGCGTCGACGACCACGTAATCGTGATCCTGCGCGAGCATGGTCATCGCGTTGGCGACGTCGGGAGCGGCCATGAGGTCGGCCTCCTCCGGCCGCGACGGTCCGAGCAGCACCGCGATGCCCGAAGGCCCCTCCCAGAGCACTTCGCTGAGCGACGTCTTCATCCCTTGGCCCGTCGGAAGATCGACGATGGATCGCGTCGACGGGGGCACCTGCAGCACGTAACGGAGCGATCCGAATTGCATCACGCCGTCCATCAGCGCAACGGAGCTGCCGCGGCGACGAAGGATCGTCGCGAGGTTCACGGCGATCGTCGTCTTGCCCGAGCCGCCCTTCGGCGAGTAGCAGACGATCATCTTTCCCTTCGGACGGATCGCGCCCTTCGGCGGGATCGCGAGCGCGTTCGCGAGCTCGATCGCGCCGCCCGGCAAGACGAACACGGCGTCGACGCCCTGATCCGGCTTGGGATCGACCGGTCGCTGCGGGACGGTGACGATGATGATCCGCGTCCCTGGCGATACCGACCGGATCCGCTTGGCGAGATCGAACCCGGTGACCTTCCCCTGAAGCAAGGCATCGATCATCACCACATCGGGCTTCTCGGTGGTGATGCGCGTCATCGCGGAGTCCGGGTCCTTTTCCGCGCCGACGAGCTCGGCTTCCTTCTCGCGCGCGAGCATCTGCTGCAGGTGCTGCGCGACCTGCGGCAGGTCCTCGATGAGCAGGACTCGTTTCATGCGGCGCGAGTGTATGTGGAGGCTCGCCGCAGAGTCACGCTGGCAGCCGCCGCGGTGATGAGGGCGAGTCCGATGAACGACACGCCGACGCCCGCCGTTATGCCCTGCCAGTACCACTCCGGATACAGGCGCAACAGGTTGCTCGTGGCCGGATCGAAGAGGAAGTTCCCCTGCGGAAAGAAGACCTCGTGGAAGAGCAGGAACAGCGGATCGAACGCCAGCGCCGCAGCGATGCCAACGATCAGAACGATCCCCGCGGCGACGAGACTCGCGTCCCGAACGAGCATCGTTGCCCTCCGTTGCCCGCGCGCACGGGTGAGGCGAAAGGCGACGATGCCGAGGGCGAGGACCGCGACCGTCTCGGCGCCTCGAAAGACCGAGCGAACGTCGGCCATGTGCGCGTACTCGTCGGAAGTGAAGATCGGTCCCGTGCCATACGCGATCGGCGGGTTCGCTGCGGCGCCGATCACGTACGACGCCCACGCGTGATGCCAACCGATCCACGTGTCGATGTTGGCCGTTGCTTCGACGCGGGAGCCGTCCGGCTGGCGCGGGACGAGAATCGTCGTGCTCGTGCCACCAGCCGCCTTCGCGAGCGCCGCATAGGCCCAATCGCCGCTCCACACGAGCGCGAGTGCGACGAGCCCGACGATCGCGAGGGCGATGGCGAACACCGCGACATCGACACGATGCGATCTCACGCGGGGATCGCGCCGAGACCTGGACGAGATGGGAAGACAAATCGTCCGCGCTTGACCGTGACCGCGCGGAACGGGTCGTCGGTGATGAGGAGATTTCCGTCGAGGTCACACCAGTCGACGGCGGGCGCGAGGTGCGCGGCGGCCGCGATCGCGACGCTCGTCTCCGCCGCGCGGCAGCCGAGCATCACCTTGAGCCCGCGGTCGTGGGCGGCCTCGATCATCGCGCGAGCCGCGAGGACGCCGCCGCATTTCTGCAGCTTCACGTTGATGCCGTCGCAGCGGTCCGCGAGCTTCGGCACGTCGCTCGCGCGGACGGCCGCTTCGTCGACCACGATCGGAAGCTCGGAGCGCTCGCGCACACGCCGAAGGCCATCGAGGTCCTCCGGCGCGATCGGTTGCTCCACGAACTCGATGCCGAACGGAACGAGCCGCGCGATGCGCTCAGGTGCTTCGTCCGCGCCCCAGGCCGCGTTCGGATCTACACGGATGGTCCCCGTGAAGCGTTCGCGTATCGCGCGGAGGATCGCGACGTCGTCACCTCGTCCCAGCTTGACCTTCAGGATCGCGAAGCCCATCACGGCGGCGTTCGCCGCCCGACCCGCCATGAGCTCGGGCTCGTCGATCCCGACCGTGAACGACGTCGGCGGCGGCTCCGCCGGCGCGAGGCCGAGAAGGTTGCGGAGCGGCACCCCCGCGGCGAGCGACGCGCGGTCGTGCGCCAGGATGTCGATCGCGCAGCACGCCGCACCGCCATGAGGGAAACGCTCGTCGAGGCGAGCTCCGAGAGAAGCGATGTCCTCGGGGTCTTCCGGCAGGAGCGAAAGCGCATCACGGATGTCGCGCTCGACCGACTCGGCGGTTTCGCCGAAGAACGCATCGGGCACGCCTTCTCCGCGCGAGATG
>Ga0209801_1002280_pt1 | contig 11295 bp, 10 predicted proteins | sample GraSoiAngelo_127_FD_185884 | JGI IMG/M metagenome (GOLD analysis project Ga0209801, IMG submission 185884) | Grasslands soil microbial communities from the Angelo Coastal Reserve, California, USA - 14_0927_09_40cm (SPAdes) (version 2) | ecosystem: Environmental > Terrestrial > Soil > Grasslands ... | reverse complement strand
ACGTGTTAGGATGAAGATGTTGTAGTCCATTCCAATTCCATAGAGGAGTAGAAAGAGAATTAGGGGGATGATGAAGAGGACCCCTGATTGCAGTACGTTGTTGAAGAAGAGGAGAGTGGCCGCATACGCCCAAGTTATGCTCAATCCAATCGAGAGAATCCCAGTTATCGCAAGCGGATACGATCCTAGTACTACCAGCAACACCACGAATATGGCCGCGACCGTCAGCACTCTCATCGTGTTGAACTGGTTGACAGTTTCATTGGCAAAATCCAGGGTTGACGCGGAAGCACCCCCAACCAGTATCGTGTCCTGAGCGAGTGAGGCATCCGAGCTCTGAAGGCTCGTAACCAAGCTCCGGATCTGAACAATGGTGTTGAGAGAGTTTTGCGTGAACGGCTCGTCGCCGAATAGAACCACCACCATAGCAGTCCGATTATCCTGTCCGATACTGCCGAGGATCGCCTGCCTCTGTTGAGGCGTCAGACCTGTCATGTTAGTCGCGTCCACATTGACACCGTTAGGACGCGTAGGTCCCGTGACCTCCTTCACGTTAGACAATCGAGTAATATTCTGGCTCAGTTTCTCCAGGTTAGCCTGTGCGCCCCTCGTAAGATTCCCGTTCGTGAGAATCGTTCCAGGAAACTGCACGAGCACTTGAGTTGGCCCTATCTGACCCGCGCCAAAGCTCTGTTCCAACATGGTGAGACCGTGGACACTCTCGGCATTGGCGAGACCCGCCGCAAAATCGTACGAGGTAGCTCCAGTGAGTGATATGTAGATGGCAGGGATGGATATGAGCACTGTCAGTCCCAAGACGAGGGCTGGTCGCCTGACGCTGAAGCCTGCAGCCCGTCGGAAATATCCCGGCCTCTCAGCCCTCTTCTTCCGCGCCCGAACCGCAAAGCTCTCGAATCTCTTACCAGATCTAGGCCAGAATATTCTGTCCCCAGCGATCAGGATGAACGACGGAATCAGTGTGAGACTTACTAGAAGGGCGATTAGGACGCCGAAGCCCAGGCCGACTCCGATGGATTGTAACAGTGTGAAGCTGCTTATCGTCATGGCACCGAAGGCGATGATGACTGTCGTCGCGCTAGTAGCAATGCTCTCTCCAGACCAGGTGACGGATGTCTGGACGGCCTGGGCTTTGTCGTGGCCCTCGACCCGTTCTTCCCGGTAGCGGGCCATTAAGAAGATGGAATAATCAGTTCCCACTCCCAGCATTATGGTGAACAGGAACGTCGTGGTCGTGTCCTGTACGGGAAGGATGTATTTGCCGATGAGGTAGAGCCCTCCTTCTGTGATCAACAGCGCTAATCCGACGATGGTCAGAGGGACGAACGGCGTGGCGATTGCAAAGAAGAATAGTCCCGCCAGAATGAGGATGGCGCCTACAGTGACCGGTTCGATTAGACTGAGGTCATTTTGGCTTCCTAGAGAAGAGTCGGCGGTGGTGGCTAGATCGCCAGTAACATATGTCTGGGAGGGTCCGCCGTCCCTGGACTTCAGTTGAGAGATGATACTCCGAATGATAACTACGTTCTTCAATATTGGGTCGGTGTCCGCGGAGGCGAACGAGCCCGGAGATTTCGAGAAGCTCACTAGTACGATCATGACGTTCTTGTTGGGACTGATGAAGTTCTGGAGAATTGCTTGTGGGATTGATATTGGATAGTTAGAGAGAGTATGGGACCATAAGGTCTGATTGGCCTGATATTGCGCGGCCGCAGGGCTAGAGCCTTGTTGCAGGTAGTAAACCGTGAGGTATGCTCTCTCTATGCTGTAGACAGATGTGACGTTGTCGATACTATTCAGAGTTCCTGGCACTAGAAGCTGTTTTTCCAGATCGAGAGTGAATCGCTTGGTCGCATTATCAGTAACATCATTTCCCTGGAGGAGAATTATGGCGCTGGTGTTGGCCTGCGGATGGGGAAACGCTTGAGCCATAAGGTTCTGAGCCTTCGCAGACTCAGAAGTCCCGGATTGCCCACCACTAGTGTTTGAGGTGACAACCTGAGAGAGTTGCTGAGAAAGGGGAAAACTTGCTACAAGGAGTAGAATCCAAAAGACAATGATTAGCTTATATCTTCTACCTACGAAGGAGCCGATTCTCGCGAACACTGGAACACGAGCTCCAGAGGCGAGTACGAGGAGGCCGACTGTAGTTACGACTGTCGCGCCAAGATTATTGGAGATGTACTGGCGGAGGTAGAAGTTGTTCTGATAGTTCAGGATTAGAGCCGTGAGTTCGCCGAGAGATATTACAAGCAGGAATACGAGGATTCCAATCCAACGAGCTTGGGAAGAACCGGTCTTGCTCATCACGCGCACTCATTGCCGTAGAGATGCCAAGCTCAATTTCTGGACTATTTACGCGTGATCTACAAAATACCTGTCCACCCACCAACAGCGCAAGATGCTAGAATGTTGAAATGGTGAAGTCTCAAGAGGTAAGCTTGCAGTCTTGCCCCTTAAGAGAAACACTGAAGGAGTTACCACTACAGCTCACTCTGTAATGGTCCGCGCCGAACATCCGAACTGGGCTGTCTACTCTGGACTTGTCTTCACGATGTTCGTCTGGGGACTCGCATGGCCAGTTGGAAGACTCCTCGCAACGAATCTCCCACCAGTCTCTATCGCCGCGATAAGATACGCGATCGTCGTCCCCGTGCTATTCGCCATCCTCTGGTTCAGAGAAGGGTCTTTCAAAATCGAACGATCATGGATACCAACACTAGTTGCAATAGGTGTTCTCAACACAACTCTTTACCAGATTTTCTTCCTCTACGGCGTCAAATACGCAGCGGCCAGCGATGACTCTCTCGTCATTGGAATAGGACCAGTACTCATAGCAGTCATGGCGAGCTTTGTTCTGAAGGAGCGACTTACAGGGACCAAGATTCTCGGCTTCGTTTCCGGGCTAGCGGGAATCATTACGATCTCCATACTCTCTCCGAACACTCAGGTTCTCAACAGACCGCTAGGCGTGACCCTCGTCTTCGGCGGCGCAACCGCATATGCCCTATACACGGTCATCCTGAGAAGATTCATTGCGGCGAACCGCGCAAACAATCATGGATTTCAACAGTCATCGCTCTCGATCCTGTCATGGATCAGCCTTTTCGGCTGGTTCTTTCTGATCCCCTTCTCGCTCCTTGAAGCACCTTGGACTTACAGTTGGGACCCGGGCTCATGGCTCGGAATCATCTACCTCGCCATCCTATCCACTGTAGTCGGATACTTCCTCTACATAGAAGGTGTCTCGAAGATCGGAGCCGGCAGATCAGGAATCTTCGGCAACCTCGTACCAGTCTTCGGTGTGCTAACTTCCTTCCTTCTGCTCGGTGAAAACCTCAGCCCGTGGACCGCGGTCAGCTTCCTACTAATCCTCGCAGGGGTACTTCTTGTCAATAAGTCTAGGAAAAGTCCACATTCACTGAGACCTCTCCCTGAGGGTGCCGTGAACTCATCTGGACACGTAGATTTGTAGCAAGGTATATTTGGTATACATGTATACAGATTCGCGAGTTCACATGGGGACCACCGTAAGAGTTCGAGACGAGGACAAGGAGAAGCTGGAGCGGCTCCGAGCGATGGTCACGTTGTCCTCAGGTAAGAAGGTAACCCAAGAGCAGCTCTTAGGTACGCTCCTTGACCATGCTCTTTCGCGGGGGGAGAGCTTCGTAACGGAGACTTTCGGACCGAAGCTGCCACTCTCTGACAAGGACTTCACCAAGATTATGGGGTTAATCTCTGACTGGGGCGTGGTGACAAGTTCGCAGGACATAGACCGGATTCTGTATGGTTCGACGAGCACTGAGCATCGGAAGAAATGAGCATCTTTATCGACACTGGCATCTTTGTAGCCTTCGTCAACATGAAAGATCGCGACCACGCAAGGGCAGTCGTGCTCGTGGATGAGCTTAGGAAGGCCGTGTACGGGATTCCGTACACTTCGGATTACGTGTTAGACGAAGCTGTCACAGTCGCGTTGTTGAGGACAAGAAGGCTCGAATCTGGTATTAGCGCAGGATCGTTGATACTGGGTTCGAAGGAAGCGAGTATTCCTCCGCTAGCTCGTCTTCTGAGGGTGGATGAACAGACGTTTCATGAGGCTTGGAAGAATTTCCGTGCTGGCCGCAAACCCGGGCTAAGTTTCACGGATTATGCTTCGCTCGGGCTAGCTCGCACCTATGCGGGAGGAATGATCATGAGTTTTGACGATGGATTTGACGGCTTGGCGACAAGGATACACTAGAGGGGCACCAGTTCATCTTTGGGCCTAGACCTTTCAACGTCGTCGCGGAATGCTGAGAAGCGTCTCTGGATCGCCCTCATTATATCCTCAGTAATTGCAATAGTCGAGTTCGTCGGGGGCTTTCTAGGCCAGAGCCTCGCTCTGGTCAGCGACTCGGGCCACGTGTTGACAGACGTTCTAGCCGTTGGAGTGGGCATCCTCACTCTGAGATTGGGACGGAAGCCTCATACCGCAAGACGGACCTTCGGGTATCATAGAGCCGAGATTTTCGCGGCCCTGATCAACGGCTCGGTCTTGATAGGAGCTGCATTTCTGATAATTTTCGACGCTTACCTGAGGCTTCGTCAGCCTCCAACAGTCCAGGGATCATTCGTCCTGGCAATAGCCTCAATCGGTCTCCTGGGAAACCTCACTAGCGCGGGGCTGTTGTCCCGGTCTAGAGGGACAAACCTCAATGTGAAAGGAGTGTTCTTTCATACTGTCGGAGACGTTCTCTCGTCTTTAGCCGTGATTGTCAGCAGTCTCATCGTAATATTCGCCGGCTACCAAGGGATCGACCCGCTCGCGGCCGCAATCATCGGTGTCCTGATCATGCGAAGCGCCTATGTCCTCGTCAGAGATTCGACAAATATTCTCCTGGAATCCACCCCCAGACAAATGCAACTGGAGTCAATAGCCAAGACAATCCGTAGCGTCGACGGGGTTAAGGGAGTGCACGATCTCCATGTCTGGACGATCACATCAGGTCTCTACGCCCTCAGCGGGCACATCACCGTAGACACAGAGAGCATCAGTCTAGGCTCAGTCATCGTGGAGAAGATTGAAGCCAAGCTAAAGGAATCTTTCGGGATAGAACACGTTACGCTTCAGGTAGAAAAAGAGACGCTAGAAAATATTCAGGAACACCAAGCGTCTACGATTTGATGAAATCTAGATCGGCCGTCTTAACTACGCTCTGAGCCACGGGCTCTTGGGACGGCTAGCGCGTTTAGCTCGTCAAATGTTATTGCGCCCTCGATTAGGTTCTCGTAGGTTCCTTTCTCAAGCACTTCCCTGGCCGCCCGTTTCAGTAGGCCCATCGCCGCATAAGATGGGCTGGGACCGAAGCTCACGCGAGCGACACCTAGTCTCTGCAGTTCACTAATTGGCGGCAGACCCTTTCTCACCATGACGTTGATTGGAAAGTCCAAGGCTTTCACAAAGCTCGCGATGGGAGCCGCGTCCACAAGACCCATCGGGTAGACACAATCCGCCCCTGCGTCCCTATAGGCGATGGCTCTACGAATTGCCTCTTTGAATCGCTCCTCTTCGCCAGCCTCACCAAATCTCAGCGCGTCGGTCCGAGCATTAATCACGACAGGAGTCCCTGTGGTCTCGCCTAGCTTTCTGATCGCCTTGATATTCTCTATCTGTCTCTCAATCGGGTAGAGTTTCTTCGTGGCATGTGTGAAGTCTTCGATGTTTATTCCGACAGCTCCGGTCTTTAGAATCGCTTTGACTGTCACGAGCACCTCTTTTGTGGTCTTTCCAAAGCCAGCGACAATATCAGCAGAAAGTGGAACGCTCAAGACCCTGGCGATTCTTCCAACAGCCGAGACAAACTCGTCTCTACTGATCACCTCACCGTCAGGATAGCCCAAAGAGACCAACAGGCCCGCGCTGGACGTTGCGATTGCAGGGAACCCTGCATCCTCAAACACGCGCGCACTAGGAACATCCCATCCGTTCGGAAGAATCAAAATCCGCTTCCCGTGGTGAAGCGCACGAAAATCCTCCGCCTTCTCCTTTTGAGATTTCAAGGGCATTTGGGTTCACTGGTTTGTACTACGTTTACTTCGTTTCAATGATTCTCTTGTCTAAGACGAGTTCTTTGGGAACCATCCTCAAAGCTTCCGGGTGTGGGTTCTCCGGGAACAGCTCGGGATGTATTATGTGGGCTAGGATCTCAAGCCCGTCGACCACTCGAGGACCCGATCTGCTGAAATACGCAGACGCATTGACCGCAAAGATTCTTGAGGACTGGAACGCCGGGATCTTCTCCCACCCTTGGTACGATTCCAGCACGTGAGCTTCTTCCATGACCTGGTTCGCATCGAACCCACAAGGAGAAAGAACGATAATCTCAGGTTGGTACTCAACCACTTCACCCCATCCGATTCTGTGGGAAGGAATACCGGAACGGCCAAGCCCGTCAACTCCTCCAGCGTAGTCGACCATCTCGGGAATCCAGTGTCCGCCGGCCCATGGAGGCTGGAGCCATTCCATGAAGAAGACCCGCGGCCGACGTTCCACCACTCCTGTTCTCCTCTTCACCCTGGTTATTCTCCTCAGCATCTGTGAAGCTAGTTTCTCGGCCACTGCCTGCGCACCCGTCATCCTGCCAACCAGTAGAATGTTGTCGACGATTTCTTCCAGATTCGATGGTTCCAACGAGACGATCTTGGTGCCCGCGTCCAAGACCCGAGCTGCTTCCCTGACCTTCGTATAGGAAACAGCGCAAACATGGCAGAGTTCCTGTGTCAGAATGAGATCCGGCTTCAACTTCTCCAGAAGTTTTTCGTCAATCTCGTAAATGTCGCCTCCGCGCAGTTCAACTTCTCGGGCAACCTCAAGGCTCCTATGGATCTTCTGGTGAATTGCCGACTTCGTCAAGACCGGTCGATTAGAGGCCTCGGGTGGATAATCGCATTCGTGTGACACTGCGACAACTTGGTCTCCAAGGCCGAGCGCGAATGCAATCTCCGTGGCGCTGGGGAGTAGTGAACAGATTCTCATCTTGTGCTTGCAGCTCGCCTAGATGTCTAGCGAAGGGATATATTTAACGGGCGGGTAACTTTGCCCGCTTCTCCTACCTTGAACAACAGCTTCGATGCGCCACCGGTCTTCAACAGACCGTCAACCAAGGCCATGATTGTAGCAGTTTTCACTGCCCTCTCTCTGGCAACCAACTATGCGCTCATTGGCTTTCAAAATGTCAAACTAATGGACACTCTGGTCTTCATCGTTGCATTCCTCTTCGGCGTTCGGCTTGGAATCGGAGTCGCCGTATCTACTTGGCTCGTCTATGGCCTAGTCAATCCCAATGGAGTAGATGGTCCTATCATCCTATCATTCCTGATTTTGGGAGAATGCTTCTACGCTCTCAGCGGAGCGATTCTCAGTCGGACCTCTGTGGGTCAAGAGCTCTCGAGAATGAAATCAACCGATGATAGCTCGAGAATTACTGGAAGAACTAGCGTCTTCCGGAAACTTGGCAGACGAATTAGAAAACTGAATCCGACGCGTAGCCTTGTATTCGCGCTGGTTGGCTTGCAGGCCACTTTTGGATACGATCTTCTCACAAACTTTGCGAGTTGGCTCTTCTTGACAACTTCGCTCTATCAAGCTTTCATCATAGGCAATCTCGTTGGTGCCCCCTTCTCAATTGCCCACGAAGGTAGCAATGTAATATTCTTCGCAACTGTAGCGCCCGCTGTTATCGTTGCAACTGGGCGTATGGGAATAGGATTCCACGCAAGAGGTCGACACAAGTGAGAGTCAGTTTCGTCAGTCAGCACAAAGCATTCTTCTCAATTATTATTCTAGTAGCTGCGATAATCATCGCGGTTCAAGGTAGCGCCTACTATTATTATCAGGAATCAAGCGGCACTTGTCCTAACCCCTGCCAGGGATCCATGGTCGCAGTCGAGACCCTGATAAACTATGGAAACGGGACAAGCCAGTGGATCAACAAAACCGATGTACCTTCCGATTGGAATTTCTATCAACTGACAGCATCCATTTCAAGAGTCCAGGCCACGTATTACGGCCCTCCTACATCTGAACACTTGATCACAGGGATAAACGGAGTTCAAAGCAACCAGCAGTTCTTCTGGAGCCTATGGGCCATATGCCAGAACTCCAAGGCATGGATAGCCACAAACGTCGGTGCCGACGCAATTCACTTTACAACCTATCATACACTCGCCTGGTATTATCAGGCGACAAACTCTCAAGACTCGTCCGCCTGGAACCCGCCAGTCCCCGGAGCCGCGAAAGCAACAATTTGCGGCTGAGACTCAGGACTTCCCGTCAGCTCTATCCTGCCGGATCTTATCCCTCGTTCTCTCACTGGGCGAGCCGTAGCCGCCGCCACCTGGTGTTGTCACAGTTAGAACGTCCCCAGCGTTTGCGGAAAGAGTAGTCTTGGAAGACAGAGCCTTCATCTTGTTTCCTCGAGAAATGCCATACTCGCCGGGCGATCCCGATCTTCCTCCCAGCAAACCCCAGGGTCGATGCCTCTGTCTCTCACCCATCAATGAGATAGTAAATCCCTCAGCTAGCACCTCTGTGTCTCTTCTGATGCCTAGTCCCCCTCGAAACCTTCCTTTTCCACCGGATCTTCGTACCAACTCGTATCTTCTGACCCTCAGAGGGTAAGCTGATTCGAGCGCCTCGACAGGTGTGTTCAGCGTGTTCGTCATGTGACTGTGAATCCCGTCGACACCATCCTTGTTGTACCGTGCGCCGAATCCGCCGGCGATGGTCTCATAGTAGGTGAAATATTTCCCGGTCCGCGGGTCGACCCCTCCTATCGTTACATTGTTCATTGTTCCTTGGCAGGCGGCACATACTTTCTCTGGAACTATACGTGCGAAGGCCTTGAGGGCCACGTCAACGATCCGCGTCGATGTCTCCACGTTTCCACCGGCCACCGGTGCTGGTGGCTCTGCGTTGACAATCGTCCCAGCAGGAGCTTTGACCTGAAGAGGTTTGAAGCAGCCGGCGTTTGCTGGAATCGAGGGATCCGTCACACATCTCATAACGTAGTAGACAGCCGAGAGAGTGACGCTGTACACGGCGTTCAAGGGTCCCTGAACTTGCTTCGCAGAGCCGGAGAAATCAAACGCTGTGGATTGTCGACCAACTGTAACTTTGACCTTGATCGGGATATCGGTTGTGCCAAACCCGTCGTCATCGAGATAGTCAATCGCTGAGGACGACTTTCTTGGCAGCTCGCGAATTCTTTTGATCATCAATTCCTCAGAGTAGTCGATCAATTGATTCATTCCTGACTCGACAATGGACACGCTCGATTTTTTCAGCAGCTCCAGAAGGCGTCTCGCGCCGACAAGGTTCGCTGCTCGTTGCGCTCGGAGATCTCCCAATCTCTCATCAGGCGTCCGAACATTCGAAAGCACAAAGTCCAAGATTTGCCGGTTCGGCTTGCCCTCAGCCCAGAGTTTAACCGGCGGAATCCGGACCCCTTCTTGGTTGATGTCCCTCGATAGAGCGGACATGCTCCCTGGCGCGACCCCTCCAACATCGGAGTGGTGAGCGCGATTAGCCGCAAACCCGACCAATCGCTCCTTGAAGAAGATCGGCGAGACCATCATAATGTCTGGAAGATGAGTCCCGCCACGGTACGGGTCGTTGAGGATGATGTCATCTCCTTCCAGGAGATCGTCTTCGAACTCTTTCAGAACAGCCTGCACCGAGTACGGCATCGCGCCGAGATGGACAGGTATGTGCTCCGCTTGGGCCGTCAGTTGCCCTGTTGCATTGAAAAGAGCGCATGAGAAATCTCGCCTCTCCTTGATGTTGGGAGAAAAGCTCGATTTACGAAGAACGACTCCCATCTCTTCGGTAATGGAGATGAGAGAATTCTTGAGAATCTCGAAAGATACCGGGTCAAGATTCTCCATGGCGAAGGTCTGATTTCGAGCATTGCCTCGCTTAGCTTATATGGAGGTTCCCGTTGAGAGCGGGTAACTTTGCCCGCTTACAAGGCCAAGATAGCAAGCGCCATATTACTCGCCCTAGCGGTTGCGTCGATCGTCGCTCCTCAGTTCATAGGACACGCGTATGCGGTATCGAGCTTCCCGCTTTCCACAACTTCTACGGTAACTGGTAGGGCTCTACGATGGCTGGCTATGAATCAGTCCGCTGATGGGTCCTACGGCGCCTATTTTGAGCACGAGACTGCGGCCGCTGCTTATGCATTGTGGCTGAATAACTCTGCATCTTCTAACTCGGCGCGTGCGTTTTCGCTAGTTTCCTCGTATGGCGAAGCAGATGTCGCAGGTGCTGTGTTGTACGGTGTTGCGGCCAGTCGTCACCTGAGCCTCATTAACGTGACTTCAGTATCTGCAAGGTTATTGGAGTTTCAGCAGCCAGACGGCGGGTTCAAAGGCTATGCTGCCGCACCTGACTACGTTTCAGCGTCAAGCAGTGTTGACACGGCATTGGCTTTATGGGGTCTAGCTGATTCGAGCTCGATATCTTCACAGAACCAAACAGCGGCGGTCGGCTACCTTCTACGACTCCAGAATAGTGATGGCAGCTTCAATTTGACTAGCAAGATATACTCCTCTAACTCAACTGATTCTTTGGGGCCAGAACCTGTGAGTGTGACGGCGATGGTCGTGCTCGCTCTCAAGGCTGCGGCCTACACTGCTAGTGAAACTAATGTCTCCAGAGCCTTGGATTTTCTGACTGGTACGACTTCCAAGAATTTTACGATTGCAAGTGATCATAAGGGCCATGTCTATGCGGCTTCTCTCTCGGCTCTTGCTCTCGCGACATTTGGCCGAATGTCTCAGGCTAACGATGCTGTTGCTTTCATCCTGTCACAGCAAGATTCCGACGGTGGCTTCCGAGACATAGGTCGAGGATCATCTGGCTCGAATGCTTTGGATACTGGATGGGCTGCGATTGCTCTTCAACAGGTTCAGCAGGGTCCGTCGTTCAGTTCTTTTCTGGCTCCGATACTCTTGGTCGGGATCGTAGTCGCCGTAGGAATTGTCGCAGTTGTTGGTGTTGTGGTCGTCTATCCTCTGTTAAGGCGGCGGGCGAACAAGCCAACAACGACTTTTGGAACAGTACTAGCCCATCCCTACCAATTAGAGTAGAGAACAGAGAAATGCAGAATCGCCCATTTTCAGCCCTGATCTTGAAAATGAGAGGGGGTCCCTAGACTTCCCTCCAAACGTTCGGGATCCCCCCGACGAAATCCCACCATCCATTATCCGACCCAAGCCCGGAACGCGCCCTGA
>Ga0209801_1002275_pt1 | contig 11308 bp, 13 predicted proteins | sample GraSoiAngelo_127_FD_185884 | JGI IMG/M metagenome (GOLD analysis project Ga0209801, IMG submission 185884) | Grasslands soil microbial communities from the Angelo Coastal Reserve, California, USA - 14_0927_09_40cm (SPAdes) (version 2) | ecosystem: Environmental > Terrestrial > Soil > Grasslands ... | reverse complement strand
CCGATGGTTTTGGGCTGGCCATTGTCCACCATGACCGTGTAGCCGGCGGGCAGGTTCGAGCCTGTGGTCGCGGTGGTGACGACGAGCTCGCCCGTCGTCGGCGCGCAGTTGATCGTGAAGTCCGCGTGCCCCGTGCCGCCGGCGGGCACCGACACCGTCCGGGGATTCGTCCCGCTCACCGTGCAGTTCGACGCCACGCTCAGCGCTACCATGTGGTCCGCCGCGGCGAGCCCGGGGTACGTCACGTTCCCGGTTGTGCCGATTCCTTGGGGCTGGCCATTGTCCACCATGACCGTGTAGCCGGCGGGCAGGTTCGAGCCCGTGGTCGTCGTGGTGACGACGAGGTCGCCCGTCGTGGGCGGTGGGGCCACGCAGCTGATCGTGAAGTCAGCGTGCCCCGTGCCGCCGGCGGGCACCGACACCTTCTGCGGGTTCGCCTCGTTCACCGTGCAGTTGGACGGCACGCCGACGAGCGTCACTGAGTGGTCTCCCGCCGCGAGCGTGGAGAAGGTCACGTGATCGTTTGCGCCGATGGCCTGCGTCGGCCGATCGTCCACCGCGACCGTGTAGCCGGTTGGCAGGTTCGAGCCCGTGGTCGTAGTCGTGACAATGAGGTCCCCCGTCGTCGGCGGGGCGGCCGTGATGTCAAACGCGGTGCTGGTGGCGTCCGTCAAGCCCGGGGAGGTGGCCTGCAGCATGTAACCGCTCCCGACCTGGTCGATGCACAGGTCGCCAAACCGAGCGACGCCGTTCACCGCGGCGACGGTCTTGGTCCCGGACAGGGTCGCGTTCCCTGCTGCACTGGCGTCGTGGCCGATTGCGATCGTCACGTCGCCTGTGAAGTCGGGGACGGCTTGGCCCTGGTTATCCACTGCCGTGACTTCCACCGGCGGCGCGATCGTGGAAGGGCAAGGCGTCGAGTTATTGGGCTGGACGGTAAACGCGAGCGCCTGGGCGGGCACCTCCCAAAATTCAGGTCCTTGTCGACCGCGCCGCGGACTGACGGACTCGTGACAGCCCGTGGCAAACAACACCGTCGCCAGAAGGCCGCGGAGAGCAGGGCTCGTGGTGCGTGTGCGCATCTGCCGCCTCATTGTTGGGTATGCGCCGCCCGGCGCGTGCAAACCGGGTGCCGCGCTCCCGCCGCAACAGTGTCGTGGTCTTACAGCGAGGAACGCGGCACACGTGGACGAAGGAGAAGCGCGAGCTGATACAGCGACGTGACCAAGAGATCTGTGGTCGCGACCGCGCCGCAGACCGATAGCCACATTTGTTTGCAGTTGCGCAACGACTTCGGTGTAGATGCAAGGTGCCGCGCTCGAACGCTCTCGAGTCGGATCACGACTCGTTGCGAGGTCCCAACAGAAACGCGCGAACTCCCGAGCGACTGCCGGTTCCTCATGGTGCGCGAACAAACGAGCGGGCTCGGCGAGGAGTTGCACGTCCTGCTCCACTGGTTCGACCAGAACCGGCGCGGGCTAGGGCTTCGGATTGCCGTGCTGCGCACCGCACGGTACGTTCATCCGCCTCTCTCTCCGAGGACCTCCCCATGCGTGCGTTCCTGCTCGCTGCCACCGTCACTCTCATCGGTCACAGCACTGCCGTATCGGCCCAGGCCCAGGCTCCGGCGCAACGCGGTGGCATCAAGCTCTCTGACCTCGCCGGCACTTGGGACACCAAGACCATGGTCGGGCCGAAGGACAGCGTGGCAGTGACGTCCGTGGTGACGGCCACGGCCGACCGCAAAGGCTGGACGCTCAGGCTCCCCAACCGCGATGCGATCCCGGTCCGGGTTGTCGCCGTCGGCGGCGACAGCGTGGTCACGGAGGCAGGTCCGTTTCAGAGCGTGCTGCGGCCTGGGCAGATGGTGACGACACACACCGTGGGGCACTACAAGGGCGACACGATGACCGGCACGATCGAGGCCCGCTACGCGTCGGGGGACGTCGTCCGGCTGAAGACCGCAGCGACGCGCAAGAAGTGACGCGGGGCATCCCGGCGTCCCTGCGCGCTATTGCTTCTGGTGGCCGTCCTGATAGTGCTGCTGGAGCAGGTCCTGGCCGAAATCGCCGGTGAAGTCGCGCCACACTGAGTGGATGTGGTTGGCGTTGTCCTGGGTGTCATCGAATTCGATGAGGAATGACGGCGTCTGAACCCTGTAGTAGCGCCGATCACCGCGGTCGATGCCGCCCGACCACGCGAAGTAGATGTCCCGCTTGGCGCGGTTGACCTGTGCCATCCGGCGCTCGGCCAGTTGGTCCGGCACGTTGTGAGCGTATTCTTCCATGAGCGCCATGAGCGCGTCGAACTGCCGGGCGTTCATCCTGGATGCGGAGAGGCCTGACGGCTGGCCCTGTAGCGCGGCCTTCCGAGTGGCCGCGGTCAGGATGTCCTGATACGCGGTGGCGTCCACGATGGCGACCCTCCGTTGCTGTTCGTCGAGGGCGTGCATGAGTTCGAGGCCGAGGTCGTCTTCCGCAGCGAGGGTGCGCAGGCCCTTGCGCGCTCCTTCCCGAACTTCGGCCGGGTTGGCGCCGAAGAAACTCGGGCCGTCGATGACCGTGCTATCCACGACCGTGTAGTTCTGGCTGAGATGGTGGCCCTCGACGCGGTAACCCCATGTGCCGCCGTCGGAGGGAGTGCCGAACACGGAGACATAGTATTTCTCCGGGTTGCGGCGCTCCCCGCTATCGTTCTCCATGATCTTGAGCACGTCTTCCAGGCTCATGATCGTCACCGCCTTGATGTAGCCCGTTTGGCTGAGCCCGGCGGCCAGTAGCGCGCTCGCGAGGTGCTTCTGGTAGGGTGTCATCTCGCGCAGCGGTAGGCCCTTGCGCTCCTTCGGGACGAAGTGCCAGTTCATGCGCTCGTCGCTATCGAATGGAAAACTCGCCTTGCCGCGCTGATTTGCATCGAGGGCGGCAAGAAAGCGGCTGGCGCACTCGGTCACGAGCGGCGCTGCATGCACGCGGTGCAGATGGCTCTTGCCGTCTTGGGCGGCTCCCGACCCAAGGGTCGGACCTCCCAGGAGTGCCACGGACGAACCGAGAAACGATCGGCGGTTCATGCACATGAATCACTCTCCGTGAGGGTGTCACGCCGGTTCAAGGGGTTCTTCATCGAGCAGTGGCTCCAGGTTGGGACCGTTCGTGGCGGATGCAACACGGTTTCTCCTCAAGGTTCTTGGGGCTGTCGGGGTTCCCGTCATGACTGCTGAACGGGAACTTCGATGTCATAGAATCTCTTACCGGAGAGAGAGGTTTGCGACCTATGACTATCACCGTCTACCTGCCGACGCAATCGTACGAGCGACGCCTTCGCGCCTTGGCAGCGTGGTGGTGCCTCGGCTCGAGCGCGCTCCGGCCGGAGCTGCTGATGGCGGCGGAGCCCGTCTCGGCGGCCTACCTGCGCGCCCCTGGTCTATGACGATGGATCGCGCATGAGCCCGTATGGCGCCCGGTACCGCCTGGCCAGGGCCCTGGTCGACTACCTGACTGGTCTCGACCCCAGTGCCGTGGGCCTCGTGCAAACCCTCCTCAGCCTGATCCCCAGCCGCAGGCCGCCTCGCGACGGGGGATCGTCCCGACGGTCACGCTGAAGCGGGTGCGACTGCGCTGCTGATCACCGTCGCGGGCAGCACCGGTACCATCGGCAGCGAACTGGTTCGCCTGCTGTCCACCGCGGGGGTGGAGACCCGGGCGCTGCACCGCGACGTGCGGAAGACTCGAGCGTTACCGAACGTCAGCTGGGTGCGTGCCGATCTCGACGACACCCGCGGGCTCAGGATCGCCCTCGACGGGACCGAGCGACTGTTCCTCCTCACCGGCAACGAACCGGATTTCGCGCGGACGCAGATGGGGGTGGTGCGGGCAGCCGAGGAGCTGGGCGTCACACACGTCGTCAAGCTCTCGGCCCTGGGCGCGTCCGACCACTCCAGGTCGACCATCGCCCGCGAGCATTGGGCGGTCGAGCAGGCGCTCCTCGGCACGCGGCTCCGGTGGACCATCTTGCGTCCGCACGCCTTCATGCAGAACTGGCTCGGTGACGTCGCGGAGTCGGTGCGGGCCGAGAGCGCGATCTACGCGCCCATCGGCGACGGGCGCGTGCCGTTCATCGACACCCGGGACATCGCGGCGGTGTCGGCCGAAGTGCTGCTCCACGTCGAGGCGCACGTGGGCAGGAAGTACGTCCTCACCGGCGGGGAAGCCATCGGGTACGCGGACTTGGCGGGCGCGCTCTCGGAGGCGACCGGACGCACGATCACCTATCGACCGATCACGCTGGACGAAGCCCGGGCGCGCCTCGCGGCAGGAGGTATCGCCGCGGCGGCCATCGATGCGATCCTGGCGATCGCGGCGTACCAGCGAGCGGGAGGACCCACCGCGACGATTTCGCCGCATGTCGAGCAGATACTCGGTCGGCGACCCCGCACCATCCGCGATTTCGCGCGCGATTACGCTTCGCGCTTCGTCTGAGCGGACCCGCCGTACCTCTTAGGCCGCCTACTCAGCGCCTGTCGCTTCATCTCGGGGCGCGACCGAATGATGAAGACGTAGGCGCCTTCCTTCACAAATAGCGTCGCCGTGGCGAGGCCACTGCCGCTGCGGTGAGGGAAGTGGCCAACACCCGGACGCAACAGCGGAATACTCACGCCATCTTGATGACCACTTTTCCCGTCGCCCGCCCGGACTCGGAATACGCGAGTGCATCACGCACCCGCTCGAGCGGAAACACCTTGTCCACCAGCGGTTTGATGACGCCGCTTTCCACCAGCCGCGTGATTTCTCTCAACTGTTCTCCGTCGGCACGCACGAAAAAGTACTCATAGCGGGCGTTGTGCCCCCGCGCTGCGGCCGTCGCCTTTCGGGACATCACGCTGATCGCCAGGACGATAAACGGGTTGAGTCCCCAGCTCCGCGCAAACGCTGCTGACGGGGTGCTGCCAATGCTCACCACCACGCCGCCAGGTTTCACGCACTCAAAACACCGCACCAGCGTGTCACCGCCCGCGCTGTCCAGCACCACGTCACAATCTTTGGCCACGTCTTCAAAACGTGCGCCGCGGTAATCAATGGGGACGTCCGCGCCCAGACGCTTCACCAGTTCCACATTGCGTTGCCCCACCGTGGTGAAAACCGTCGCGCCCAGGTGACGGGCCAACTGGATGGCCACGCTTCCAACGCCACCGCTGCCCGCGTGAATCAACACCCGTTGGTTGGCGCCCAGCTTTCCAATCTCCACTAAGGCCTGCCACGCCGTCAGCGCAACCAACGGAAGTGACGCGGCTTCTTCAAACGTCACGTTAGTGGGTTTGAGGGCGGCGGCGCCTTCGCGGACCACGGCAAATCCCGCAAACGTTCCAATGCGGTCTTTGTCCAGGCGCGCGTAGACCGCATCGCCTTTCTTGAAACGCCTCACCTGTGCGCCCACGTCGGAAACCACGCCTGAGAGGTCATTGCCCAGCACCAGCGGGAACCGGTATTTCAACAGCGTCTTCAACTTTCCATCGCGCGTCTTGACATCCACCGGATTCACACCGGCGGCATGTACTTGAATCAACAAATCCATAGGGCCCATCACGGGGACGGCAATGTCCACCACCTTCACCAGGTCATTGCTCCCGTAACGGTCGATAAGTGCGGCCTGCATCGAACTCCGTGGTTTCCGTCGTCAGATGAGCGTCCTGACCGTGCCCGGAGACTTGTTCCAGAGCTCCGCGAATGTCGCCGAGCGCCGGACGCAGATGCGCGAGGAGCTCCTCCCGCCCGCCGCGTGGCGCGCGCTCCCAGCAACGCCGGCGTCGCTGGACAACGCCGGCGTTGGCACTAATCCTGGCACTGCCGAATAGCCCCCTTGGGCCTGCGCTCACGCTCGCCAGCGTGTCGCCCTCGCCCGGCGCGTAATACGCCGAATCTTGCGGATGTGTCTCGCGGCCCGCGAATGCTGTACGTGATAGAGATCCCACGCGAGCTGCAGGTTGAGCCAGAACTGCGCTTCCATGCCGAAGAGGCGCTCGAGTCGGAGCGCCGTGTCCGGTGTCACGCCGCGCTTCCCGTGCACCAGCTCGTTGACCCCCGGATACGAGACCCCTAGTCGCTCGGCCAAACCAGTCTGGCTCAGGCCGAGCGGCTTGAGGTTGAAGACAACGTATGTCCACCCCCACGAGGAGTACAGGCCGCCCGCGGTGTCGACAGCCAGACGGGCGAGTGGAAGGCGGCGCGCAGGAAGAGCTAGAGCTCCTCGTGCTCAATCGCGTTGTGAGTCTGGGATCGCCCTACGTCGAGGACCGGCCGCGACCGTTCATTGACACACCGGCATGCCGTCCGGATCAGCGTTTTTCGCCGGGCGGAGGGGGTTCGCGTTGCCCACGTAGATCGCGCAACTGATCGCGGTGTTGGCGTTCGTTTCGCGCGCCGTCCAACCGCTCTTGTTGCCGTTAGCGAGCCTCAGCTGGTCCAACGTATTCCCGTTCGACGGGCACCACGGCGCGCTGCCGGCCGCCGGCGGGTTGCTACAGTCCACCTGGTCCGTGTACGCCATCGAATCGGCGAAGTAGGCCTCCTCCGCCGTCATCAGGTTCCGGAGGTCCGACTTCATCGACGCGATGTACGCCTTCTCTTTCGTGTTGGCGAACTTCGGGATCGCGATCGCGGCGAGCAGCCCGATGATGACGACCACGATCAACAGCTCGAGCAGCGTGAACCCCGTGCGATTCATGCGATCCCTCCGGCTGAATCGCGTGCGCCCAAAGCTACGTGGACGCGACACTGCCGCCACGGAGCGGAGGGTGGTGATGCTTGTTTCGCAACGGTCGTGCCGGGGAGGTCATGATAGCAGGCAACTAGCTACTCACCATAGACATACGCCGCGGGCTCGGGAACCGGCTGCACGGCGATCGCCCCGCTCACTCGGGTGTTTTGCAAGGCTGCGCGCGGATTCCGATGAGCGCAATGATTGATTCCCCACGAGAGCGTCTCGCGACACTCGGCCTCCGGCACGCGGGTCCAGCGCTGCCAGAGCTGGGCGCTGAAGTAGCGGATGCCCTCGGCCGCGATCACCTTCAGAAAAGATTCGGGAGCGGCTGCATTCTTTTTCCCGCGCCCAGGGCCGGGTGCTCGTGGCAGCTTGGCCAACATTCCCCAAACTTGCGCTCCGCGAGGAGGCGCGCGGCGGCGCACCTGTTCTGCGCCACGAGTCCGCCTTGCCACTTCGCGTGCCACAGTGCTCTGACCGCCTAAGCTACCCCGCTCTGCTCCAATTCCCACGAGCCGCGGTGCGATAGTGACCCGGGCACCAAGTGATGATCACCGACCGCAGAACGTATGACATTATGAACGGCCGGAAGGTTGCGCAGGGGTGAGACCATCCCCGCTGGCCACAGGCTTCTCAACCTTTTCCGCGTTTTCCCTATCCAAGGAGAGTGAACCTGCGCCAGGCCGACCTCCTTGGCGGCAACACAAATCAAACCGGATCCGGCCATGCGCCGCTTCATGCTCGTCTTTGTCGCCCTCGACGGATTCGCCCACGCGCTTCTAGGGCAGTCGTCCGACCAGTTCGCGTTAGTGCGGGGTGCGATGCACCGACTGGTTGATAGCATGGGCTCGCCCTCAGTTGCCGTCGCCGTCGCGAAGGAGGGGCGAATCGTATGGGAGGACGCAATCGGCTGGGCCAATCGAGAAAAGAGGATTCCGGCGACCGCAAGCACGATCTATCCTCTTGCGTCCATCTCAAAGCCGATCACCGCGACGGGACTCATGGTCCTGGTCGAACGCGGCTTGGTAGATCTCGACCGACCCATCAACGCCTATCTGGGGACCGCAAAGCTCACCGGATTAGGTGGCGACACTACTGGAGCGACGGTCCGGCGGGTCCTGAGCCATACGGCCGGCCTTCCGCTGCATTCACAGTTTTTCTATTCCGATCGCGGTTACCGCCCACCGCCCATGGAGGAGACGATCAGGAGGTACGGCAATGTGGTCTTTCCGCCTGGCGAGGTCGTCGAGTACTCGAATCTTGGATATGGGATCATTGGTTATGTCATGGAACGCGTGTCCGGTCAATCATACGCGGATTTCATGCGGCACGAAGTATTTCAGCCGTTGGGCATGACTCACACATCGATCGATCCGCCGCCCGATCTCGCGCGCTTCATCGCGGAACGATACGATTACAACGATCGTGCCCTCCCGTTCTTTACCTTCGATCACGTCGGGGCATCCTCCGTCTATTCGAGCGCGCACGATTTGATCCGCTTCGCAATGTTTCATCTCAAGAATCACCTGACTAATCAGCGGCCGATTCTTCGCGACGCGACCCTAGACCAGATGCACCAGCCCGTGTCTCCCTCCAGTAATGGTCTCGGCTTCGGCGTTTTTGATGGTGGAACCACGTTGGCGCATACCGGGGGGATGCCGGGAGCGACCGCCGTGATGGTCCTCTTTCCCCCTAGCAATGTCGCCGTCGTGGTGCTCGCCAATACGGCAACGCGTTTCACTCTGATGGCCCAGGAGTTTACCGTCGCACGAGAGGCCGTTGCCGCCGTCGCGCCCGAGCGGGCGCCGCAGCACCTGGGCCCGCCGCCTCCACCACCCCATCCAGCCGCTCTCGTCGTCACCCCGGAGCTCGCCGGCGACTGGTCGGGAACGTTGCGAACCTACGAGGGGTCTGTCGCAATGCGACTGCAGATCACGTTGGATGGGAGGATTGAAGCGTGGGTTGGCGACGAGCCAGGTGCTGCAGTCAGCAACGTCATGTTCGCCGACGGGCGCCTGTCAGGAACATTTGCAGCGCGTATCCCAACCAGCGATGCGGCGCGTTGGCCGCACAACGCTTCATTGGGGCTGTTGCTTCTCGGAGGCAAACTAAGTGGTGAGGTTGTGGCGAACTCAACAGCAGACCGGATCTACTTCTCACTCAGCTCGTACGCCGAGCTTGGAAGGAAGTAAGACCTGGTTGTGATCGGCGCGGCAGCCTAACGGATCGCGCTTAAGCTGCGGGCGACTCGCCCACCGGCGCAAGGATGGGGGACGCAGTCCGTGCCCCGCCAGGGGCACAACACTCCGCTTCCTTTAAAGCGATCAGCGCCCGACAGCTTCAAGCGCTTGTTAGGCCGCGCGCCGGTCACCGCGCCTTTACTTCGGTGTGAAAGACCGTCTTCCATTGGCCTCCCGCTTTGCGCCAAAGGCTAGAAACCCAATAGGTGCCGGAAAAGTCCTGACCTCCCGCGTCCCCTGCGACGATGGCTCTATAGGTCAGGAGCGTCGTACCGGGATCGAGGTGTCGAGTGGCGAATTCGGTCAGGGTGAAACTGCGCAGATTCACCTGGCGGACGGACGCCACTTCAGCAGCACGAGTATGGATCCCGTCTGCATAGACAGCGACGACGCCCGTATCGAGCGCCGCCATAAAGGCGTCGAGGCTCTTGTCCTTCACTGCCTGCCATACGGCGGTTTCTCTTGCGACGAACTCGTCGGTGGCTTGGGCAAGGGCCTGAGCCGCACCGACCGGGAGCAGAGTCGCGAGAAGGAACATCGAGGTGCGCATGCAAGCCTCCAGGAAGGGGGGTGGCGTGCCCGCCGCCTAACGGATCGCGCTTAAGCTGCGGACGACTCGCCCGCCGGCGCAAGAGTAGCGGACGACAGTCCGTGCCCGCCAGGGCACAACGCTCCGCTTCCATTAAGGCGATCAGCGCCCGCCAGCTTCAAGCGCTTGTTAGGCGGCGGTCCCGCCGTGCTTACACTCAACCGTAACAGGCCCGGCAGGAATCGAACCTGCAACCCCCGGTTTTGGAGACCGGTGCTCTACCAATTGAGCTACGGACCTAAAATCAATTGCGGATTGTGGATTTCGGATTGCGGATTGATAGAGAGGGCGAGCCCAATCCGCAATCCGCAATCGCCAATCCGCAATCCACCAGGGGTGGCTGACGGGAATTGAACCCGCAACCTCTGGAGCCACAGTCCAGCGCTCTAACCGATTGAGCTACAGCCACCATGCTGCCAGACGCCCCGACGCGTAGACGCACAAGACGGAGCAGAATCTAACGGGTCACGCCTCCGGCCAGAAGCGACGCGCCAGCTCGGCAGTGCGGGCATCGGCTGGGACGCGGACGCCATCGAGCGACCCGATCGGCACGACCCCCCGCACGGCGTTGGTCGAGAATAGGCGCTTCCCCTCGATCGCCTGCCGCGGGTAACGCCCCTGCTCCACCGTGCCGGCGAGCTCGAGTACCCGCGCCCGGCCGATCCCCGGCAGCATTCCGACATCCTCCGCCGGCGTGTGCAGCCGATCGCCGTCCCACCAGAACACGTTCCACACGGTCCCCTCCGCCACCCACCCGTCGGGCGTGAGCAGCAACGCATCGTCTGCCTCGGCGATCTCCGCCTCCTCCGCGGCATCCACGAAGCAATCACGCTCGGTCGTCTTGTGCGGATACGGCCGGTGCGGCTCTGCCGCCGTGATCACGGCGGGCGCGTCGAGCGCCGGCAGCTCCCGCACGGTAACCGTGGCGCGGCCGTCGCACACCTCGACCCGCAGGACGGCGTTGCCGGTTCCGGAAAACGGTGTCACCAGCGCCGCCACATCTCGCGCGGGCCGCGGCAGGCCGAGCGCGCGGAGCGAGCGCTCGAGCCGCGCGAGGTGGCGCTCGAGGAACGGGATGCGCCCCTCGCGCACCCGCATCGTCTCGATGAGGCCGTAGCCCGCCGTCTCCACCCCGCAAACATACAGGGACCCGCGCGCGGTCGGAAAAGTTGCCTAATGCCATCCCATTTCACATTTTGCTACCGCTTGAAACCCCGACACACAGGTCGTGAGAGGAGCGATCGTGATACAGCCACCTACGGTTTCGCTCTACGTTCTTGTGCAACGCCTCCGCGTGACGACCTTTTGCTTGACGACTCTCGCCTTAGCCTGCACCCGGACAGTCAAAAGAACGATCATCGTGGCTCCAACCCCTGGGGCCGAGGCGGTGGGGGCCAGTACGGCCGCGACGCTCGGGGTGCCACCCGGGCACCTCCCCAAGCCCGGCGAGTGCCGGGTCTGGATCCCCGGCGTGCCGCCCGGCCGCCAGCCGCGACCGAAATCGCGCGCCTGCGCCGGCATCGAAGCCGTGGCGCCCCCGGGGAGTTGGATCATCTATCGGCCGGAGGCTGATCGGAGGTTCGTGCACATCCGCGAGGTGGATCAACGGCGCGTCGGCATGGTCATCCGCGTGAGGGTTTTCGAGATCGAAACCGGCCGGTTCGTCAGAGAGGAGAATCCGTGAAACGGTTTTCGCGCGACGGTTTCGTGATACGCCTCCGCATGA
>Ga0209801_1002272_pt1 | contig 11312 bp, 8 predicted proteins | sample GraSoiAngelo_127_FD_185884 | JGI IMG/M metagenome (GOLD analysis project Ga0209801, IMG submission 185884) | Grasslands soil microbial communities from the Angelo Coastal Reserve, California, USA - 14_0927_09_40cm (SPAdes) (version 2) | ecosystem: Environmental > Terrestrial > Soil > Grasslands ... | reverse complement strand
CGGACGAGGTCGGCGACGGCGCCGGCGAGCGCGCTCAGCTCGGCGCCCGTCACCGCGGGCGCCAGCGCGAGCAGCACGCTCCGGCCGCGAAACTCCTCGAGGTAGAAATCCTTCTCGTCGAAGGGCTCGGGAGGCGGCGGCCCGCCGGCCGGGGACGACATCGCACGCGACCCTAGCACACGCGGCCGCCGCGGCAAGGACGGCGGCAGTTGCCTCGGCACGTCGCGAGAAGGTAAGCCGCCGCTCGTGTCTCGCGCGCTGCTCGCCTTCGCCGCGGCCGTCCTCGGCGCCGCACCGGTCGCCCGGGCGGGCGCCGGCGCGGTCGCCACCGAGCATCCGCTCGCCGCGGCGGCCGGCGCGGAGATGCTGCGCGCCGGCGGCACCGTGGTCGATGCGGCGGTGGCGGCGGCGGCGGCGGTCTGCGTCGTGCACGCTTCCTCCTGCGGCCTCGGTGGCGGCGGCTTCGCGCTCGTCCATCGCGCCGACGGACGCGACCTCGCGCTCGACTACCGGGAGGAGGCGCCCGCGGCGGCGACGCCCGAGCGTTTCCTCACGGGCGGCAGGCCGGACGAGGCGCTGGCGCGCTCGGGCGGCCTCGCGGTCGGGGTGCCGGGCGAGGCCGCGGGACTCGTGACGCTCCACCGCCGCTTCGGGCGGCTGCCGCTCGCGCGGGTGCTCGCGCCGGCCATCCGGCTCGCCGGCGACGGCTTCCCCCTCGCCGAGGCGCCTCACCTGCGTCGTGAGATCGAGCGCAGCGTGGACCTGCTGCGCGCCGACCCGGGGCTGCGCGCCGTCTTCCTCGGCGCGGACAGCGCGCTCCCGCCCGCCGACTTCCGCGTGCGGCAGCCCGACCTCGCAGCCACCCTCGAGCGCCTCGGCCGTCGTGGCGCCGGCGCCCTCGCGCGGGGATCGGCGGCCGCGGCGATCGCCGGCGCCGTTCGCGCGCGCGGCGGTGTCCTCGCCCGGGCGGACCTCGCCGGCTACCGTCCGGCCTGGCGTCGGCCCCTCGTGGGAACGTTCCGCGGACACCGCGTCGTCACCTTTCCGCCACCCGGGTCGGGCGGCGTGCTGCTCGAGATGCTCGGCATCCTCGCGCGCGACGATCTCGCCGCGCTCGGCGCCGGGAGCGCGACCCTCCTGCATCTCCTCGCCGGCGGCATGGCCCAGGGCTTCGCCGATCGCGCCCGGTGGTACGGCGACCCCGCCTTCGGGCCGGTGCCGGTCGCCGCGCTGCTGGCGCCGCCCCGGCTCGGCCGCCTGCGCGCGGGCCTGAGCGCCGTGCGCGTCGTCGAGCCGCGGGCCGAGCTCGCCTCCGAGCACGGGACGGCGCACGTCTCGGTCGTCGACGCGGCCGGCAATGCCGCCGCCATCACGACGACGATCAACACCGCCTTCGGTGCCGGCATCATGGTCCCCGGTACCGGGATCATCCTGAACAACGAGATGGACGACTTCGCCCTCGCGCCGGGCGTGCCGAACGCGTTTGGCCTCGTCGGTGCGGCCGCCAACGCGCTCGCTCCCCGCAAGCGGCCGCAGTCGAGCATGTCGCCCACCGTCGTCCTCGCCGGCCGGCGGCCGGCGCTGGTGGCCGGCGGATCGGGAGGCCCGACGATCATCTCCGGGATCCTGCAGGTCCTGCTCGGCGTCGTCGCCTTCGGACGGCCTCTCGAGGCGGCCGTCGCCGCCCCGCGCATCCACGACCAGGCGGTGCCGCCCGTGCTCGCCGTCGAGCCGGGCGTGGCGCCCGAGGTGCGCGCGGTGCTCGAGCGGCTCGGGCACCGCGTGATCGAGATGCCGGCGATCGGCGCCGTCGCCGCGGCCGGGCTCATGCCGGCCGGCGAGCCCGCGGCGGCGGGCGACCCGCGCAAGGACGGCGGCGCGGCGGTCGTGCGCGACTAGCGGCGCCTCAGGCCTTCAGGAAGCGCTGCTCGATCGACCGGATCTTGCCCAGCCGTCGCGCGTGCCGCTCCTCGGCGGTGAAGCGGGCGTTCACGAAGGCGCGAGCCAGCTCGCGCGCCAGCTCCGGCCCGACGACCCGGGCACCGATGCAGAGCACGTTCATGTCGTCGTGCTCGACCGCCTGGTGCGCCGAGTAGTGGTCGTGGCAGACGCCGGCCCGGATGCCGGGAAACTTGTTGGCGGCCGCAGAGCGCGATCCCACGCTCCGCCCGCCCGGCGCGCACCGCCTCGGAGACCCGCTCGGCGACGTCGGGGTAGTCCGACGGCACGCTCGGGTCCTCGGTCCCGAGGTCGCTCACCTCGTGGCCCGCCGCACGCAGGTCGGCGGCGACGACCGCCTTCAGCGGGTAGCCGGCGTGGTCTGCGGCGATGGCGATCCTCACGACGGTTGCCTCCAGGCGCATGGGCTTCTGCCACCGCCTCATCCGAGCGTCAAGCTCGGTTGACCGCCGCTGCCTGCCCACTCCCCCCGTCGGCGCCGCCTGCAAAACCATGCGCTCCCAGGCGTCGGCCCACGGTTCGTCGCGGACCCTCCGGCTGGCACCTCGCTTGCTCACCACAGAGCAGGGACTGCACTTCAGCCAAGAGGAGGGCAGCGCCATGATCCCAGCCTCGACGCTCGCGACACTGGCCGGCGGTCTGCCGCCGGGTGGTCTGCCCGTCCTCGCCGTCGACGCCGCGTCCCTGGTGCCCCTCCTCTGGGCCCTCGTCGGCCTCGCGGTCGCGGTGGTCGTCGCGCGAGCGCGGCGCCTGCGGAGCGGCGTGAAGGCGTTACCGGCGGGGCAGCAAGATTTCCGCACCGCCGCCTGAGAGTTCGCTGACGACTGTTCTGCGTCCGCGCAGGGTCCGCGCGCTTGCCCTGCCTGGACGGTGCGCGTAAGCGGCGGGAGATACGATGGAGGTCACGCTCGCCGTCGGCCGGGTCCTGCTGCGCCGGGCGGCGCTCGCGGAGATCCTGCCGCTCCGCCACCGCGAGCTCCGCCCGGGCCGTGCGCTCGACGCGGCCGCCTTCGACGGCGACGACGAGCCCGCAACCGTCCACGTCGGCGCCTTCCTCGTCCACCCGGGCGATGCGGTCGCCTGCGCGTCGTTCATGGCGCGCGATCGGCAGGGCGAGCCGGCGTACCAGCTGCGCGGCATGGCGACGCGCGCCGACCTCGTCCGCCGCGGCCTCGGGTCGGCGCTCCTCCGCTACGCGGTCGGCGCGCTGCCCGACCGCGCCCGGGCGCGCTGTCTCTGGTGCAACGCGCGACTCGAGGCGGTGCCGTTCTACCGGCGGATGGGCTGGACCGTCGCCTCGGAGCGGTTCGAGATCCCCGATGTCGGCCCCCACCACGCGATGATCTGGCGGGCATGAGCCTGCTGGCCTCGTGGCCCCGGCGTGAGATACAGGATCGGCCGATGGAGGACCGCGACGAGACCTACGACCCGTTCGAGGCTCTGGACCGCGCCGCAGGTGCGGGAGCCGTGCGCGACCCGTACCCGACCTTCGCGACGCTCCGCGGCGAGTGCCCGGTCCACCACGGGCGCTTGAGCGCCGCCTTCGGGCTGCCGGAGGCGTTCGAGGCCGTGATCGTCCCCACCGACCGGCACTTCGTGGCGATGAGCCACGAGGCCGCCGTCCAGGTGCTCCGTGACGGCGCGACCTTCTCCTCGCGCGGCTACGCGGGGTCGATCGGGCTCGTGCTCGGCCACAGCATCCTCGAGATGGACGACCCGGAGCACGCCCGCTACCGCGAGCTCATCCAGCAGGCGTTCACGCTCCAGGCGATGGAGCGCTGGGAGGCGCGCCTGGTCCGCCCGATCGTGCACGGCCTCGTCGACCGCTTCGTGAATCGCGGGCGTGCCGACCTCGTCCGCGAGCTCACGTTCCCGTTCCCGATCCACGTGATCGCCGGGATGCTCGGGCTCCCGGAGGCCGACCTCCCCCGCTTCCACCGCTGGGCGGTCGAGCTGATCAACATCGCGGGCGACATCCAGCGGGGCCTTGCCGCCTCCCAGACGCTCCGCGACTACTTCGCCGGCGTCCTCGCGGCGCGCCGCCGCGACCCGCAGGAGGACATGATCAGCGTCCTCGCGCACGCCGAGCTCGACGGGCAGCGGCTCACCGACGAGGAGATCTTCGCGTTCCTCCGCCTCCTCCTCCCCGCGGGCGCCGAGACCACCTATCGCTCGTCGAGCAACCTCTTCTGCGGCCTGCTCACACACCCCGACCAGCTGGAGGCCGTGCGGGCGGACCGCTCCCTCGTCCGCCGCGCGATCGACGAAGGGCTCCGCTGGGAACCGCCCCTGACCGGCATCGCACGGATCGCGACGCGCGACGTCGAGGTCGCGGGTGTCGAGATCCCGAAGGGCGCGGTCGTGAGCGTGTGCCTCGGCGCCGCCAACCACGATCCCGCGCGCTACCCGGCCCCGGAGACGTTCGACATCCGCCGCGAGCAGCGGCCGCACCTCGCCTTCGCTTACGGGCCGCACACCTGCGTCGGCATGCACCTCGCGCGCATGGAGACCCGCGTCGTGCTCGAGGCGGTGCTCGATCGTCTGCCGAACCTCCGCCTCGATCCCGAGGCGCCCGACGTGCACATCACCGGCCTCTCGTTCCGCGCGCCGCGGCGGCTGCCGGTGCTCTTCGGCTGACCGAGCGGCTCCCCGCCCATGCACTGCCCGTCCTGCGGACACGACCTGCGGCCCGGGGCGCGCTTCTGCGACGCGTGCGGTCATCCCGTCGGCGGGGTCGCGCCGCCCGAGCGTCGCCCCCACGCACCGGCCCACCTCGCCGAGAAGATCCTCGCGTCGCGGGGCCGGCTCGAGGGCGAGCGCAAGCACGTGACGGTGCTCTTCGCGGACGTGAAGGGGTCGATGGAGCTCGCGGAGCGGGTCGATCCCGAGGCGTGGCACCGCATCCTCGACCGCTTCTTCGCGATCCTCGCCGACGGGGTGCACCGGTTCGAAGGCACCGTCAACCAGTTCACGGGCGACGGCATCATGGCGCTCTTCGGCGCACCGCTCGCGCACGAGGATCATGCACGGCGGGCCTGCGCCGCCGCGCTCCACCTCGGCGCGGAGATCCGGCGCTACGCGCGCGATCTCCGCCTCGCCGAGGGACTGAACTTCTCCGTCCGCATGGGCCTCAACTCGGGCGAGGTCGTGGTGGGCACGATCGGCGACGACCTGCACATGGACTACACCGCGCTCGGCGCGACCGTGGGTCTGGCGCAGCGCATGGAGCAGCTCGCCGAGCCCGGCAAGGTCTACCTGACCGAGCACACGGCACGGCTGGTGGAAGGGTTCTTTCGCCTCGAGGAGCTCGGGCGGTTCAGCGTGAAAGGCCTGCGCGACCGGGTCCGGGTCTACGAGCTCGAGGGCCCCGGCCCGCTCAAGACCCGCCTCGACGTCTCCCGCGCACGCGGCCTCTCCCGCTTCGTCGGACGCGTGGAGGAGACGGCGGCGCTGGAGGCCGCGCTCCGCCGGGCGGTGGAGGGACGCGGCGGGGTCGTGGGCATCGTCGCCGAGGCCGGAGTCGGCAAGAGCCGGCTCTGCTACGAGTTCATCGAGCGAACCCGCGCGCGCGGTCTCACGGCCCACCAGGCGCACTGCGTCGCCCACGGGAGGATGGTTCCCTTCCTCCCGATTCTCGAGCTCCTGCGCGGGTACTTCGGCATCTCCGAGCAGGACGGCAACGAGGCAGGCCGCCGGAAGATCGCCGGCACGGTGCTCTTGCTCGACCCGGAGCTCACCGAATCGCTCCCGCTCCTCTTCGACTTCCTCGGCGTGCCGGACCCCGAGCGCCGGGCTCAGCGCATGGACCCCGAGGCGCGCCAGCGCCGGCTCTGTGCGCTGTTCACGCGGCTGGTCCAGGCGCGGAGCCGCCGGGAGCCGAGCGTGCTCCTGGTCGAGGATCTCCACTGGGTGGACGGCGGCAGCGAGGTGTTCCTGGCGGAGCTCGTCGCGGCGCTGCCGGAGACCGCCACGCTGCTCCTCGTGACCCTCCGCCCGGAGTACCGGGCCGGCTGGTTCGGGACGTCCTCGTACCAGCAGCTGACGCTCGCACCGCTCGTCGCCGAGGCGAGCGCCGCCCTGCTCCAGGACCTGCTCGGCTCCAATCCGTCGCTCGCCGGGGTCGTCGGGCCCGTCCGCGAGCGCACCGCCGGAAATCCCTTCTTCATCGAGGAGGTCGTCCAGGCGCTGGTCGAGGGCGGGAGCCTCGTCGGGACGAAGGGCGCGTACCGGCTGGTCAAGCCGGTCGCCGAGCTCGTCGTCCCGCCCACGGTGCACGCGGTGCTCGCCGCGCGCATCGACCGGCTGCCCGAACGTGAGAAGGACATCCTGCAGACTGCCGCCGTCATCGGGAAGGAGTTCACGGAGCGGGTGCTGAGAGCGGTGAGTGAGCTTCCCGAGGCCGACGTCGGGGCGGCCCTCGCGACGCTCACGCAGGCCGAGTTCATCTACGAAGACCCCGTCCATCCCGAGATCGAGTACAGCTTCAAGCACCCGCTGACCCACGAGGTGGCGTACCGCTCCCAGCTGGGCGAGCGGCGCGCCTCGACGCACGCGGCGGCGGCGCGGGCGATCGCCGAGCTCTACGCGGACAAGCTCGACGAGCGCGCGGCGCTCCTCGCCCACCACTGGGAAGCGGCCGGCGAGAGCCTCGAAGCGGCGCGCTGGAGCCGCCGAGCCGCCGAGTGGGCGGGGGTCAGCGACCTCGCCGAGGCCGCGGCCCAGTGGCGGAAGGTGCGCGAGCTGCTCGCCACGGTCCCCGACTCTGCGGAGCGGCTGGAGATGGGCGTGCAGGCGGACATCGCGCTCCTGGGCCTCGGCTGGCGGTTCGGCATCGCGGAGGACGAAGCCGCGGCGATCTTTGCGGAAGGCGTGGCCCTCGCCCGGCAGACGCACGATCCTGGCGCGCTTTCGACGCTCCTCAACACGTACGGCATGGTCCGGGGGATGTCCGGGCACGTCGCCGAGGCCGTGGAGCGCACGCGGGAGGGGACGCGTCTGGCGGACGAGACCAACGACGCGGGCCGGCAGCTCGGCTCGCGCGTCGCGCTCGTCGAGGCCCAGTACATGGCGGGAGACCTGCGCGGCGCACTCGAGACACTCGGGGAGGCGCGCGCGTACGCCGCCGAGGCGCCGAGCGGCGCCCGGATTCGAACCGGCTTCAGCCCCTCCAACTGGATGGTCATGATGAGCGGATGGCTCCTCTTCGACACCGGTCATCCCGAGGAGGCCGCGCGCGAGCTCGAGCGCGCCCGCTCGGTCGCACGCGAGCATGGCGAGACCGAGCTCCTCGGCTGGGCGCACGAGCTCAGCGCGCACGTGGCGGCGTTCAGAGGAGACTCGGACGGGGCGCTCGATCACGCCCGCCAGGCGTTCGACATCGCCGAGCGAATCGGGAGCTCGTTCTCGCGGACGTCGGCATACGACGCGCTCGGCTGCGTGCACCTCGCGAACCAGGGTTGGGCGTCGGCCGCGAGCGCGTTCGAGCAGGCCCTCTCCATCGTCCGGGAGCGAGGGATCGGGCTCCACTGGGAGCCCCGCATCCTCGCCGAGCTCGCCGAGGCGCAGCTCGGAGGCGGAGACGTCGAGAAGGCGCGGGCCACGGCCGAGGATGCCGTGCGGCGGGTCCGCGCTCTCTCGACGAAGGTGACGGAGTGCCGTGCACTCCTGACCTTCGCCCGGGTTCTGCTGCGGAGCGAGGGAGCCGGGGCGCGCGGTCCGGTGGAGGCCGCGCTCGGCCGGACGCTCGCGCTGGTCGCGGAAACCGGCGCCGGCCTCTACGAGCCCCAGATTCGTCTCGAGCTGGCGGAGCTCGCGCGCCTCACGGGCGACGAGGATGCGCGCCGGCGCGAGCTCTCCGAAGCGCGGCGCCTGCTCGGCGCAATGGGGTGTTTGGCCTAGAACACGTCGCCCAGGCGGATCGTCTGCTCGCGCTGCGGGCCGACCGACAGCAAGACGACCGGCGTGCTGACCAGCGCCGACAGTCGGTCGAGGTAGCGACGCGCGTTCGGCGGCAGGTCGGCGAGCGCGCGCACCGCACCCAGGCTCTCCCGCCACCCCGCCAGCTCCTCGTAGACCGGCACGACCCGCTCCCAGCCCCTCTGCGTCGCGGGCGGAAAGTCCCGGCGCCGGCCGTCGAGCTCGTAGGCGACGCAGACCCGCAGCGGGTCGATGCCGGTCAGCACATCGAGCTTGGTGAGGGCGAGACCGTCGACACCGGAGAGCGCGGTCGCGTGGCGCACCACGACCGCGTCGAACCAGCCGCAGCGACGCGGGCGGCCCGTGGTGGCGCCGTACTCGTCGCCGTCGGCGCGCAGCCGATCGCCGAGCGCATCGGCGAGCTCGGTCGGGAAGGGGCCCGAGCCGACGCGCGTCGTGTAGGCCTTGGCGATGCCGACGATCCGTCCGATGGCGCGGGGCGGCACGCCCGCACCGGCCGAGGCGCCTCCGGCCAGCGTGCTGGAAGAGGTCACGAACGGGTACGTCCCGTGGTCGACGTCGAGGAGCGCGCCCTGGGCGCCCTCGAGGAGCACGCGCCGGCCGGCGGCGAGCGCGGCACGGAGCTCGGCCGTCGTGTCGGCGACGAAGGGCCGCAGCCGCTCGCGGTAGCCCCGGTAGCGGTCGTGGATGTCGTCGAAGGCGAGCGGCGGCTCGCCGAGGAGCGCCTGCAGGTACCCGTTCTTCTCGCGCAGGTTGCGCTCGAGCGCGTCGCGGAACCCGGGCTCGTCGAACAGCTCGCCGACGCGGATGCCCGTCCGCGCCATCTTGTCCTCGTAGGCGGGGCCGATGCCGCGGCCCGTCGTGCCGATGTTCCCGGGGCCGCGGAGGCGCTCGCGCGCCCGGTCGATGGCCCGGTGGTAGGGCATGATGAGATGCGCCTGCTCGCTGATGCGCAGCCACCGGTCGTCGCTGAGGTAGCCGCGGCGGCGGAGCGCGTCGATCTCGCCGACCAGCACCTCGGGATCGATCACCATGCCCGGTCCCATCACGCAGATGCGGCCGGGGTGGAGCACACCCGCGGGGATCAGGTTGAGGATCGTCTTCTCGCCGTCGACCACCAGGGTGTGTCCGGCATTGTTGCCGCCGTGGAAGCGGACGACGACGTCGGCGTCCGCCGCCAGGAGGTCGACGATCTTTCCCTTCCCCTCGTCACCCCACTGGGTGCCCGTGACGACCGCGGCAGGCACCGAACGCCTACAGCCGCAGCACGTCGGCCGAGACGATCTGCGGGAGCTTCCGCAGCTCGGCCAGCACGTCGGGCGGCACGGCGTCGTCGACGTGGATCAGGGAGATCGCCATGCCCCCGACGCGCTCGCGGCCGAGCTCGAGGCCGGCGATGTTGATGCCGCGCTCGCCGAGGAGCGTGCCGACCCGGCCGACGACGCCCGGCACGTCGCGGTTGTGCAGCATCAGGATGTGCCCCTCCGGAACGGCCTCCATGCGGAAGCCGTCGATCTTGGTCAGGCGGATCGTCTCGGCGCCGAACACCGCGCCCTGGACCGCCGTCGTGCGCGAGGCCGTGCGCACGCCGACGCGGACCGCGTTCAGGTAGTCGCTCGACTGCGTGGCGCGGGACTCGATCACTTTGATGCCCCGCTCCCGGGCGAACGCCGGCGCGTTCACGTAGTTGACGCTCGGGTCGAGGAGCTGGGCGAGGAGCCCGCGCAGCGCGGCGGTGGTGAGCGCCCGGCTCTCGCGCTCGGCCGCCTCGCCGCTCACCTCGACCGTCACCTCGAGGGGCGGCTCGGGCAGGAGCTGCCCGGCGAGCGCGCCGAGCTTCTCGGCGAGGAGCAGGTAGGGGCGGAGGACCTGCACCACCTCGGGCGAGAGCGACGGGGCGTTGACCGCGTTCTGGATGACCCCCCGGCAGAGGAAGTCCGCCACCTGCTGCGCGATCGCGATGGCGACGTTCACCTGCGCCTCGCCGGTCGAGGCGCCGAGGTGCGGGGTGGCGATCACCTGCTCGAGCGCGAGGAGCGGGTGGCCGCTCGGGGGTGGCTCCTCGGCAAAGACGTCGAGTGCCGCGCCCGCCACCTGACCGGAGCGGATCGCGGCGGCCAGCGCCGGCTCGTCGACGATGCCGCCGCGCGCGCAGTTGACGAGGCGGACGCCGCGCTTCATGCGGGCGATGGTGGCGGCGCCGATCAGGCCTCGCGTCTCGGGCGTCAGCGGGGTGTGGATGGTGATGAAGTCCGCACGCGCATAGATCTCGTCGAGCGAGACGAGCTCGACCCGCAGGCGCGCCGCCGCCTCGGCGGTCACGAAGGGGTCGAAGGCGATCACCTTCATGCGCAGCCCGAGCGCCCGCTCGGCCACGATCGTGCCGATGTTGCCGAGCCCGACGATGCCGAGGGTCTTGTTGCAGACCTCGGTGCCGATCCAGCGCTCGCGCGGCCACTTGCCCGCCTTCACCGCGGCATCCGCCTGCGGGATGTTGCGGGCGAGCGCGAGCAGCATCGCGATCGCGTGCTCGGCCGTCGTGACGTTGCTCCCGCCGGGGGTGTTCATGACGACGACGCCGCGCTTGGTGGCGGCGTCGACGTCGATGTTGTCGACGCCGATGCCGGCCCGGCCGATCACGCGCAGCACGTCGGCACCGGCGAGGCTCTCGGCCGTCACCTTGGTGCGGCTGCGCACGATGAGGGCGTGGAAGCCGCGGATCGCCTGGCGGAGCTCGCCGGGACCGAGCTCGGTGCGCGCGACGATCTCGAGCTCCGAATGCTGGCGGAGGTGCGCCAGCCCCTCGGGACCGAGCGGGTCGGTCAGCAGGACGCGGTACGCCATCTCAGCGCGCGGGCAGCCCCTCGGCGAGCACCGCCTCGGCCGCGCCGACCCCGCGCCCGAGCTCGACCGGCGCGCCGAAGTGGCGGAGGGCGAGCTCGAGCGCCGCCACCGCGGTCACCACGTCGAAGGCGTCGACGTAGCCGAGGTGCGCGATCCGGATGATCTTGCCCTTCAGCCGGTCCTGGCCGCCGGCGAAGGTGACCCGCATGCGGTCGCGCAGGTAGCGGAAGAGCGCGCTGCCGTCGAGACCGTCCGGCAGGCGGATCGCCGTCGCCGCCGGGCTCGGAGCGTCGGGGGCGAGGAGGCCGAGTCCGAGCGCCGCCGCTGCCGCGCGCGTGGCGCGTGCCAGCCGGTCGTGGCGGGCGTAGACCCCCGGGAGCCCCTCGTCGAGCAGCAGGCGGAGCGCGGCGCGCAGCCCGTAGATGAGCGAGATGGCCGGCGTCCAGGCCGTCGAGCGCTCAGCCACGCCCTTCCGCTCGCGCCGGAAGTCAAAGTAGAAGCGCGGCAGCCGCGCGCGCTCGGTCGCCGCCCAGGCGCGCTCCGAGAGCGCGGCGAAGGCGAGCCCCGGCGGC
>Ga0209801_1002260_pt1 | contig 11355 bp, 9 predicted proteins | sample GraSoiAngelo_127_FD_185884 | JGI IMG/M metagenome (GOLD analysis project Ga0209801, IMG submission 185884) | Grasslands soil microbial communities from the Angelo Coastal Reserve, California, USA - 14_0927_09_40cm (SPAdes) (version 2) | ecosystem: Environmental > Terrestrial > Soil > Grasslands ... | reverse complement strand
CAATACGTCGCCCGCGTAAACCGTTTGCCCGTCTTGCACGTTGATATGAGCCCCCACCGGCAAGAGATAACGAGCTTCTGACATTGCGGAAAGACGCGCGGTTTGTCCCCCGACATCTTTGATCGAGATACGCGGTCGCTTTTCGAGGTCTTTGGAGTCGATGATGACTTTCGTGGACAGACCCGTTCGCTCATCGACCTTTTCTTCCATCGTTACGGCTTCAGTGACGTCGCCGAACTTGATCTCGCCCCCCACTTCCGTGAGAATCGGAATCGTGTAGGGGTCCCATTCAGCCAGAAGCTCACCTGCTTTGATTTTTGTTCCGTCTTTCTTTTTGAACTTCGCGCCATACACGACCGGGTAGCGCTCCCTTTCTCTCTCTCTGCCCTTCTCACCCTCAGGATAATCGACAATGGCGATTTCACCGTTTCGATTCATCACCACCAAGTCGCCTTCCTTATTGGCGACCGTGCTCACGTTGATAAATTTTATAAAGCCGTCGTTGCGGGACTCTAAAGTCGTCTGCTCGGCCCGTCGACTGGCGGTACCACCGATATGGAAGGTCCGCATCGTCAGCTGCGTTCCAGGTTCGCCGATCGACTGTGCAGCGATGACGCCAACGGCTTCGCCGAGATTGACCATATGCCCTCGCCCAAGATCGCGACCATAGCACATGACGCAAACGCCCCGCCTCGATGCACAGGTCAACACCGAGCGGATCTTGATGCGCTCCAGGCCCGCATCTTCGATGCGCTGAACCAATTCCTCGTCGATTTCCTCATTGGCCTTGATGATCACTTGGCCCGTAAAAGGATCTTTGACGTCATCAAGGGCCGCGCGGCCGAGAACGCGATCTCCCAACGGCTCAATGATCTCGCCGCCTTCCATGAGCGGAGTCATTTCGATTCCATCCATGGTACCGCAATCGTCTTCGGAAATGACGGAGTCTTGCGCCACATCTACGAGCCTACGAGTCAGGTAACCGGAGTTCGCCGTCTTGAGCGCCGTGTCGGCGAGACCCTTACGCGCTCCGTGCGTCGAGATGAAGTACTGCAAAACGGTGAGGCCTTCCCGGAAATTGGCAGTGATCGGCGTCTCAATGATTTCGCCGGACGGTTTCGCCATCAATCCGCGCATGCCCGCAAGCTGACGAATCTGTTGCGCGCTACCGCGGGCGCCGGAATCCGCCATCATGAAAATCGGATTGAAGCTCGGCACCGAGATCTCCCGACCCGAATCATCGGTCACTTTTTCCGAACCCAGGTCGCGCAGCATCTCATCGGCGATGCGATCCGTCACCTCAGCCCAGATGTCGACCACTTTGTTGTAACGTTCCCCGTCGGTGATCAGGCCATTCTTGTATTGCTCCTCAATCTCGCGAACGTCATCATGGGCTTGCTTGAGCAGTTGCTCCTTGCTCGGCGGAATCACCATATCTTTGATGGAAATGGAAATTCCCGCCTTCGTGGCATGCCGAAAGCCCATATCTTTTAGGCGATCTGCGAGAATAACGGTATCCTTGTTGCCGGCGAGCCGAAAGCTAATATCAATCAGGTTGGCGAGTTCTTTTTTCTTCATTACCCGGTTGATCTCTTTGAACGGAATCATAGAAGGAACAATTTCGTATAGAAGCACGCGCCCGACCGTCGTCTCGACGCGCTCGGCGTCGATTCTGACGGTGATGGGCGCCTGCAGGTCCACTTCACCCTGATCGTAGGCCACTCTCACCTCGGCGGGGCTGCTAAAGAGACGACCGCTGCCTTTGGCGTGCGGGCGATCCCGGGTCATGTAATAGAGGCCCAAAACTATGTCTTGCGTCGGCACAATGATCGGTTTGCCGTTGGCAGGCGACAAGATGTTGTTGGTGGACATCATCAGTGCCCGTGCTTCAACTTGCGCTTCCACTGAGAGCGGCACGTGAACTGCCATCTGGTCGCCGTCGAAGTCGGCGTTATAGGCGGCGCAGACTAATGGATGAAGCTGAATCGCTTTGCCCTCGATCAGAATAGGCTCGAAGGCCTGGATGCCAAGCCGGTGCAACGTGGGTGCGCGGTTGAGCAAGATCGGATGTTCACGGATCACTTCGTCGAGGATATCCCAAACCTCGGGCAGCTCCTTTTCGACCATCTTTTTTGCGCTTTTGATCGTTGTGACGTGGCCGCGCTCTTCGAGCTTGTTATAGATAAACGGCTTAAAAAGCTCGAGCGCCATCTTTTTTGGCAAGCCACATTGATGCAGACGAAGTTCCGGACCCACGACGATGACCGAGCGGCCAGAGTAATCGACTCTCTTTCCGAGTAGATTCTGCCGGAAGCGTCCGGTTTTTCCCTTGAGCATATCGCTCAACGATTTGAGCGGTCGGCGATTTTGGCCCGTGATCGCCCGGCCGCGCCGGCCGTTGTCGAACAGCGCGTCTACGGCTTCTTGGAGCATCCGCTTCTCATTGCGGATGATCATGTCCGGAGCGCTGAGTTCCATCAACCGTTTGAGCCGATTGTTCCGGTTAATGACGCGGCGGTAAAGATCGTTAAGATCCGAGGTCGCGAAGCGACCGCCGTCCAGCGGTACCAGCGGACGGAGATCCGGAGGGATGACGGGAATGACTTCCAAAACCATCCACTCCGGGCGGTTACCCGAGGTTTTGAAGGCGTTAATCACCTTCAGCCGCTTGGCCATTTTCTTGCGGCGCACTTCAGAGTTGGCGTCGCGCATCTCTTGCCGAAGATCCTCGGAAAGCCTGGCCACATCGACAGCCTTGAGCAGCTTGCGGATCGCTTCCGCGCCCATTTCCGCGACAAATTTTGCACCATGTTCCTCCACCGCCTTGCGGTAGCGGGCTTCGGTCAAGAGTTCTTTGTATTGAAGAGGTGTCTCACCCGGATCGACGACGATGTAGGACTCGAAATAAAGCACCTTCTCGATGTCCTTGAGCGACATGTCGAGTAGTGCTCCAATGCGACTTGGCAGGCTCTTGAGGAACCAAATATGGACGACGGGCGTCGCCAACTCGATATGCCCCATTCGTTCCCGGCGCACCTTGGACTGAATGACTTCAACGCCGCATTTCTCACAGACCACGCCGCGATGACGCATGCGTTTGTACTTACCGCAATTACACTCGTAATCCTTGGTCGGCCCGAAAATTTTGGCGCAGAATAAACCGTCACGCTCCGGCTTAAAGGTTCGGTAGTTGATCGTCTCCGGCTTTTTGACTTCGCCGTGAGACCACGAGCGGATTTTTTCCGGAGAGGCAACGGAAACTTTGATAGCGTTGAAGCTTAGCGGGTTCTTGGGTTTTTCAAATAAATTAAAAAGATCTTCCATAAAAGGATTACCTCCGGTTATAGCGATGCGGCCTCACTGGGGTTACCTACTTCTTTTCTTCAACCAAATCGACATCCAGTCCCAGGCTCTGGAGTTCCTTGACCATAACGTTGAAGGATTCCGGCAGCCCAGGCTCGAGCAGATTGTCGCCTTTTACAATGGCCTCGTACATGCGGGTTCGACCGACAACATCGTCGGACTTAACGGTCAGCATCTCCTGCAGAGTGTACGCCGCCCCATACGCTTCCAGCGCCCAGACTTCCATCTCGCCGAGGCGTTGACCGCCAAATTGCGCCTTTCCGCCGAGTGGCTGCTGCGTAACCAGCGAGTAAGGTCCGGTGGAACGCGCGTGAATTTTGTCGTCGACAAGGTGATGAAGTTTCATGATGTACATAACGCCTACCGTCACTTTGCCGTCGAACGGTTCACCCGTTTGACCATCGTAAAGCGTGACCTGCCCGGTGGCCGGTAGGCCGGCCTTTCTAAGTAAATTGAAAATTTCCTCTTCAGCGGCTCCGTCGAACACGGGCGACGCGATGCGCACGCCGTCACGATACTTCTCCGCGAGCTTCAATACATCCGCCTCTTTAACTCCGTCGATCAACTCGCTCGCCTCTTTTGTGTTCAAATATTCTTTCAGCCGGCGACGCAGCCCATCCCCGTCTTGCTGGTGAAGCCGAAGGAGCTCGTCGATCTGCTGTCCCAAGCTCCGCGCGGCCCAGCCGAGGTGAGCTTCAAGGATCTGTCCCACGTTCATCCGCGAGGGCACGCCCAACGGATTCAAAACAACGTCCACCGGCGTGCCGTCCTCGAGATAGGGCATATCCTCTTCCGGCAGGATGCGAGAAATAACACCCTTGTTGCCATGCCGTCAGGCCATTTTGTCGCCCACTTGGAGTTTCCGCTTGATGGCGACAAAGACCTTCACCATTTTGATGACGCCCGGCGGAAGCTCATCTCCTCCCTTGAGCTTGTCGATCCTGTCTTCGAATGAGCCTTTAATCAGATTCACCTGCCCGGTGGTACTCTCGACGATACGGTGCAGCTCCGCTTCGACTGACTCATTATCGACCCGGATCTCACCCCAATAAGTCATCGGCAGCTGATCCAGATCTTCCTCGGTTATCTCTTGGCCCTTGTTGAGAAGCACCTTGCGGCTATCGTCGCTCAAGCGCGCGGCGAGGCGCCGTCCAACGAGCAACTTCTTAAGCCGCCGAAGCGCTCCTTCTTGAAGGATGCGAACCTCATCGTGCTGGTCTTTCTTCAGCCGGGTGATCTCTTCATCCTCGATCGCCTTGCTACGCTCATCTTTACCCAACCCCTTGCGCGAGAAGATCCGGACGTTGATCACGGTACCCTCGACGCCAGGCGGAACCCGCAGCGACGTATCCCGCACTTCACCCGCCTTCTCGCCGAAAATGGCCCGCAAGAGCTTTTCTTCCGGCGAGAGTTGGGTTTCACCCTTCGGGGTAATCTTCCCGACAAGAATGTTACCCGGTTTGACCTCGGCACCGATGCGGATAATCCCGCTCTCATCGAGATCCGTGAGAGCCTCGTCACCCACATTGGGAATGTCCCGGGTGATCTCTTCCGGCCCCAGTTTGGTGTCGCGAGAGACACACTCGAACTCTTCGATATGAATCGAAGTATAAATATCCTCTTTCACGACGCGCTCACTGATAAGAATCGAATCTTCGAAGTTGTACCCGCCCCAAGGCATGAGCGCCACGAGCACATTGCGGCCGAGCGCAAGCTCTCCCATCTCCGTGGAGGGGCCATCAGCGATAACATCCCCGGCTTTGACTTGGTCGCCGACGACTATGATCGGCCTCTGGTTAATGCAGGTATTTTGATTAGAGCGTTGATACTTGACGAGATTGTAGATATCGACGCCCGTATCCCGCGCACCCGAAGGCTTGTCGGCCTTGACGACAATGCGGGTGGAGTCGACGCTTTCCACGATCCCGTCCCGCCGCGCCACAACGGTCACGCCCGAGTCCCGCGCCACCGTCTTTTCCATGCCGGTTCCGACGAAAGGAGCCTCGGTGCGGAGCAGAGGCACCGCTTGCCGCTGCATGTTCGAGCCCATCAGCGCTCGGTTAGCGTCGTCGTTTTCCAAGAAAGGAATCAGCGATGCGGCTACGCTCACGAGCTGGTTGGGTGACACGTCCATGAAGTTGACCTCTTCCGATCGAGCCATGACGAACTCGCCGCCTTTGCGGGCGGAAATGAGATCGGCAGTGAAAACTCCTCGACCATCGATGGGCGCATTGGCCTGGGCGATCACGTGATCTTCCTCTTCGAGAGCGGAAAGATAACGAATGCGATCGGTCACCCGGCCATTCTCGACCTCACGATAGGGCGTCTCGATGAATCCGAACTCATTGACCCGCGCATAGGTCGTGAGTGACGCGATCAGGCCGATATTCGGACCTTCGGGAGTTTCAATCGGACAGACACGGCCATAGTGCGTCGGGTGCACGTCACGAACTTCGAAACCCGCTCTTTCCCGCGTCAAACCTCCCGGCCCCAGGGCGGAAAGGCGCCGCTTATGCGTGATTTCAGAAAGCGGGTTGGTTTGATCCATGAATTGAGAGAGCTGACTGGAGCCGAAAAATTCCTTGAGTGCGGCGGAAACCGGTTTGTAGTTGATCAGCTCTTGCGGCATCAAGGTCTCGATATCCTGCAGGCTCATCTTCTCCTTGATGGCCCGCTCCATCCGCACCAAGCCGACGCGGAAATGGTTCTCTACGAGCTCGCCGACCGCCCGCACCCGGCGATTACCGAGATGATCGATGTCATCGACGGAGCCGTTGCCGTTCTTGAGCTCCATGAGATAACGAACCACTTCGAGGATATCCTCTTTTCTAAGCGTGCCCTGCTCCAGAGGCACGTTGAGCTTGAGCCGGTGGTTTAATTTAAGCCGGCCGACCTTCGAGAGATCGTAGCGGTCTGGATTGAAAAATAGGTTGTTAAAGAAGTTCGTGGCCGATTCCACGGTCGGCGGATCTCCAGGCCGTAAGCGGCGGTAGATTTCCAAGACCGCATCCTGGGGAGAACGAATCCGGTCTTGCAGTAACGTATTGCGCAGATACGGACCGACGCTGGACTCATCAATGAAGAGAACGTCGATTTGAGGAATTCCCTTTTCCCGAATCAGATCGAGCTTCTCCTGGGTAATCTCATGGTTGCATTCCACGAGCACTTCTTTGGTCTGAGGCTCGACGATATCGTGAGATGCAATGCGCCCAAGAATATCTTCCCAGCCGATGGGAATCTGCTTAACTCTCGCTGCCTCCATCTGGCGCAGCACGGGTCGAGTGAATTTTTTACCCTCTTTGACGATGAGCTCGTTACTTTTAGGATCGCGCACATCCGCGCTCACTTTGCCGCCTAAGAGGTGATTCGCGTTGAATACCAAAGCCGGTTTGCGGCCGTCGAAGACGACAGCGTCGCTCTTGTAGTAGTAATTGAGCAGGTCCTCGGTGGTCATTCCCAATGCTCTTAGCAACACCGTGGCGTGGAACTTCCGGCGCCGGTCGATGCGTACGTAGAGAATATCCCGGGGATCGAATTCCAGATCGACCCATGAGCCGCGGTAGGGAATCACGCGCGCCGAATAGAGCAATTTTCCGCTCGCGTGGGTCTTTCCCTTGTCATGTTCGAAGAAAACACCCGGAGAACGGTGCAGCTGACTGACGATGACACGTTCGGTCCCGTTAACCATAAACGTCCCATTCGTAGTCATGAGCGGGATTTCGCCAAAGTAAACTTCCTGCTCCTTGACGTTTTTGATGCTGCGCGAGCCCGTCTGATTGTCCACGTCCCACAAGACCAGTTGCACCGTTACTTTTAACGGCGCCGCGTAAGTCATCCCGCGCTGATGACATTCCTCGACGTCGTATTTCGGCTCGCCCAAGGCGTAGCTTACAAATTCCAGAGAGGCCGTTTCGTTGAAGTCCTTGATGGGGAATACCGACTTGAACACCTCCTGGAGGCCGAGATTTTGGCGCTGCGTTGGTTGAATATCCCTTTGCAGGAAAAGATCGTAGGAGTTTTTCTGGATTTCAATCAAGTAGGGAAGATCGATAATCTTTCTGATTCTCCCGAAACTGCGACGAAATCTTAAATTATTGGCGATCTGAAATGCCATGCTTGCTCCTCTATCGAACTAACGGTAAATGCTCCATCATTGAAAAACCTAACAGATACCCCTACCGGCGATCTATTTGATCTCGACTTTCGCACCCTGTTCCTCGAGTTTCTTTTTGATCGTCTCGGCTTCAGCCTTGGCAACACCCTCTTTCACGGCTTTGGGCGCGCCATCGACGAGATCCTTGGCCTCCTTTAAACCCAGGCCGGTAAGCTCGCGCACGACTTTGATGACTTGGATCTTTTTTTCTCCAGCACTCGCAAGAATGACGTTGAACTCCGTCTGCTCCTCTACCGCCGCGGCAGGTCCCGCCGCTGCCGCAGCCATCGTCACAGGAGCTGCCGCACTCACACCCAACTCTTCTTCGAGCTCCTTCACTAGAGCCGCTGCATCCATCAGAGTCATATTCTTAATGAAGTCCTTGACCTGTTCTCTCGATACCTCAGGCATATAACGTCCCCCCTCTAACTATGTTCTGCTCAAAATGTTAAGCTTGCTCAGATTTACCCTTGCGTAATGTTTCCAGCAGCCTGACCACTCGCGCGCCCGGTTCCTGCATGAGCCGGACCAACTGGGTCGCCGGGGCTTGGATCATCGCAAGCAATTTCGCTTGCAGTTCCGGCTTGCTCGGCATTCGCGCCAAAAACTTTACTTTGGCCGGATCCATGAATTCCCCTTCAAAGACCCCGCCTTTGATCGTCAGTTTTTCGTTGTTGTCTTCGACAAACTTGACGAGCATTTTTGCGAGCATGACCGGATCATCATACGCAAACACCCAACCGTTCGGTCCTTCGAGCAGACGCTCCAAGTCCTCATATGCGGTGCCTTTAAGCGCCCGGCGCACCAAAGTATTTTTGATGACCTGATATTCACCTGAGGCGTGACGGATCTCACGCCGCAAACGAGTCATTTGACCGACCGTGAGCCCTCGGTATTCCGTGACGATCGCCATTTTCGCAGCCTTTAACCTCTCATGCACGGCCACGACCGTCTCGGCCTTTTCTGCGTGACTGGCACGCGCAGTTTCCAACTCCATTCTCGTCTCCCAGTTCGGACTACTACTCTCCGCACCGCTACAATTCTTGCAGAAACCTACGCAGCCATCGTTCTAACTTGTGACAGATCGACTTTGATCCCTGGGCCCATAGTCGTAGAGATCGTTACGCCCCGAACATAATTACCTTTTGCCGAGGCCGGCTTGGCCCTGAGAATCGACATCAAAACCGCTTTGGCGTTGTCGATCAACTGTTCGGCACCAAAGGAAGCCTTGCCGACAGGTACGTGGACGATACCGGCTTTATCGACTCGGAATTCCAATTTTCCCGCTTTGATTTCTTTGATTGCTTTGCCGATATCCGGTGTCACCGTACCGGTTTTTGGATTAGGCATCAGCCCTCTGGGGCCCAAAACCTTGCCGATCCGCCCGACAGTCGCCATCATGTCCGGCGTGGCGACGGTTTTGTCGAAGTCGAACCAGCCTTCACTTATTCTTTTTATTAGCTCATCGCTGCCGACGAAATCCGCGCCCGCCTCTTGCGCCTCTTTTTCTTTTTCCCCCTTCGCGAAAGCCAGGACCCGGACCGCCCTTCCCATGCCGTGAGGCAACGTGACTGTCCCGCGAACATTCTGGTCAGCCTGCCTCGGATCGACACCGAGTCGCACCGCCATCTCGACGGTTTCGTCAAACTTGGCTCGAGCTGTTTCCTTTACCAATCGAAGGGTGTCCTCGAGCAGATAACGTTGGTTACGATCCACTTTCACCAACGCCGCCCGATAAGATTTGCCATTCCCGCTCATATCTTCCCCCAAATTGCTGCCAAATAATATCTCCCTGACTATCGCAGAATCGATAGCTCTAACGGGTTAACCTTCAACCTCCAACCCAAGGCTGCGAGCTGTACCCTCCACGGACTTTTCGGCCGCCGCAAGATCTTTGGCGGTGAGATCTTTCAGCTTGAGCTCGGCGATTTGCCTAACCTGAGCTCGTGTCACCTTGCCAACCGTAGTCTTTCCGGGTTCAGAAGAGCCTTTCTCAACACCGGCGGCCTTTTTGAGCAATATCGAAGCTGGCGGAGTTTTAGTCAGGAATGTAAAGGACCGGTCCGCATAAACCGTAATGATCACAGGAATGATCATCCCTTGCTGAGACTGAGTTGCGGCATTGAACGACTTACAGAACTCCATGATATTGACGCCGCGCTGCCCGAGAGCCGGTCCCACAGGTGGGCTTGGGTTCGCCTGGCCTGCCGGAATTTGCAGCTTGATCTCGCCTATGACCTTCTTCGCCATTTTTTCGATCCTTCTCTTTAGTTCCGTTCCACCTGGATGAATTCGAGCTCAACCGGCGTGGCCCGACCGAAAATGCTGATTAGGACTCTGAGTTTCCCCTTATCCGGACGAACCTCTTCTACAACCCCGTTGAAATCAGCGAACGGACCATCGACGACTTTCACATTCTCGCCCACCGAGAAAAGAACCCGAGGCTTTGGCTTGATGGCCCCTTCTTCCATTTGCTGGGTGATGGTTCTGACCTCCTCATCACTCACCGGAGGCGGATTGGTGCTACCACCGACAAATCCCGTCACCTTTGGTGTTTCCTTGACGACATGCCATGTATCGTTATTCAGCTCCATCTGAACCAAAATATAACCCGGAAAAAACTTCCTAGAAGACGTTCGCTTCTTCCCTTTGACCAGCTCGACCACCTTTTCGACCGGTACTAGAATCTCTCCAAAGTAATCCTGCTTGCCTAACGCCTTGATTCTCTCCTCGAGCGCCGCCTTGGCTTTTTGTTCATAACCCGAAAAGGTGTGAACGATATACCATTGTTTCGCCATAGGAGAGAACCAGGGAAACTAGTCGATGATGGCCTGAATAGCTTTGGTTAGCCCTAAATCGACCAACGCAAGATAGATGGAAACCAAAACCACCACAATTAGAACGACCAAGGTCGCCGCGTAAGTCTCTTTACGTGACGGCCAATGCACTTTCTTGAGCTCTTGCCAGGATTCCTCAAAAAACTCAGTTGCGTGCCGAACACCATCCTGGACTTTTTGGATCCAATCCCCCATGAGCTTAACCAAACGCAATGAGATGGCGGGTCAGGCAGGACTCGAACCTGCAACAACCGGATTTGGAGTCCGGCGCTCTAGCCAATTGGAGCTACTGACCCCTGTATCTCCGTCAGATCTTTACCTCACGATGCAAGGTATGGGTCCGGCAAGAAGAACAGAATTTCTTTAGAGCCAGTTTCTCCGTGGTATTCTTTCTGTTTTTCGTCGTTGTATAGTTCTTTCGCTTACATTGGTCGCAAGCAAATCCTACGAGTTCCCGCATGGCTGCAGCCTCCCTCGCCCGGCGTTACTGGATAATCTTCGTGACCACTCCCGCGCCGACCGTCCTGCCGCCTTCGCGGATTGCAAACCTCAACCCGTCATCCATGGCCACCGGTGTAATGAGTTCGATCTCCACGTTAATATTATCTCCGGGCATGACCATTTCGGTGCCCTCAGGGAGCTTCACAACACCCGTAACGTCGGTCGTTCGGAAATAGAATTGTGGGCGGTAACCATTAAAGAAAGGGGTATGTCTTCCGCCTTCTTCCTTGGTCAGGACATAGGCTTCGGCATTAAATTTCGTGTGCGGAGTGATGCTTCCTGGTTTTGCCAAAACCTGTCCCCGTTCCACTTCCTCTCGCTTGGTTCCACGGAGTAGCACTCCGATATTGTCACCGGCCTGCCCTTCATCCAAGAGTTTGCGGAACATTTCAACACCCGTAGCCACGGTCTTCTGAGTATCCCTGAAGCCAACGATTTCGATTTCTTCGCCGACTTTGACGACTCCACGCTCAACTCGACCAGTAACGACTGTGCCGCGCC
>Ga0209801_1002258_pt1 | contig 11357 bp, 10 predicted proteins | sample GraSoiAngelo_127_FD_185884 | JGI IMG/M metagenome (GOLD analysis project Ga0209801, IMG submission 185884) | Grasslands soil microbial communities from the Angelo Coastal Reserve, California, USA - 14_0927_09_40cm (SPAdes) (version 2) | ecosystem: Environmental > Terrestrial > Soil > Grasslands ... | reverse complement strand
GCGCGATCCCCAGGAGCTCTACCGCGCTAACGTCCAGGGCACGCGGGCCATCCTCGAATCCGCCGCCCAAGCCGGCGTGAAGCGGATCGTCTACACCTCCACGGTCGGCGCGCTCGGGATCCCCACCGACGGGACGCCGGGGACCGAGGACACGCCGGTCAGCCTCGGTGACATGGTCGGGCCCTACAAGGCGTCCAAGTTCCTCGCCGAGCAGGCGGCGCTCGAGTTCGCGCGCGCCGGGTTGCCCGTCGTCGTCGTGAATCCCTCGGCGCCCATCGGCCCGTGGGACGTCAAGCCGACGCCGACCGGTCAGATGATCGTGGACTTCCTCGAGGGACGGATGTTCGCCTCGCTCGATACCGGTCTCAACCTCGTGCACGTTCGCGACGTCGCTCGCGGCCATCTCCTCGCGGCCGAGCGTGGCCGCGTCGGCGAGAAGTACATCCTCGGCCACGCCAACGCGTCGCTGATCGCCATCTTCACCCTGCTCGGCGAGATCACCGGGGTGCGGCCGCCGCGCTTCAAGATCCCGTACGCCGTCGCGTGGCTGGCCGCGGCGGGCATGGAAGGGGCCGCGCGCCTGTCGCGCCGTCCACCGCGCGTCTCACTCACGGCCGTCCGGATGGCCCGCAAGCGCATGTTCTTCAGCCCGGCCAAGGCGGTGCGTGAGCTGGGATTGCCCCAGACCGACGTGCGCGAGGCCCTGCGTGACGCCGTGGAGTGGTTCGGAGCTCACGGCTACACGCGCGTGGCGCCCGCCGTGAAAATGGCGGCGTCATGACCGGCGCCAACCTGGTCGCGCGGCTGACCCGGCGAAGCCGCTCGAACTTCTACTACGCCTTCCTCGCGCTGCCCCGGCCCCGCCGCGACGCCCTCTACGCCGTGTATGCGTTCTGCCGGACCGTCGACGACATTGCCGACCTCGGGGCCGAACAGGGCACCGATCCCCGCGTGCTGCGCGAGGAGCTCGAGCGCTGGCGGTGCGAGGTCGCCCGCTGCTACGAGCCGGGACCGGGGCCCGAGCATCCGATCGCCCAGCGCCTGGCGTCGGCCGTGAAGGAGTTCAGGATTCCGCGCGAGCCGCTGGAGGCGATCATCGATGGCGTCGCCATGGACGTGGCGGGCGTCCGCTACGAGACCGCCGACGACCTCTATCCCTACTGCTATCGCGTCGCCTCCGCCGTGGGGCTGGCATCCATTGAGATCTTCGGTTATACCGACCGCCACGCTCGTGACTACGCGGTGAACCTCGGCATCGCGCTCCAGCTGACGAATATCATCCGCGACGTCGGCGCCGATGCCCGTAGCGGCCGTGTCTACATCCCGCAGGACGACCTCAGGGCGTTCGGCGTCGCCCCGGACGATCTGAAGGCGGGGCGTAGCAACGCCGAGTTCGTGCGCCTGATGGCGCATCAGGCCGCTCGCGCTCACTCGTTCTACCGCGCGGCTCACGACGCGTTTCCACGGGTCGATGCCCGCTCGCTGGTCGCCGCCGAGATCATGGGCCGGATCTATCACGCGCTGCTCCGCGAGATCGAGGACCGCCGCTTCCCGGTGCTGGACGAGCGGGTGACGTTGCCGGCGCGCCGCAAGATCGCCATCGCGCTCAGGTGCTGGACGAGCGCCCGCCTGGGCGCGGTGGCGTGATTGCCGTGCGAGGTGAGGCCGTCCGACGGCCGAGCCGAGCGGTGAAATGGCGGCAAATGAGAGGGCGGGCGTGAAAGCCGTCGTGTTCCGGGGCAACGGCAGGATCGCGGCCGAGGACTGGCCGCGGCCAACGATCGGCGCGGGCGAGCTCCTGCTCCGGTTGCGCGGTTGCGGGCTCTGCGGCTCCGACATCGCCAAGATCGTGGCCCCCGACACCAAGGCGCCCGCGGTCTTCGGTCACGAGCTCGTCGGCGACGTCATCGAGGCGGGAGCCGGCGTCCAGGGCATCGCGCGGGGTGATCGCGTCGTGGCCGCCCACCACGTGCCGTGCGGCGAATGCCATTACTGTCGGCGGGGCAGCGAGTCGATGTGCCGCGCATTCAAGGAGAGCCATCTCGATCCCGGAGGCTTCGCCGAGTTCGTCCGCGTGCCCACCACCAACGTCGCGCACGCGACCTTCCGGCTGCCGGAGCACGTGAGCGACGAGGCGGCCTCGTTCGTCGAGCCACTCGGCTGCTGCGTGCGGGCGACGCGTAGGACGGGCAAGGAGAGCCATCTCGACCCCGGAGGCTTCGCCGAGTTCGTCCGCGTGCCCGCCACCAACGTCGCGCACGCGACCTTCAGGCTGCCGGAGCGCGTGAGCGACGAGGCGGCCTCGTTCGTCGAGCCACTCGGCTGCTGCGTGCGGGCGACGCGCAGGACGGGAGCCCGGGCCGGCGACACGGCCGTCGTCGTGGGGCTCGGGTCGATCGGCTGCCTCTTCGTCCAGCTCCTGGCGCGCACGGGCGCGACGGTGGTCGGGATGGATGCCTCGCCGGGGCGCGTGGAGATCGCGCGAGGGCTCGGGCTGCCGGCGATGTCGATGAGCGAGGCGAACACGGCGATCGCGCGACTCAGTGGCGGCCGCGGAGCCGACGTCGTGCTGATCACGGGCGGCGCGGCGAGCGCGCTCGGCTGGGCGGTGACGGCGGTGCGCGACGGCGGGAGTATCCACTATTTCGCCGGCGGGCCCGGCGATGCGCTGCCGGTGGCGCTCGAAACGCTCTATCATCGCGAGCTGACGATCACCGCGACCTACTCGTCGTCGCCGGCCGATCTGTCCGAGGCGTTGCTCTATCATCGCGAGCTGACGATCACCGCGACCTACTCGTCGTCGCCGGCCGATCTGTCCGAGGCGTTTCGTCTCGTGACGACCGGCGCGGTCACGCTCGAGCCGCTCTACACGCACCGCCTGCCGCTCGATCGGCTCGACGAGGGTGTCGATCTCATGCGTACCGGGCGCGCGCTCAAGGTCTACGTGACGCCATGAGGGCCCAGGTCTTCCACGGTCCAGGCGACCTGCGTTTCGAGGACGTGCCGTGGCCGACGCCCGGCCCCGGCGAGATCGTGGTGAAGATCGAGGCGGCGCTCACCTGCGGCACCGACGTGAAGGTGCTGCGTCGCGGTCACCCCGTGATGATCCCGCACGTGCCGACGGTATTCGGCCACGAGCTCGCCGGGACGGTCACCGCCGTCGGTGCGGGCGTCGCCACCGTGCGCGAAGGCGATCGTGTCGTCGCCGCCAACTCCGCTCCGTGCGGAGCGTGCCCGCCCTGTCTGTCCGGGCGCGCCAACCTTTGCGAAGACCTGCTCTTCGTCAACGGGGCCTACGGCCAGGCCATCGCGTTGCCTCGACGGCTCGTGTCGCGCAACGTCGTCACATTGCCGTCCAACGTCCCGGCCCGGCGTGCCGCGTTCGCGGAGCCGCTCGCCTGCGCCCTGCTCGGCATCGAGCGCGCTCGCGTCGAGTCGGGTCAGACCGTCGCGGTCTTCGGCCACGGGCCCCTCGGTTGCCTGCTCGCGATGGTGGCCGCCAGCCGCAAGGCGCGAGTGATCATCGTCGGCAAGGCGGGCTGGCGCTTCAGCCAGGTGCAGGGGCTGCGAATCGGCGAGTGTCTCGACGCCACGACCACGGCCGACGTCGTGGCCGAGGTCAAGCAGCTGACGCGGGGCCGGGGCGCTGACGTCACCGTGGACGCCACTGGTGTTCCCGAGGTCTGGGAGCAGACGGTCGCGGCGACGGGCCGCGGAGGGACTGTGGTATTCTTCGGTGGCTGCGCGCCGGGAACGACGGTTCGCCTCGACACGCGCCAGGTGCACTACGACGAATTGACGCTGGTCGGTGCGTTTCACCATACTCCGGACCTGATCCGGCGAGCGGTGGACCTGCTCGAGTCCGAAACGCTCGACCCGGATGGGTTGGTGACACATCGCATGGGGCTGGCCGACGTTGGACGCGCCCTCGACCTCATGTCGCGAGGTGAAGCGTTGAAGGTCCTGATCGAGCCATGATGCGGCTCGCGCTCGGGCTCGTCGCGCTGATGTCGCTCGCCGTCGCACTGCCCGCGCACGCCTTCGATCCCAATCTGACGTTCCAGAAGGGGACGTGGATCGCGTCCTTCGAGGGCGGCGGCGGCAAGCAGAACGACCTCGAGAATCACGGGCGGCAGTCCGACATCGAGCTGTTCTACGCGGGCGCGCGTCTGAGCTACATGCCGTGGGACACGTTCGCGCGCGGGTCGTTCCTCTACGGCACGTTCGAGCCCGGGCTCGAGGCGATTTATCAACACTACACGAAGCCGAACGGGACCTACTACGCGGGCCTCGCGCTCTCCGGCCGGTATCACTTCCTGTCGCTGGGGCGGTTCGTGCCGTACATCGAGCTGCTCGCCGCGGCCGGCGGCACCAACCTCAAGGTCATGGAGATCAACTCGAGCTTCGCGTTCTGGCTGGCCGGCGGCGTGGGCGCGTCGTACTTCGTGACGGACAATATGGCCTTCTACGCCGGGTACCGGTTGATCCACGTCTCCAACGGCCACACCTCGGACCCCAATCGTGGTTTCGAGGCGGATACCGGGGTGGCGGGCGTATCCTTTTATTTCAAGTAGGAGCCTGATGGTCACCCGGATCGGAGAGATCGTCCTGGCCGGCCCGCGCGGCTTCTGCGCGGGCGTCGAGCGCGCCATCGACATCGTCGAGCAGGCGCTGGAAGTCTGCGGGCCTCCTGTCTACGTGCGCCGCGAGATCGTTCACAACGGCTACGTCGTCGACAAGCTGCGGGCCAAGGGCGCCATCTTCGTGGACGAGCTCCACGAAGTGCCCGACTCGGCGACGGTCATCTTCAGCGCCCATGGCGTGTCGCCGGCCGTGCGCGAGGAATCCACGCGGCGCGGCCTCCGGGTGATCGACGCCACGTGCCCGCTGGTGACCAAGGTCCACCTGGAGGCGATCAGGTACGCGCGCGAGGGCTTCTCGATCGTGCTGATCGGTCACGAGGATCACGACGAGGTGATCGGCACGCTCGGGGAGGCGCCCGACCGCATCCACGTGATCGACAGCGCCGCCGAGGTGGACGCGCTCGACCTGCCCGATGCCGAGAAGGTCGCGTACCTCACGCAGACGACGCTGTCGGTGGACGACACCCGCGACGTCATCGACGCCCTCCGGCGGAAGTTCCCCAAGATCGTCGGGCCCTCGCGCGACGACATCTGCTACGCCACCCAGAACCGTCAGGCGGCGGTGAAGACGGTGGCCGGCGACGTGGACGTCCTGCTCGTCATCGGCGCCGCCAACAGCTCCAATTCCATCCGGCTGGTCGAGGTCTCGCAGTCGACGGGCACGCGAGCCTACCTGATCAACGACATCCGGGACGTGCGCCGCGAGTGGCTGGAAGGCGCCAAGCGCATCGGGGTGACGGCGGGGGCGTCGGCGCCGGAAGTTCTGGTCACCGAGGTGGTCGAGGCGCTTCGCAACGGCGGCGCCACGGTGCGCGAGGTGAAGGTGGGCGAGGAGAACGTCCGGTTCGCGCTGCCGCCCGAGCTCGAGCAGATGGCGCGCGAGCGGGGCACCACGCTCCCGTCGCGGCCCGTCATGCGCCAGTCCATCTGACCCTGTCACACGTCGGAGTCGTCCTCCTCCTCGTCCTGGCCCTGGCGGTCCCCGCGGCGTCGCCGGTCGCGAGTGCTTCCGTCGGTGAGCGGACGCTGCTCGACAACGATCGCCTGATGATGATCGAGTTCGTGTTTCCGCCCGGCTTCCGCGGCGACGAGCACGCCGCCATCGCCGACGAGCTCGCGTACGTGCTGGACGGCGAGTTCGCCGTGGTGACGAAGGGCCTCGGCAAGCGGATCCTCCATCCCGGCGAGGTCGAGTACGCCCGGAAGGGGACGCTCCACTATTCCCTGAACGAATCGCCGCGCCCGGCCCGCGTGCTGGTCGTGCTCCTCAAGGACCACTGAGCCATGCGTCTGGTGACCTATCGTCGCGGGCGGGCGGCGGCCCGTGTGGGCGCGCTCGCGGACGACGTCGTATTCGACCTGGCCGCGCTGGCCGCCGATCGGGCGAGCGAGCAGGGCGCCGTCCGGCGCGGCCGCGGTGGATTTCCCAAGACGATGCTCGCCCTGATCCAGGGCGGGACCGACGCGTGGAACGAGGCGCGCCAGGCGCTCGACCACGGCCTCGCGCTGCTCGGCCGCGAGGGCCTGGACCGGTTGGCCGAGCGCCGTCTGGCCTCGCCGCTCGCGCGCGTGCGACTGGAGGCGCCCATCCCCCGGCCGGCTCGCAACGTCTTCTGCCTCGGCCGCAACTACAAGGAGCACGCGGCCGAGCGCGGCGCCGAAGCGCCACCGCACCCGGTGTACTTCACCAAGGTCCCGGAGTCGGTGCTGCCGCCCGCGGGCAGGGTCGTGCACCACTCGGTCACCAAGGAACTGGACTACGAGGTCGAGCTGACCGCCGTCATCGGTGTGGCTGGCCGCGACATCCGGCGCGAGCAAGCGCTCGCCCACGTGTTCGGCTACACGATCATCAACGACGTGACGGCTCGCGATCTGCAGAAGCGCCACGGCCAGTGGTTCAAGGGCAAGACCCTCGACACGTTCTGTCCGATGGGCCCGGTGCTCGTCACCGCCGACGAGATCCCCGATCCCCAGGCGCTCGCCATCACCCTGCGCGTCAACGGCGAGACGCGCCAGTCGAGCCACACCTCCAAGATGATCTTCCCGGTCGACGAGTGCATCAGCGTGCTGTCGGAGGGCTTCACGATCCTGCCCGGCGACGTCATCGCCACCGGCACGCCCGAGGGCGTCGGGGCCGCGACCGGGAAGTTCCTGAAGGTCGGCGACAAGATCGAGGCCGAAGTGGAGAAGATCGGCGTGCTCGCCAACCGGGTCGTCGCACCACCGGCCGACGGCGCGTAGCCACCGCATGAGCTTCGTCAGCCACGTCGAGTGCACGGTCTGCGGTCGGCGGCACGACGCCAAGCGCGTGCTGACGGTCTGCGAGGCCTGTGGCCAGATGCTGGCGGTTCGCTACGACCTCGAGCGCGTGAAGTCCGCGGTCAGCCGGGACGATCTGAAGACGCGTCCGCCCGGGATGTATCGCTTCCGCGAGCTAACCCCGCTGGACGCCGGCGAGGAGCCGGTGACGCTCGGCGAGGGCGGCACCCCGCTCCTGTCGCTGACGCGTCTGGCCGCTCACCTCGGGCTGCGTCACGTCCTGGCCAAGGACGAGGGCCAGAACCCGACGGGGACGTTCAAGGCGCGCGGCCTCGGCATGGCGATCACGCGGGCGCGCACGCTCGGCGCCCGGGGCTTCGTGATTCCATCGGCTGGCAACGCAGGTGGCGCCGCGGCGCTCTACGCGGCTCGGGCCGGACTGCCCTGCGGGGTGATCGTGCCGCGCGGGACGCCGCCGGCGGCGATCGCCGAGGCGCTGATCGCGGGAGCGCAGGTGTTCACGATCGAGGGCTCGATCGCCACCGCCGGCCGGATCGTCGCGAAGGTGGCGCCACAGCTCGGCTGGTTCGATCTCTCGACGCTGAAGGAGCCGTATCGCCTCGAGGGCAAGAAGACGATGGGCCTCGAGCTGGCCGAGCAGCTCGGCTGGTCGATGCCCGACGTGCTGCTCTATCCAACCGGAGGTGGCACGGGGCTCGTCGGAATCCCCAAGGCGTACGAGGAGCTGCGCGCGATGGGCTGGCTCACGGGTGCGCTACCGCGGATCGTCAGCGTGCAGGCCGAAGGCTGCGCTCCCGTCGTCAAGGCATGGCGGGACGGCGCTGAGACGACGGCGCCCTGGGACAACCCGGTCACCGACGCTCCTGGCCTGCGCGTGCCGTCGCCGTTCGCCGGGCGCCAGATGCTGCGCGTGCTCCGTGAGACGAAGGGCGACGCCGTCGCGGTGAGCGAGGCCGCCATCGCCGACGCCCAGCGCCTGCTGGCCCGGCTCGACGGCGTCTGGACGGCGCCCGAGGCCGCGGCGACCGTGGCCGCGCTCGCGGAGCTGAAGGGGCGGGGCGCGGTGAGCGCTGCCGAGCGGATCGTGCTGGTGCTGACTGGCGCCGGGATCAAGAACGCCCCGCCGCCGCTGCGTGCCGCCGACCGTGGCCGCGCTCGCGGAGCTGAAGGGGCGGGGCGCGGTGAGCGCTGCCGAGGGGATCGTGCTGGTGCTGACTGGCGCCGGGATCAAGAACGCCCCGCCGCCGCTGCCTGCCGCCACCGACCTCTCCGGCACCGACGACGCCGTCGTCGCTCAGGTGGTGCGCGCGCTCTCGCGGCCCGCGTAGCCCGGATTTTCACTTGGGGGGACCCGTCCCGCTTCCCCCCAAACCCCCCTCACCAGTTGGGGGGACCCGTCCCGCTTCCCCCCAAACCCCCCTCGTCGCGTTGCGCGTGAACATCCGGGTGGCTTCACGCGAACGGGTCCCCCCAAGTACTTGTGGTAGGATCACCGCCACTTCAGGTCGTCCGCAGGAGGCCCGTGCATGATCGAGACCGCGAAGATTCGCAACGTCGGTGTCGTGGGTCACGGCGGTGTCGGCAAGACCTCCCTCGTGGAAGCGCTGCTGTTCACGGCCGGCGCGGTCACCCGGCTCGGCAAGGTGGACGACGGCTCCACGACCACCGACTTCGATCCGGACGAGATCAAGCGCAAGATCTCGATCAACACCGCGGTGGCCTACTGTGACTGGAAGGGCTACCACGTGAACTTCGTGGACACCCCGGGGTACGGCGACTTCATCGCCGACGCCCGCGCCGGTCTCCGAGTGGTCGAGGCGGCCGTCGTGGTGGTGGACGCCGTGGCCGGCGTCCAGGTTCAGACCGAGAAGATCTGGAAGTTCGCGAACGAGTACGAGCTGCCCCGCGCCGTCGTCGTCAATCGCCTCGATCGCGAGCGGGCCGACTTCTATCGCACGCTGGAGTCCATCACCCGCCGGCTCAAGGGCCGCGCGGTGCCGCTCCACATCCCCGTGGGCGAGGAGCACGCGTTCCAGGGTTTCGTCGACCTCGTCAAGATGAAGGCGACGCTCTACACGGATGGGAAGCCGCGCGAGGCCGACATCCCCGGCGACATCGCGGACCAGGCCCGCGAGTACCGCGAGAAGCTGGTGGAAGCCGCGGCCGAGACCGACGACGAGTTGCTGAGCAAGTATCTGGAGTCGGGATCGCTCGAAGAGCCGGAGATGCTCAAGGCGCTCCGCGCCGGCATCACCACCGGCAAGATCATCCCGGTGCTCTGCGCCGCGGCGGTCAAGGGCATCGGCACCCAGGCGCTGCTCGACCTCATCGTTCACGAGTTCCCGTCGCCCGCCGATCGCGGCGAGGTGGTCGGCACCGACCTCAAGGCCAAGCAGGCGGGCGCACGCGCACCCGACGCGAAGGCGCCGGTGACGGCGCTCGTGTTCAAGACGCTGAGCGCCGAGGTGGTCGGCACCGACCTCAAGGCCAAGCAGGCGGGCGCACGCGCGCCCGACGCGAAGGCGCCGGTGACGGCGCTCGTGTTCAAGACGCTGAGTGACCCTCACGTCGGCAAGCTGTCGCTCTTTCGGGTCTTCAGCGGCACGTTGAAGACGGAGTCCACGCTGGCCAACCCCGGGCGCGGCGGCAAGGAGCGGATGAGCCACATCTCGTGGCTCCAGGGCAAGACGTCGAAGAACGTGGAGAGCCTCGGTCCCGGCGAGATCGGCGTGGTCCAGAAGCTCAAGGAGACCCAGACCGGCGACACGCTGGTGGAGGAGGCGCACCCGTTCGAGCTGCCCCGCATCACGTTCCCGGAGGCGGCCATCTCGTTCGCCATCCAGCCCAAGACCCGGGGCGACGAGGACAAGATCTCCAACGCGCTGGCCCGGATCGCCGAGGAAGACCCGACGATCCACCACCACTTCGACCCGGAGACGAAGCAGCTCCTGATCTCGGGCGTCGGCAACCTGCACGTCGAGATGACGGTCGAGCGGATGAAGCGCAAGTACAACGTGGACGTGACGCTGCTGCCACCCCGCATTCCCTACAAGGAGACGGTCAAGGGCCGCGCCGAGGGCCAGGGCAAATACAAGAAGCAGACGGGGGGACGGGGCCAGTACGGTGACACCTGGCTGCGGGTCGAGCCCATGGCCCGCGGCGGCGGCTTCGAGTTCGTCGACGACATCTTCGGCGGCGCCGTGCCCCGCAACTTCATTCCCTCGGTGGAGAAGGGTGTGCGCGACTGCATGAAGCGGGGCATCCTGGCCGGCTACCCGATCGTCGACCTCAAGGTGACGCTCTACGACGGGTCCTATCACGACGTGGACTCGTCGGACATGGCCTTCCAGATCGCGGCATCGATGGGGCTCCAGAAGGTGTTCATGGACGCCCATCCGATCCTGCTCGAGCCGATCATGAACGTCGAGGTGACCTGTCCGACCGACACCACCGGCGACGTCATCGGCGATCTGAACTCGCGGCGCGGCCGCATCGCGGGCATGGAGCCGGCCGGGGAGACCGCGGTCGTGCGCGCGCAGGCGCCGATGGCGGAGATGCTCACCTACGAGCCGTCGTTGCGCTCGATGACGGGCGGCCGCGGCGGCTATTCGATGGAGTTTTCGCATTACGAAGAGGTCCCGGCGTTCCTCGCCGAGAAGGTGATCAAGGAGGTGAAGACGGAAAAAGAGAAACAAACGCACTGAGTGCTTGACACGTCCGACCACGGACGTTTAGATTGCGCTCGGATGGATTTCTTGCCGAGCTGGCCTCTCGCTAGCTCGTCGTCGTCTCCGCTCGACCGTTGTTTCCCACGTGAGCCCGTCGGCGCTTCGCCGACCATCGGAATCTCCGAATGCTGTCCGACCGACGCCGCGGTACGAGACAGCCGCGACTGGGTCGTCGTCTGCGGTGCACACGGGAATCCCCGAGGCCGGCGGCTCGGGCGCCCGACACGCGAGGGGGAAGCCTGAGGATGAACATGACGGGGACCGGCACGATCGGCACGCGGCAGCAGGTGGAGCGCTGGATCGAGGAAAGCCAGTACCTCCTCGGACGCGTCATTCCCAGTGTCTTCGACGACAACCAGCGGCTCCGCGAGCGAGCGGCCGCCTCCGACGCGGAGTGCGACCGGATGCGCGAGGAGATCGCGACCGTGCGCCGGGAACTTCACGAGGTCCAGCTCGAGCTCAGCGGACTCCGTGGCCAGAACGACGACCTCCGGAGCCAGCAGGCGGCGGTCGCCGAATCGCTGAGTCGAGCCGTCCACCACATGAACGAGCTGATGCAGCCGATGAACGAGATGGTGACCCGCTTGAATGTCGTCCAGCCGGCTGTTGAAAGCACTTATCAATAACAGCGTCGCCAGGTAATGGGCGTGGGCTGATCCCGGCGCTCTGACATTGAGTTGGGAGGGGGCACTCCTGTGCCCCCTCC
>Ga0209801_1002242_pt1 | contig 11404 bp, 9 predicted proteins | sample GraSoiAngelo_127_FD_185884 | JGI IMG/M metagenome (GOLD analysis project Ga0209801, IMG submission 185884) | Grasslands soil microbial communities from the Angelo Coastal Reserve, California, USA - 14_0927_09_40cm (SPAdes) (version 2) | ecosystem: Environmental > Terrestrial > Soil > Grasslands ... | reverse complement strand
GGTCCGGGCAGCGTTTGCGCATGATCACACGGCCGGCGCGAAACAGGATCTGGGCGTCGATGACCCGTCTACATTCAGGGCAGATGCTGCGAGTTAGCTCCCAGAAGATCTCGGGTCGGTCCGTCTTCACCTGATGCTCCTGTGTATGGCCCGCAGCACGAAGAACGCGATGACCGCAAACACGACGAATCCAGCTATCAAGAACGCGTACGTCACAGCGACATTGCCGGTGGTTGGCCCACCGAAGTTACTCACCTGGCCACCCGCGAAGTCACTTGCCGTGAAGAAGATTCCCTCGAACACGGTGAGGGAGAATCCTGTCGAGAACGCGGCAAGGATCCCAAGCGCCGCCAGACTCCGCGTGAAGGCGAGCACGATGGGCGCAGCGATGTTGGCCAGGACGCCGATGGCGGCAATGGCTGGCGCAACCACAGTCCGGCTGGAGTTGACCTGGATGAGCACGATGGCCGCCACGTTGAATGCGAACCAGCCGGCGAACGCGACCCAAAAGTCGATCAGCTTCTCGCGGCGGCTGGCGTACTGGTGGCGCCGCACTCAGGCGGTGGCCAGGGGCGGGCGGCGAAAAGCGAACCAGACCGCAAGCGCCGCAAGCAGACCCAGGCAGAGCAGCTGCTGCCCGGTCAGGCCGATCCAGATCACCCGGTTGTTGCGGACGAACTCGATGAAGAAGCGCACTAGCGCGTATCCGGCCAGGCCGAACTTCAGGAGGTTGCCGTTCTGCATTGCCGGGTGGTCGCGAAGCGCCCACAGGACCCCAAACCAGGCCACATCGAACGCCGCGTCGTACAGAGGAGCGGGATGCACCAGGTAGTCGTTCCCTGGGAGCTGCACGCCCCACGGAAAGGTTGTCGGCTTACCCAGCCCGTCAACTCCGGCGAGAAAGATCCCGACTCGGCCCACCGCATTGCCGAGCGCCATGGCCGGCGCAAACGCGTCGCAAGCGCACCCGATCTTGCCGATCGCCCGGCTGGCGATGTACCCGCCCAGGTAGGCGCCGCCGATTCCCCCCAGGATCGAGCCGGGACCTATTCGAGGATCGAACAGCGCGGCCAAGTTCAGAACCTCGGGGAATGTCTCCCAACCGTTGAAGAACAGGATCGACAGCCTCGCGCCGAGCATCCCTCCGACGAACGCCGAGAGGAGGATCGGGACTACTTCCTCTTTGGGCCAGCGCCGCCTTCGCGCCTCGTAGAGGACCAGCCCGAGCACAGTCAGCAGCGAGAGCAAGAAGAAAGTGCCGTAGGCGTAAATGGGCACACCGTCCACGTAAAAGAGGACCGGCCTCATGCCTGACGGCATTCTCGCCCATCCCCGGCGGGTTTGGCCGAGCTTTCTTAGGCCACCCCCGGGATGGGCACAATTGACGTGTGAGGATCGCGCTCGCGCAGGTCAACCCGACGGTCGGCGATCTCGACGGCAACACACGCCTGGTGCAGGAGTGGATCGACAAGGCGAAACTCGCGGGCGCCGACATCGTCTGCTTTCCCGAGCTCGTGCTGACCGGGTACCCTCCCGAAGACCTGGTTCTCAAGCCTTCATTCGTACGCGACAACATCGCGCAGCTGAAATCGATCGCCAAAGCGACCATGGGCATCTCGGCGGTGGTGGGTTTCGTCGACGAGGAAGGCGACATCTTCAACGCCGCCGCGTTTCTGAACGGCGGCGACATCAAGGCTGTCTTCCACAAGGTCTTTCTTCCCAACTACGGCGTCTTCGACGAGAAGCGCTACTTCGAGCCCGGCCACCGCTGCCCCATCGTCGAGCTGGATGGCGTTCGCATCGGGCTCTCGGTGTGCGAGGACTGCTGGTTTCCGTCAGGTCCGATGGCCTGGGAGGCGCACCATGGAGCCGAGGTCCTGATCAACATCAACGGCTCGCCGTACCACTACGGCAAGCGCGCGCCACGCGAGGCGATGATCGCGGGCCGCGCCGCCGACTACGGCGCGTTCCTCGCCTGGGTGAACACCGTCGGCGGTCAGGACGAGCTTGTCTTCGACGGCAACAGCGTCGTCTTCGACCCGCACGGCCGCCTGCTCGCGCATGCCGCTTCGTTTGTCGAGGAGCTGCTGGTGTGCGATGTCGACACATCGCAGCCCATGCACCGCCCCGTCGAGCAGCTGCGCCGCGAAAGTGAGGCCGCGGAGCGGCTGGAGCTCGACGTCACCGAGGTACAAGTCGACGGCTCCACTGGCGGGAAGGCGAAACCTCCGATCGAGCAGCGCCTCGCGGTGCCGCTGGAAGGCGCCGCCGAGATCTACGCCGCCGTAGTCCTCGGCACGCACGACTACATGCGCAAGCAGGGGTTCGAGAAAGTCGTCATCGGCATGTCAGGCGGGGTCGACTCGGCGCTGACGGCCGCGATCGCCTGCGATGCCCTGGGCGCCCAAAACGTGATCGGCGTTCGCATGCCGTCGCGGCACACGTCGACAGAGAGCCTCGACGACGCCGGTCTGGTCGCGGAAAGCCTGGGCATGCAGCTCATGGACTTCTCGATCGAGCCCCCGCACAAGGGTTTCGAGGAGATCCTGGCGCCCGTCTTTCGGGGCACCAAACCGGGCGTCGCCGAGGAGAACCTGCAGCCGCGGATCCGCTCCACCATCCTGCACGCGCTATCCAACAAGTTCGGCTACATCGTGCTCAGCACCGGGAACAAGTCCGAGCTGGCCACCGGCTACGGAACGCTTTATGGCGACATCGCCGGCGGCTACGCGGTCCTCAAGGACATCACCAAGACGACCGTGTACGAGCTGTGCCGATACCGCAACACTCTGGGCCCGGCGATTCCCGAGCGGGTCATGACCAAGCCACCGTCCGCGGAGCTGAAGCCAGGCCAGAAGGACACCGACAGCCTCCCACCGTACGACCAGCTCGATCCGATCCTGATCGGCTACATCGAGGACGATCTGAGCCCGGAGGAGCTGGTGGCGGCGGGCCACCAGCCGGAGACCGTCGCGCGGGTGATCCAGCTCGTCGACCGGAGCGAGTACAAACGCCGGCAGGCGCCGCCGGGCGTGAAGATCACCGAGCGAGCGTTCGGTCGGGACCGGCGCATGCCGATCGTGAACCGGTACAGCCCAAACGGAGTTCGGCCGGCGGAAAAGCGCGACCGCTAGGCATAATTCCTGTCGATGGCAGATATAGATAGGAGCTATGGCGGGGGCTTTTGACGTAGCGGTGATCGGCGGCGGCCCTGGCGGCTACGTCGCCGCCTTGCGCGCGGCGCAACTGGGTGCCAAAACTGCCATCGTCGAGAAGGACCGGATGGGCGGCACCTGTCTGGTCCGCGGCTGCATCCCCACCAAAGCGCTCCTCCAGTCGTCTGAGCTCTACACCCTCGCCAAGGCGGGGCAGCCCTTCGGCCTGGTCGCCGACAACATCAGCTTCGACTGGCCCGCCGCGCAGAAAAGGAAGGGCCAGGTGGTCGACCAGCTCGTCAAGGGTGTCGAAGGCCTGCTGAAGGCCGGCGGCATCACCTCTTTCAAAGGAAGCGCTCGGCTCGCCGGAAAAGGCGTCGTCGACGTTTCGGGGGAGCAGCTCCAGGCGAAGGACATCGTCATCGCGACGGGTTCGACCGTGGCGCGGATACCTCTCCCGGGAGCGGAGCTCACGATCGACTCGGACCAGATCCTGGAGCTGAAGGAGGTCCCGCGGCGGCTCGCGGTGATCGGCGGCGGCGTCGTCGGCATGGAGTTTGCGGCGATGTTCGCGGCGCTGGGCAGCAAGGTGACCGTGCTCGAGATGCTGCCGCAAGTCCTCGTCATGGTCGACAGCGACCTGGTCGCCGTCTACACCAAGCACCTGTCCGGCCTGGGCGGCGAGATCCACACCAACAGCAAGGTATCGAGGGTCGTCAAGCAGAACGGGGGCCTGCAGGTGCAGTTCTCGGCGGGCGGCGAGGGTGGCGCCGTGGACGCCGACCAGGTCCTGCTGGCCGTCGGACGCGTTCCATTCACCCAGGGCCTAGACGCAGACAAAGCCGGCGTGAAGCTGGATCGCGGGCGCGTGGTCGTCGACGAGCACCTGCACACCGACGCCGACGGGATCTGGGCCATCGGTGACGTGATCGGGGGCATCATGCTCGCCCACGTCGCGTCGTACGAAGGCGTGTGCGCGGTGGAGAACATTGCCCGCCACGGCAACCGGGTGCCCGACTATCACGCGGCGCCGAACTGCATCTACACCGACCCCGAGATCGCGCACGTCGGGCTGGGCGAGAAGGAAGCCAAGGAAAAGGGCATCGCGGTCAAGGTGGGTCGCTTCCCCTTCGCGGCGTCAGGCCGCGCCCTGACCCTCGGCCAGTCGGAGGGCTACGCGAAAGTCCTGGCTGACCCAGAAACCGGAAAGCTGCTCGGCGCTCACATCATCGGCCCGCGCGCGACGGACCTCATCGCCGAGGCGACGCTCGCGGTGCAGAACGGGTTGACGCTGGAGCAGCTCGACCTGACGATCCACGCGCACCCAACGCTGCCGGAATCGTTGATGGAGGCTGCGCTCGCGGCGCAGGGACGAGCCATTCACATCGCGAATCGGCGATCCGATACCACCACCCGGGCCGCAAGTGGCCCGACCTCCCCCCAGGGTGGGGAAGCGAACATGCAAAATCGGGAGAAGGACATGGCAGCCACGATCAAACCCTCGACCCCACCTTCGGTGCCCAGCGCGATCACACCGAAGTTGCTCGAGCTGAAAAAGGACAACCGCGACTTCCTGCTTGGCCTTCACCAGCAGATGCAGCTCATCCGTCGGTTCGAAGAGCGAGCGCAGGAGCAGTACACGAAGGCAAAGATCGGCGGCTACTGCCACCTGAACATTGGCGAGGAGGCAACGGTGGTCGGCGGCGTGCTCGCGCTGAAGAAGAACGACTACATCTTCACCAGCTACCGCGAGCACGGCCACGCGATCGCTCGCGGCATCGACCCCAAGGCCGTGATGGCCGAGCTCTTCGGCAAGGAAACCGGCACCTCGCACGGTAGGGGCGGCTCGATGCACATGTTCGACGCCAACCTGCGGTTCATGGGCGGCTACGGCATCGTCGGCGGTCACCTGCCGCTCGCGGTGGGCGGGGGCTGGGCGGTGAAGTATTACAAGCAAAAGGACGTCGTCTTCTGCATGTTCGGCGACGGTGCGACGAACATCGGCGCCTTCCACGAGTCGCTGAACATGGCGAAGGTTTTCCACCTCCCTGTGGTGTGGTTCTGCATCAACAACCGATATGGGATGGGCACCCCGGTGGAGGCCGCCTCGGCTGTCGCCGACATCTACAAGAAGGCTTGCGCGTACGACATGGAGTCGATCCAGATCGATGGGATGGACCTGCGCGAGGTGATGCTGCGCACGAGCGAGATCGTGGAGAAGACAAGACACGACTCGGAGCCGCGCTTCATCGAGGCGCTGTGCTACCGGTTCAAGGGCCACTCCGTGGTCGACCCAGACAAGTACCGTTCCGCCGAGGACAAGGAAAAGTTCCGCAAGGCGGACCCGATCGTCGCGTTCGAGCACGAGCTCGAGAAGAGCGGGCTTGCTGACGAGGAATATTTCAAGAACCTGCGCCAGGAGATCGACGCCGAGGTCCGGGAGATCATCCAGTACGCCGACGAGAGCCCCGATCCGAAGGTCGACGACCTGTACAAGTACGTTTACGCAGACCAGTGGGAAAACCGGCCTGAGCTGAAATCGGAGCCGGTGTGATGGCGACTGCAGCGCCGGCCAGGACCCAGGCTCCCTCCGCCGAAGAGAAGCTGTATCGCGTCGCGCTACGCGAAGCGCTCACCGAAGAGATGGAGCGCGACGATTCCGTTTACCTGATCGGCGAGGACATCGGCAAGTTCGGCGGCGCCTACCGCGTGACCGAGGGTTTGCTCGACAAGTTCGGACCCCAGCGCGTGGTCGACGCGCCGATCGCCGAGGAGGTCATTGTTGGCACGGCGATCGGTTCGGCCATGCTCGGTTTGCGCCCGGTCGTCGAGATGATGACCATCAACTTCTCGCTCGTCGCCTACGACCAGATCGTGAACAACGCGGCGAAGATCCGATACATGTTTGGCGGCGAGGCCAAGGTGCCGATGGTGATTCGCATGCCGGGCGGCGCGGGCCACCAGCTTTCGGCGCAACACTCGCACAGCCTCGAGGTCATCTATGGGCTGATCCCTGGGCTGCTCGTCGTCGCACCGACGACACCCGAAGACGCCAAGGGCATGCTCAAGTCCGCGATCCGGGCCGACAACCCCGTGATGTTCCTCGAGTCGATGAGTCTCTACAACGTGCGCGGCATGGTGCCTCCGGGCGACTACACCGTGCCGTTGGGCAAGGCGGCGGTGCGCCGAAGCGGATCGGACGTCACGATCGTCGGCGTGTCGAGGATGGCGGTGCTCGCCAACGAGGCGGCCAAGCAGCTCGAAGAGGAGGACATCGACGCCGAGGTAATCGACCTCCGTTCGATCCGGCCCATCGACTGGGAGCCGATCGTCGATTCGGTGCGCAAGACGAGCCGCTGCGTGGTGGTCGAAGAGGGCTGGTCGACGTACGGCGTCTCGGCCGAGATCACGGCCGGCGTACAGGAGCGGTGCTTTGACTACCTCGACGCGCCGATCCGGCGCCTGGGCGGCGCCCAGGTCCCGATGCCCTACAGCCTGCCGCTGGAGAAGGCCTCGATCCCGACCAGTGAGGACATCAAGCGCCTCGTGCGCAGCGCCCTCGGGAAACGTCCCAATGCCTGACGTAAACATGCCGAAGCTCTCCGACACGATGGAGGAGGGCACGATCGTCGAGTGGAAGAAGAAGAGCGGCGACGAGGTCAAGACCGGCGAGGTCCTGGCCGAGGTCGAATCCGACAAGGCAACCTTCGACCTCGAGGCTGAATCGGACGGCGTGCTGCAGATCCTGGTGGAGCAGGGCGTGCCGGCCAAGATCGGAGCCCCGATCGCGAAGATCGGCGAAGGCGGCGGTCAGGCTCAGGAGGCGGCACCAACCAAGCAGGCGCCGCCCAGGAAGCAAGAGCCCGCTGAGGCCCAAACCGAGGAGCCGGAGGCTTCCCCAACGATCGCCGAGGAACGAGAGCCGGCGCAGAAGTCCGCTCCGCCGCGCGAAGCCCCTCCGGCGGCTTCGCCGCCACCTCCCCGTGAACGGGGAGGAGTCGAACCCAGCCGGGATGGGCAGAGCGACGACGGCGGCATCAGGGCCTCGCCGCTTGCCAGGCGCCTGGCCGCGGAGATGGGAGTCGACCTTGCCTCTCTGAAAGGCAGCGGACCCGATGGCCGGATCGTCAAAGAGGACGTGATGGCGGCCGGCACACCGCGACCTACTTCCGATCGGCGCCGCCAGCAGCCCCCCGCTCCGCGCCCCGCCGGCCCGGACGTCGAGGTGATCGAGCCCTCGCGCATGCAGGCCACGATCGCGCGCCGCATGGCGGAAGCCAAGTCGACCGTGCCCGAGTTTCAGGTCACGGTCGAAGCGCGCGTCGACCTCGCGGTCAGCCTGCGCCAGCAGCTGAAGGACTCAGTCCCGGGCGCGGAGAAGGTGACGATGACCGACTTTCTCGTCCGCGCCTGCGCCCTCGCACTGCGAAAGTTCCCAGAGGTCAACAGCTCATGGGCGGACAACAGGTTTCAGCGCAAGCGCTCGATCAACATCGGACTCGCCGTCGCGCCGAGCCAAGGGATGGGTCTACTGGTGCCGGTGGTCCATGACGCCGACATCAAGGACCTGGTCCAGATCTCGATCGAGTCTCGCCAGGTCATCGAGCGCGCGCGGTCAGGGCGACCGGCCGAGGGCGATCTGAGCGGCGCAACGTTCTCGATCTCGAACCTCGGCATGTTTGGCGTCGACGAGTTCACCGCGATCATCAATCCGCCCGAGGCGGCGATCCTCGCCGTGGGTGCGATCAAGGACGTGCCCGTGGTCGAGGACGGACGGATCGTGCCGGGCAAGGTCATGCGGATGACGCTGTCGGTCGACCACCGCGTCTTCTACGGGGCGACCGCCGCCCAGTTCATGGCCGAGGTCAAGCGGCTGATCGAGAACCCGGTGGCCTTGCTCATGCCGCCGGCGTGACCCCGAGCGAGGTCGCCGGCACACTCGAAGCGTCTGGGGACGCGGTGACGCGGTTGCTGACCTCGCTCCCGCCGGCTATCGCGCGTTGGAAGCCTGCGCATCGCGAGTGGTGCGTCAACGAATGCGTGGGCCACCTGATCGAAGCGGAGCGGCGCGCCTTTGCCGGACGGATCCGGATCATCCTCGACAACCACGAACCGCCGCTGGAGGCATGGGACGCGGCCGAGGTTGCGATGGCGCGCGATGACTGCGCGAGAAATCCGGCTGAGCTGCGAGACGAATTCACCCGGCTCCGCGAGAAAAGCGTCGTCCTGGTCCGCTCGCTGAAGCCGGAACAGCTCCGGCGCGGCGGCATCCATCCTCAGGTCTCACGTTTGACGGTCGACGAGCTGATCCATGAGTGGGTCCACCACGACGCCAACCATCTGCGCCAGGCCTACGCCAACGTCGAGGCCTACGTGTGGCCGCAGATGGGAAACACGCGGAACTTCTCGAGCGGCTAGAGCGATTTCCCTCCCACCCTGTGGGGAGGGTCAGGGTGGGGGCTTACGCGACTGCTGCAGCCGCGGGGTCGGCCTTGCCGGCAGACACGTCCCTCGACCCGGGCAGTTGGAGGTGGACCCTCAGGTTGCCCCCGTCGTCGAAGTCGGCCCACAACCGACCCTTCATGGCCGCGGCCAGCTCGCGCGAGATCGCAAGTCCCAGCCCCACGCCGCCCGCGGCGGCCGACCGGGACGGGTCGGCGCGGTAGAACCGGTCAAACATGCGGTCGGGATCCGGGCGGTGCGGGCCGACCGGATTGGAGATCACCGTTTCGACCGCTGAGCCGCTCAGCCTTGCGATCGCGTCCACGGTCGCGTCCTCGGGCGCGTACTTGACGGCGTTGTCGAGAAGGTTGTCGAGGATCTGATGCAGGCGCTCGGGATCTGCGGCAACCGGCGGGATATCGTCGGGAACACTCATCTTCAGCGCAAGTCCTCGCGCGGTCGCACGCGGACGCAGCATCTCGAGCTCCTGCTCGAGCTGACCGCTGAGGTCCACCGCGGCGATGTGCATCGAGATCGAGCCCGCCTCGACCCGCGCCAGGTCCAGCAATTCCTGGGCCATCCGGAGGACACGCTCCGACTCTTCATGGACGATGGCGGCGGCGCGACTCCGCTCGGATTCGCTCAGCAGGCTACCGTCGACGAGCGCCTGGCTGAAACCGATGAGGCTCGTCAGCGGGGTCTTCAGCTCGTGCGACACATTGGCCAGGAAATCGCGCTGCACCTTGCGCGCTCGTTCGACCGCCTCGGCCATGCGATTGAAGGCCGAGCCGAGCATCCCTATCTCGTCCTGACCCTTGATGCTCACGCGTCGTGAGTAGTTGCCGGCGGCGATGTCCTCGGCAGCCTGCGCAAGCTGCGTGACAGGGCTCGTGACCGACTGGCTCACGAGCAGGATCAGGAGCATCGCCACAACAAGCGCCACGCCGCCGGCCTCGAGGAGCCGCGTCGCCAGGTCGCCCGCGGCGGCAGTGGCGGCAAGCGATTGCGGCTGCGCCACGACGACGAAACTGGCCCCGAGCGGATCGCGTGCGGGCGCCAGCGCGGCCGCCGCCGCAAAGTAGGGCTGTCCGTCGAACGATGTGCGTGCCTCCCCGATGTTGGCCACTCGCTTCGACGCCGTGACCGAGATCTGGGTGCCGTACGTGTCCTGGCTCTCGCTGTCGAACACGATCCGGTGCTGCCGGTCAAGTAAGAGGACGCGGTTGCCGCTGACGCTAGGGGCCACCACGCGAAGGCGCTCCTCAAAAGCCGGGCGATCGACGAGCCTGCAGCCCGCCGGCCCGGGGCTGGTCGCCACGCCAATCGGAAACAGACACTCCTGGTGCCGGACCAACGCTTGCGCCGAGATCGCCTCGCGGTCGAGCTGGTCCTGGACGCTTTGGAACTCGAGGTCACGGACGAAGACCCATGTCAAGGCGCCGGCCAGGAGAAGGCTGATAGCCACGATGCCGGCCGCCGCCGCGAGGAGCCGGAGCCGCAGGTTCAGCTTTCTGCCAGCTCCAACCGGTAGCCGACGCCCCAGACCGTCTGGATGCTGGGATCGGTGACCTTCGCGGACGTCAGCTTCTCGCGCACCTGCTGGACGTGGACGTCGACCGTCCGCGTGTATCCGGGGAAGTCGTAGCCCCACACGAGGTCGAGCAGCTCGCTCCGCTGGAAAACACGGCCGGGATGCCTCGCCAGCAACGCGATCAGGTCGAACTCCTTCGGACGAAACTGCAGCCGTTCGTTCTCGAATCGCACCTCATGGCGCTCGATGTCGATCTCCAGCTTGCCGGCGCGCACGAGCTTCGGCTGGTCGGGTTCCGTCCTGGCGCGCCGCAGCAGAGCCTTGGCGCGGGCGACGAGCTCCTGGGGATGGAACGGCTTGGTCAGGTAGTCGTCAGCGCCCACCTCGAGGCCGACGACCTTGTCCGTCACCTCGTCGCGAGCAGTCAGCATGATGATCGGCACCTGGCTCAGCTTGCGAATCTCCTTGCAGATGGTCAGGCCGTCGGTTCCGGGCAACATGATGTCGAGGATCACAAGGTCCGGCTTGACCTGCGTGAACCTCGCCACGGCCACCGCGCCGTCCCCCACCCCCTCCACCTCATAGCCCTCGCGGGTCAGGTACAGGCGTGCGAGCTCGACGATGTGCTTCTCATCGTCGACCACGAGGACCTTGGGGTTCATCGTGCCGCCCATCGCATCAATTGATCATGGCGGCGTCAGGCACCTGTTTTACAGGTGTGATCGAAATGTAAACGGCGTCTTCGCCGCTTACGGGGAAGTCGGACCGGCGAGTTTGCGGCCGCTGCGCGGGTCCCGGCCGGAGGGGGCCTTGGCGGTTCTTGCCCGCGCTCGACGTCCTTCTTCGGCTCGCAGCACCAGCTTGAGCGGGTTGCCCACGAGCCCAAAGCGATCCCGGATCTTCTTCTCCAGGTACCGGCGGTACGAGAAGTGGAGCAGGCCCGTGTCGTTCACGAACAGGACCACGGTGGGCGCCTCGTCCGCCGCTTGGGTGGCGTACGTAAGCCTCAATCGGCGCCCCTTGTAGCTCGGCGCCGGGTGCTCGACGAACGCTTCGCGCAGCACGCGGTTGAGCTCGTTCGGCGGCATCTTGATCCGTCTCTGTCCGATCACCTCGAGCGCGGTCGGAATGAGCGATCCGACCCCCTCCTTGGTCTTGGCCGACACCGCGGCCACCGGAGCAAACGTGGCGAACTTGAAATGGCTCGCCAGCGCCTTGCGCCAGAAGGCGGGCTTGCGCATCGCCGGCTCGACCAGGTCGATCTTGTTCACGACGA
>Ga0209801_1002230_pt1 | contig 11454 bp, 7 predicted proteins | sample GraSoiAngelo_127_FD_185884 | JGI IMG/M metagenome (GOLD analysis project Ga0209801, IMG submission 185884) | Grasslands soil microbial communities from the Angelo Coastal Reserve, California, USA - 14_0927_09_40cm (SPAdes) (version 2) | ecosystem: Environmental > Terrestrial > Soil > Grasslands ... | reverse complement strand
CTTGATTCTGGCATTCGCGTCAGGGCTCCTGATCCGCAGCCTGATCGCCGCGCAACGTGTCAACCCGGGCTTTGACCCTCAGCATCTGTTGACGATAGAGCTAGAACTGCCCGGATCACGCTACAAGGGCGATGACAGCGTCCGCGATTACTATAGTCAGCTTTCGCAAAGCCTGCGTTCCGAGCCGGGCGTAGAAGACGTAGGGCTTGTCACGGCTCCTCCCGGGGCCGGAGACCGCGGGGATTATTGGTACTCAATCCTCGAAAAGCCCACTCCGCCCCGCGACGATGTTCCCCTTACTCTCTTCAACTTCGCCGACGCCAATTATTTTCGTGTTGCGGGTATCCGCATCATTGCCGGACGAGCGTTCAGCAACACCGATCGGGTCGGTACGACACCAGTCACCGTCATCAACGAGCAGCTCGCGCGTAGCGCGTTTGGCGATCCGCAGCTTGCGCTTGGCAAGCATCTAAAGGTTGGCGGGCCGTACATGGACGGCCCTACACTCCAAATTGTCGGAGTTGTCGCGAACACCACCCAAGAGAGTCTCGACGCCGAAAACGCGCCCACGTTTTACTACGCGTTTTCGCAGAACCCGCATCCGTTCATAGTCGTCGTCATGCGCACCAGCGGCGATCCAGCACCATGGATGAACGCTGCACGCCGCCACGTCTCTGAACTGGACCGCAATATACCAATTCAATCGCTTCGGACCGCTGAAGACTGGCTGGGAGCAACCCTCGACAGCAGACGCTTTTCGACCCTTCTGCTAGGGCTCTTCGGGGCGCTGGCGATGACTCTAGCGTCCGTGGGAATCTACGGCGTCCTGAATTATTGGGTGAGCACGCGCCAAAGAGAAATCGCCATTCGGCTGGCCGTAGGCGCACCGCGCTCCGCGATTCTTCGTTGGGCCGGACTGCACGCCGCGCGGCTCGCTGCGATCGGAATTGTGCTCGGGGGAATCGGCGCATGGAACGCGGCCCGATGGCTGGAGAGTTTGGTGTTCGGCGTCAAGGTCCACAGCTTGCCGATGATGGTGTCTGCTGGAGCCGCCGTGCTCGTTATCGCCGCGCTCGCAGCGAGCATGCCATTGTGGCGCGCGACGCACACCGACGCCGTTCGCAACCTTCACGAGGCTTGAGAATCTCACGAGGCCCGAGAATCTCGTATCAGGCGAACACACGCGAATGCATGGGAATGTAGCGGCGCGCTTAGCGCGTCCCCTGTGTTGGATTTCGTTACACGTCCAATTGCTAAGCGGAGCCCCGGTGGCCTAGATTACTCAGATGCGGCGAATCGCCATGGTTGGTGTTTTCCTTCTTCTGGCCCAAGCACAACGTCATCCCACAAATGAATTGGGTACATTCTTATTCCGTTGACGTGCGTAACCGCTGCCGAGCCAACCTTGCCCGGCAGTTAAAGTCCTCGCTATAGTAGGTGGCTGATGGCAGGCGGAGATCGTTCCTCCCCTGCCTTGCCCTCAACCCGCGGAGTTCGTGTCACTGTGGCGAAGACGAGCGCGACCAAGTCGAAGGAATCAGAGAGCGGTAAATTGCGGATCGGCGATGATTGGAATGCTATCCGTATCATTGCCCTGTCGCAAAGCAATCCGCTTAAGGCCATCGCGGAGTTGGTCGAAAACAGTATCGATGCTCATGCCAAGACGATTGCCATCACGCGCGGCCGCGAGCACGGCGAACATTATCTAACGGTCAGGGACGATGGCGACGGTGTCCCCCGCGATCCGAACGGACTGCCTGACTTCAAGTACGTCGCAACTCATATCTGCGACTCGGTCAAGCGGCGCTTGAAGGCAGACGGTGCTGGACTCGGCTTACAAGGAGAATTTGGCATCGGTCTGTTGAGCTTCTGGACCGTGGGCGACACGCTCACGATGACTTCTACCAGTGCCGATGAGCGTGTCTATCAGATGGTTATGAGCAAAGGGGATCCGCGCTACGTCGTGAAGCCTCGACGCGTGCTCTTTTCCGAGCGGGGCACCGAACTCAAGATCAGGCCCTTGCTCGAGGGCATCCGCGGACTGAGCGGCGAAAAGATCCAGTGGTATTTGGCCTCGGAGCTGCGCGACCGTATTCGCAATACGCAGGTTCGAGTAACGGTGCTCGATAAACTTGCGCGCAAGCAGTACCAGGTCGAGCCGCGACAGTTCGAAGGCCGCTTGCTGCACCAACTGCCGACGGTTCGCTCGCCATTCGGCGAGGCGTATGGCGAACTGTATCTCACAGAACCGGACGAGGATTGCCGGGTCGCCCTTACCCGAGACGGCACGCGCGTGATTGCGGATATTGGAACGCTGCCTGGTTTGGAGCGCCCGCCGTGGAGTTCTCGTTACCTGCAGGGCCTGATCGACGTGCCCTACCTTAATCTCACACCCGGCACGCGCTCCGGGATCGTCCACGATGAACGCTATGGGGCTTTCGTGGAAGCTTTAGTACCGCTGGAAGCACACCTCAATGGGCTCATCGAGGCCCAACGACGCGCCGAGGAAGAACAGGCAAGCCGGGAGTCTCTACGTGCTATCCAACGTGCGTTTCGCGAGGCCATGCTGGTCTTGCCGCGCGAGGAATACGACTGGTTTGACATTCAGTCTCGCTCACCGCAAGCGTCCGGTGCAGGCGAGCCACCGGGGCGAGACGTGGAGGCCTCAGGTGTGGAGGGAGAGGGGGGCGTTCCCGAACCGCGCGGAGGCGAACCTATACAGCGCCAATTCTTCGACTATGCCGGTCCTTTGCACACCGTCGTGATTTCACCTGCGGCAAGCACATTGGCAGTGAGCCAACGTCGGCGGCTTCGTGCGCTACCCCGGGATCGCTCGCGCCGGCGGGTCGAACAGGACTTGACATTTGCCTGGGAGATCGTCGACGGGGGTGGCACGCTCTTGTCCACGTCTGATCAAGAAGTGAGCTTTGAAGCTCCCGCGTCGCCCGTTCTTGTACGTTTGTCCGTTGCTGTCTCACAGCGCGACATACGCTGCAGTGCCGAGGCGTTGATCACTGTCACCGACAGCCTTGATGTGGCTATCGGCCCAACTGTTGTCAATGCGCGCGGTTTACCGGGCTACACCTTTGAACGGGCCGCTGGGGAACTGTGGCGCTCGCGATTCGATGCTGAACGCAACCTGATCGTCGTGAATAGTGGGCATCGCGATTTTGTCTTCGCCACGCGCAGTCGCGCGCTCCAGCTGCGTTACCTTGTGCGGCTCTATGTCAAGGAGTTGGTGCTTAAGAACTTTGCTGGTCAGTCGGCCGAACAAGTGGCGGAGCGCATGATTGAGCTCTCGCTGTATGTCGAAGAGAAATTGAAGTCCATGTGAAGGGTCGTGCCGGAGACGCAGCCTGAATGGACTGTATGACAGATTCAACGGCGTCGACCTCCCGGAGGCGACGCACTACGCGAATCCCGGCACGTTTGCGTTGCGTACACATGGGTGTACACTCACGTCCAGGAGCATCCCTATGACTACGATCAAAGTCGGCGTGCGCGAGTTCCGCGAACGGATCGCCAGTTTCCTGGAATCGGACACTCCAGTTGCTGTCACTCGGCGCGGCGAGAATTTCCGAACTGAAGGAAGCAGCGGACCGTCTTGCCAGTGCACTCGCGGATGTTGATGAGGAGGAACTAGTGGCCGAGTTCAAGGAGCTGCGTCGCCGCGGGAAGGGCGCATCCCGCTGAGATGATCGTTCTCGACATCCTTATTCGCGCCGTCCTGGGGCGACGCGTTAGGCAGCTCATCGACACCTATGCGAGGCAAGGTGTCCGCTTCTTCGCACCTGACGTTGCCTTCGATGACGCCGAGAAATACTTACCTTCCCTCTTGAAAAAGCGGGGCAAGCCCCACGCCGACTTTTCGGCGTCGCTCGAATACTTGCGAAACATCATCGAGGCTGTTACTCCCGAGCTTTACGCCGCCTTTGAAAGCGAAGCCCGACAGCGATTGCGCCGTCGAGACGAAAGTGATTGGCCAATACTCGCCACAGCACTCGGACTGGCATATGCAGTGTGGACCGAAGATGCGGATTTCTTCGGTACTGGCGTCGCGGTGTGGACTACAAATTGAATCGAGATTTTTCTCAAGGAACAAGCACAGTCGCTTGAATCTCAGGAGGAATGACATCGAAGGGCAAAGGGACCTTTTCGTTGGGCTTGCTTTTCAGGTTGCTAAAACTTGCTTACATGACACTATGATTTTCTGGAAGCAAACCGTGAGAATGCAAGTGCACAAGCGATTGAATTCAAGAACTTGGCTCCCCGGGCTAGATTCGAACTAGCAACCCTTCGGTTAACAGCCAGCAGAGTTGTTTAACCAAAACTTGCCGGAGTTAGGCACGACCGAGGGGAATCAGCAAGTTTCGATGAAACGCGGTAAGCGGACTTTTCCTTCTCTATTCACCTTTTATTCGCAATTTGCTGCGCTTCACCGCGTTTCGCGTGACATTCCTGTGACAACGTCCAAAGCGGTAACCCTCAGCCAGAGTTCGTCTGGATATGCGGACACTGCCCAAGCAGTCCTCCCTGAGTGTCAGTTCGGGGCAGGCTGAATTGGTTTACCTAGACTTCTCTTCGTTCTGCTCCTGCAGCTTGCGAAGGTCCCGCCAACGGGCGTATTGCCCGGCTTTGGCGGGATCGGGAGCAAAATCATTCGCATATCCCATCTCTGTAAGGTGTGATATCCTTACTGTAAAGGAGATGAGTAAAGATGCCACCTTCTAGCACAATCAGTAGCAAGGGCCAGATCACGGTTCCTCTTGAGATTCGTAATCGGCTCGGGCTGCGAAAGGGAGATCGGGTGGAATTTGTCGTTGACAATGACCGAACGACCATCCGCCCCGCACGTGCACCTGAGAATCCCTTCGCGAAGTATGTCGGGGCACTTCCCGCCTTTTCCGGCGTCGATGAGGCAAATGCATGGGTGCGGACGTTGCGTGACGAAGAAACTGAAGGACGATGAGAACGGCAATCGATACCAATGTCCTCTCCGCCCTCTGGTCCAAGGAACCTCTGGCTTCAGACATAGCGAGAAATCTTGGCAATGCGAAGAGGGAGGGAGGTCTTGTTGTCAGCGCGCCAGTGTACGCGGAACTGCTCGCCTATCCGAAGGCCACGGAATCGTTCGTGAATGACTTTCTCGCAGATACGGGCATCGCTGTGGACTTTGAGTTTCAACAGCCGGTATGGCTTGGGGCTGGCCGACGTTTTGCGCGTTATGCGAAACGGCGACGACGGTCTGCGCATCAGGGTCCGAAGCGTTTGCTAGCTGATTTCATCATTGGATCGCATGCCTTGGCGCAGGCTGATCGTTTTATGACGCTCGATCCGAAGCGATATCAGCGGGATTTTCCAGAACTGAGGCTTATATAGTCTACCTTCCGCGACTTCGTCCGGTCGCATACCTACGGCAGAATTTGCGACTCAACGCGGAAATTCTTCGAAAAAATGTAAGTGGTTAAAAAAAGAAGGTTGGCTCCCCGGGCTAGATTCGAACTAGCAACCCTTCGATTAACAGCCAGCAGAGTAACTTAATCAGCATTCGCCGGAGCTAAGCTAAACCGAGGAAAGCTAACGAATTGCAGCAAAATCCAACGAGTCACTTCCTCAGTTTTTATTCGTCCGATACTCACTTTTTGCCGCCATTCTCCACATCTGATACTACGTCTGTACTACATTTTCATCGCGGCCATCGCTATGACAGCAGCAACGCCAGGTCTTCAGAGCGTAGGTCTCGAATCATGCTGTTCTCGGCGCCGATGATTGCGGCGGCAAGGTCGCGCTTGGTTTTCTGCAACTCCAGGACTTTCTCCTCAACCGTGTCGCGGGCAATCAGTCGATAAGTGAAGACGGGCCGTGTCTGCCCAATGCGATGCGCACGGTCTACGGCCTGCGCTTCAACTGCGGGGTTCCACCAAGGATCGAGAATGAATACATATTCGGCGGCGGTGAGATTCAAGCCCAGACCGCCTGCCTTCAGGCTGACAAGGAAGAGACGGCAGTCTTTGTCATTTTGAAAGCGCTCCACTCGCGTCTGGCGGTCCCGGGTGGCGCCGTCTAAGTATTCGTAGAGTATTCCGTCCTGATTCAGCCGGGCGCGGAGAATCTTCAGCAAGCTGGTGAACTGGGAGAACACCAGCGCCTTGTGTCCTTCGTCGAGGACTTCACGCAGTTGCTCGAGCAGCACGTCCAGCTTGGCGCTGGAATCACTGGAGCGTTTCGAATCGAGCAAGCCGGGATGGCAAGCGGCTTGCCGCAGGCGCAACAATGCCTCCAGGACCTGAATCTTGGATTTCGCCAGGCCGGCGGTTTCGATCCGCCTAAGCAACGAATCGCGGTAGTGCTGGCGCAACTGGTCATAGAGTTTCCGTTGCTCAGGTTCGAGCTCGCAGTACACCGTTTGCTCGGTTTTGGACGGCAGTTCACGCGCCACCTGCTCCTTGGTTCGGCGCAAGAAGAACGGCCGCAACGCGTGACCCAGCAGGCGGCGCGTTTTCTCGTCCGGATTGCGCATCGATCCGCCCACGACCTTGAAGGCGTTGGCAGCGCCAAGCATTCCAGGGTTGAGAAACTCGAATAAAGTCCACAGCTCACCGAGGTGGTTTTCCATCGGAGTGCCGCTCACCGCCAGGCGGTGTCGTCCGCGCAGAAGCCGCGCGGCCTTCGACGATTCGGTTTCCGCATTCTTGACCACCTGCGCCTCGTCGAGCACGACGTAATCAAACTCGGCGTCTTTGAAGCTCCAGGCGTCTCGGCGCAGCGTGCCGTAGGTGGTGAGCACCAGGTCGTAAGCGGCGAAGTCATTGCCGTTGCGCTCCAACCCGGTATGATCGAGCACCCGCAGCTGCGGAGTGAAGCGTGCCGCTTCCTCCTTCCAGTTGAATACGAGCGACTTCGGAACAACCACCAGGGACGGACCGACGGGCTCGCCTGCGGCGCGCAGCTCGCGGCGGGATTCGAGCAGCGCCAGTACCTGCGCGGTCTTGCCCACACCCATGTCGTCCGCTAAGCAGCCACCGAAGGAGAAGCGCTGCAGGAAGTGCATCCAACCCAAGCCTTCGCTTTGATAGTCACGCAGCTGACCCACAAATCCCGCGGGCTGTGCGGCAGGTTCGACGCTGTGAAACCGTCGTAGCTCCTCGCGCACGCGTGCGAAGGTCTCATCGCAGCGGGCTTCTGGTTGCGCCGCCACTAAGGCGTCAAGCAGTCCCGCTTGGCTGTGACGGAAGCGCACATGACCTTGCTCTGGCTTACCCATTCCAGCCAGCGGGCCAATACGGCGCAGCCACTCTTCCGGCAGCACGCCATAGGTTCCATCATCGAGCCGCACCATCTTGTCCCCGCGCCGCAGGGCTTCGAGCAACTCGGGCAGGCGCGCTGTGGTGTTCCCGTACTCTACCTCACCGTGCAGCTCGAACCAATCCACGCCACTCGAAACTTCGATGCGGAATGGGCCTGGGCGCCGGAAGATCTTTCCTTCGGCTTCGATGTCCCAGCCTGCCTCCACAAGCGAGCGCACGATGCGAGGCAGCTTGCTCGGCGCCAACTCCCACCTCGGCGTGGAATCCGGGTAGGTAGGAGCGCGCTGCTTCAGGCCAAGCTGATCGAGAAACGCCCAGGCGGCCTTCTCCGCGTTGGAATCCCGGCGTATAAAACGCCGTCCTGCAGCATCGAAAAAGCCTCGCGCCGGATCGAACGCCGCAAACATGCGGCCCTCGTAAGCAAAACACAGCTTCGCATCCAGGCGTTCATGCCGGTACGGGACGCGGGTTTTGGAAATTGTCAAATGAGGATGGGCTGGCAGAGCTACCTCCTCGTATCGTAACTCCTCTGGCACCCGCAGCGGCGGCAAGTTCGGACAGCAGAGCAAAGTCGCCAGGAATTCATCGCGCTCCTTTTCGGGAACCGAGATCGAGCCCTGTTTGCGAAGAGCGATGATCCATTCGATCGGAGTATCGTTGGCGAGAGGTGCCACGCGGTCTCTCGTGATTACCAGACCTGCCGTGGCCAGGGCCGGGAATGTTGCTTCCCCGCGCTCTTCTCCGCGCTGGAAAAAGCCGGCGAGGGTACATGCCGTTTCGCCGAGCCGGTGCAGCTCAAGGACGAAATTCCAGGGACCGCCTTCGTCCCACGCAAGCGGAAGCAGGTTGTCCGGTTCGTTCAGTGGCCGCAGGAAGCAACGTCCGGTGCGCACCACCAAAGGCATGAGCATGCTGGCCAACGCGGGCGAGAGCAGAGGAGATTCGGGGATCGGCAGATAAGTTCCCGCGTAGCCGTAGCCGTAGCTGTAGCTATACGATTGACCTCCCGGCAGAGAGGACAGAATTTCGCGGTCCTCTGACAGCGGGAGCTGAGCGATCTGGCCTTGGCGCATGGAAAGAATTTTGGGTCGCGAGAAACTGCCGTTGGCGTTCCGGTTGCGCGATTGCAGGGAGAGAACCAAATCGCCGGCGTACACGTTTTTCGCGACATCCACGACATATAGAATCTCGAGCTTGGACGGCCTAGCCGCGGGATGTCCAGGCGGAAAGACCTCACCGAGTTGTTTCCGCCAGTCGGCTGGTTTCGGCTTTGCCGGATTCCAGACGACCGCAGGAGAACGCGATGAAAGGACCGGCGCCGTCCCGTCGTCCGCATAGAGTTCTTCATCGCCATCGTAGTAGTCACGGCCATCAAGACCATCCGCGCCAAGAGCATCCAAGTCCAGGATCAACTTGTCTGCCGAGGCAGCTGCGGTCAAATATTGATGCTGGTCAGCGGCAAGGGTGGTGGCCCACACGTGCTTGCAGGGAACGCCCTGCTCCACAAAATGGGGGCAGTCGCACCAAACCGCAAGCTTGTTGTCTCTCCAGGCGAATTGCACCTCGTAAAAGCCGGAACCGCGCACACAGGCAGTAAGCTCGGATTGGGAACCTTCGTGGATCGTGACGCGGCCCTTACAGTAGTAGTCGTCGCCGCGCTTCCGAACATTCTTGGTGAAATTCGCTGCCAGCTTGGTGGAGAGACTCATGCCCCTGCTCTATAGAACTCGCAGGATATTCTATGCAGGTTTTTCATGACTTTCCATGGAAAGAAAGCTCCTCAACTGCCAGCAGCCTCTGGAACTCCGGATAGGACTTTCCTTCGGAGGCAGAAAATAAAAGCAAGCAGTCGCTTCTCGAACTTTTATTTATGTTTTATTCGCTTTTTGGCGCATTCGCCGCAATTGATTACTACGTTTGTACCAGGTTTCCGTAATTGGGAATGATCGGCTGTCGGAATTAGCTCCATCTACCAAACGAAGCACGCCTGGCCGAGCTGTTGGCCAGTTGGATCGCGCGGAAGTAGTTGTCTCCCTTGCCTAAATCCATCTGCAGGTTGCATCTCCCGGATTTCTTGTGCCAACGTGGGATAAGGCAGGCATTTCTCAACTCTCTTTGGCAGCTATCCAAATACAGATGGAATGCACACCACAAATTGCAGGACGACCGTACCCAGCCGCGTGCCGACATACACGGCGATCCATGCGATCCATCAAGTCTCTTGAAGACAGCGAAACACGGTCCTAATATTGCTTGAGGGTCAGACTTTAGAAAGAATACCTGATTCTCGGTCGGCAGGGCCATAAAGGCCGCATCAGTCATGGCTTTCGTACGTTGACATCGGTACGGATCGCCCATCGCTTAGGGTTATTGAGAAGCCAATCTTTCTCTCTCAAAGGCGCTGTAGTTGTTCCGTACTCTCGTGAACCAACGAATCGAAAACGACTTTGCCGTTTGCATGAAGGCATTGCAAAATATGCGACCGTATCGTATATTATGCGCGTGTGGATACCACGGGACATTGAACCTAGGCTGCAACGATCTGTCCGCACTCGTCCGGTCGTGGTGCTCACAGGAGCGCGCCAGACCGGCAAGACTTCCACACTTCTACGGCTATTTCCGAAGTATGGGTTTGTCTCCCTGGACCTGCCGACTGAAGCAGAACAAGCGGAAAAGGAACCACAAAACTTCCTTGGTCGCCACCCGCCGCCAGTGATCATCGATGAGGTGCAGTATGCTCCTCGCCTATTCCGGCATCTCAAGGTGGTTGTGGACGCGAGTCGCGCCCGCAACGGCCAGTTCCTGCTTACCGGCTCACAGAAATTTACGTTGATGAAGAGTGTTTCCGAATCGCTGGCCGGGCGGGCGGATATTACGGAACTCGAGACGCTCTCCTTTGCCGAGATTCACTCCGCAAGGCCAGCAACCACGGTCGAGACGACGATCGTTCGGGGCGGTTTTCCCGAACTGCACGCGAACCCGGACATTGACCAGGTTGCCTTCTATAACTCCTATCTTGCCACCTACCTGGAACGTGACGTGCGGTCACTGGCCAACGTTGGTAACCTGCGAGACTTCGAGCGTTTTCTACGCGCTTGCGCCTTGCGTTCCGCAAACTTGCTAAACAAAGCTGATCTCGCGCGTGACATCGGCATCGCTCCTTCCACGGCAAATCATTGGTTATCCACGCTCGAGGCCTCCGGGCAGGTGGTCCTCCTTGAACCATGGTTCTCAAACCCTACCAAGTCCATCGTCAAGAGCCCTAAACTCTACTTGGCAGATACCGGCCTGCTTTGCGCTCTATTGAACATCCGCACTGAAGATGCCCTTCACCAATCACCTGCCGCCGGCGCAATCTGGGAAACCTTTGTTTTTGCTCAACTGCGTAGTCGAGAACGCCGCGCCGGACGTGTTGGCAGTCTATTCTTCTGGCGTGACCGGACACGCGAAGTGGATTTTGTTGTTGATATCGGCGGACGGTTGGACCTTTTCGAAGCGAAGTGGACCGAACTTCCGGGTGACGGTGATACGGTAAACCTCAATTTCGCGCGCACCGTTGTGGGCAAGTCGCGAGTGACCGGGGGCGCGGTCATCTCTCGCACCCCCAATAGTTTTCCACTCAGCAGTGGATTCCGCGCTCTGCCAGTGTCCGAATTGCGATGAGGCAAATCGTTATTTTGGAACTGGTTGATCGTTTTGCAAGTCGTTGAGCTGGACGTCGGGGTTTGCACTTCCAACTGAAAGGCAGAAGTTGCATTCCATTACACCTGTAAGTAGCTGGTTGTGACGCGTTACGTAAGTGATTCTGCTTCAAGAGGAGAGGCGCGCCGGAGTGGAAGAAGGTCGAATGCCGCTTGGAAAAACGCGGATATGAGACTCGAAGTGGGAGACCTGGAAATAGGAGGCACTGAAAACCGTCTCTAACTGATTGCCTACAAAAGAGGAAATGGCTCCCCGGGCTAGATTCGAACTAGCAACCCTTCGGTTAACAGCCGGGGGGTATAAAACTCTAAGTGCCGCGTTTGGTGTCGCTTACGAGCCTTATCGCTGTTTATCCTGCCCTTGAATTGGACGGAAGTTGGACGGAAATCGTTGGGGTGAACCCCCCTCAGATGGCACAAATTCTTAGGGCACAGCTTCCTACTAC